>JFJP01005380.1_pt1 | contig 70918 bp, 97 predicted proteins | sample 431651 | NCBI WGS metagenome assembly JFJP01 (sample SAMN02602958, study PRJNA72255) | Microbial mat metagenome, whole genome shotgun sequencing project. | biome: fresh water; feature: sink hole; material: water; isolation source: purple microbial (photo- and chemosynthetic) mats found in... | reverse complement strand
TGGTGACGACGAGGACGTTGCCCGAGCGCTTGTTGGTGGGGTCGACTTTGTACCGGGAGATGACTCTGCCCAGCACTTTCATCGACAGATTATTTTGGTTGGCCTCATCGGTTGTGATGTTTCCGTGGTCATTGACTGCGTGGCGTGCAATCAAGTCCATGGGTAGCCGCTGAAGTTTGATGCGGGCTTCGTCGGTGAGCCGAAGTTGCCCGAGTAGGAAGTTTGAGCGCATTGGGTTTATTTGTTTCGGCCTTCTCTGAAGGCTTCTTTGAAAGTATCCGCCTGGTTAGCAACTTTGGCGGCGGCCTCTCCTGCAGTCCGTGCAGCGGCTCCTGAGTTAAAGGTTCGCCAGATAGTGCGGAGGACTGCGAAGCCGAGGACAAACATAAACAGAGCACCGGGTATTTCTACGCCATCCCCGTTCCCTTGATGCCCGAGCACGAAGGCGACCGCATACAAGACGGCAGCGAGTATGTAAAGCCCCATGTGTATCCCTTCAGTTATTGTTCAAACATTCTACGCCGTCACATTCGCGTTCAACCACTCAATCAGTGGACCCTTGGCCGTCGGGATGTTGACGGTACGTGTCTCAGCCTTGCGCTTGTCTGCTTTAGCAGCGGTGCGTGCTTTGCTGGCTTCAGTCTGTGAAGCCTGCCAGCTCACGATGTCCGGGCGTGTCACTGGGATGTTGGTGTCGACGGAGATGGTCTTGTAGATTTGCATGGTTCTCTTTCTAGGTTAAAGGGGTCAGCTAGCTGACGGGGTAAAAACGGGGTAAAAACGGGGTAAAAACGGGGTAAAAACGGGGTATGAACGGGGTATAAACCCCGGGGTTCTGATTTAGAACCCCGGGGTTCTGATTTAGAACCCCGGGGTTCTAAATCAATGCCTCAAGGCGGGGTCTAAATCGACCGTAGCGCCGTTGTTTTCGGGATCGACTACCGTGAACACAGTAGCGAGGCTCTTGGGGTCTCTCTGAATTTCTTGGGCCTTCATGGCTGCCTCGATGAAGGACTCTGCCTCAATATCGATCAGCCACATGACGCGGTATTCCATTGCGAGCGTCTTTCTCTAAGTTATACTGGTCACGTTTTCATGTCACGGTGCGCTGAAACCCGCATGGATAGGAGCTTCCGAGACTGGGCATCTGCATTCACACTGCAGGGGTCACAAGTTCGAAACTTGTACTGCCCACCAAAAATGATAGCGCTGGAACAAGCAAATACGCGGGTTCCAGCGCTTTTTCATTTGTGGGGCGGCATCTAATGCGGTCATCGGGAGTGCGTTAGAACGTGTTCGATGGTGTTAGATAGTCACGGTTTTTGGTCACGGTCACCCCATCGGGTAGTAGTGCCCAAAATCTTTCACCTTCTTTGCGATCTGGTCGAGGTAATGGGTGATGTCCCCGGCCAGCGCAACTTGGCGGGTCAACTCACGCCGTAGCTGCTCGTTCGTTACTGAGAGCTGAGCGATAACTGCGTCTCGTGGGTCTTGTTCTTCGGTCATTCTTCATCATCCTTTGGTGTCACGTTGTCCACGAACCCAGCCAGATAGCTCGGCGCGTGGTGGGCATAGATCAGCACCATCCGGTAGTCCGACCAAGCTCCTAGCTTTTGGAGGACGTCAAGTGGCGTCCCGGCCTGTACATGCCAGGTAGCCCAGGTGTGCCGGAGTCCGTGCCAAACAAAGCCGTCATAACTACGGTGGCCTTCTTCGTCGATTGCAACTGTTCCCAATCCTGCTCGGACACACGCCTTTTGAAAGGCGGTCTTGATCTCGCTGATCGGTTTGCCCTTGAACGTAAAGCAGAACTGAGGGTGGTCCCCGAGTACGGTCGTGAGTACATCTATGGCTTCCTTGTTGAGTGGTACGGTGAATGACTTCTTGCCCTTGGCGGTGTCCCGCTCAATCCAGCAATACTTGCGCTCGAAGTCGACCTTGTCCCAAGTCAGCTTGAACTGGTTGGCTTGACGCAGGCCGGTGGCCACAGCGAAGCGCACCCACAGCTTCTGATGGGCAGGCAACTCGGCGATCAGTTTGGCACACTGATCTGGGCGCAGCCACATGCGCTCGGGCTTGATACCCTCGGCACGTTTGTCCAGATCAATGTTCATCTTGTTCAGGTGCAGCACACCACTGATCCGCGCACGGTGGCGGTTGTATGTGGTGGGCACACCAGTCATGCGGCTGATGGCCTTGTCGATGGAGTCGGCGGTCACACTCGTCAGCAGGCGGTCAGGGTAGTGTCGGCCGAAGTGGATCATGCTGGCGATCTCGTCGGCTGACGGGTTCTTCACGGTCAGCCAGCGGTCAACCGCGTCGCTCCACTTCTTGCCCTTCAGGACGGGCTGGCGGTGAAGGTCCGCTTTGCGGAGGTCATGGACTCTTTGCGCCGCTGCTTTAACGCGCTCTCCAGTCGACTCACGTACCCGCCCGCCGTTGTGGGTGATGCTGAGCCACCAGACGTCGCTGTCTGGTTTCTTGTAAAGTGACATAGCAATTCCGATTCGAGGAAACGCCACTCACGGCCGATCTTGCGTGCGGGTAGTGCGCCCGAACGGGCCAGTGCTTGGACAGTTGATTTGTGAACTTGCAGAAACGCAGCTGCCTGTTCTGCAGTGAGGACGATGGAGATGGTCATAGCGTCGGAACATGTCCGCCCGGTTTGATACGCCACACTGCGGCATCGCGAGCATGATTGGTGGCGAACGCAGCACTGCGTTGACGCTCACCAGTACGCTCGATGCTGCCGGATGACGACATGTGCAGCGCCAGCGCTCCCCATGCATTAGGGCTAGGTGGTGTACTTTTGAAGCAGCCCTCGGCAAATGCGCGGGCCTCCTCAAACAGACAACCGCCGTTGCCCACATGCAGCAAGTAGCGATATACGAAGTATTCGGCCAATCCGCGCCATGCTTCGCCAGCATGTGCGAGTGCCGCTTCGGCACCGGCGTCACGCAGAGCGGCGGTCACATGTCCGCCGTATCTCTGAAGCCCAGGAACACGGGGTGACGTGGAGCCACCTTCACACCGACAGGGAAGAACTTGTACTTGATTAGGCTGCCGACCAATCCGTCACGCGTTCCCCAGTAGGACTCTCGCTGCGCGGCTGTAAGTCCAGTTCCAATTGAGAACTTGATGCCGGAAACTCGGTCTCGGACCTGAAATGCTCCAAGTGTCCCCTTACCCACGAGGCCCGCAGCCGCAGTGCTTCTCTTTGTGCGGCCCAATTCATTAGTAAGTGCCTCGTTTCCATTGAACTGCTCCTCTTCGAAGCCAATGATCTCGGCCTCAGAATCTTCGAACCGTTTGACTTTTAGTAAATACCCTTCCTTAACCGTGGAGCGCCCGAACTTGTAGGGTGCCTCGGGCGAGCGCAGGATGATGCCCTCGTAGCCTTCGGTCACCTTCTCGGCCTCGTACGCCAGCATGTCATCTTCGTTGGCCAGAAGGTTTTGTTCGAGCAGGCGGATTTGTGGAAATCCAATCCATCCACCTTCGCTGAGGTTATCCATCAGGCAGTCAAAGCGATGACGGTAGGTAGCGTTCGGGATGTCGTGCGCGTCGAACACGTAGTAGGTATAGTCCGGCTCGCCTTCGTGGCGCATCACGCCCGAGACTGACTCGGTGTAGCACGTCTTGCTGGTGGGGCTACCTATGATCAGCTCACCATCCAGCCCATTGATCCGCTGATTGCTGAGCTGACTGAATATGTGTTTGTTCGGGATCGCCTTCAACGTCCGGCTCAGTGCTTTGCCGTTGACGATGGAACATCGGATGCCGTCAAGTTTTGGGGAGGCGTAAACCGGGTACTGAATCTTGCCGAAGTCAGCTGCTACTGCGAGGGTCGGTTTGAACATGGTTAGATCGTGCTTAGATGTTAGATGGAGCCGGAAGATGGTGGCCCCGAAGGGCCGAACATCTTCCGGTTTATTGCTTGGGTTTTTGCTTGATAACGATGACGAGGTTAGGGAACTCCAGCGTCATGACGCTGCCCTCCTCAGTGATCAACACGCTGGGTCTGTCAGCGATTACCTTGGGGGTGAACTCCAAGGCATGATCGTAAATCTTCGGGCCTTTGTTCCCTTTCCACTCGTAGTACCAGAGGCACCTGCTATCTCGCCCTTTAGGGGCAGGAGATCGAGTGACGTATCCTTTTCGCCAGAGGTTGCCGAGGTAGTCGGAAACTCTGTTCATGGATGCAGCATATTCTTTGACTGCGGGGAGGTCATAAAGATCATTGGCGTCCATTGGCCCATCGGCCGCACGCAGTGCGGCTTCTAGGGCGGGGAACAAACCTGATTCGTCGTTTCTCATGATGTAGTGCTCGTGAAAATCCTTAAATGAAGAATTCGGAACCTTTCGCGGTCGCCCTCGGTTTAGTCCGGCGTTGAGACGAAGATGATTCCTAGCGATTTTGTTCAGAGAGCCGAGACCCCTCCAAGGCGTGACCGTTCAATACCTCTAATAAAGTTCGATCAAACTCAGCTCCCCTCCTAGCCGGTATTGACTAGGTTGTCATGTCCGCAATGATAGTAGCTAATGCGTTTCGTAGCGCAATCGATTTGCGGAATGAAGTCACGGTGTAAGGAACTTGCCAAGTTAGCCCGGGCATCCACACACCACCTTCTATGCAGCCGACGATCACTCCAACCCTCCGACCTTCTGAGTGTCTGGTCATAAGCCAATTCTTCTGAAGTTCGGAGAGGTCGATCTTGACCGTGGTTGCTTCGCGCTTGGGAAGCGCGACAAATTTATACTCAATCCACACATCGCCCGCAGGGCCGCTATACCAGACATCGGGAATACCACCGTTGTATTGGTTGTGGTTTTTCATACGGTACAGCTCATGCGGCAGGTGCCGATGAACTGAAGCGATGAATGTGTTTTCAGGAGTGGACAATGACGCCAGCTTTGCGCAAGACTTCGATTGCCTCGCGGATGGCGGGGTTATGTTCAGGGCAGCGTGGGTCGGTACAGGGCACGTCGGCTTCGGCAGCCATAGCGATCAAGCGCTTCTCCACCAGACGGGTGTAGCCGATGATGTCCGTCCAGCTGTCCACATAGTTCGGGTCACCGTTGAGGATACGTCCGATCTTGTGGGCGATCATCTCCAGACATTCAACTTGGTCGTAGCAGAGGCTGTCCCAGTTGTTGCCACCCTTCATGGCTTCTTTAATGTTCTGCGTGATCTCAGCGTGTTCGGTGAACTCGCCGTAGCGTTGGCCGCGTTCTTCCAGGGTTGCATCGATGTTGCTCATAGTGTTTCAAGTTCCTCTTTTAGTTCAAACAAAATCTGCCGTGCTGCCCCTACGACGTTATCAAGCACTATGCGTTCGTTGCTAAGTGCTGCCAACGTCAGGGCAATCAATAGGTCTTTATCGCTCATACGGGTGCCTTAACTTTTTTGCCAAACAGTGCAGCGTGGATTGCCTGCACGTGCTTAGCTTGATGAACAGCATCAAACAGCGCGTTGTGCTTGACCCCGTCGAACGGCACCTTGATTGCCTTGGCACCGGGCAGGTTTTTGTACGTTCTGAAGCAGCGGCTGTTCCAGAAGTGCCAAGGTACCTCGATGCCCAACGAGATGTACGCATGCGCCAGCATAGGCAGATCGAAGTCTGCCCCGTTGCTCCATACGGTGCACTCTTTGTTCCTGATCCAGTCGGACAAATCAACAAGTGCAGTGCGTAGCGCCTGCTTCGTCTCATGAAACACACCTTGGGCCGCCGCTCCTTGTTGGAGCCACCAGATCAAGGTGCTTTCCTGAATGCGCCGCTTGGCATCCAGATTCGAGTCAACGGACACGCTGGCGTAGAAGCCGGCGTCGTCGATCTGATTAGTGTCGAGATCGAAGCGCACGGCTCCAATACTCAGGATGACCGCATCAGCAGCAGTGCCGAGGGTTTCTAAATCCAGCATGATGTGTTTCATTTCGTCCTTCTGTTTTTATTAAGATGCCCACGCCCACGCTGACGAGGGCGTGGGCGTGGGTTTCGTTTAGGCCGCTGCGGTTTCAGGTGCAGCTGTGACCTTGGCTGCTTTAGCTGCAGGAGCGACAGGTGCCGCCTCCAGTGCTGCAGCCTGTGCGGCCAGCTTGGCAGCGCCGATCTCAGCTGCTGCCTTGGCCTTCTCAGCCTTGGCAGTTGCAGCAGCCAGCTCCTTGTCGGCCTTGGCCATCGCCGCGTTGAATGCCTTGGTCTCAGCGTCCGCTGTCTTGAATGCAGCGGCGACCATCGCGTCAGCGGCTTTCTTGGCAGCAGCCACTTGTGCAGCCAGCACTTTCGCTTTGGCTGCGTTCTCCTTGGCGACCTGAGCGCGAGCCTTTTCGACTTCTTTCAGCGCAGCGGAGATCGACTTGACGTTCTCCGAGTGGTTTTTGGTAGCCAGCTTGATGTTGGCGAGTGCTGCTTTTTTCTCAGCGGCGGTGAGGGACTTTGGGGCTTTAGCCATGGTGATATTTCTCCGAGAGTGCTTTGGTTAGTGTTATCCCTTCGAGCTGAACTGCCCGAGAGATGAGTTTGTCGATTAAGGAACGACGCCTTTGTGTGGCGCTCTCAAGATTGAGAGCAGCCATTACTTCTTCCAACTTCAACTCAGGAAGAACGGACAGGAGCCGCCGGTATGACACCAGCGCTTCTGTTAGATACCATTTACGAACTGAGTTAGTCATTAGATTTGTTATAGGTGAAGTTTGTGGGGTGACGTACAGACTTGGTGCTTTACTTGACTTGCATCATGTCTGTACGGGATATCCCTCAAACGGGGGATTGACTTATCGGCGAGCGGCTGCCACCGAAACCTTGCCACGCACAGGTGCAGCTGGCTTGACAGGTTCGGGTGTCGGTACCGACACGGTGACTTCCTCCTCCAACATCCCACGCGCTTCGGCCTGACGAGCCATGAACGCGCCGATGGTTGCATCGTCCATCGGTTGTGGGTTGTCATAGGTGACGAAGTTCCATGTCGGGTTAGAGTTGTCGATCCCCAAGGAGACCGTCACACCAACTGGGGGCAGCTGGAACACCGAACCGACCGACTTCACGAACGCATCGAACACCTTGTTCGCTGTCACGTTCGTCTGCATCAGGAAGATCGGACCTTTGGGGTCGATGAACCCTGTGGCGTCCTCAGTCATGATCGCCAAGGTACGGACTTGCTTGCAAGCCTTCCCGTTGCCGTTGCCACCGTTGGCCGACTTGAACTCATTGGCCCAGCAGCCGTTGCAGTCACCGCACTGTGGGTCAGCGATGGATGCATAGGGCACCATCGCCTTGGGGTTGTCACCCAATGCAGCGCAGATGATGGGGCTGATCTCGCCCTTCTTGAACGCCTTCTCGTACAGGCTGTGGTGGGTGTTGAAGTCCAACACGACGGCCTTCATGGGGGCCTGAAACATGCTGCCGTTGGGCAACGTGAATGTGCTTGCATCGATCTTGACCTTCTTGGCGCTGCCCTCGGTCTTGCCTGCTTGCGCAGCGACTTGGGCCTTCAACTGGTCACGGATAGACACCAAGTTGGTGTTCGCCTTGGTCACGGTAGCGACGGCGGTAGAGGTAGCTGTTTTCTTAGTAGCCATGTTGATCTTTCTTAGATGTTAGACGTTAAAGCGAAGTAATACTCAGGGTGCGATTTGTGAAATCTTCCTGGCCGGGGATCACAACACCAAGTCCGCGCAACTCGCGGTAACCTGGAGCGGCAATTCTTTTGTAAAGCAGATGCTGGTAAGCGAACTTGTCGCCGCGCTTGCCATTGATGATGAACTTGGCGGTCTCATCCCAGTCGGTGGTGCTCGGGTTGATGGCGTAGTTCACGGAGATGCTGGCGCGCTTGCCCTCTGCTTTACGGGTGTCTTGTGCGTCGAGGAGTTCGAAGATCGTGACCGTCAGATCAGCGATATCTTTCTCAACTGCCTTGACCTGTTTGTCCAGCTCGCGCTTGTCTTCACGGAGGTCATAGATTTTGTCGGCTGCTGCGCCCAAGGTAAGGGGAGCGATGGAGACGGTGTTCTTTGCGGGTTTTGCGCGAGAGGTCTTCTCGGTTACTGCGGTCATAAGGTCCTTTGTTGTGTGAATTCTAACTACGATCTGTGTTAGATATCAGATACGAAGTGTGTTTATTTTCAACACACTCAGGGGTGACTGCTTACGCCAGTCAGTCGGCACTCGAACTACACAATTTGGCTGTGCTCGCCCGTCATCACGTGATAGTTCTCACGCCGCACCCTAGCTGACTCGGGTGCAGAATCCTGTGTTTACGGCAGTACGTTGCCAGCCCAGCAGGAGGAGTCCTACGCCGTCAGTCGGCGCGTAATCAGATACATCTTCAAAGCCTGAACGGCTTCCACGCTGGTGCCGCCGGTAAAGACGGCAACTGCGTTTTTCTTCGCTGGGTGATAGAACACCCACCGCCCACCATCGCGCCTTATTTCAAAGTCGATGATGGGCGGGTTGTCGTTACCTCGCAGGAGGTCAACCCCAGTGTTCGTTAGTGTGAAGGGCATGATTGTTCAGTAATCGTTGGGTAACTAAGAATGTCGCAAACTGTCGCTGTGCTTCTGGATAGCCGCACTTGTAGGTTGCCAGTACCGCACCAGTGAGTCGCTTAACGATGAAGTGCTTCTTCCCACGACGTACCAAGTGGAACTTGTTCATGTCGGGGCGGGATACGTACTCGTCAATTAGGATGAACGACTCAGCGGGGTACTTCATGGTGATCCATGTCTTATTTACTGTAGTTGACATCGACCTTCCCCTCAGAGTTCAGCGGGATGTCGTAGCACCAATCAGGCGCTGTCTTCATCCACTGAGTCATGACCGCGAAGCACTTGTCAGCCTGTGCATTCTTGGCGATACATGCGAATTCGTCGTGTGTGGTCATCACCACCCGGTACTTCTTGCTCGCCTGCAACATCTGCCACATGACGATGATCCGGGCCAGTGCCTGCACGATGTTCTCGTTGAGCAGGCCCGAATAAATCTTCTTGCGGATCGGCACACCTTTGAGCGTCGATGCGTATGACCACTCGGGCCAGCCTTTCTCACCGATAGCTTTCTGCAAGTCTGGATACTTCAAGGCCATGCCGTTGGGCAACCAGATTGTGTTTGCCTCCCAGTGGATCGGGCCATGAGAGCCTTCGTTTCCGGCTGCCATGTCCGCAATGATCCGGTCGCAAATCTTCCAGCCCTGAATGATCTTGTAGTTCGTCTGCCGATAAGCGTTGACGATCTCTTGGCACTTGTCCAGCTCGAAGTACACCGCTGGTCCGCCGAGTGCTCCCTTGGCAAACGTCAGTTGGAGCTTGGCAGGACCCATCATGTAGCCCAGACCAAGCACGCAGACCTTGCCAACGAATCGCTCAAGCGAATCATTCGTTGTGATCTCTCTGCCGTACACGATGTCAGCGAACTTGCAGTAGGCATCCCGGTTCTCACCGGTGGCCACGCCCATTGTCTTCTTGTCCCACTTGTCGGCGACACGAAACGACGCGGTCAAGTCGTCCTGACCCCAGAGCCAAGCATTCACCCGGCACTCGATCTGGCCGCTATCAACGACAGCGATCTTGTGACCCTTGGGTGCCATGATCGACAGGCGCAACTCCCCACCTCGTTTGAGGTTCTGGAAGTTCATCTTGTTGTTGCCCCCAAACCGCCCAGTGTGCGCCCGGTAATAGGCATACCCTATCGGAAGCGGCATCCCGTTAGCCCCCGCTGTAAGGAAGCGTTCGGCTCGGGTGATGTTCGAGGTCGACTTCACCATGATGCGCGCATCCACGAGGTTCTGGAGGCGTTCCTGACGGGCTACCATCATCTTGACTTGGTCGGGTTTGTTCAGATCGAACCCCCACTCGTCGCACATGTTGGGCATGTCGGTGAACTTGATATCGTCCTTGGCGAAGGCATAGGCATATTTCTTTTTCATGCCTTCCTCACTCTCACGCGCTGTCTTATCCAGCTTCATCCATGCTGGGCTGATCTTCCTCGGTGGCTCAATGCCCTCGGCTTTGATCAGGTCGGCAAAGCGCTCACTGGAGCCGATGATTTTCTTGACCATCAGCTCATCGCGCTCAGCTGGAGGCAGCTCGCGTTCCTTCTTCGTTTTGAGTATCTTGAGCATGTCGTACTCGTCCAGATCGACGATGCTCGACAGCAGCTCTTTGCGCTCAGTGATCTCGCGTGCCAGCTCAGCCTCAACACGTGGGATGTCGACTTTCAACACCGGGTCGCAAAACATCATCATCGTGAGATCAATCAGGCTGATCTCGTCGTCCGGCATCTTGGGCAGCATGCACTTGAACACGCGCAGCATCTCGTCGACGTCGTTGGCACAGTAGATGCCGGCTTCCGCGTTGAGTGCTTTGTTCCAGACCAGCACACCCTTGGTCTTGTCTAGGGTGCCATCAATCTTGCCAGCTCCGCCGTAATAGATGGACACGTCATTGAGGCCAGCACCGATGTCATTGCTATGGAGGCCACGGGCCATCGAAAGACTATCGTAATAAAAACAAGGACGAACTCCGTAATGATGAGAAAGGATAAGACCATCAAAAGCAGTGTTGTGGCACAGTAGGCTGTGAGTGGCCCAGTTAATTTTTGCCAGTTCGAGTTTGATGTTTTTGGCCAGTACGATTTTCGTTTTTCCATTGCCTACCTTGACGCCCATCATTTGCGCCTTAAAGCGCGGATCACGAACGTACTCGCTCGTGGACAATTTACCGAGCGTGTAGTCCGCGTCCCAGTACGTCTCAAAGTCCAGGCTGACCAGTCGCGGCCAGTCGGGTGTGTGTTGTGGGAAGTTGGGTGTCATACATGATTGTGGATAGTGGCGATGAGACCGCCTTGTTGCTTTTGTTTTTTCTTGCCCTCAATCAGAGGCTTGCGCTTGACTGACATCTGCAGCTTGTCGTCTGCAGCTTGAGACTGGAACACGTTCAGCGCTATGTGAACGGCCAGTGCTTCTTCCTCGCGCTCTTGCGTTCCGAGGTCACGCATGAGTCGGCTCAGCAAATAAGTGACTTGGCAGTGTTTCATGCTGGCCCCTAATGCTTCATTACTTTCTCTATCACCGCAAACGTCTGCGCATGCGCAACAGCGTTTCGTAATGTTTGAAAGGCAACCAGAAAACATTCTGGTGGTGGTTCGTCTTGATTGGCATGTCTGGCTATGTAGTCACACAGCTGATACATCTGGTCTAGGAGGCTATGGATCGTGGTACCCAATGCCGTTGCTTCATCGTCAGTTAAAGTCATGCTGGTTCCTTCACTTTCTTTACTTTCTTGGCCGGTGCAGCCACCGGGGGTACTGTTCCGAACAGATCGAGCAGGTTCTTCATGCGGGCGTTCTTGCCAGCCATCAGCTCGTAGGCTTTCTCATCGATCGTGTCCTTGGCCACGACGATGATCGTTTCGGTCTTTTGTGTTTGACCGATGCGGTGCATGCGCTTGCTGCCCTGCTTGAACCACTCCAAGTCATAGGTAGGCGATGCCCAGATCGTTGCGGTACCTCTGGTCAAGGTGTAGCCGTGGGCCACCGTTTTGGGATGCCCGAAGATCACTTGGTACACGCCTGCCTGGTAGCCCTTGACGATCTCGTCCCGAGCCTTGTCGCTGGTTTCACCATCGAGTACGGAGTAGCTGATGCCGCGCCCATGTGCTTCCTTGATCAGCGCATCCCGCTGGTGCTTCCACAGGAAGATCACCAGGCTGTGCTTGCGTTGCTCAACGAGGTCGATGATCATCTCGTAGCGGGAGGTGTCGATCACCTGATACCCGCCGAGGCCGTCATAGACCGCACCGGACGCCACCTGCAGCAGCTTTGTCGCCACGGCAGCCGCGTTGATTGCCAGGATCGCCGGGGACTTACCGCGCAGGGTCAACAGCTGGCTGGTTTCCAGCTCAAGATAGCTGCGCATCTGCTTGGGTGTCAGGTCGTAGTCGACCACATACTGATGGTTCGGCGGGATGTCGACGCAGTCCTCGAACTTGTGTCGAATGACGATGTCAGATAGCAGACTAAAGACAGCTTCTTCAGCGCCTTCTTTGTCCGTCCACTTCAGTGCGTTAGCGTTGCGGCCCACTTGGGTAGGAGTGCAGACACTATCTCTAAATCGGTAGAACGAGTTCCCCAATCGTGCACCGCCATCAAGTATGTATGCTTGGTGCCATACGTCCGTAATAGAGTTGCTGTTTGGCGTGCCCGTAAGGCAGCAACGATTTCTGAAAAATCCAGATATCTTCGCGACTGCTTTCGACCGCTGGCTGGTGTGGTGTTTGTAGGCAGTGGACTCATCGATAACAAGTTCATCGAACCGTTTGAAGAAAGCAGGCTTTTGCTCTGCCAGCCACTTGACTGCGTCGACGTTGGTGACGTAGATGTCTGCTTCGGCTTCGAAGGCGGCGGCTCGGTTAGAGGCATCCGCGACTGATACGGTGAGATGAGGGGCGAACTTTCGAACGTCGTTTGCCCAAACAGACCGTAAGAGAGATCGAGGTGCAAGCACGAGCATCGCGCCACTTCCTGCAGCTCGTCGTCTGGCGAATCCCATGATTCGGACGAATGTCTTTCCAGTTCCTGGATCGGAACAGTCGAAAACCAAGGGTGTACTCGCATTGTGTTTAAGAGATTGAGATTGGTGCGTAAAGGGCTTAGTCATACGTGCTCTGTGTTAGGTTGCCGGGTTGTGCGTTCCTTGCCCGGCGCAAGGCGGAGGAAAAGGAAGTAGCGGCGAAAGGAGTTTCATAAAAGGACCGCTACCTCCGCTGGTTGGGGTCAGGACGCACCCTTAGTCCCGCCAGCTACGTGTCTCCCCTTTCGGAGACTGAGTGTTCTATGCCTTTCGTACGCCTACGGCGCAGTGTCCTGAGTGCTCGGGGCCATACAGACACCATTGGCAGCTGTACTTGTTTGGGTTGGCAGGCCACACTGAGCAGCCTGTGATGTCGGCACCCTGCCTGTCATATGTGCGCCGGTAGCGCAGGCTCTGTTCGCGGGTGTAGGTCTTGGATGTTGTCTCGCCCTGGTCGACGTACCACAGCTCAGCCTGAACTGTCTCCAGCTCCGGGTAGCGCAGGAATGTGACTAAGGCGTAGAGCTGGAGCTGTTGATCATGCTTGACCTCGTTGCCCCACTTCTTGCCGCTCTTGTAGTCGATGACTATGGCCGAGTCAGGGGATAGGTGTACCAGTACGTCGAGCTTGAGTCGGAGCCAGGCTTGGTTCCATTCGGCGATGTCCCAGTCTTTGGACATGCCCCAGTTGCCTTCGAGTTCAACAACGCCTTCGGTGTGCAAGTGGCGGAGGAGGTCAATCTTGAGTCCAAAATGTTTCTCAGCTTCGGGGGCCAGATCGTCAGAGTCACCGCGCACATACAGCTCACAAGAATCATGGATACGTGAGCCACGATCATTAGCATGCTCGGTCTGTCCGGGTTTGAGAGGCCGGTCGGGTTCGGGGATTTTCTGCTCATGTTTGAGCCAGAAGTATTTTCGACATTTTTGAAAATCTCCAAGTTTGGAGAAGCTCCATGAATCAGCCATGTAGTGCTTTCTAATTTAGTTCGAACTACGATGTTAGACGATTTCGCCGTCTTCATTGAATTTTTCTTCGGTTAAGTACTGGTCGATACACTCGTCCGAGGTGAGGTAGTCGTGCTCAGCTTCGAGGTTTTTGTAAATCCAGTCAGCGAAATCACGCATGAGTTGTTGGACGTCTCTTTCGAAGGCGTCGCCGAAGGTGTTGCCGTCGCTCATCCCATCGTCATCGTCTGCATGGAGGTTGACGTCCATCGTCCCCGAGTGCGAGTACCTTCCCGACGTCGTGATCGACGCGCTGAACGGCAAATACCCCATGAGCCTGCGGGTCAGCTGTAGCACTGTCAGTTCATTGGCGATGCGCAGGAGTTTTTCGTCGTTGCACTCAGTCTCAATGTTCTTGTAGGCGTCGGGCAAGAAGCTATAGCTGCCCTCGAAGCATGCTCCATCGCCTTGGCACCAGAAGCCAGAGAAGTTGATGGCAGTCTCCTGAACCTGTCGGCCCTTCGTGGTCATGCTCCGTCGGATGTCGATGTCGATTCCGATCAGCTTGCCCATACGCACCGCGTCTTCGTACACGTTGTCCCACCATTCGTAGTCTAGGTGGTCGCTCTCACGGTACTTGTCGCGGGCTTTGTCTTTGGCGCGCTCGGAAAGCTCGTCAAAGGTGTAGACAGTTTCGACTTCTTCGTCTTCTTCAATGTCGGTCATGCTAGAAACCTCTTCGTTATCTTGAGCATTTCGATGTGGTTCTTGGCGGCTTCACGGATCGTTCGTTCGTCTTTGAGATTGAGCAGGCTGCAAACATGGATGTCTGGGTAGAAGACCAACCCGCTTGAATCCATGGAGATGCATCCGTACGTGACCCGGCCAACCATCAGAGTCCAATAGCTCCGGCGGCTGGGCCACTTGATGACCCTTACCTGAGCAAGCGTGATGTTATGTTCAACACGTTTATCTTGTCGTTCACTTGTTGCCAAAATTCTTGCTCCTGTGCTCGCGGGAGATTTTCCCAACTTGACGTGTAGTGATACCGCCACTTACCGTTGTCTTTCGAAAGCTCTCCAACTCGGACACCGTCTGCGATCACGTAGTAGATCGTGCCGGTGCCCAGGATGATTTCGAGTTTGCGCACACTCAGTACCGAGATACTTCAGTCGTGAACGTGAGCTTGCGGACAGCTTCTTTTACCGTGTCGTCGATGTCGCAGTTGTCGACCGTCCTCTGCACTATGTCGATGAAGGTGCTGTTCGACTCTAAGCCGCTCATCACTGCCTTATCGAACTTGTCGGCGTTCTCGTCGATGTACTTGATGAAGTCGAAGTCGTTGGACTTCTTCGCCAGCTCCTCCTGCACGATGCGGCGGATGGCGTTCTCAAATGCTAAGAGTAATTCATTCATGCTGTTTCTCCAATTAGTTTGGTTAAGGTGTTTGAGTCATCGTGGTCGTATTCCATCTCGATAGTCCTGATGGTGCGCACGAGGTCGTAGGGGTTATTGCCTGATGCCTTGGTTTCGATGTCGGCGTCGTCTTCACCGATACGGGCAAAGCAGCAAGCGAACCTTTCTTCGCCCCCGTTCTCGTCATCAAAGGCGTCGTAGAGAGCAGTGAGGGCTTGAACGTCCTTATAGCTGTCATACCACTTCGTGCTTTTATCTTCGAACGTGATGACGATGTCCTCACCCTCGTCGATGAACCCGCACTGATCGAGGGCTTCCTTCTCGTTCTCCCCACCTGCGAGCCGGTAGGACATAAGCACTGGAAGTACATCGCCTTTCTTCCCGCGTATGGTGAACGCGACGTGTGATCTGTAGCCCATGGTCTATATCTCGATTGGTAATGTCTCGCCCCAAGGCGCGACCTGAGTTGTCGTACACACCCACATGACCGGATACTCGGGCAGGTTGCCGGTAGGGCCATACAGGTCTGTCAGGTACACCAAGCACGCAGGCTTGATGTTGTGCTCGCTCACGTAGACGAACGGTGGGCGGAAGTCGGTACCGCCGCCGCCGTGCATGTCAAATTTCAGCACGTCGTTCGGACTGAACTCATCCACGTGATTGACCTTGCTGTCGCAATAGATCACATGAATCTTCGCTGGTCGGGTGCTGTCCACGATGGCTTTGATCTCAGACCCGAACGCATTGAGCGTGGGCTGATCGATACTGCCGCTGGTGTCAATCACCACGACGATCTCGCCCATGGTCTCGCTGTACAGACTGGGCAGGAAGATGTTCTGTGACTGGAACATGCGGTTGAACCGGCTCCAGCTGTAGTCATCCTTGGCCGTCTCGGTGATGAACCGGCGCAGCACAGCTTTCCAATCGACCTTAGTCTGAGTCAGCTCGTCCACAAAGCGCTGCAGAGACTTGGGCAATCGGCCTTCGTCCTTGGCGATCTTGGCCGCTTGAGTAACAGCGATCTTCCATTCGACCTCAGCCATAGGATCACTGTCTTTGTCGGTACCGTCGCGGCAGTCGTCAAGCGGATCGTTGCCGTCCTCATCGTCCTCATCCTCTTCTTGGAGCAACGAGTAGATGTGGTCTGTGGTCATGTCCTTGTACTTGGTGTCGTACAACCAGCTCGGGATCGGCTCGAAACCGGAGTCTTTCAGGATCAGGTTGATGGCGTAGTCACCGGCCCGGTTCCATCGCCGTGGGTTGCGGTCACCACGGCGAAAGATATGGTCCAGCACGCAGTGCATGACTTCGTGCGCCACCAGAGTCTTAACCTGTGGAACGGGCAGAGACTTGATGAAGGCCGGGTTGTAGAACATGGACTTGCCATCGACCGCAGCGGTCTTGACGCTGGCGTCTTCCACCATCTTGAGGATCAGCGCAAGCATGCCGTAGAACGGCTGGTCGATGATCAGCGCTGTACGTGCCTTGGTCAGCATGTCTTTCACAGCCTGATCAATGGCTGTGGACTTGGGTAGTGTTGCGACGGTCATGCCATCTCCTTCGGTAATCTGTCATAGGGAACGGGCTGCTTGATGCGGGCACCGTACTGTTCGTACGCGTATTTGCGGAAATTGTCTGGGTGGCCGATAGTGCCCATGATCTCTGGGTACGCTTCGAAGTTCATTGGCTCGTCGAGCAGCTTTTCGATACAACGCTCCCGGTTCCAGTGGTTAGTCGTGAAATGCCGGTTGTTTCCCATCAGCCGGGCGGTCATCTCATACCAGTCCTTGTAGGGCTTGATGATCTTGCGCACCTCAGCGGCCTTCTTGTGGTCGAGTGCCCACTCGGTCTCCATCACACCAGGGTTTGTCACTGTCCAACGCGTGCAGTCCATCGCAGACGGTTCGATCATTGTCGTCTCGCGCTGGTAGTGCAGGCCGTGGGGCGTTTCGATTTGCCAGAACATCTTGCCGTGGTGGCTCACTGGTTTGCAGTTTTTGGGCTTCATCTTCCAAGCGAACATCTGGGTTGATTGGGTGTCGTAGGTCGTCAGCTTCGCATCGCCTTCAGGGTAGTAAGTGACGATGGGTGAGCCGTACAGCACACACTCATAGCCGCCCCTGCTGAGCTTGACCATGTGCATGTGCTCCTTGCGTCGACCGGCCAGCGGACGCCAAGAGGTGTGCTGGTTCTTCCACCCCTTCTCCTCGTTCCAGTGCTTCTCAGCCTGCTCGAACGAGTTGATGCTCGTCAGATCACGTGTGTCGATTGCCCATGCCATTACGGAATCCTCTGTAGAAGTTGTGATGCCGCTGCGGCAACCCTTCCACGAGTGACTGGGTTGTTGCGCAGGGTGCTTGGTGGGACGATCAGCTGATCCTGAATCTCTGTGACCAGAGCAGTCAGGTCCTTGTCGTTGGTGATGTTCAGACCGTCCATGATTGAACATTCATCCTTCACGTTCTCGATCAGGCTGTCTTTGAAAATCGCCTTCGGGTCGCTCAGTCTTTCTTCGACCTTAGATACCACGTCACGAAGACGGGAGTAGCAGGACTTCATGGCGTTGGCTTGACGCTGCACAACCTTGTTGGTCACAGAGTCGCGCAGCTCAGCCATGGCTTCCTTGCCCACGTCCACACGAAAGTCGTTGCCGTCGGGTACCGGCTCGAACTCCAGCTCGAAGCTGTACTTGTTGGCGATGTCGGCAGGATCGGGGTAGTCGCCGGGGTCGTACATTGACCCGAGGCGATTGCGTGCAGCCTGCACCTCGATGGGGTACTGGCCCACCATGGTACGCACAGCAATGTCAAACTCCGACTTCAATGCGCGTACCTCGGTGGTACAGGGCATGAAGTTCTTGCCAGGCAGGATGCGCCGACCGTCGTCGGTCCATGGCAGGGTGAAGCGGTGGTGGGCTTCACGGGCACGTCCGATGATCTTGTTGATGGGTTCGAGCAGGCCCTTGTTAACGAGGGCTTTGTTGAATTTGCCAGCGTCGTGTGCGCCGTGGGTGGTCTCGACTTCAGCCGTGACCTTCTTGTCTTGTTTGCGCCCGCCCCAGCTGCTGATGGACAGGCTGGCGAGCATGGCTTGGTTTTGGATCATGAGAACTCCTTCTTGATTGCTGCTGCAATAACTTTCTCGATACGCTCGAAAATATCTTGGGCTTCTTCGGGCAGGGCTTTGTAGTAGCCGTGCTCCATCAGAAGGGCGTCGTCTTTCCAGAACTGGTAGACGGCGAACATGCCCTTGCGTGGAATCTTTGCGAAGGGTGTGCTGCCGCCGAGGAACATCTGGTCGTCGTCATAACCACAGAACTGAGGGCATTGCTGAACGGCATCGTGGCATGCCTCGTGAAGTTTATGTGCATTCATTCTTTACCCCCGTGATTCTGTTGATGAGCTTCTGCAGCTGATGGATGTTGTTGCGGCTCTTGATCCCGCCGAACAGGGCGAGATCAAACGAGCTGGCACCCAACAGCCGCGCAGTCATCATCTTCATGGCGTGCAGCTCATGAATTGACTTCTTGCGCCGCTGGCGGGCGTTTAGTTTTTGTTCCATGGGAAATAAGACTCGCGGTGTCTGTTCTGCAGCATGTGTCTGACGTCCAGCATGCTGCGTTGAACGTGCACGTATGCCTCACGCGCACGTTCGATATGTGCAGCAGTCGCTTCAGGATGACGGAGGAGCTTGAGCATGTTCTCCTCCATCTCTTTCAGATTTGCAACAGCGTTGTTGTAAAGCTGAACCCGTTTCTTGGCTGGTGTGGAGAACATTACGCCAGCATGGACTGGTTCTTGAGGCACCAGTTCATATATTCCTTAGTACCGGTCAGCTTCTCGTCGCGGCGGATCGCACTGCGCACGAAGATCGCTTGAAATTCAACAGGGAGTCTTGTCATGTATGTCATGACGCGACCGATGTTGTTTGTCGTGACCTTCGGATGCAGCGCCTCGCTTACCGCATACTGAGCCGAGGTGTTCGCTGGCAGCTTGGCACCATCTGGATCGAGCAGAATCTGCTCAACCGTAGGCATGCCGTGCAAGTTCTTGCGGTGAATCAAGAACTGATCAGCAACGCCTTGACCGATGGTTCCACGGATGTACTCCATCTCGATGTGCGGCGCGTGGTTCTTCTTGACGATCTTGTCAACGAAGCTCCAGCTGCGAGGTGTCGGGAACGCCCGTGGGTTCGAGGCTGCATCGAAGCAGTGCAGGTGGCTCGGAAAGGCCCGCATATAGCTGCGCACATCCAAGTTGATGCCCTTGTCCTGCGACCACACGTTCCAGTCCTCGTTGGACACATCGAAGTCCACGTGGATGAACCTGTTGGCCAGCGCTGAGGGCTGAGCATGAACCACAGCACGGTCACCGGCGCGGTTGCCCGCAGCAATGATCTTCCAGCCGGGTGGCAGCTCATAGTCGCCCAACTTGCGGTCGAGCACGAGCTGGTAGGCCGCTGCCTGCACAGACTGAGGTGCCGCATTCATCTCGTCGAGGAACAAGATGCCCTTGCCCTTCTTGGGCAGAAAGTTCGCAGGCAGCCACTGCATCTGTTTCTTCACCTGATCGAGCGTAGGGAAGCCCTTCAGGTCGATGGGGTCCATCAAAGACAGGCGCACGTCGCGCAGCTCGTACTTGTTGTCTTCGGCGATGGTGCGCACGATGTCGGACTTTCCAACTCCGGGTGGTCCCCAGAGGAAGATACCGATGTCGTCATCGAGCTGCTTGGGCAGGCTGGTTCGAATGTCTGACGGCTTCATACTGATGCTCCCAGTGCACGTTTCAGGGCCTCAAGCTCAGTGAGCTTGCGGGGCATGTACGTCGGATCGGCGTTGATCTTGGCCGGGTCGAAACCGAACCGGTCGTATGCGCGCTGTTGGCGGATTCTCTTCTTCATGGCGTTAGCTCCAAAGATTTGTCTAAGTTAGTTGTTAGACGGTTGATGAAAAGGTTTCTTGCGTGGCAGTGGTGCCCACGCTTGCCAGTCGGTGCTCTTACCGTCATAGGAGCCGTAGACGAGCACTCCTCCGGGGTTGAGCAACTGGACTTTGACGCCTGTTGGGCAGGTGCCCATCTCTTGCAGGTAGACCTCATTGGCCACTGCTACGGCTTGGGTCTGGTTGATGGTGTGGGTCATGATGGCTCCGGTTCCTCCACACCTTCAGGCACGTCTTTCCAAACGAGTTGTGACCAAGCCCAGTTGTTTCTGTAGCCCCACTGTTGCTGCAGGATGCGAAAGCTCCCACGCCTGACAAAACGTAGGTGTCCGGTTAGTTCGAGTTTCATGTCGTTCGCTCCAGTGTTGCCAGCTTCGCACGGAGCTGTTCGTTCTCCTCAATCAGCCCGAGGATTGTTTCCGGCGAAGCTGCTTCCATATACGCCAGCTTGACTTCTTGACACAGACAATCAGGATCAGTGCAGAACTCTCGCGAGTCGTAGAGCACGCTCAGTGCTAGCTCCTTCAGCTCACTCACGTCAGCCACCCAATCCCCGGTTCTTGCCGCATGGGTTGAGGCCCCAGCTTTTCGAACAGGCGGATAACCCCAGTCACCACCATCGCTCGTGCTCGTGTGGCGTTGCCCGACGTAGCGTTGACGTAGTCTCTCAAGACTTCGTCGGCGTAGTAGTCCACAGCGACCATGAGGTCGTCTGCTGTCATGTCTTGTTTGATATTCATTTCCGACTCCTGAAAAAGTGCTCGAACGCCAGATACAAGGCAGCTGGCGCGAGGATGGCCGTCACTACGGCAATGCGGATGCGCTTCATGGCACCATCTCGTAGAACCAACGCTGATCTGCTGACCAGCTGCGTTTCACCAGACCTGACTTGATCAGGCTCACCAACAGCGACTGCGTGCCGTTGGGTGTGCGGCCACACCGCTCGGCCAGCCTCGTGAGCATCATCCCTGGTTGTTCCTCCAAGGCGTTGATCAGTATCTGTTTGTGTTGATCAATCAGCGACAGCAGCGCATCGTTAACGATGTAGTGCTGCCACACACCATCTTCTGCAACACGGGTGATCCGGCCACGCAGGCGCAGGCTACGAAGGATTCGGCCTATGCCTCTGTCCTCCATCTGCAGCAGCGGCTTGAGCTGTGCAACCGTCGCGCCGGGATTGTTCTTGATGAAGGCCAGTGTTTCAACCTTGCGGTTGGTCACGTGTTTGATCGACTGAGGTGCGTCGGTGACGATTACGCACTTGGGTTCTGGCCGATGTTTGATGAAGGGGTTTATGCCCCCAACGAACGATGACTGAATCATGCTACCTCCATGTGGGTGATTTCATAGTCAGCATTGCCGCCGTAGTCTTCGACAGCTTGATCGAGTGCTGTGTAGTGGGCCTCCTCGGCCCGGGAGTCTTCTATCTCGTAGGTGATGTAGGAAGAACGACGTACCACGACCTTAAACTTTTTGGGTGGTAACTTGAAACGAGAATCGTTGTTCATAGTCCCTCCGGTTGCTTCGCATTGACGCGCATGAGCAGGTTCTTGACCTGTATGCGCTTGTGCTCGATCTCTTCCAGATCGTCGGCGTACATGATTGCGTCTGGACAGGTCGCTGCTTGGTTGTGCAGCTCATCGAGCGCGAGGCTCAACGCTTCGCGCACGATGGCCAAGTTCTTCCCTGTGAAGTTCATAGTCCCTCCGGTACCTGATGTGGTGTGCCGCAATTGGCACAGAAGAAGCGCACTGCGTTGTCGTGGTCACTAGGACGAGGATGGCCGTAGGACGGGACGAAGTTGCGGTCTTCGTCGAAGCGGCATGGGCTGTAATGCGTCATGTCCTTGGCGAGCACGAAGTCGCTGATGTCGCAGTTCGTGCAGGTGCCGTCTTTGTTTGGTTTAGGCAAGGCCATCATCTTCCCCTTGGTAAGTACACGGCGCATGTGCCGCCAGGAATTTCGTCGTCCATATGTTCATGTGGGCCGTAGTACCAAGCCTTGTTCTCGGGAGCGTTAAGCTGAAGCCTGGCATGGTTGATGTGGCTCAACTCAGTGAGGCCCGCCTCGTAACCGTCAACCACGACCATCAGGTCGGGATCGCAGTCTTTGAGGAGGTCGATGAGTTCACCGACTTTCACGATATGTACCCAACGATGGCAATCACTGCGATGGCTACGAGGATTCCGACAACGATGAACACAGCGGTGCGCATGTCCTCGGCGTGGATCAGGGGATCGAAATCTTCGACCCAGCGCAGGGACTCTTGGTTATGCTTCTTCATACTCTTTCTCCGTGGTTGATTGTTCGATACCTTTGCCACCGCAGCTGCGGCAGCTTGATCCGTCATACATGCCCTCACCACTGCCGTTGCACGTGGCGCACATGGGCGCTTCGTCGAGCGTGGTGGTGTAGTCAGCGATCAGGTCGTTGCCCGCCGTGATCAGTCGTTCTTCGATGTTGTTGAGATCGTCGGCGGAGACGCCTTCGACTTCCTCTGGAGTCCACAAGATCGTAAAAAAACCTGCTTTACGCAGGCGGGCGAGGATGGTAAATGCTTCACCTTGTGTCATGACGTAGTTCCTTCACTGATGTATGCCCGTAGGCGGGTTATTCGTGCCTGGTTGTAGTCGGCACTGGACTGCGCCCACTCGATACCGGAGTGAGCGATGAGCAGGCTATGTTCAGCTTCGGCCAGTTCTTTGGCTGCCACCTGCAGCAGGGAGGGCCGGGTGAATAAGTGTTTAAGCCAGTTCATTGAGTGCCTTCTTGAACCCAATCATGGATGCATAGGTTTTGAATCCATAAGTCTTGGCTATCTGTTCGTAGCAGTGACCGATCTGCTTCCCGGTTTCTTGCTTCATTTTGTGCGCCATGACTTTGAGTTCCTGTTTGGTAGGTAGATCAGTCGTGTCCACGTGCGATCTCCCGAGCCTCACGGCGTTTGGCCTGGCGTTTCATCAGCACACGAGCACGGGCTGCGTACTTGTTGCCGGACATAGGAGCACAGCACGGGCAGCTCATGCCGCCTGGGCCGACCAGGGTGTAGCGTTTGTAAGAGGATTTCATTCCGCCTCCGTCCAGCCATACGACACATCGTTCATGATGGCGAGCACCTGTTCAGGTGTGAGCTGTTGTATCGCTGCGCCGACGAATCGGGTCAGCACGCGGACCTTGGCTCCCATCGCTTCGAGCTGACCATCGTGATAGTCAGGAGCAGCATCTATGACGCCGTCGATTGCTTCTTTTACGGTCATAAATTTGGTGTTGTCTTGTTTGAGGTTCATGTCAGGTTCCCGAGTGATTTGAGATGACTGTGATCACTGCCTGGGCGCATGGGCTGGTTCGTGTGATCACCGTCGCCTGTTTTGTAGCTGGTGTGTTTCCACCATGCAGCTTCCTGGGTGTGAGGTTTGGCGTACACCTCTGTGGTGTAAGGAGCTGGATTGGGGGAGTTGTATTGAGACTCGCGCATCCGAAGAATGCGCTCTGTCTTGGCGGCTATTGAAGCCGGGTGGGGGTTTAGGTTAGACATCGTTGTGCGATCTTAGTGAGATGTTAGATCAAGGGCTAATTGAAAGTAGCTATTGATTTGGCGAAGGTCATCGTATCTTTCGTACGTTGCTCACAGGCTGTGACTGTGTGGCGGGTTTGGTCGACATGTCATTGAAGTGAGTCTTGATCAGGCTCGCTATCGTGATCGGGTTTTTCCATGTCGTCTGGATGCCGCGCACGATCTTTTGTGCAATGCTTACCGGCTTGATCTCGATCTGACGATGACCCAGGTACTTCGAGAAGGATGTCGGGCTTGGGTTCATACCTCCGACTGTGTAGTCGAAGATAGTGAACAGCTCATCTCTTGAGACATTGCATGTACCATCTGGTTTGGTTCTGACGAGAATGTCGTAGAGAGTTCTTCGATACCCGGATACTTTGGCCAACTTCTGCATGTCTGTTTTATATTTATCGTCAGTCGGTAACTGATCGATGAAGTAGGGCAGATCGCCTTCGATGAGTGCAAAGGCGGTGGATTCAGCAGTCGTTTGAGACAGCGCAATCAGGGTCGTCCTGGCTGCATTGTCTAGCGGAGTGGCTGCTGCTTCCTTATCCACTGCGTAGCCCATGAGGTAGCTATGGAATGACTGAAGTTCATCTTCTATCGAGTCGAGCCATTCGTCAGTTGGTTTAGGGAAGGGTAGTGCCTGGTATGGCCCCACATTAAACCGGCGATCGTTCTTGGGGATGTTGACGGGGTCTGCCTTGTTGCTTGCGAATATCCAATTCGTGAAATTATTCACCGGGTAGGAGTTTTTCATCATCGATCTGATCATTGCTGTCGCATTGGTGATCAGGTTCTTCATGGTGGCGATGGCTCCTGATTCATCCTGCAAAGCGCTGGTTTGTATCTCGTCAATGAAGACAATGAACTTACCTTCCACGAAGTCAGTCCACTTCTCATTTAGCTCACTAGAACGCTTCATAACCGTCTGATTGACCCCGAATAGGGGTGCCAACACACGCTCAAAAAGGATGCCCTTGCCGGTGCCTTGTGTGCCCTGGAATACCCATGCTGTGCGGGTACGGGTACGGTTCTGAGCGATGCAGGCCACCCAGTTCATAAAGTGCTCGATTGCCTCGATGTCGTCGGCCAGGATATGACTGATGATGGAGAAAATCTTTGGCGGGCATTTGGTGACTTTCTTGATTTGTTCCTTCATGTAGACAGTGCGCTCGAATGTGTTGACTGTGCGGTTGTCGAAATCAACCCTGACTGCATCATCCGGGTTGAAGGACATCGTCCATTCAGGGATGTTGTTTCCTAAACGCAAACCATTCGCATCTGCGTACTGACGAACCATTGATTCGTTCTTGGCAGGAAGGATATCGAGGACATCTGCATCCGGGTCGTAGGTACCACGGTAGTAGGTACTGGTGAAGCGCTCAAGGAAGGCCAGATGAATCAGGCCAGTGGATGTGACGCGGTACGCCTGTGTTTGAAGAGACTCCCAATATGCGGGGAGGAGTTCCTTGGTCAAGTAGACCGGCTCGCCCTTGAAATTGAAGATGTAGTCGGGATTATTTTCCGGGTGGTAGTAGGCCCAGCTGTCCCCACCATTGATGTTGAAGTAGACGAACCCTCTGTCTATCTTCATCTCGGTTGCGATGCACTCGCCTGGTTTGACTAGCACCTCATGTGGGCCGACGATCTTGTAGGTGAGTTTGCGTTTGGGCAACCCATCTTGATCACGGAGTTCAAGCACACGAGCGTCTGTCAACGCTCGGTTCTGATCTGTGCCGTTGATCTTGCAGTTGAGGTCGAATGTGTCTTGTGCTTTCTTCACCAGGCTGACGCGGGGTTGCTTTCCAAGCGGGTTTCTAATCCCCTTCAAGACAGGGTCAGAGATGTAGATAAGTTTGTCGGCCTGGCATGCTGTGATGTCCAGGCCCCAGAGTAAAGAGTTGCCAGTCTTGGTGAGCTTCTGGTGAGAGCGAAGGATCGCTGACTCATGGTTCTTTTGTATCAGCCATTGCTTGATGAGCGGAGCACTCATCGCTTTGGACAACATGACGAACACGTGGCAGCGCAGTGAGTTGTTGGAGATGCCCATAGAGCCTGACCATTGCAGGATGTACGAGACATCTTTCAACCCGATGGAATTGAGGACGGTCTCAACAGTGAGCACTGCTGTCTGCGTGACTTGGGTCTTGGCACCAGTGGCAGGGTCTGCTTGCTCAACGGTGTAGCTGTAGTTGGGATCGATGCCGTCGATGTCGAGGCAGAGGAATTCAGTTGTTGCGTTGCGATCAGTTGAATCTTTGCGTGACTCTTTGATCAATGGCCTGAGCACATTGCCCTTTAGCAGACAGTTGCCGAGCTTTGCGTGCTTAGTGATTGCAGCCATGAAACCGGGCAGATCAGTCACGTCTTCACTGATGCTTGAGACCTCCCACACATTCGGATAAGACGTTTTTTCAACGGTTCCGTCAGGGAGCTTGTTGTATGACTTTGTGAGTGGAACAGAAGCGTTCAGGAAAGTTAGCTGCATGGTAATGCCTTTAGATGATTAGACGGACATTTTAGAGGTGTTCACCTCTGTAAGTGTGTAAGCACAAAAATTTGCCATTTCTCCTCTGAAACTCTATCTTTTATACTATATTTATTACACTTACACGGGGGGGGGGGGGTGTTACTTTTTCGCTATTGTTTCTATAGCGGCCCATAAAGGTGAGTGAGGACAAATCATGTGTTGGTCACCTGACCAAAAAGGAAACAGCGGCAGCCACCCAGTGGTGGTCTGCCTGTGTGTTTAAGCCGTTTCTTTAGTGAGGTGATCGATGTGAGCCTTCAAGGCTTTGTCGACTTTCATCGAACAGCTGTCGATATCGTCGAACTCGTTCTCTGTGAGCCAGAAGTAATCCTCTGCCCACGTGGCGAGACGAAGTGCTGCATCGCGTGCTGTGGTGAGCAGCGTGAGCTTGATGCGGTTGGGCAACTCGTCAAATTCGTGAGTGAGTTCGATTGGGAGCGCAGCTTTGCTGGCCAGTCGGTACAGCGTGTTCACTGTAGGTTGCTGCTCGGTGAGGAATCGGCTGGTGTCAGCAGCTTTCTCTTCTTTGCGAGCAATAGTCTTGCGAACCTTCACAGCCTTTTGCTCCTCGTCGAGTCCGTAGGCATCAGCACTTCGCTGTGCACGTTTGATGGCACGACGTTGAGCCTCCGGCTTTACCTTCAACTCGATAGGTGTGAAGAACACCTCGTCGATATCAGGAATCTCATAGTCCTTACCGACACCATCCTTGTCGAAGGTCAACCCGGTGAGTTTCTTGGCAAGGGTGTGCCACTCATCACGCATTGGGTTGAGGTGTTGGATGTTGGATATGCATCCACCTTGCTCGCCACCGGCTTGCGTGGAGAGGTACTCCTGCATCACTTCGCCAGCAATTGCTGCTTCGAGGTCGTTGAATTCATCAATGCCTTGACGAGTCAGTTCGGGTTTCAACTCTTTGAGGAGTTCACGTGCCTGCTGTTGGAGCAGAGTGTCGATGCGCCATGCGATTGACGTCGCCATTTGTGCAGCGATTTCAGGATTGATGGTTGTTTTAACAAAATTGTGCAAGTCCATGATATTTCCTTTGAAGTTAAATAGAGTCAGGGTGAGGGATTTGTCCGAACAAGATTTTCTGTGCCATGGTCTCGGTGCAGCGGAGTTGCCGTGCGAGTTCCGTGGTTTGACGTTCAATCAAGGTCGAAGGTTCGTTGTCATCATCAGATACGTCGGTTTGGCGTTCTAACCAGTCAGTGAGACTGATCATGCGTTCGCGACGTAGTTTGATCTTTGAGCTTGTAGCCATGTTTTTCCTTTGGGTATATTCCGCTTTTACGTGGAGCGGATGCACGGACGTGACAGATTGGTCTTGTCCCTCTGCAGCACTGTTGCCAGTAAGAATGGCAGGCTCGCGCAACATCAGTTCTTACCTGACGTTACTTGAGACAGTGGAGAGGGTTGAGATCGTGGTTGCGTTGTCGTCGAGCGCGGGCCTCGGAGATATCGTCGGCCGTGGGGTGAATGTCGATGAACCAACATTCGTGGCACCTTGCGCTTGCAGCCGGTGTGCGCTCTCTTTGATGGCAGGAGCAGCCAATACTAACGGAGAGGTTTCATCGAACTCCTTTCAAGTAGTTGCGGGACGTTTATGGATCTCGTTTCGTGGATCAAACGGTTGATTGCTCAACACCAGTTCGGTGGGCCAGTGGTAGGTTTCATTAGGGCTGATCTTTCGATCTGCGTTCGGTAAGCAACGCCCATAGGTTCCGATGCCAGTCTTTGCCCTATCCGCGAGCGCTGGCTCTATCGCGGTAGTGATGGGAGAGTTGTTGTCCCTTCATGCTGCGCTCTCATAAAGCGCAGTGTTGAAAAGTCCTACAGTCGTTTGATCGCTTCTGTTTGAGCAGCGATCTGTTTCATCAGTCCTGCAATCACGTTAATGACTGCAGTGCTATCTGCTGTGAACGAGCAGTTCTCATCTTTGAATCTGAGAATCTCGTTGCCTTCGTCGTCCTTGATGGTGGTTAAGAACTCTTTGTAGGCGATGGTGATTTGCATGATTTCCTCCTAATGAATAAAAAGCCGAAAGCCGAAGCAAACCGAGCGCGTAAGCGATCGGAATGAATTCAGAACGTGGGCGGTAGAGGCACCGGGTCAGTGCCGTGTGTGTACGAGTGCAATTCGTTGTCGAACTCGTACTGCGGTGTGATGCTCCAGTCACGGCCTGTGAGCGACATCCCATAACCGAGAAGGATCAAGCACCGCATGTCCGTGTTGTCAACGTGCCAACCGCTGACATGTAGCGTGTAGATTGGTTTGACACGTTGACCAGCGACGTGCAGTTTGTAGGTTGGTTCGAACATGTTCAATACCCCCTTGTTGCAGCACGGTTGAGCAGGTACCGGCCAGTCTGCGGCCAATACTCTGCTTTGCCAATGCGGTTGTCTGTGCCCGCCCAGGTGTTGCCATTCTTGTTGACGAACCAGAACTCTTCGAGGTCAGCTGTTGGACTGACCCATTTGAAGCAACGCGAGTTCTTTGCGCGAGTTGGAATTTCCCAGCAGCCGTCGTTGCGTAATCCTTGGATCACGACTGCTTGTTTATCGAGTGTCATTTGGTATCTCCTAGTTGGGAAGCATGAGCGCTTCATACTGCACGCTCATAACGTGCAGTGTTGAAGAGTTCAGTGAGCCATCAGGTGTGATGGTTGGCGGCGCAGGAAAGCATCAGCTGCTTCCTGTGTGTAGAACAAGTGAATGTTCTCGCTGCCTGTACGTTCGTTGAATGTGTACACCTCGAACTCGGGTGCAAATTTAATAAACGCGCATGCGGTTTGGTTGTGTCCCTGATCGGGGCAGGACACTAATACGCAGTCGATGCAATTGTCCATTTCATCCTCCAGTTGCCATCAAGATGGCGGTTAATAAAAAGGCCGCGAAGATGCAGCCGTTGACAACGATGCGGTCATGCTTGTGCATATAGCTCCAGTTCTTGTTTCTCGAACTTTGTGAGTTCGTGTTGCGCCTTGTCGGCGAGGGTGATGATGTACAACTCATACTGCTCATCGTCGAGCAGTTCCTTCGCGCTGTATTTGATCCACCCATGCTTGAAAGTCTCGCCATGTGTGAAGTATCCGAAGATGTGTTTTGAGAGCCACATTGCGACGGGCGACATGATGAAAGCAAGCAACGATGCATTGGTTCCGGCAGCTCCACTGCCCCAATGCACGTAGAGGTTTGCGGCCAAAATAAATGCGTGTAAACATCGCACCGCGACCTTATTTCCGAGCATCTTGCCGCGCATGCGAGGACTCAAAAACAATCCGATGAACACGATCTCTGCACCAACACTAATGAGTGCGAATGCGAGTACGACGAGTAAAAATGCAACGCCCATACGAGTGCTCCTATTTCTATAGCATGGCGAACTTGCCACAATGCCCAAAGGGCCACCTACCTCGCGGTAGGTGTTGGCGCTTCATTCGCCGAGGTAGTAGTTACTACCTTCGTCGTCGTACACGGGGTAGCCGTACTCTTCATCGTAGGAAGGGGTCGGGGCCACGGGCGTATCGGCTAAGCGCTCGACTGAACGATTGCCGCAACGTGTTTTCATCCAGCGTTGGCCACCGCGCACGAAGTACGTCACCACCGGTGCTGGTACTTCGCGTTTGAGCGCCAGCTTCGGTGTTGCAGGCGCTTGGGGCTTTGGGGTTGAGAGCGAAGCCACGAGGGCTTCGAGGGCTACGATACGTGCTTCGAGGGAAGCGACAGTTGGTTTGGCCATGGCGTTCTCCTAATCAATATAAGGCCCGTAAATAGGTACGAGCAAACCTTGGTGTGCCACCCTGCTAAGGGAAGCACGAGGGCACCCCAACCCCTGTTGGTGGTGCGGTCGTGTTACGCCTTCGCAGGCACGGCCTTTGCGGGCTTGATCGGCGACGAGATCGCTTGAACAGGCTCGGGTGCAGGCAACGCAAGTCGTGATGCGGCGATCTGAGCGCGCAGTGCAGCACGGGCTGCATCCTGCGCTGCGAAGTCGACGACACGCTTGGCAGCGAGTACTTCGTTCTTGGCAGTGAAGTCGTCAGCTAAGACAGTGAAGAAGTCACCACCGTTGTTGATAACGCCGTTGCCAATACGAACAGTCTTATCCCAAGACCAAGCGCCAACCGTGGCTGTACCACGGGCGAGAGAAGTACCGATGGACATGATGTCCTCCTAGTAAGTGTTGATGAACCAAAAAGCCAAAGCAAACCGAACGCGTAAGCGGTCGGAACAAACACACGAAGAGCGAGGAGCAACGAACCACGAGGACGCAGCAGCGCAACCACGAAGTCCAGATGGCCTAGCACGAAGAGACTCCTTTTCAGCTGTGGTCGATCACGAATCCGAAGTGGGGCGGTCTTTGGACGCGGCCATATAGAGGGACCCACGAGACCGTAAGTTGAAAATTTTTATGAAAAATTTCTGGGAGCAAATATCTAACGTCTAAGTTAGAATCCCCAACCATGGCCACTAAAACCCTGACCAAGTCCCCTTACTCTCAAATCAAACGCCACGGCGGTGAGCGCGGCGTAGAAGTCGCCCGCGCCAAGGGCAAGTCCAACTCCTCAGCCGCATCCGCTGCGCTCATCGACCCAAACAAACCCCTCACTGAAAAGCAGAAGGAGTTCGTCAAGTGCTGGGCCGAAGGTGAGTCGGTCACCTCTGCATGTATCCGTGCCGGGTACTCAGACCACAAACTAGCCTACCGGCTCGCCCGCATGCCGCACGTCCTGGCCCTCAAAGCCCAGTACGAAGCCAAATGGCAAGAGGCCGGGCAGATGACTCGCCAGAAAGTCATGGATGGCATGCTGGAGTCCATCGAGATGGCCAAGCTGATGTCCGAGCCTGCCTCCATGATCTCGGGATGGCGGGAGATCGGAAAAATCTGCGGCTACTACGCGCCGGTCGAGCATCGGGTGAAGGTAGATGTGACCGGCAACATCATTCTCGACAAGTTGAACTCCATGACCGACGCCGAGCTGCTTCAGGTCATCTCTAAAAACGAACTCCCACTACTTGAGGACATCACCGATGTACCAGACGAGCTTGATTCGTGAACTGATGAGGCTGTCCGACGAGCCGGGTGGCCCGGCACTGTTGGAACAGAAATTCGACGATGCCCTTCTGGGCGTGTGTACTCGGGCCGGTGGGCTACACGTCGCCGCCTACGAGCGCAGCCGTGTGATCGACGTCCTGGCCCGCGACATGCCTCGTGAGGATGCCGAGGAGTGGTTCGAGTTCAACATCCAGAGCGCGTGGATGGGTGAGGGCACTCCAGTGTTCGTCGACACCAGGCCGTTCGAATGAGTCATGCCGCTGCCCATAAGGAGCTGGCCTCAAGGATTCTGTCCCGGCGCTCCCTCTTGCCGTTCGTGCAGCGGCTCAATGAGCAGTATCTGGCCGGGTGGGTCCACGAGGACATCTGTCGGCGCTTAGAAAAATTCTCCGACGACGTGGCAGCCAAGCTCTCCCCAAGGCTGATGCTGCTGATGCCCCCGCGATCAGGTAAATCTGAACTCTGCTCCCGTGCTTTCCCGTCCTGGCACCTGGGCCGAAACCCGGATCACGAGATCATCGCCTGCTCGTACAACGTCTCTCTGGCCATGACCTTCTCCAAAAAGGTCAAATCCGTGCTGGAAGACCCCAATTACCACCCTGTTTTTGATGCCCGGCTCGACCCGAACGATAAGTCAGCTGAGGAATGGAGCCTGCAGTCCAGTAAAGGGGCCTACGTGGCCGCTGGAGTGGGCGGGGGCATCACGGGGAAGGGTGCCCACCTGCTGATCATTGACGACCCGTTAAAGAACGCTGAGGAGGCCGACAGTGCTGATATCCGAGAGAAGCTTTGGGACTGGTATGGATCGACCGCGTACACCCGGCTCGCACCGGGCGGGGGCGTATTGGTGGTGCAGACTTGGTGGCATGACGATGACTTGGCCGGTCGACTCCAAAACGCTATGTCGAACCCTGACGCCGATCAGTTCACCGTCGTCAAGTACCCCGCCATCGCCGAATCAGACGAATACCTCGACTACGACACAGACCTGATCGTCTACGAACCTCCCGAATCCGGCAAACTCCTGCGCAATAAGGGCGAGGCTCTGCACCCGGAGCGCTACGACCTGAAGATGCTCAACCAGATCAAGACCACGATCAGCCCACGGTTCTGGTCGGCCCTGTACCAGCAGAACCCGGTGCCCGATGACGGCAGCTACTTCCTCAAAGAGAACTTCCGCCGGGGAGGCATCCCTGCCGTCGAGCGCAGTAACGTGTTCATCGCCTGGGACTTCGCCATCAGCGAAAAGAAGCAGAACGACTACACGGTCGGCACGGTCTTACTCCAAGACGAGGACGACACGCTGCACGTGGCCGAGCAGATCAGGTTCAAGTCAGGGGACGCGTTTGCGGTGGTCGATGCTATCTTACGTCTAAGTAAGAAGTGGTACACTTCCGGCCAGCGCCTCGGCTTCGAGGACGGCCAGATTTACCGTGCCATCGAATCTCTACTGAAGAAGCGCATGAGAGAACTGAACTTCTACCCCGCTACGCAAGTCCTTAAACCGATCACGGACAAGTTGGCGCGTGCCCGCCCGCTCCAGGGCCGGATGCAGCAGGGCCGGGTGAGCTTCAACTCCGACCAGAGCGCCGAGTGGTACGACACATGTCGCCTGGAGATGCTGAGGTTCCCCGCCGGAGCACACGATGACTGCGTCGACTCCCTGAGCTGGGCCACCCAGATGGCCATCGGCGCGCAACCCCCACGCCGCAAGGCAGAAAAAGTCCTCCCCAGCTGGCGAGACCGCATAACCCGCAACTCTGCCAAGGGCAGTTTCATGTCAGCATGAACAACCTCAACCGCACCCCCAAGTACCTTAAGCTGCGCGACGGCGGACAACCGCTGCCCGGTGCAGCCCCAGGCCCGTTGGCCCAAGGGCCGACGAGTTCGCAGTTCTGGGGCGCACTCGGGCAGGGAGTTCGGGATACCGCCGCGCCGATGGTGCAGGAAGTACAACAATTCCACGAGGATTACCCGGCTGTCGCACAGGTCGCGCAACTCGCATCATCGCCACTGAATGTTGCAGCAGGGGTTTACGGTACAGGCAAAGCGCTGCTCGAAGGTGACAACGTCGGTGCTGTGACTTCCGCACTTGGGGCGATCCCAGTGCTGGGTAAATATGCCGGGCAGTCTGTCCTGGCCGGAACGAGGCGCTCTATCGGTCAGTTCCAGCAAGTGAACGCAGCGGGTATGCGCCCTTCGATGGACATGGTGGGTCAAGCTGTCGGTCGGATGGTCCCCGATGCGGGCACGTTAATCCAGGCGAATGAACTTGGCCAGTCGACCTACGGCACCGCCGCCACATTGCGGGGTAGACCCTACGGAGGTAACTAGATATGTCCTGCCCAGAATTCATCTCCCAGACCCTCGCCGTGCGCACCGCCGCGCACCTTGCACACCTCGCCAGTCGCTCGTACGCGCAGCACATGGCCTTGGACGGCTTCTATGAAGCCCTCGTGACCCTCATCGACAAGTACGCCGAGGTCTACACAGGGATCGAAGGAAAAATCCCGAAGTACCCCAACGTCAAACCCCTCGAATACGACGACCCGGTCGAATTGATAGACGACTACCTCGCGCTGGTGCGGGAGGAGGCGAAAGAGGACGAACACGGAAGCCAGGCACTACTGAACATCCTCGCCGAGCTGGAGGAGCTGACCGCTCAGACGCTCTATAAGCTGAAATTTCTGAAGTAGGTCACCTATGCCCGTCAATACTGAACTCGCCACGAAAATTTGGAACCGCTTCGCCTACGCCCGTGACCACGGGCACAGCAAGTACGTCGAGAAGGTCGATAAATGCGAGCAGTTCTTCGCGGGCAACCAGTGGGCACCGAGCGACCGGGCCAAACTAGAGGCCCAGCGCCGCCCAGTCATAACGGTCAACAAGATTTTGTCCACCGTCTCCAACGTGATGGGTGAGCAGATCAACAACCGGGCAGAAATCAGCTTCCGGCCACGCTCCGGCGCGCCGGCCACGACCGCCGACGTGCTCAACAAGGTGTTTAAGCAGATCAGCGACAACAATCATCTCGATTGGAAGCGCTCGGACATGTTTGCCGACGGAATCATCGGCTCCCGTGGATTTCTGGACGTCCGTCTGGAGTACGGCGACTCGATGGAGGGCGAGGTTCGTATCGAAAACATCAATCCGAAGAACGTGATCATCGACCCGGACGCCGAGGAATACGACCCGGACAAGTGGAGCGAGGTTCACACGACAAAGTGGCTCACCAGCGACGACATCGCGGTCTTGTACAACAAGGCCGACGCGGAAATCCTCCAGCAGAAGGTCGGCTCCTCTCTGACCTACGCCCACGACTCACTTTCCATCAACCGCGACCGCTTTGGTGACCCGCGCAACGCTGCCTACGTGCAGGGACTGCAGGACACGAGCGCCATGCGCAACATCCGCGTCATTGAGCGCCAGTACCGCGTGCTCGACCGCCAGAAACACTTCCTGGCACCACAGACCGGCGACATGCGCCCCATCCCCGAGGAATTTAACCGTGACCGCATTGCTTTCTTCGTTGAAAAATACGGCTTCCAAGTTGTTCCTAAACTGGTACGTCGCATTCGTTGGACTGTGGTCGCCGACAACATCGTCCTCCACGATGATTGGTCTCCTTACCAGCACTTTACCGTCGTACCGTATTTTCCGCACTTCCGCCGTGGAACCACCATCGGTCTTGTTGAGAACCTACTCGGACCTCAAGAGCTGCTTAACAAGGTCACGAGTCAGGAACTCCATGTCGTAAACACCACGGCCAACTCTGGCTACAAGGTCAAGGCGGGCGCACTGTCCAACATGACCGTGGAAGAACTCGAAGACAAGGGCGCTCAGACCGGCCTGGTCATCGAAGTCAATGGAGACCCAGACAAAGATGTCCAGAAGATTGCTCCTAATCAAGTTCCGCAAGGACTCGACCGTATCTCGTACAAAGCCGAGGAGTCGATTAAGACGATCTCTGGTATATCCGACTCGATGCAGGGCATGGACAGAGCTGATGTTGCGGCGAAAGCAATCCAGGCGAAGCAAAAAGCGGGTTCTACAAATCTCGTCAAACCACTGGACAACCTCACGCGCAGCGACGCGATCCTTGCTCGAAATATCCTTGACTTGGTTCAGGAGTTTTACACCGAAGAACGGATGATGACGATCACCCACGATCACGCCACGGGTGAGGCAGAGACGTTCACAGTCAACCAGCCCAACCCCGAGGCAGAGACCGGCGAGGAGGCTGAAGAGAACCCCTACCAAGAAATCCTTAACGACCTGACCTTGGGCGAGTACGACGTGGTCGTCACAAGCGTGCCGCACCGCGAAACCCTCGAAGACTCCCAGTTCGAGCAGGCCATGGCCCTGAAAGAAGCCGGGATCATGGTTCCAGACACTGTGCTGATCGACGCCAGCCGCTTGCTGAACAAGAAAGAGATCATCCGCCAGATGAAGGAGGCCAGCCAGAGTCCCGAGGCGCAGGAACAGCAGCGCATTCAGTTGGAGACCATGCAGGCAGAACTCGACAAGCTGCGCAGCGAAGCCGCCGTCAAGGGTGCCGACTCACAACTCAAAGATGCCAAGACCCGAGAGACACATGCCAAGGCCCAGGTCATCGAGCAGGGCGAGCCGGACGACGGCTCTGGTCAGGCGAAGATGGCTGAGGTTCAGGTCAAGGCCCAAGTCGCCGAGCACAAGATGAGCATCGACGAGCAGATGGCCCAGCAGGAGATGAGCCTCAAGGAGCGCGAGCACCAGCTGGAGCGCGAAAAACTCGACGCTGACATTCAGCTGAAAGAGCGCGACCTGCAGCAGAAGCGCATCGACGCTCGCGTCGCAGCAACCCAGGCTGCAGCAGCCGCTGCAGCTAAACCCCCGAGCAACAGCAAAACCCAAGTGCCGAACCGCTCGCGTCTGCCTACATCGAAATCGTAGGTCTAACTTAGAAAGCACTACCCATGAACAACATTACTTCCCCGCGAACTTGTGAAGCGGGCATCGAAGCAGAGATTCAGGAGAAGGGCCTCACCGCCCCACGCCTGACTCCAGCCGACATCGACGCCACCATCGTCGCAGTCGACTACGTCATTATTTTTGACGTCGTGACCATCTGCTGCCTGAAGCTGAAGAACGGCTTCACCGTGACCGGCGAGAGTGCCTGCGCCAGCAAAGAAAACTTCGACCGCGCACTCGGCCAGAAGATCGCCTACACCAACGCCCGCGAGAAGATTTGGGCGCTTGAGGGGTACTTGCTCAAAGAGCGCATGCACAAAGGGGCGGTATGAACTTCGGACAAGCACTAGAAGCCCTGAAGCTGGGCAGCAAGGCAGGCCGCTCCGGTTGGAACGGCAAAGGCATGTGGGTGGAGCTGCAGCGTCCTGATGCGCACAGCAAGATGACCCTGCCTTACCTCTACCTGAACTATCCGACCGACGCCGTCAACACCCCCGGCGCTCGCGTGCCGTGGCTCGCAAGTCAGACAGACATATTGGCCGAAGACTGGACCATCTTACTTAACCCCTGAAAGCCCACCATGAACCTCAAGCACTACCTACTGCTCGCACCCGAACCCGGTGACTCTGGTTCCGGCCCAACTCCCTTCGAGCGCGGCGACGTCCTCGAAGAAGAGAAGGTCCCGGACCCCGAGAAACCAGACGCCGAAAAAGTCGCCGCTGATCTAACATCTAAGTTAGACGCGGAGAAGACGGAGTCCGAAGATAAGGAGAAGTCCAAGGACACCCGTATCCCGGCTGCCCGACACAAAGAGATTCTGGAGAAGGAGCGCGAGAAGCGCGCCGACTTGGAGCGCCAGCTGGCTCAGTACCAGAACGGCAAGCAGGTGGCTGACGTCAACAGTCAGATCACCGCCGCCGAAGACTCCATCGCCAAGATGGACGCGGAGTACCGCGCCCTGTTGGTTGAAGGGGAGTTGGACAAGGCGGGTGAGCTGATGTCCAAGATTCGCCGCGCCGAGCGCGACATGAATGAATCCAAGAGCGACATGAAGATTCACGCCGCTGAGATACGCGCCGTGGAGAACACCCGCTACGCGACGACTCTGGAGCGCATCGAGAACGCCTACCCAGAACTGAATCCAGACTCCGACGACTACAACGAGGAGACCATGTCCGAGGTCGCCGAGCTGAAGGACGCTTATCAGATGAAGGGCTTTACGCCTACGGTCGCTCTGCAGAAGGCTGTCAAAGCGCTCGTCGCCCCACGCACCACGAAGCAGGAGATCGCTACGAACACAACCCCCAGGGTCACAGAAAAGGACGTGGCCTCGGAGCGCAAGGCAGCGGCTGTGGACAAGACAGCTAAAGCTGTCACGAAGTCACCTCCGAGCCTCAACCGCTCCGGCCAGGATCATGACAAGTACGGCGCTGCCGCCAGTGAGGCAGCGGCGATCATGAACATGAGTCAGGCGGAGTTCAGGAAGTTTTCTGACAGCAACCCCGAAGCCCTCGCACGTATGCGCGGCGACATTCTCTAGGAGCCAGCATGACCGAGTCGACCGAACCTCAGAAGGAGCGCCGCGCCAGTGACCAGTGGATTCGTGACGCCCTCAGATCGGGTAAGGACGACACCAGCGCGCTAAGTGAAGACATCAGTGCTGTGCAGCTCAGCGTCAACGCTGTGCAGCACGATGTCGCCACAGTGCAGAAGGACGTCGCCTCGGTCAAGCTGGATGTCGATGGGTTAAGGAACGACATTGCTGAGGTCACCAAAGGAGTCGCGGGTGTGCACTCGGACTTGAGCTTTTTCAAAGAGGAGGTGCTTCGTGCGATCCCAGACAAGAGTCCGAAGAAGCACCTTGATTCACACGTCGTTCTGGAGGATGACCTTGCAGCCCGCAAGTCACGCAAGGCCCTTTGGGAAGACATACGAAACGGGATTATCAAAACGGCGGTGACGAGTGCCGTGATCTCTGCGATTGGTTTCATCATCGGGTTGCTGGCGCTCGGGCTGTCCACGCAGTTCGGTATGTGGGTGAGGGACGTGCCGCAGAAGGTCACATCCGAACCAACCAAGGAAAAACCACAATGATCACGAGTCTTGCGAACTTCCTCCGCCCTCCAAAACACGAGCACAGAGCAATCGTGGTGCTGGCCCAGATCGTGACCGCCCTCGCGTTCTGGCTGTTAACCTTCACGATCTACAAGTCTTACTACTCACCCAAACCAATCGAGTTGCTCAACACCGACCTGTTGGTCCACCAAGTTCCCTACGCCAACGCGACTGCCCTGTTCGAGACCCGGGTCTTTAAGGGTAACTCCGAGACGTCCATCAACGCAGTGCGCAGGATGTACATCGAGAAAGACCCGGCCAAGTCAGTGCTGCTTGAGAGCGGGATGTTCAACTCGCTGCTCGGCGAATTCACCGTGTCCTCCGTCACGGCTCTGCCCGGGATGATGCAGGGGAGGTGGTGCTTGGAGACGAGATACATCTGGTGGCCCGACTGGAGCCAGACCCAATTCGAAATGCGCACGCCTGACGTTTGCTTCAATGTGGTCGACAACGAAGGCTCCATCGAGAGGTTCTGATGACTATTTCCAGAAACCTCATCGCCGAAACGGTAGTCATGCTACGCCTACTCATCCGCTCCAGCCTGAAGCCGGGCACCACGATGAGCGCGATGGCGTTCACGATTGTCGGGCAGCTCGAAGCGACCATCGCTGCGCACGACAAATTAATAGAGATAAAACACCCATGATCGATGAGGACGATTTCTTTATTGACGACGACGACGCCGAGGTTGCGGCCGACACGCGCAAGCCGTGGACGATCCTGCTCGTCGACGATGAACCTGAAGTACATACAGTGACGAAGACAGCCCTCAAGACAGTCGTGGTGCTGAATCGGCCCATGAGGTTCATCAGCGCCTACACGGGCGCGGAGGCACAGAAGATCGTGGAGCTGGACAGGAGTATCGATCTGATGTTTCTCGACTCTGTGATGGAGACAGAGTCCGCAGGCATAGACTGCGCTAAATACATTAAAGCGGTGCTGGGTCGACACATCCCTGTCATCGTCATGCGCACCGGCTGGGCACCCTCCGAGGCTCAACTCATGTTCGGCTCGATCTACCTCGACGACTTTGTTTTCAAGACCGCCGCAACGCTGCCGGTACTTGTCGCCCTGCTCAATAAATGGCTTGTACCTTTGGAGAAACGCTATGAATGACGACTATGAATTGAAGACTCACGTTGTTGAGGATGAAGAGACCAGCGGGGCTGACGTGCTCGTGTACGCGGTTATCGGCTTCATATTTTTTATCTTTGTGCTGTTCGCGGCGTTCGCGGGGCATATATGAACTCAGCCTTCCTTGCGTTTTTTGACTTCAGCTTGTTCACGCTGTTTACGATCATCACGGTGGTGAGCGTCGGCGTGATCGGTATCTATCTGACGATCACGGAGCGTGACCATGAACGCGATTAACTTAGCCACGTGTACCGGGGCGAACCCGGTCAGGGCAGCTCAGTTCCTTGCCCCCGTCACAGCAGCGATGGCTGAATACGACATCGACTCGCCTGGCCGCCAGGCTGCGTTCTTGGCACAGATCGGGCACGAGTCGGGCGGGCTTCGGTACACGCGGGAAATTTGGGGGCCGACGCCCACGCAGCAGCGCTATGAGGGCCGTAAGGACTTGGGCAACGTGGTGCTGGGCGACGGCAAGAAGTTTAAGGGTCGCGGGTTGATCCAGACCACCGGGCGGTTCAACTACGCCGCCACAGGCGACGCTCTTGGGTTGCCGCTGTTAGAGCACCCGGAGCTGCTTGAGACACCCATAAATGCGTCCCGCAGTGCTGGTTGGTTCTGGAAGAAAAGTGGACTCAATGAGTTGGCTGACCTCGGCAAATTCCAGACCATCACAAAACGGGTGAACGGCGGGCTGAACGGCTACGCCGAACGCTGTAAGCTTTGGGAAATCGCCAAGAAGGTCTTGGCTACATAAGGAGAAATCATGAGCACTTATATCGACCGCAAACGCAAACAGGCGATGAAGCAGGACATCATCGCCGGTGTGAAGAAGCAGGTGTTTATCGCCGCTGTCGTCATCGGAATCTTTCTGTTGGTCAAATCGCTGGGAGCCTAAGATGGCCCTCGACCCTGTCACAGCACTACTCGAAGTCGGCTCTAAGGTAATCGACAAACTCTGGCCTGACCCCGCACAGCGCGATGCGGCCAAGCTGGAGCTGTTCAAGTTGCAGCAGTCCGGTGAGCTGGCACAGCTCGCGGCTGAGACTGAGCTGGCCAAGGGCCAGCTTGTGATCAATGCGGAGGAGGCCAAAAGCCCGAGTCTGTTCGTCAGCGGGTGGCGTCCCGCTATCGGTTGGGCGTGCGTGCTCGCCTGCGGCTGGAACTGGATCGGCCTGAAGATCGCGCTCTTTGTCGCCGCCTACTACGGTCACGAACTCAACATCGCTCCTGCGGACATCAGCGAGATGATGCCGGTGCTCCTCGGAATGCTGGGTCTCGGTGGGTTACGCACCGCCGAGAAAATCAACGGGGTTGCCTCGGTTACACACAAAAAATAATCTTACGTCTAACTTAGACGTGTGATATATTTCGGCTATCGGTTTAGGTAGGTTACGACAACACCTCCAATTTCGTCAGTCGTGACGACACACGACGCGGGGCAGCAATGCCAAGTGATCAGTGTCTTCAACTCGACGAAAGGAGCCATCAAATGGCTTTAACCAACCTTGGTCTATTGACCAACGAACAAAAAACGATCTGGGGTATGGACCTCTGGAAGAATGCTCGCAACAAGAGCTTTACTTCTCAGTTCCTCGGCTCCAGCAACGGCTCCATGATTAACCATGTGACCGAACTCACCAAAGGTACCAAGGGCACACGCGCTGTGATCACCCTGCTTGCTGACTTGCTCGGCGACGGTATCGCAGGGGACCGCACCCTGAAGGGTAACGAAGAAGGTATGCAAACCTTCGAACAGGTCATCCGCTACGACCAGCTGCGCCATGCCAATCGGCATGAAGGCCGCATGGCAGAGCAGAAGTCTGTGTTCAGCTTCCGCGACAACTCCAAGAACCTGTTGAGCTACTGGCTTGCTGACCGCATTGACCAGATGGCGTTCCAGACCTTGGGCGGTGTGAGCTATGCGTACAAGCCCAACGGCTCGACCCGCGTCGGCTCTGACCTCCAGTATTTGGAGTTCGCTGCTGATGTGACCCCGCCTTCGACTCGTCGTATGACTCGCTGGGACAACGTGAACAAGACCCTGAAGACAAGCGCCACTGGTGGTAACACCTCCGGCTCCGTTGTCAACACGGGCGCTGCTGCCACGTCGGACTTCCCAGCCTGGGAGATGTTCATCCAGCTGAAGGCTTACGCCAAGGACCGCTACATGCGCGGTGTTGGTGGTGATGGTGGTTCTGAGAACTTCCATGCATTCCTCACGCCACAAGCGATGAGCCGCCTGAAGCTCGACCCAACCTACCTGCAGAACTTGCGCTACTCGCAGAACTCCGGCACCAATGCCAAACTGTTCAGCGGCGACGCTGTGACCGTTGACGGCATCACGCTGCATGAGTTCCGCCATGTGCCTAACTGCACCGGCGGTATCTCTGGTACCAACATGTACGGCGCTGGCCTGAACCTCTTGGGTTCGCAGGTTCTGTTCTGTGGTGCTCAGGCTCTGGGTATGGCTGACATCGACGCTCCCTACTGGGAAGAAGACGAAGATGACTTCGGCAACAGCCAGTCCATCAGCGTCGGCAAGATGCTGGGCTTCCTGAAGCCTAAGTTCAGCAACATCTACGAAGGCAATGCCGTCGAAGATTTTGGTGTGATTTCTTGCTACGTTGCTCAATAAGCAATCTAACGTCTAAGAAAGACCATCATGAAAAAACTAGCATCTCGCTCTGCCCAGTTCCCCCTCATCGCTGAATTCATCTTCAGCTTCAATGAGTGGGCCATCGACGCCGTAGACGGCGTGAAGAAGACCTTCGGGTCTACCCCCGCCAACTCGATTGATCCTGCTGAAGCTGGCCTGACCGCCGGTACCGGCGTGGTCTTCGACTGCGTACCGTTGCCTGTCGGCGCGGTAATCATCGGCGGCGAAGTGATCGTCGAGCAAGCCTTCGTCGGCATCGGCGCTGGCGCTACGTTGAACCTGGGCATTGCTGGCGACACCGCCTGCTACCTGTCCGCGTTCGACTTGGACGCTGCCCTGGTCGGTTCGCGTACGCCTTTGCTGTTGACCAAAGTGTTGGCCTCCAACGCTGCTGGTAACAACATCCGCATGACGACCGCTGGCGTAACTGCCACGGCCACTGCGGGCAAGGTTCGCGTTCGTGTCCAGTACACGATTGACAGCCGCGTCTCCGAAGTTCAAGTCAGCTAAGAGCTGAGCACGTAGGGCAGGGCTTCACAAGAGTCCTGCCCGTCCTTTAACCCAACCCACCGCACCACACCATGAAATACATTGCTCCCCGGAACCTGACGCTGGCCTCGGTCTGCGGCCTGTCCGTAGAACTGATCAAGGGCGAACCCCGCCTGTGCCCACCTGGCATGCACGATGAGCTGTTGGCTCTGGGTTGCGTACCTGAGACAGAAATGCCTGAGCCTGTGCTCGGCTCCACAGCTGTCGCCCCCACGAATTTAGTCGACCGCTACACCACGATCTGCACAGCGTTCGAGATCATCGCCCTGCGCAACGAGCGCACCGAGTTCAACGCCGTCGGAGTGCCCCACACGGCGGTTCTGGCTAAAGAGCTGGGCTGGAGCTGCAACGCCAAAGAGCGCGATGTGGCCTGGGCCAAGTGGCAAAACGAGACTGCGCCGAAGTAATTTAACTCTCTGGAGCCACCATGACCGTCAATGAACTCATCGCGATGTTCCGCACTGAAACTGCGGACATCGAAGCTCCGTACCTCTGGACGGAGGAAGAGGTCATAACCTACCTGAACGATGCATACTTCATGCTCGTTCGGTTCATGGGTGGCGTTGCAGACTCCGCATCGGCTCCTTGCACCGTGGCAGTTCTGGCGAACGCCACGTCCATCCCAATCGACCCGACATTTATCCGCATCACCCGTGCGTTCCGCGTCTCCGACGGCGCTGAGATCAGCGTCATTGAAGACACCGACACTCCACTGGTGCGCGACTCCAGCGGCAAACTGGCCCTGCTCCGTGTGGGCAGCGCGACCGGGCCGATCCAGTACATCGTGCTCGGGGCCGACGCCTTAACCGCACGCATCCACCCGGTACCCATCGCTCCCGACAGTATCGCGCTGCACGTGCGCCGTCTTCCAGTTACTCCGCTTGTGGCTGGTACCGGCACCCCGACCGACGTTCGCACCGAACATCACCTCCACCTCCTGAAGTGGATGAAGGCGATGGCCTACCGCAAACAGGACACCGAGACTCTGGACCCAGTTAAGGCTGCTGAGAACGAGGCTTTGTTCCTGCAGTATTGCTCACAGGCCGTCCATGAGCAGGAGCGCATGCGCCGCAAGAGCCGCACGTCCCTGCGCACTGAACGCGACATGAAGAACCCGCTGCTGGCTGGTGGGGCATACAAACAGTATTCCGAACCCGCCGCGCCACGCCGTCAACGCGCTGAACCACAATGAACTCGACCGAACTCGTCGCGATTTTTCGGACAGAGACGAACGACGTCGAGCGCCCGTACGTGTGGCAGGACGCGCTCCTGTACACCTACGTGGATGAAGCACAGAAGCTGTTTTGCCGCGACACCTACGGTATCGAGGATGCTCGCAGCTTCAAGATCAACATCAAGGCCGACGGCACTGAGTGGTACCCCATCGATCCAAGCATCCTGAAGATTCGGGACGCTATTAACGCAGCCACCGGCAGACCCGTCGACTTGGTCGCCATGGAGAAGATGGGTGAGGCGAACCTGCGCTTCGACGGTTCTCGCGGCCCGATCAAGGCACTGATCACCGGCATGGAGAAGGGTGTCTTCCGGGCCATCCCCATCCCCAACGAAGCGGCGACCATCGAGCTGCGCACGTTCCGCCTGCCCGAGACAATCTCCGCTGGCGACGAGTTCGAGATCGACGAGCAGCACATCCTGAACTTGCTCTACTGGGTGAAGTTCCGTGCGTTCTCGTTGCCTGACAACGATGCCCGCGACGAGAAGGCTGCTGCGGCAAACCGCGAAGCCTGGACTGCCTACTGCGCCAAAGCCAAGGTCGAACAGAGCCGCGTACGCCGCCCAGTATCGACAGTCACCTACGGGGGAATCTAATGGCCTTCAAGAAAGACCCCGACGCAGTCCTCGACTACACGTTTGACTGGGGGCCATACCTGACCCCTGTCGAAGACTCCATATCAACCGTGACGTGGGTGCCCGATCCTGGGCTGACCATCGTCACGTTCTCGCATACGTTGCTCACAGCGACGGCCTTTGTTTCTGGTGGCACCGTTGGTGAAACCTTAAACCTGACTTGTCGGATCGAGACGGCGAATAGCCGTATCGACGACAGGACTATCTCTCTCAAAATCACCAACCGCTAAAGGACCACCATGGCTGCTTTTACTGACACCGCTGAAAACAAGATCATCGACTGGTTATTCCGTGGTCAAGCCATCGGCATCGCCGGGGCTACCGCTGCTGCGGGCACCGGCCCGGCCAACTTGTACATCGGCCTGCTGACTGCTACACCGACCGACTCCACCGCAGGTACTGAGGTGACAGGCAACGCCTACGCCCGCGTGGCCGTGGCAAGCTCCTTGGTGAACTGGGCAGGTACTCAGGCTGCTGCCTCTACCGTCGCATCCAGCGGTACCGGCGGACAGACCAGCAACAACGGCGTCATCACCTTCCCGACTCCTACGCCTGCTGGCTGGGGCACCGTGACTGCCGTCGGCATCTACGACTCGGCTTCCGGCGGCGCGCTGCTGATCTACTCCGCTCTGACTGCCTCCAAGGTGATCAACGCTGGTGACAGCGTGACGTTCCCTGCAGCTTCTTTGACCTTCCAACTGGATAACTAATCCCATGGGAATTAAGCACACCTACACTGCCACGGGTACGAACGACGCCGGTAAGCAGGTGTCGCTTAACCGTTGGAACGAGAACCACCTGATCGACTCTGAGATCGTCCTGCCAGTAGCCACCCCAGTGGCACCGGCAGCGAACAACCTCGCTGTCTACGCAGCAGATCGGGGAGGGCGCATCATGCTCACCCAGCTGGGGCCGTCAGGTCTGGACACCACGCTGCAGCCGAACTTTGGCGGCAACAAGATCGCGCTCTGGATGCCGCCCGGCGGAGCAACAACTGTGCCTGGCGTGTTCGGCATGTCTGCACTCACCCTTGTGGGCACGGCCACGTCGCGTGCCATCGCGGTGACGAACATGCTGACTCGGATGACACGGCTCGGAATCGTGTCGGTCACAACCGCTGCGGGCTTCGCTGCCGCGACCGAGACCCTCACTAAATACACCACGGGCGCAGGCGGCGGTCTCGGCGGGTTCCACTTACGCAAACGCTTCGGTGTGACCGATGCGGCTACGGTCGCAGGTGCGCGCATGTTCGTAGGCTTGGCGTCCACCACTGCGGTGCGGACCAACGTCGAGCCGAACACCTTGGTAAGCTCTGTGGGCTTGATTAAGCTGTCTACCAGCAACAACTTCCACATGTATTGCGCAGGGTCGTCGGCAACTGTTGCCATCGACCTCGGGGCAAACTTCCCAGCACATACGCTCAGCGCCGACGTCTACGAGCTGTCCCTGTTCTCCGCAGCATCCTCGGGCAACATCAGTTACCGGGTAGAGCGGCTGAACACCGGGCACGTTGCAACTGGCACGTTCACCACTGGGCTACCTACAAGTTCGACCCTAATGTGTATCCGTAGCTGGCGCACGAACAACGCCACCGCGCTTGCGGTAGCGTACGACATCTGCGGCATCTATATGGAAACGGACTACTAGACCATGGCGATCCCGATGACCGCCACGCTGCTTGACGCGGCGGTCTTCGACGCTGTCATCTTCGACACAGTCGGAGGCTCCGAGTTATTCGACGACGCTATCTTTGATACCGTCCTGTTCGAAACCGTCACCGATCAGGTCCCTCGCGCCTACTTGGCCGCGAACATTCAGGCTGTCGCCACGGTCACAGCTGCGCCCAAGAGCGCGATCCGGCTGGCTGCTGCTCCCGCAGCGGTTGCGACCGTCACCGCCCCGCTGACCAAGATCACGCCGCCCATGCAGATGAGCATTGTGAAGACACTTCTGCCGATGACCATGTCGGGCACCGTGTCGTCACAAGGTATGTCCATGGATGTGACCTTTCTGAAGATGGAGGTCACCGGCACAGTGGGTACTGTGGAAGTCAACCAGAACACCCAGGCGGCGAACGCCGCCGCTGTTGCGACCCTCACCGCCAACCTGAAACAGACCGTCAAAGCCGCTGCGACGCCAGCAGCCACAGCCACCGCTACGTCCGCGCTCTCAGTCGTCGTCAAGATGGCGACCGCAGCGCAGGCTGTCGCCACCGCCACGAGCGCTGTCACCAACGCCACCAGCCTCGCAGCTAACCTCGCCGCTGTAGCGACGGTGTCCTCCGACCTGTCAGAGATATCGCCACCGGTGCTGCTCGGTGCAGACATCGTGGCTGGGGCGACCGCAACCGCCGCCATCGCTCAGAATGTCCGGCTCGCTGCTGCGCCTACTCTATCGAACCAACTCACCGCAGCGGCTAACCTATCAGTCCCTCTTGCTGCTGCGCCTACTCTATCGAACCAGCTCACCGCAGCGGTTAACCTATCAGTCCCTCTTGCTGCTGCGCCTACTCTATCGAACCAACTCACTGCAGCGGTTAACCTATCAGTCCGACTTGCTGCTGCTCCTGTCGCTGCTGCCGCCGCTACTTCCGCCACGCTGCTCAAGGTCCAGATGGCTACCGTCGCGCAAGCGGTGGCGACCGTCACGACTACTGGGCCAAAGATGGTCATGCAGCTCGCCTCTGCCGCTCAGGCCGTAGCCGACGCCTCGGGCGACCTCTACACCTCACAAGCAACGGCTGCGCTGCTCGCGATAGATTTCCAGGCCGTTGCTACCTTCTCTCCTCAGCTGCTCAAGACCGTCAAACTCGGAGCGACCGCCGTCGCCACGGCCACAGCCACTGCCGCTGTTGATCGGATCGTGACGATGGCCTCGACGGCCACAGCGACCGCTAGCGTCGGTACTGCTGCTCTCGCGATAGGCGTCAGGCTGGCTACTGCCCCAGGTGCGCAAGCCACGCTGAGCGCCACGGCTCTGTATGCGAACAAGCTGGCTGCTGCCCCGATAGCTGCCGCCACACAGACCGCAGCCCTCGACCACGGCGTACCTCTCAGTGCCGCGCCAACGTCCATAGCCGCCACCACGAGTGCGGCTGCTCTCAACGTCAGGATGGCGTCGGGTGCTGCTGCCCAACCGGTACTGACCGCGAGCCTCGCCTGCGCGCAAACTCTGGCTGCCGCGCCGGTGGCTGTAGCTGCCCTGACACCCGCGCTGAAATCAGCGATAACTCTCAGCGCGTCGCCTGCTGTCGCCGCATCACTCACGGTTGGGTTGAAGGCCGACATCGAGCTGGCAGCATCGGCGTCCGCCCAGCCCACGTTCGCCGCCGGCATTGCGAACCTCTACACCCTGGCTGCGGCCCCAGCTTGTATAGCCACCAGCGTATCTACACTCAAGCTGGCGAGCGCCCTCGCTGCTTCGCCTGCCGCTAGCGCGTCTGTTGACGGCGCGTTGAAGCTCGGCATTGGGCTGGCATCCGCCTCCGCTGCCACAGCGGTGATGACTGCCGATCTCTCCTTCAGGGTTCTCGTGGCTGCCGCGCCTGCGGCTACCGCTTCACTGACTGCCGCGCTCAATACTAGGCCCGACCTTGCTGCACAGGCCGTGGCCTCTGCCAGCGCAACGAGTGCGTTGAAGATCACCGTCAAGCTGGCCGCTGCGCCGTCCGGCCAGGCCACGATGGCTACCGTGTGGGACACACGCCTCGCAGCGAACGGTGCTGCCTCTGCCACGATGGGTACGGACCTGCCCGTGGGTAAACAGCTCGGCACCACCGCGTCAGCCGGGGCATCAGCGAGCGCGTCCCTGTTTATCACGCAAGCTCTTGAGACCGCAGCCTTCGCACAGTCCTCCGTCGAAGCGACGCTCACGTTGGCGACGATCATGGCCGCTGCTGCGGCTGCCTCTGCTGAGTTCACGACGAGGCTGCGCGTTTCGAGCGGGTATGTCATCGACTCGCGCCGGACGTTCGTGGTGTCCGCTGAAACCCGCTTGTGTCAGGTGGCGCATGACCCACGATCTATCCAGATCGCTACTGACCTTCGAACGTGCGCGACCCCGGCAGAACTCCGAGTCCTCACGTCTGTAATTTAGGGAACATCATGGCTATCAGATTAAGCACAACGCTTGCAACCTACCTGGCACAAATGCTCGGAGACTATTTCGGATCGGGGACAGTATCCATCCGAACCGGAGCACAACCGACATCACCGAACTCAGGCCCTTCGGGCACAGAGCTGGCTTATATAAATTTGAGTGTTTTCTCTCCAGCTGTAAATGGTGTGACCACGATGGGGTCACCTGCGGTTATGCCTGCCCAAGCAACGGGTACGGCTGGATGGGCGCGATTAGCTGATTCGATGTCGACCACGAGTATGGACGGTACGATTGGCGTATCTGGTTCCGGTGCAGATTTCATCGTGAATGCCGTAGGCATCATCAACGGTCAGAACGTGACGGTGTCCTCGATCTCATTAACAATTCCGAAAGCATGACATGACACTCAAACTTTCTGACGTTGCCCGAAATATGCTCGCTGATACGATAGTAAACAATATCGCGAGCGGGACGTGCAAGATTTATACCGGCACTCAGCCTGCGAGCGCAGACGATGCTGCCACCGGCACGCTGCTCGCGACCGTGGTCTTCGATGGGTCATTCGACGCGGCATGGCTTGGGATGGCCGCCCTCGGCATGCCGAATACCATTGTCGATGCGGTCGCAAGCGGGGCACCGGGCTGGGCGAGGATAGCGTCCAGCACGGGGCTTAGACCCTTCGACTGCACAGTGGGGTTGTCTGGTGCAGACCTCATCATCAACGCTTCGCCGATTGTCGCGGGCGCTGGCGTAGAGGTCGTCAGCCTGTCCATCGGGTTCCCAACATTATGATTTTCGGCCTGGTTAGAAACCACCACCAGCGGAGGGTGTGGGCCAAAACCGGAGTAGTGCCCGGTGATCTCTAACCCTCCGCATCTACCTTTATAAGACACGATGCCAAAAATTGTCCAACTGTCAAAGCGTACCGAGCAGACCCTCTCTGGACTCGCCCAGTATCTTGCGCGGAGCATGGAGGAGGATAACTTTCCTTTTCGCCGCGCAATGTCGACGGAGGAGGGGACGATAGTCTTTGACAAGCTGGAGGACGGCACTGTCAGGGCTATGGTTCGGTGCAGTGACGTCGTTGAAACATTCGGCGTGTATATGCCGAACCCGATACCTTACCGAAGCGTGTCCCTCGACTTAACAGGAAGTGGTGCACTGTTCGTGAAGTATCCCTACAAAGAGGCTGAAGGTTCATTTCCTAACTTTTATTCAGAACTCGAATGGGAAATATACGATTCTGGAATGAATTTACTGAGTCGGCAGTTCGGGACGTACCGACACAGTATGGGGAGCTGGAATGGGTACCCGAGTGCAATTGAGACATTCGTTAATTGGCCGTATGGCAGCGGGTACGGTGCGGGGATGATCCTTGAGGGCACGTGCTCGGCAGGCACCTCCAACTTATTAAGTAAGAAGTCGCCCGTATTTCTCGCCCTACAAGCTTCGGAGTACGCGAAAGGTAAACTCCCAGGTCTCGCCGCCATCACATCAGACGGGCAGATTTTAGCCCACAGACAATTCATCTCAGAGCGTGAGTCTTTCTTCGGTTCGCTTACTTGGAGCGGAGCCGGGTACGCCGAGCTGTTCACTCGTCCTGGCGTTGTGGAGGGAGACCCGGTCACGCCACTCGAAACGATGACGTTTACCGTGCCGGAGGATTGCATCTATCCGTTGACGGAGATACCCCCACCTTATCCGGGATCACAGATGCATCACACGCTAAATGTGCGGCTCTCGGCCCCTACGGATGAATCATGGACCGGATCGGGGAACCCAAACGACGGCGAGTATCACTCACACACTGTAATCTACCATTGGGAGATATTTAGAAGTGATGGGGTCGTGATCAGTCAACAGACCGGTCATTTCTTTTCCGGCGGCCAAAATAACGACTACACCTCGACATACAGCAACGTACCTGTCGGTCTTAATCAGGATGGGTACTACGTCCAAAACGGAAATCGCAGCTGTAGAGGCGCTTTTAGCCGAGGAAGCGCAGGCATCTGGCGTGCAAGCCGCTACAGTAGCCGCCTGGAACGCAGATTGGAAAATCGCCTACAAGGCAGGTATCCTACGCCGCAAAGAGTGGTTCAAGAAAAATTCTCTCGTCACTATCGCCCAGCTAAAGGCCGGTGTTCTCCCGGCACTATGGGAGAACGAGATAAGGCAGAACGCTCCGAGGAGCGAACATACCTACCGGACGCAACCGATGACGGTCACATACAGTGACTCCTCAACAACAACCAGCACGTTCGACGCCGCCGCGTTTTTCTTCGAAGAAGTCACAGAGACAATTCGCGATGTGGTCTTGTCTTATGAGGTCACTGAGGTGGATGATAAGGGCATCTCCCAACCCGTAGAGCGGCGTGAGGAAATCCGGGGAGTACAGCGGGAACATGCACTGGTTGCACGTGTGCCGAACTACTCCCGTCCAGACGCCGTGGCTCCGAGCCTCCCCGCCGATATATCGTTTACTCGGGAACTGACTAATTGGTACGTGCCGGACCTGCTTCCGATTGGCGAAGATAGCCCGAATCGTTGGCAAGTATCTGAAGCCTCACCCGAGCCAATGTCGCGGATCAACCAGCCGTACATCACCACTGATGGATCACTGCAGATGATGGCGTGGAATGGAGCTAGCCATTCCTACGCCCAATGGTCACAGCCGATCAATCGGGAGAATTCGACTTGGGGATACCCCTTCCGTAGAGAACCCCACATGCCAGCACACTACTTCAACGGGGTGGTATCTGGTTCCTTGGTAGGGTATCCTTCGTCGTCTCCCCCCGCACCGTACACAAACGCCATCACCGGCACGGTCTCCGAGTTCATGCAGACGTACCGAACGGAGGTGCCGATCCGCTACGGGGTGGGCAAGGGCAAACCTGACTTCTGCGACTCGGCGATGATCGACGGTATGGTCGTCAGCTTGACTCCGTTTATCGCTGTAATGGGCGTGGACGAGTTCGGCCTGTTCCACGATGCGCCGGTTGCGCTCACCCAAGGCGAGACGGTGGGCATGTTTGCCCACCCAGACGATATCGAGGATGCGAGGGTTTTAGAGATTTATGGTTCTGCTGAGTTCGTCTACAAATACTCAGATAACTCAATCACGTTCAAACAGTGGGTGCCTCTGCTTGATGCGGGAGGGGAGATCGTCGACTCACGTCGGGTTTATCTAGAGTCAGCTTCGACGCTGGGGTACAACTGCTTGGTGCGCTACGCTGGACTGATGTGGCCGGACACGATCACGAGAGCGCGTGGTGCGGCAGCTAAGCGGAATCGGGAGGCGACATCGGAGCGTCCGGCGGCCGGAGACCGGGTAATGAAAGTGATACTTGACGCCCTTTAATTCCCGTTACAATCGAACATCTAACTTAGAACGTCATGCCATACGCAGAGATCGCCAGTATCAAAGGTGTCAGAAACGACGTAGGCCCGGAGCGGTTTGCAGCGGGTGACATGGCACGTGCGAACAACATCGACATCGACGAGACAGGCAAAGGTTTTCGTCGGCGCGGTACAGCGTTGGTCTTCGCTGGCGCTGCCCATTCCGGGTGGAGTGACGGGTCTCAGGCATTCTTTGTACAGGGCGGCTTCATTCACCGGATGACCCCCGACGGTGTCAAGACCAGCATTACAGCAGTGGCAGGCAAACGGGTGCGGTTCCTCGACATAAACGGACGCGTGTTCTGGTCTGATGGCCAGGCAACCGGGTGCATCAAGGATGGTGTCAACTCATCGTGGGGCATTGTTCCGCCTTCGAAGGTCGCGGTGAGTATCACCGGCGGCGGCAAGATGAAGGGCGGAACGTACTCCGCCGTGATGACCTACGTGGACTCCGATGGAGTGGAGTCAGGAGCGTCGCTAGCCGGAACCGTGGTGGGTATTGAGACTACGAGTAAGTCGGGTCTAAACATCAACAGTCTCTCAGTATCCGCAGACCCTCGGGTCAGGACAAAGAAGGTCTACGCCACCAGCGGCGAGGTGATGGTCGAGGTAGCACAGATACCTAACAGTGCGACCTCTGTCGCATGCTCACAAATCCCCGGCAACGCACTTACCCTACGCACGCGGTTCATGGGGCCTCCCCCAGCAGGACAGGTGCTCGGATATTACAACGGTCGAGCCTACGTTGGCTTCGGGCAGTTCCTCATGTACAGCCAGCCGTTCGAGTACGAGTTGTTCGATCCGCGTGACTTCGTCCCGCTCGATTCAGACGTTCAGACCTTCGCCGCAGTGCGGGACGGCATCTTCGTCGGCACGAAAAACAAGACTGTCTTTCTCGAAGGTGAATCACCTGAGAAATTCACAGTCAAACCGGTGTCGCCCTACGGCACGGTGCTGGGTACAGAGCTGCCCATTGCCAGCACATACTTCAACACGGAAAAAGAATCTGACAACTCAGCATCGGGAAGTACCTCGATGCTGTGGATGTCGCAAAGAGGTGCCGTGCTGGGGTCAGATGGCGGACAGTTCCGCGATCTGACCGCTGCGCGCTACATCCCCCCGAAGGCCACGGTAGGAGCTGCGCTGCTGAAGCTACGCGACAACACCACGCCGCAATACCTCGTTTCACTCGTAACCTAAAGGAGCCACCATGGCCGCTAAACTTTCCACCGGGCTTGCAAATAAGTTGATGAGTTCATCCAACTTCAAGGCAGCATTCGCTCTCGGCTTCATCGACATCTACAGCGGCACTCAGCCGAACTCTGCTGACGACGCGCCCAACGGCACGAAGCTCTGCACACTCTATTCCGACGGTACCGCTACGGGCCTGAGCTGGGGCGCGACAGCCTCCGGCGGCGTACTGAGCAAAGCTGCTGAGACATGGTCTGGCACTGTGCTCGCCACTGGTGTCGCTGGCTGGTTCCGCCTGCGCGAAGCTGCCGATGCAGGTACTGCGGTGTCTACGACAGCCTCCCGCTATGACGGCGCTATCGCTACAAGTGGTTCGCAGATGAACCTCGGATCGTTGACGCTCACCATCGGTGCGCCGTTCGTGATCTCTGCTGCGACTTTCTCGTTGCCACAGTCCTAACGTCTAACTTAGAGGGAGCGCAAGATGACTCTTAAAGTACCTAACGTCGGCGAGTCCGCGATGCTGAAGGATGCGCTGGGGAAGACCACTCCAGCTGCATTGACCTTGAAGCTATTCGTCAACAACATAACCCCGGGCGATGCCGATACCGCAGCGACGTACACCGAGATGTCAACTCTCGGGTACGCGGCCAAGACCCTGGCTACGTCGTCGTGGACAGAGGCCACAGATGGTACGTCTTCCGTAGCCACCTACCCCGTGCAGTCGTTTGTCTTTTCGGCGGGGACAGCAGTGACCGTCTACGGATACTACGTCGTCGGCGTGGATGGGATCATTCGATGGGCCGAGCGGTTCGCCAGTCCGTTTACCGCGCAGACTCTCAACGACACGATCTCGATCACCCCGAAGTTCACCTTCGCTTCTGCCGCATAGTACGGTATGGCTGTCCGTCTCAGCACTGTACTGCGCAACAGGATGGCTGACTTCCTGGCGAGTAATTCACTCATGGGAATGTTCGGGGCCACCCTGACCATATATACGGGGGCGATGCCGGCCAGCCCCGAAGGTGCGGTTGACGGCATACCACTGGTGGTGTTCACCAACCTCGCGTACTCGCCAGCTGTTAATGGGGTAGCCTCATTGAGTGCTAACAGAACTGCGACGGCTACTGACACCGGCACTGCCGGTTATGCGCGCTGGTATTCCGGGGGACACGCGATCGACATGACTGTTGGAGTCGGAGGGGGCGACGCACGCATCAACACCTACGACATCCTAAGCGGGGAGATCATCACGCTGTCTTATCTCAACGTAGCTCAACCTGCTTTTTGATCATGTCCTTCCGAGTATCCACCTCCGTCCGTGACGCCCTCGCTATGAGGTTCGCCGAGTTGCTATGTAATGCGGGAGATAGCGTGTTCACCATACGCTCCGGCACGCAACCAGCGACAGCTGACACTGCCGCGAGTGGCACGCTGTTGTTCAGTATCCAGACACCGACCGGCATGGCCTACCCTGTAAATGGGGTGGTAGCGCTAGGTGGACAGTCAGGGCCAGCCGCTGCTACTGGCGTCTGCGGGTACGTGCGTTGGGGCGGGCCGACCGATGGCTCAATGGACTGTACTTGTGGGACCAGTGGGAAAGACCTCCTCGTCGATGCCGCGTCCACATCCATAGGACAAACTGTGTCCGTGGACGTCCTCAGCGTAACTCAGCCAGTAACATAACATGGCAACCACCTACATCACAGGCAACATTACGATCCCGTCGAGGATGGTTGCCTCGACGTACCCGTTTACAGCAACGGGCGGCGCGCTCGGGTCAGGTGATGCCGCAGTGGGGCTTGGGGGCACCATGTTCGTCACCGCTAATGGCGGTGCTCAGGGTTCTGGACATGCGCTAGCTGCCGTAGCCAGGAGATTCACGACGAGTGGCGGGGTTATAGGCGCGGGAACTGCTACCGTAGCCGTAGCGATCTTCCAAAGTGAGACGGCTACAGGTGGGGGCATAGGTTCGGGGGCAGCCACCGCAACTTTCCTGCGCCCTCACATCAGCGCAGGGTTGACACTGATCACCTCCGCGTTGTCCCCGCCCACGGTCTTTAACCACATCGCTGGGCGGTTCCCTGGACCGATTGAGGGGAACATCGCAGCAGACGGGGCGGTAGTTCAAGGCGGGTTGACCCTCATCGGGTCGAACATCGATGTCGCTGGCATCTTGTATGGGCGCATCAATGCTGATCTGCCGCTGCTGACGATTGACGTGGTCGCTGGGCAGGACATACTTTCCATCCGGGCGAAACTTAACCCCCTTACATCCGAACTCACGGCGCTGAACGGAACGCAAGGAGAAATTTCGGCGGAATTACCGACGCCGACCTCGGATTTCGAAACACTCCTCGGCGCTGGCGGAGATATCAGCGCTGAACTGCCGAAGATCAGCGCATTCCTGTCCTCCCTCACTGGATCGAACGGGAGCATCAATGCTTCCTTGACCCTGAGCACGGCAGCGCTCGATGCCATCAGGGGTACGGGCGGCAGCATCGAGGCGCTCCTGACGCCGCTGGCCGCTGCCCTGGATGCCGGGTTCGGTGCGATAGGAACCATCGACGCGGACATGACGCGTGTCGATGCACACCTCACTGCCCAGTTCGACGCTTCCACTGGCAGCTGGCATGTCATGGTCGTCAATCCGATCACGAAGGCGGTATCCAACTACGAGCAGTTCCCATATAACGGGTTCTTCGAGCTGGGTGGAAAATACTACGCTACCGGCTCAACGGGGGTAGTGCAGATCGACGTCGGGGATACCGACGAGGGCGCACCCATCAATGCCAAAATCCGCACAGGGCTTTGGGACATCGAAAGCCCGTTCCAAAAACGGGTGTCAGGTGCCTATCTCGTGGCCCGCATGAGTGGGGACATCACGGTGACCTCCACCGTAGACGAAGGTGCCAAATTCCCGCCGTCCACTGTCACGCTCGCACAAGGAGGTATCCCTCAGCTTGTGCCGCGCAGGGTGGTGACGGCGCGGGGCCTCTCAGGCAGATCGTGGCAGTTCGATTTCAACAATGTGGACGGGGCCGATTTCGACTTCGCCCAGTTCGGGGTGACTTTTGAGGTCAGCACCCGACGTATCTCAGGAGCACTCCCATGACAGGTATTCGAATAGGTCCCGACCCTAACAGCGCGTCCGAGCTGCAGAGGATCGCGATGTTGGATGCGAAGAGCTACAAGGCCCAGCTCACCAACTTCATCAGCCAGCTGGCCATGCTGACGCATCAGTTCCAGGCACGTGGCGCTCGACCCATCGAGTTCGACCTGGGGGAAACTGTCGCCCAACGCATCTCGGAAGAGGACGGCGCGTTGTCGGAAATGTTGAACGATCTCGATCAGTACGCTGTCCCAGAACTCACAGCAGTACCAGAACGACCTAACCTACCTCCCATCGATACATCCCCATACGACCCAGGGGATGTGACCATCAAGCTCGACATCCCTGGCGCGCCGCAGATTCAGCCGCCCCAGCCGCCGCTGGCGTTCAGAGGGCTTGCCCCGCAAGACGTGCCCGTGATTGCCCCGGCCATAATTGCCAAACGTGTGAACATCACACTTCCTGAGATTCCGAAATTCGAAAACATAGTGGTTCCAACGATATTGGACGTAGAGCTACCGGCTTTCGTAGAGTTCGCGAGGGACGCCGACGATCTGACCATACCGCCTATCTCTTTCGAGTTCGAAGAGACCGAATACATCTCCCCACTACGAGAGTCCTTGATCGAAGCCCTCACTAAAGACTTCAAGCGTGACGGTAGTATGAACGCTTACGGCATAGACATAGAGGACGAAAAAGCTCTATGGGCGCGTGAAGTCGACCGGGAGAACAAGAACATGGTCGCCGCTTTTGCTGAGGCGGGACGAGCATCAGCTGCTCGCGGATTCATGCTCCCTCCTGGGGCAATGATGGCTCAGCTGGCTGCGGCTCAAGCCGCTGCGTTAGGAGCCAGCAGCTCGGCTTCCCGCGACATCTACCTCAAGAGGGCTGATCTGTTTGTCGCCAACCGTCGTTGGACAATCGAACAACTCACGGAGTGGGAGAAGCTGTCGCTCTCTACACACCTCACGATAGTGAGCCGGGCATACGATGTCGCAAAGAGTACAGTAGAGCTAGCCATCTCTGCATACAACGTGAGAGTTGCCCGGTTCAAGGCCAAACTCGAAGAGTACCAGACAAACACTCAGGCATACGAGGCACATGTGCGTGGTGAGCTGGCGCGGCTCGAAACCCAGAAACTCAAGCTAGAGGTAACGAAAACGGAAGCCGACATACAGAAGCGCAAGGTCGACCTGTACTCCGCACAGCTCGTCGGCGTGAAGTCTCTGGTGGATGTTTATCAGGCGGACGTCGCAGCCGCTAAGTCCGTAGTCGAGCAAGAGGCTCTCAAAGTCCAGGTGTTTAAGACCAGAGTCGAGGCATACTCAGAGCAGGTTAAGGCGCACGGGCTGCAGAACCAAGTGTACGAAGCTCAGATCAAAGGAAACACGTCCTTGATTGAGGTGTACAAAGCTAAAATCCAGGCTCAAGAAGCCGTCGCTCAGATGGCCTCCGTGCAAGCGAACGTCATCTCTTCGAAGCAGGGTGTCCACGCAGCTACGCTTCAAGGACAGATAGCCGCTGCCAAAGGGGTGGCTGAGGTGTATCAGATGCAGGCGGGAGGCGTAGCAGCCAAGAACCAAGCAGCTACCACGATAGCCAGCGCCAAGATTGATGCCTTAAAAGCATTTGCCTCAATCAGTAAAGAGAGGGCAGATTTGCGTATTGCTGAGTTTGACGCCGAAGTGCGTAAGGCTACGACGCTGGCACAGTTGGACATGGAGGATATGAAAAACATCGGCGGTCTTCAGTCCGAAGCACTTGCTAAAGCCGCCGACATCGAGATGCGGGCAATGCAGGCGGCGATGAATCAAGTGATATCGATTGCCTCAACAATTGCTGGTTCGGCCTAACCATCTAACGTCTAAAATAGATATCATGAACAATCTCAACATGCGCAGAACCCTTCGGATGGCGTCGGGCGGCGAGGTGTCACCTTGGAGCTTCAAGGGCATGGCTCAGAACGTATCCAAGGCTTTCACGACAACGCCAGAGGAAGCCGCCAAGGCACAGGCCCTCAGCGATTACAAGGCACGTGCTGTTGCCGAACGTGCAGCGGCTGCTGCGCCTGTAGCGACTCAGGTACGCGAGACCGCTGCGCCCATGGGCAGCCAGAGCGTGATGGCCCAGCGCGAGAAGGCTGCAGGGCTTCGTGAGGGTGGCGAACCCCCAGTCATGCGCAACGCACATAAAGGCGGCTGGGTACCCGGCGAAGGAGAGGGTGACAAGACTCGTGCCCTTCTGGAGAAGGATGAGTTCGTGGTCAGTCGAGATATGTTCGACGCTCAGCCTGAGCTACGCCAGCACCTGCGCGATTTGCGCGGCAATGTGCTTGCTAGTCAGGGCAAGACGCCTGCACAAGCGGATGCTGATCAGATAAAGCACGGAGTGCTGCACGCCGTGACGGCGGCGGACCTGAGCGACCCATCATCGAGATTCCGCAACCCGTCGCTGGCCCCGAGCGCCCCCAACACCATCCAACCCGAGGCGATTTCGGCGAACAACCTCCGGCTCAAGAATGCTGCGGCCAAAGAAATTCGGCTGGCTAACGCGGCGATCCCGGCTGGCCCTACTACCACACTCGGTGCTGCCGCCCCGAACAACGGCATCAAATGGGCACCGAACATCCCCGATCCTATCCAGGCGACTACGTCGCTGGGCGCAGCGCCGCCTGCACCGCCGCCTGCGGGTTCTGCCCCAGCTGCCGCTCCCGCTGCTGCCGCCCCCGTCGCCGCGCCTGCTCCTCAGCCCGGTCGGTTTGACAGGCTCCGCGCTAGCGTGAATCAGATGGGTACCAACGCCGGTGAAGCCTACAAGTTCGCCACGACAGGTTTGTCCCCTGGCTCTGAACCCGTCGCGCCGAAGCCGGCATTCGTGCCGACCCCTGCTCCCGAGGGTGCGGGCCGTATCTCGAAGCTGACGAACTCTGCCTCGAACCTGACGGGTCGTGTCTCCTCGGCCATGCCCACCGCTGCCGGGGTTGCCCGGGGTTCCCTCGGAGTCGTCGCCAAGGCCGCTCCTGTTGTGGCTGCAGGGATGGCCGCGAAGAATGTCGGCGAAGTGGCTATGGACCCCAACGCCACAAAGATAGATGTCGGGACACAGCTTGCCGAAGAAGGCGGCAAGTGGGGCACCGCTGGTCTAGGCGCTGCCGCGCTTGCTCCTCTCGGGTTGGCAGGCGGCATCGCCGCTCCGGTCACCGTACCGCTCGCTGCTGCCGCCGGTGGTGTCGCCGGGTACTTCGGTGGGGACGCAGCCATCAAAGGTTTGCGCATGGGCGTGAACAAGGTGTTCGGGACGAACATGGACACCTCCTCTCCTATCGAGCGGACGCAAGCTCGCAACGCAGCGGCTGCTGCTGCTGCTGCCCCTACCCCAAAAGCGGCTGCGCCAGCTGCGCCCAACCCCACGTTGCGTGAGCCAGCGATCTATGCCGACAACTCTGCCGAAGTTGAGAAGAGGAAGGCTCAGGCTCAGGCCAATGCGCAGGCCAACGCTCAGGCGCAGGCGCAGTCTTTCGCCCACGCACAATCAGAGAACGCACGCATAGCCAAGTGGCATGCGGATGGAGACAAGGCGCGTGACGTGGCCATGAAGGAGCAGCTTGCCCGGTTCTCCGAACCCAGCAAGGCCGATGCGCTCTTGGCCAACAACAACAACAGGAACAGCGAACCCGAATTTGATCCGAACTCCGTATCGTTCGTCGATCTGATCCAACACAACGTCGCACGCAAGCAGCGCGATCGTTCTCGCGGGCTGGACATCCAGCAAGAAGACAACCAGATGCGCAATGCCGCGACGCTGCGTGGCCAAGACGTGCAATCTCGTGGCCAAGATATGTCGTACGACTCGTCGTTGCGTGGGCATGACGTTCAGGCTCGCGGTCAGGACATGACTCAGGCTTCCACACTGCGTGGTCAGGACGTGACACGTGAGGGTCACCAGATGGAACTCGAAGGGCGGATGGCCCCGATCCGTATGGCGCAGGCACAAGCGGCGCAGTTCCAGAAAGTTATGGCCGAGGCTTCCAAGCGCGGAGTCAACCCGGTCGAGCTGGCAACCCAGTCGGGTGTCAGCCTCGATGTGATCAAGCGCATTCAGGATCATCAGTCGACGGAGCAGGCCAACGGAGACGCCCGTACCAAGAGCATGGCTGCTCCATTCGACGGCAAGTTTAACGACGTAGTCGACGGCAAGAGCGTAGTCGATAAGGAATCTGAGGCCCGCGCCACAGAGATACTTCGTGAGATGACGAAGGGCCAGAACTGGACTCCTGACCAGATCGCCGAGCAATCCAACAACGTGATCAATCAGGTCAAATTGATCAAGGCGATGCGCGAGAGTCAGCTGCGGGAGAACGGCAGCTTCTTGAACGCCATAGGTTTGCGGAAGGACGAGCCGTTGCCCAGCGACATCCCGAGTGCGGAGGATGTCGGCGGGATGTCCCCGGCAGGGACCGTCGACTTCTGGGACGGGATGCGGCACGGCCATGGGGTCACTGCCGGTGATCACGTTGTCGGCGGGTACCGGCTGCGGGCAGATACGGATAGCGCAGCCATTAAACACTGGAATAACGTCGCCGCACAACGGGCTGCCAAAAAAGCACAACTGAGGACCAACTAAACCATGGCTACTAGCGCACTACGCCCGGTACTCGACACCTCGTACTCCCCCCGCCCAATACTCGACACGTCGGGTTACGGTCTGACCGATGTGGAAAGGGCCGCAGCCGACGCTGCCAGTGGTAACTCACTGACAAACTCATTCACTGGGGCCAGGCTCAACAGTCGGGCGAACCTGCTTGCCGATGAAGAATCTCAACTGCGGATCGACCCGAGGAACGCGCTGCGGGCCAACCAGCTACAGAACGAGCGCGAGGCACTGAAGGCTCAGGCCCAGCAGTACGCCGCGCCCGTGGGCCGATGGGAAGATATCCATGGCGTTGGTGACGCCGGTAGCTGGTTCGCTGGTCAGGTTGGACAAGCCGCTGGTTCGTCGCTGGATCAGATGGCGACTGGCGTGGGCATGAACGCGCTGGCCTCCGGCCTGCAGATGATTCCACATCCAGTGGCTCAGCTGGCTGGCACTGGCCTGCGCCTCGCGGCCCCGGTCGAGATGTACCGTCAGAACAAGAACCTGCTGACAGGTGAAGGCTACGATACAGTGGCTGCCGACCCCACGGTCATGAAGACCCGCTCGGCTCAAGACATCCGAGACGAAGTATCCAAGCACGGGTACCGCGCTGCTGTGATGGACACAGCAACTCAACTCCTGCCCGTCGGACAGATGACCGGCACGTTGGGCAAAACGCTGGCCAAGATTCCTACGTCGGCGAAATTTGTCGGTACGCAAGTTGGTGAGGGTTTGACTGAGACGGGTCAGGAGATCAGCCAGCACTTTGCCCACGAAGCTCTGAACCCGAACCGCGACACACGTGGCGATGCGTCGGCACTCCAGAATTCGTTCCTCGGCGGTATGGCTGGTGGCACCGGGCTGAGCACTGCCGGTCTCGTCGGCGACAAGATTATGGGCGCGGGGCGCACACCGAACTCCGGCGCTGAACCGGGGCAAGACGTGGACCTGAGCGGTAATCCCGGCAAGCCTGGGGCACCAGCTGCGCCGGGGCGTATCACTCCGATGATGACGCCTGATCTGGACGCAACACTCTCCGGTACCGTGCCTACCCACCTCGCTAGTGACCCTATCAAGATGGAGGAGTGGTTGATCGACAACCTGACATCTCGCGCTCCAGCCATGACTCAGCACCTTGAGAGTATGGCGAAGGATGGGGACAGTCGTGCGGCTGCGTTGCTCAAGAAGGTAATCGATTCACCTCCTGACTCTCCTGAACAGGACAAAGTTCTCAACGCTGCTTACCAACACATCAGCGAACAAGAAGCCCAGATCAAGGCGTCGCCCAAAGGTCAGCGCCGTGCGCTGGCCAGCGCATTCAGCGTGCTCGCGGGCAAGGCCGGTGATGGTTTCATCAAAGGGTTTGAGGCGGCTGGCAACAAACTGGTTGATGCCACCCAAGGCAAGAAAAATATGCAGGGGTTCGACACCTCTGGCTACGACGAGTGGCTGAAGAACAAAGAGGAGGCCACCGGCAACGCTCGTGCCAAAGACCTCGACCACCGGGCGAACCCCGACGATTACGCGCAGGTAGATGGCTCCGGCCCTATCAGCAAAGTTGCACGCAAGCAGAGCATGGCCCGTGCCAAACATCTCACTGACCGGATGCAGGACGAGGGTTTGAACACCCTTGATGTGATCCAGCGCAGCCGCGCTGAGCTGATGGGTAACACCATGATGAAGGCCACCGAGACGCACACGGCGACCCGTGTGCAGATGGCGACCCACATGGCGACCGACGAGGACGGCAAGAACGAGCTTATGAAGATCATGGGCTTCGAGATCGCTGACCTGGCTGGCAGCTGGGGTATGACTCCCTCAGTCGGACCGAAGCAGGAGATGAACGCCGACAAGCGCATCACTCAGTTCCCCGGCCTGAAGATCACTCTGAACAACATCGTCAACAGCATCAAGCTCAACACCGGGCCAAACGCGCAGACTGTGCTGCAGACGTTGAGGTCTCAGGCAGACCCAGCCGCCGCGCCATTGTTCGACATGATGGATGCGGAGCTGGCCGCTCAGAATGCGCCTGATGTGAAGGCCCATACCGCACGGATTCATGACGAGGCGAAGGATGCGCTGATCGCAGCGATCCCGATTGAGCGCCGCCACGCTCTTGCCAAAGGCGGGGTGAACATTGAGTCCGATGAAGGGCGTGGTGCCCTCTTGACCGCAGTCACTGCCATTGTGCGGGGACAGGCGAACAAAGAGTACCGCAACGAACTGGCAAAGCACATCGGGAAGGACACTCTGAATGGGCTTGTTGCCGCCATGTCTATCGGGGACAAGGAGCAGAAGTCGCTCGGTATCGCTACGGGCAGTGAGACAGTGACCGACGCCACCGTCAATGACGAGACCGGTGAGTACGAGGCAGCGGGGTATAACGACAAGGGTGTCTTGGAGACTGAGTACGACGAGAACTCCAACCAGATGCACGTCAAGGCGATCAACGAGCCGATCTATGCCTACTACCAGACCAATAGCTTGACACCCAAGAAGGGCGGGTTCCTCGCTGACACCGGAGGGATGACGAAGGACGAGAAGATTCAGCGGAAGTACGACAACAATCTGCGTCGTGAGGCTGGTGAGCCGCCACTGCCTGAGTCCCAGCGCCCACGCTTGTTCCACGTCGACAAGGACGGCAAACCCACACAGAAATCAGCGTTCACCGGAAAGTATGCGGCGGATGAAACTGTCAAGTGGCTTGAGGAAAGTCTCGGCCTCGACCGCTCGGTACCCAACATGCTGCGCCTGTTGAAAGAAGAGAAGAATCAGAAAGCAGCCGACTACGTCGCGGACTTGATGAAACTGGGTACCCCTGAAGCGCAAGCCAAGATCAAAGAAATCAAGGACGCGTTCTTCGTGAACCGGGCCGGACAGTATCGCGTCGGCACGAAGTCTGTCGGCGAAATTCTGAAGAAGCAGGGCAACAGTCAGGCATCGATCCTGTCCATGTACCACGCCTACCTGAATCAAGACGCGACGCGGTTGCGCGATCAGGCTTCGAAGATCGAGCGGACCGATCCGAAGAAGTTCGCTGCGATGATCGAGCAGGCGAAAGCGTTGGAGACACAGGGTAACGACGCGGGTCGTGTGCTCAACGACATACTCGACACGAAGGAATCGGTTGCCAAGCGCATGACGCCAGCGCAACACGCAGCGGCCCATAAGGCTGCGCTCGACTACTTCGATAGCCACCACGTCGTCTTGGCTGAGGAGCTGAACAACCGCGACAACAGCAAGATGACGCCGACGGACTTCCTGAAGTTGGCAGACATCGGGGACAGGGCCGTCAGCCACGCGCAGGGCGTGAGCGGCAAGCACATCAGTGAGTTGAACATTCTGACGTTTGAGTCGCCACGGCTGAGCACCCACAAGAAGGACAAGAAGGTTCACATAACCGCAGGTTCCCTCGTGAACTGGGTACTCCAGCAGCGCGGCGACATGTATGAGAGCGACGTGGAGAAGGACCGCAAGAGCAAGCAGTTCAACGCACGGAGCAAGAACATTGAGTACCTTGATGCGCTGATGGAGGGTTTAGCCGTCCTGATCGGTAGCGATCTGGTCGAGGACATGCCCACGATGGTCAACGCCAAGAACGAGGGCGAGACGTTCGGCATGAAGAACAAGGAGCTGGTCGCCAGCGCCGAGGCCAAGCAGCTGATCGTTGATAACCTCACCAAGCAGAAGGACGTCGACCCTAACGTGCTGGAGGAGGCTCAGTTTATCGCCAAGGTTGCAGCTGATAGAGCTGAGTACAAGCGCCACATCGCACCACCCGGTCTGATGCTGGACAACGCCACGGTAGCCGACTTGGAATTCGGAGACAGCAAGAAGCACAGGAGTATCGACGCTGAGAGCGAGGGCGAGTACGGGCATGAGTTCGTGGTGGGCCTGGCGAAGTCACTGAGCCGCCTGACACCTGAGACGATGACTAAGGGCGAGCGCACCCAGCACGACAAGCTGTTCGACATCAAGGAGACTCTGCTGGCGGAAGCGGAGAAGCTCAAGGACACCGTCGACATGAACGACGGCGATGAGTTCTTCAAGCTGATACAACTCCAAGGCAAGGCGATGGTCGCCGTCGGTGAGTTCAATGAGTTCATGCGCGCTACGGCGGGCAAGCGCAGTCGACTGGAGGCAGTGAAGGACGAGGTCAGGGCGGACATGGATGAGGCGCACGCCAAAGACGTGGCAGCGACCCGCAAGGCATCTGGCGATAAGGCTGTGTCCAGGCTCGTGTTCGCCTCAGACCGGCACAAGAAAGAAGTACGTGCCGAGGCCGAGGCAGGAACCGGAGGCAAGCGGGAATTCTCCAAGGACGTGCGCTCTGCCTACAACGAGTTGATTCGTAATGCTGCACACGCAACAGGTATGCACGATGGCGAGAACGAGTCGGTTGTTGCGGAGCAGCTGAAGAAGCACGAAATTTTCGTACCTGATCCACGCGAGCCAGTAAACCGTGGTGAAGTCAGGGACAACAACTACAAGCGCCGTCACATGCTGAGCAGCGACGAGCAGAACCAGTATCTGAACATCGACACCAAGAGTGGGCGCTCAGCGTTCATCGACAAGATCGCTAAAGAACGCGTCACAGAGGCCATGAAAGACGGCAGCTGGAAGCCTGAAGGATTCGAGGAGAAGTCGGAGGAGTTTCAGACAGCACGTGAGGCCCGAGTCTTTGAAACAATGCTGCGCGATTGGCGCGAAGAGTTCTCTGAGATCGGCCCGTTCGGCGCGATGTTCTATGAGAAGCCCAACCGCGTCATGTCCAGCAAGCTGGGTGCCGGTATCGGGAACTACACACAGGCCAACAAGCTCACACAGAACGCCGACCGTGTTCAGACTACAGAGGACGAAACGGGGCAGGTGTGGCAGAAGGCTGAGGGGGCGAAGCACTGGACCAAGATCAAAATCTCTGGCATCCGCAGCGACAAGTCCGGCACCGTCGAGTCGCCAGCTCCAGCACGTAAGGCTACCGACACGCCCATTGACGTCTCCAAGGGTCAGGACAAGCGCACAGCCAAGGACGAGTTCACTGCCCAGCAGGAGCACTCAGAGTTCACCGGCTTCAACGCAGGCAAGACAGCTGGTGTGGTGGGCGGTGAGAAGAAGAAGACTGCGCTGTTCATGGCACCAACGTACGCTGCTGCCACGATTCAAGCTCTAACATCGAACATAGATGAAGGCATCCAGATGCTGCGCCAGCGGCTGCGGATTGCACAGACCCCTGCGTTCCACAATGCCAAGGAGCTGGGCATTACAGGTACTCAGGCCGCGAACATGGCCGTGGGTGGCTTGCACTATGCAGTGCCTGCTGCCTACATCTTGACCGAGGAGCGCATCACCAACATGGAGGAGCATGGCGCTACCTACGAGCAGATGATGGACATGGCCGAGATGCGGCTGGAGACTGCGCGCATCCTTCTAGCCGAGAAGGGCGAGACCGCCATGAAGCTGGGCGCGACCCGGATGCTGTTGGGGTTGCCCGGGGTAGACCGTAAAGACAAATCAGTCACAGCACTGAACTTCATGGAGAAACTTCAAGGCATGCTCGACGAGGCGAAGGAGAGCGGTCTCACGAATGCTGACGGCGAGCTGTACGGCACCAAGCCGATGAACCTGCTTGGTAAGAACGTGGCCGAGAAGACCCGTGCACAGCTGGACAAGGACAGCGACGCCGCGCTGCAGCAGTACAAGGAACAGAAGGCAGAGATGGACAACGCGCTGCGGGAAGGGCGGCTGCCGCGTGAGATCAAACTCAGTGCGCTACGGGCGGTACCCAAGCAGGCTGATCTCTCCAAGACACCAATCGGGGTGAACCGCATAACGCCGAGCAATTCTGCTGCAGGAGTACGCGACCACAAGGCAGGCATCATCGCTGCGCGCATGGCCAACGGCATTGCAGAAGCTAACGCCGTCGGGCCGAAGGCACCCTTCGGTCTCGGTGTCGGCCGCACACCCAAGACGAAGCCCGGTACCAATGAGAGCTGGAGCCAGGGTGCGGTGGACAAGCACACGGCCAAGACCAACGCGGCCAACGGTCGCGGTACACCTGCACCCATGGTGATGGTCGACAACAAGCTGGTCAGCTCAGAAGGCAAGGGTAACGCCAAGATCGACTACTCGAACCCAGAGATCGCCAACGAATCGACGTTCGAGGTGGTCGACAGGATGAACCGGGCCGAGACCGAGTGGGCGCTGCGCCACCGGCTTGAGCTGATCGTTCAGGTCTCCAAGGACAGCGACTTCTATAACATGCTGCGCGACGAGATCAACGTGTTGAAGGCACACCGGGCTACGCTGCCCGAGGTGGCCGAGCTGAAGGTCGAGGGTAAGCCGGTCAGCCCTGAGCGCCAAGCGGTGCGGGCTGCTGCGAAGGCAGGGGAGTTAGTTGCGCCAGATACCGGCCTGCTCAAGAATCCACCCACTGCACCTACGGCTCACCAAGCCAAGGAGACGGCCAAGCTCATTGGTGTTGATCTGATCCTGGCCCCGTCAACCACCGAGGGGTACGCGGGTGATCTGGGGCGTGCGGCCATCGCCGAGGGCAAGATATATACCCCAGCGGCTTACCCGAACATGAACGACAAGACCCTGCTGGTGAGCGTGCCGGGCAAGGGCCGGGGCTTCACCGGTATGCCCGCATTTATCGACCGTGTGATGAAGGCGCTTGAGAGCGGTGCTTTTGTCAGGACAGACAACAAGGACAACGCCGAGCGCGCATGGAACAAGGACGGCGAGGGCATGCTGCGGGAGGCGCTGATTGCTGGCGGGTATATCGAGATGTCCTTACCGATGTATTCGAAGTGGTGGAAAGGTGCCGGTGCGGTAAACCGGGCGGCTCCACGTGCTGCACAAGTGGCACAACCCAAGGCTGTGCCGGCTCCCAAGGTCTCCGAGAAACCCACTGATCTTGGACGTCGATACGAACAAGGAGATCGCGACAAGCACAGCTCCACGTTCTACGACGAGCTGCCAGACATGAACGAGGCCACAAAACGGCGGGAGATTGCGTACAAGGAGGCCAAGGTCGCCGAGCTGAGGGCAGCCGGTAAAAAGAAACAGGACCAGCTACGCGCAAACTATGCCGCACTGGAGAGCAAGAGCGTCGCGGAATTTGAAGCTAAGCATGGTGTGAAGTTCGACATGTCGAGACTCGATGATACCGACTGGTCGTGGAACGACGAGAAAAACATCAAGAACGCCACGACCGTCTTTGCCATGGGCCTGCATAGAAAGCGCAACACAATGCGCCAGTTCGTTGAGCAGGTGGGGGACAATTCACTCGCGGTCATCATGGAGCACGAGATCGCTGCGCTGAAGGAATCTCTCGGTGAAAGTAAGCGCAACGCCCAAGTCGCAGCTGACCCAGCCGTCGCCCCATCTACCTCTCCCGGCGACACGGCTACGCCCGCTGCTCGTGCGCAGGCTCTGGCGATTGCCGAGGCGTCGGCCTGGGCCGGTAAGGTGTTGGCCAAAGACGTCCGCTTGTTCTTCAAAGACACGCTCGGATTCTCCGGCGAGTGGCTGAGTGTCCCGCGCATCATCAACATCGCCAAGGATGCGGCATCTGGGATTCTGGGTGCCATGCACCATGAGGGGCTGCATGCCTTCTTCACAGACTTCATTGCCAACGAACCCAAGAACATTGAGGTGTTCAAGTCGATCACCGAGAACGCTGAAATCAAGGCCCGTGTGCATGCCCTGCTGGACGGGTTCCCAGCCGCTCAGGCTCAATTGAACACCCCCGAGGAAGTGTTGGCTTATGCCTTCCAGTTCTGGAAAGCTGGGGTTCTGGAGCTGCCCTACGGCAAGCCCAAAACCTTCTTCCAGAAGGTCCAAAAGTTCTTTAGGCAGGTGTTGGGTAAGGTGAGCGATTATGAGCGCGCTACGGACCTTTTAGCGGCCTTTGACGAGGGCAAAATGGTCACCCAAGACGCTGGAAAAGCCGTTATTGCCAAGATCATGGCCCAGGGCACATGGTCGCTGAAGGCCCGCCGGGCCATGGACAAGTTTGCCCAGAAGGCTGCCGAGCTGATTGTGCCCGCCGAGGCCATGCTGCGCGAAGAGGTAGACAGCGCCGAGGCGAGGGCGGTTGGGCTAAAACTGTTCACGAACCCTGGCGACGAGACTGCTGCCGGGCACAAGGAAGGCTACGTCCAGGCCCACATGCACGCAGCACGCCGGGCGGTTAATCCGTTCATGTGGGCGCTCAAGGGCATGAACCCGACAGATCACGTGGCCATCGAGAAGTACATGCAGGCGGAGACCCCGCTGGAGAGAATCCCCTACGAGCCGCACCGCGTTGCGGTCGAAGCGATCCGTGCCAACAACGACGAGTTCCATCGGTACATGACTGAGGACCGTGGGCTTGAGCTGGGCTACGCCGGTAAGAAGGGCTACTACCCTGTGATCTGGAACGTCGGCAAGATGACTGAGAAGAAGGATGAGTTCATCAAGATGCTCACCGAGAAGTACGCCGACGAGTTGGCGAAGATCATGAAGCTGACCAAACTCGAAACTCCCGAGGAAGCAGCGGCTGCGGTCCATGCAGCGATCATCTTCCGCAAGGGCATGGACGAGAAGCTGAACGTGCAGCGCGAGGACGGTGTGCTGGCTCCCTACTTCGCCAACGAAGAGTCCCGTACTCTGAACTGGATCGAAGCCGCTGACCGTGAGCCATTCTTGTCCAAGGACTTGATCAGCACGATGACCAGCTACTACAACCACGGCGCGCACGCGGCTGAGTACGCCCACCGCTTCGGTCGCAAGGGCGAGGGTCTGGACCTGAGCCTGAAGAAGATCGGCGAAGAGATGAAGGCCGCGTCCATGAAGCGCGACGATGACGGTGAGTTCAAGAATGAGGCGGCACGGGTTGCTTGGCTGGCGCGCAAGATGCGCGGCATCGAGCACGCCATCGGTGCGCAAACCGGAACACTGGGCAACGACGTGACAGACCGGGTGCGCAAGCTCAACAGCTACGCGATGGTCTACCAGAACTTCCGGCTGCTGGCCACGGTACTGTTCGCGTCCTTCGCTGACCCGATGGGCATGGTGGCCAACGGTGCGCCCGTCAAGCACGCCTTTGATGCGTTCATGACTGCCATGACCGAGGTCATGCGCAGTTGGGCCAACATGTTTAGGACGGAGAAGAAAGAGTACCGTGAGAACTACTACGCGAAGCTCGGAGAGATGACCGGAGCCATCGAGCACGCGGTGATCTCTCACCACGTCAGCGAAGAGTATTCCTCCCAGTGGCTCAATCCTCTGGCCAAGAAGCTCAACGACATCTTGTTCAAGGCCAACGGGATGGAAGCGTTCGACCGGGGCATGAGGGCAGGGGCCATGAAGGCAGCGGTCGCATTCCTGCTCCACCACAAGGCCCTGCCTGAACAGCACAGCGAGCGCTGGCTGCAGAACCTGGGCCTGAAGCCACAGGACATCCCGGTCAACGAGAACGGTCAGCTCATCGTGACACCCAAGGAGCTGATGCTTGAGCGCGGTATGGACGACACCCCTGAGAATCAGGCTATCGCCCGCAAGGTCATCGGGAAGCTCTACGACTCCCTGAACAGGTGGGTCGAGGGAGCGATCATGTCGCCGAACGCTGCGCACCGGCCAGCATGGGGCAGTGACCCACACTACGCGGCGATGTTCCACCTGAAGCAGTTCACCTATACCTGGCATCAGACTGTCATGAAGCATGCGCGGCAGGAGACTGCTCACGGCAACATGGCTCCGCTGGGTGCCATCGCTGGTATCGTCCCGATCACGTTGATGTCTGGAGTGATGAAGGGGCTGATCCTTGGCGGCGGCTCAATGCCCGACAACATGGCAGGCATGACATTCGGGCAACACATGGAGCGGGCAGTACAGAGCGCTGGCGTCGGCGGGGTCTATCAGCTGGCGGGTCACACCGCACTGCACCCACTGTCTGCCGGTGGCCCGATGGTTGAACAGGTCCTCGGCGGCGCTTATGACCTGATCACAGGCAAGGCTTCAGTTGCGAAGGTGGCCTACGATGCCCTACCACTTCACCAGCTTGCGCAGGGGTTGAATCCATTGAAGTGAGAAAACGCGGCCCATAAGGTAGGGAACAAATAAAAAGGGGTGGCTCAATACCGTAAGTGTGTAAGCACCTTTCTCCTCTGAAATCTATACTTTTATTACACTTACACTTCTAAAATTGATATAAGAAA
>JFJP01024008.1_pt1 | contig 71640 bp, 66 predicted proteins | sample 431651 | NCBI WGS metagenome assembly JFJP01 (sample SAMN02602958, study PRJNA72255) | Microbial mat metagenome, whole genome shotgun sequencing project. | biome: fresh water; feature: sink hole; material: water; isolation source: purple microbial (photo- and chemosynthetic) mats found in... | reverse complement strand
TGCAAATATTTTTTACAAAAGTGTATATCTTTTAAAACCAAGCTCATCTCGGAAAAGTTATAGTTTGGAGCTTTTGCGCCGTAAATCATCTCACCATCCACCCATCTGCAGTTTGGAAAACCAAGGATAATGGCACCCTCTTTTTCAAGATGATTTTGGTACAAAGACATAAAAGTCTCATTAAAATTTATGTTGGAACTTTGAAGCGTTCCTATGGAGATAAAAAGCTCAAACCTCCCGAGTGACAGCTCATGAAGCGTGTTAATGTCATGACAGACAAAACGTGTATTGCGATGTGAAAATGTTTGCTCGGCATAGGCTATGGCGGATGCCGAATAATCTATGCCAAGTAATTCTTTTGCGCTAAACTCTTCTTCGCTGAGCATATCTTTTATGACTCTAAACTCATCGCCCTTGTTGATGCCGAGATTTAAAATAGTTTTGCGATTTTTAAGGTCTATAAATTGCAGTGCTTTTTGGTAGTGGTATAAAAAACTAAACTGCACCATTTTGTCAATCGCAAAAAACTCGCTTTGAACGCCATATGTTTCAGTATTTTTTTGCGACTTGTGAAAAGAAGCCTCTTGGCTAAGTTTTACAAAACGCAAAGTAGTCTCATCTTTATAAGAAGTAGGAGTAAGCATTTTGAGAAAAAAAAGCTGCGCCAAATCTATAAAAGATTTATATCCTATTCGTTCTAGGTCAGAGTTGAAAACTTCAAGCGTAACTATCGCACCCTCTTTGAAGTGAGTATTTTCAAAGTATTGGAGTATCTGCAAAACGGTTTTTTCTCTAAAATCCAAAGAGTACCTTTACTTTTCACTCATCAAAACAAGTTCCAAACTACCGCTAACATAGTTTGCAAAAAAAGTTAATGTCTCTAAATCATCTGCGTCAAAATCATATTTAAGTTTATTCAGCAGCTCAATAATACCCATGACCTCTCTTTTTGAATTAAACACAGGGACGGTGATGATATTTTTGGTCACATACCCGCTTTTTTGGTCAATGTGTGGCAAAAATCTCGCATCATCATAGGGAGCATTGACAAGTTGGGGCTTTGCCTTCTTATAGGTATCGCCGACTATTCCCGCATCGAGTGAAACAACGATACGACCCACGCCATCGCTCAACTTTGTCCAAAGAAGCTGATCCTCTTTATCAACGATAAAAATAGAGCATCTTTGCGCGTTAATAAGCCGTTTTGCTTCTGATGAGATCAGTTCAAGGATATTCTCAACATCGCCAAGAGCCATAAGTTTTTGACCAAATTCTGCTATTTGCTGCACTTTTTTCATAACATGCTCATTTGATTTTTTTCATCTTGGTGTGCGTAGAGGTTCACTAACTCTAAAAATCCGCTGATATAGTGTGCAAAAAATATCATAAACCTTGCATCATCGCTATCAAAATCGGTTGCTTTGTTGAGGAGTTGTAAAATCCCAATAATGTTTCTTTGGGAGTCAAAAATCGGAGCACTGATGATATTTTTTGTCACATAGCCTGACTCTTTGTCAATGTCTGCTAAAAAATGCTCATTTGTGTAGGCATCATTGGCAATTACAGGTTTTTTTACTTTAAGCGTATGTCCAACTATCCCTTTATCTGAAGGGACGACAATTCTCTCAATCCCATCAGCTATGGTTGTCCAAAGTGCATGTTTGGTCTCATCGTACATAAAGATAGAGCATCTTTGTGCCCCAATAACCTCTTTAGCATACTTAGATATATGAGGCAAACCCTCTTCTAGTGATGTTTTGTTCAACAAATCTCTACCAAATTCTGCTAACCTAGCGTATGTTTGTGCGTCTCTCATCTGCTGTGCTCCTTTTTTTATGAAATCCTTTGGACTCAATTATAGTCTAAAATGCAAATAAAAAAAAGCTAAAGAGTGAGTTGTTCTATTGTAACGCCGTTATCTTTGAGAAATTTTGAGATGGTGTCTGAGTGAGTGTGTTCGTAAGATTTTGCATACACTATTCTTTTTATCCCACTTGCAATGAGATTTTTGCTACATTCATTACAAGGTTCAAGTGTGACATAAATCGTCGCGCCATCTATGGAGATACCCTCCCGAGCCGCCCAAATAATGGCATTCATCTCTGCATGGATTTCATAGGTTTTTGACCACTCATGATGCTCTTTTGTGTAAGCGCCCTTCCAGTAATCACAGCAGTTTATAAAGCCAGCAGGCGTACCGTTGTAACCCGTACTGAGAATTCTTCCATTTTTAACAATAACAGCACCCACTTGTTTGGAGACACACTTTGAAGCAGTAGCAAGTTCTGCGGCAATTTTGATAAAATTTTCATCATTTAACACAAAAAAAACCTATTTTTAATATCAAAGCACCCTCTTTTTTTTAAATGTTTAATTATTATTATGGTATTATACCGCAAAATTATACATATTTTGGAGTCTCACCCATGGATACAAAACAGATAAAAGCCTTAATGCATGACTTTGACGAAAGTGGTCTTTCTCGTGTAAAAATAACGAAAGATGATTTTTCTATTGAAATGGAAAAAACATACGCGGCTGTCGCCATGACACCAGCCATAGCAATGCCTGCTCCTGTAGCAGCGCCACTCCAAGTTGGAACTCCTAGTGCACCGATAGCAGCTCCTTTAGCACATGAAATGAGTGGAGACATGATTCTCTCACCAATGGTTGGGACGTATTATTCGGCTCCATCTCCAGACTCTCCTGAATTTGCAAAAAAAGGGGATGTTATTAGAAAAGGGCAAGTCGTTGCTATCTTAGAAGCGATGAAAATCATGAATGAGCTTGAAGCTGATTTTGACTGTAAAATTCTTGAAGTCTTAGCCACAAACGGTCAAGCAGTTGAGTACGATATGCCTCTGTTTTTAGTAGAAAAGATATAGTAATATGGCTGAAATCAAAAGAATTTTAGTTGCCAATCGCGGAGAAATTGCTCTTCGTGCGATTAGAACTATCAAAGAGATGGGCAAAGAAGCTGTTGCAGTCTATTCTACTGCCGACAAGGGAAGTGAGTACCTCAAACTCGCTGATGCTGCCATTTGTATTGGCGATGGTCCAAGCAGCAAAAGCTATTTAAATATCCCTGCGATTATATCTGCGGCTGAGATTAGCAGCTGTGATGCGATTTTTCCAGGATATGGTTTTTTAAGTGAAAATCAGCATTTCGTAGAGATTTGTACACACCACAACATTAAATTTATCGGGCCAACTCCTGAAGTTATGGTTCTTATGAGTGATAAATCAAAAGCAAAAGATGTTATGGTTGCCGCAAACGTTCCCGTTGTCCCTGGAAGTGATGGTGCTATTAGTGACATCAACAACGCAAAAGAGAGAGCTAAAATCGTTGGCTATCCAGTAATCCTCAAAGCCGCTCAAGGGGGAGGTGGACGTGGTATGCGCGTCGTCGAAGAAGAGAGTTATTTAGAAAATGCTTTTTTAGCCGCCGAGAGTGAAGCTATCACTGCCTTTGGTGATGGGACGATTTACATGGAAAAATTCATCAAAGACCCACGTCATATTGAAGTGCAAATTATGGCAGACTCGCATGGAAATGTTTTACACATCGGTGAGCGTGATTGTTCTATGCAAAGACGCCATCAAAAACTCATTGAAGAGTCTCCAGCGAATATTCTGACTCCAGAAGTGAGAGAGAGACTCTTGGATGCTGCTGTTCGTGCAGCTAAATTTATCAAGTACGAGGGCGCAGGTACTTTTGAATTTTTACTTGATGCAAACCTTGATTTTTACTTTATGGAGATGAATACGCGTCTTCAAGTTGAGCACACTGTCTCTGAGATGGTAAGTGACTTAGACCTTGTAAAAATGATGATAGAAGTCGCAGAAGGAAAAGTTCTCCCTGCTCAAGATACTATTGTTCTTAAAGGCCACTCGATTGAGTGCCGTATTACTGCTGAAGACCCTATCAAATTTTTACCATGTCCAGGCAAAATTACCTCTTGGATAGCTCCAGGGGGGAAAGATGTTCGTATGGATACCCACGCTCATGCGGGCTATATCGTCCCAATGATTTACGATTCTATGATTGGCAAATTGATTGTTTATGGAAAAACAAGACAAGAAGCTATTGCTAGAATGCATAGAGCGCTCAGCGAGTTTAGGGTTACAGGAATCAAAACAACGATTCCTTTTCATAAAAAGATGATGGAAAATCCTGACTTTATCAATAACAAATTTAATACAAAATATTTAGAAAAATACAACGGTTAATCTCTAAAGGTGTTTGCACATGAGATGTGCAAACACTTCACTCATAACTTTTACTATGGCATTCTTAGCGTTTTAATATCCGCATTTTGTCGTAATCTCGCAAAATAATCTCCCAAAACTTGTTCTCTTTTTTGAGCCATAATCAGATTGATTATTTGCTCTTTTACACTCTCTACATTTGTCTCTTTAGGTGATTCTACAGCTTTGATATAAAAACTCATATGCGCGCCCTTGCCATCTGGAACAATTGGTGTAAAAGTATTGAGCGGTGTTTTTTCTAGCAGGGAAGCAAGTTCGGGAGAGATTTTGTCATAAGGCAAATCTTGCTCATTGGTTTGAATATCGGGCGCATCCAACATAGGATTATTGATTTTTTCCTGCAGTCTAGTTTTGTCTTTCGCAACATAAATCACAACACTAAAAGCACTTGGATGGACAAACTTCTCTTTATGGAGTTCAAAATATTCACTCACCTCACTCTGGCTAGGTTCAGTTATGGTTGCGTACGCGATAGCAGCATAAAGTTTTTGACTAAGGAGTTTTTCTTTGATTTTTTCTTTAAGCTCCGTCGAGGTTATCCCATTTGATTCTCTCATTGCCGTATAAAAATCGCTTGTACTCATGTTGTTTCTTGCAGCAGTTTGCTCGATGTCGTCATACACTTCACTACTTGAGACTTCTATCTTACGCTCAAGAATCTCAGACTCTTCAAGCTTTTTTCTCACTAAAATATCAGCAACTTTTGCAGCATCAAGGTTAGAATCTCTCATCAAATCTCTCATCTCATGAAGCGTAATGGCACTCCCTTTGACAACCATAGCTATGCCATCTACCATTTTTGCATCTAAAGAGACAATGCAAACTAAAATCAAGAATATCTTAACCATACAAATCCTATTGTGAAAAATTAAACGTCCATTTTACCCCGTTTTAACCAACAGTTGCCTAAAATTTCATTATTAAAACAAAAGGCTTTTCATGGTTGTCACCCGTTTCGCTCCGAGTCCTACAGGCTATCTTCATATCGGTGGTCTTCGAACTGCTCTATTTTCTTACCTTTGGGCAAAGAAAAACAATGGCTTATTTCTTCTTCGTATAGAAGACACTGATAAAGCTAGAAACTCACAAGAAGCCGCAGATGCGATACTTAAAGCTTTTAAATGGCTCGGACTTGAGCACCATGGAGAGATAGTCTATCAATCGCAAAGAGATGAGATTTACGCTTCATACATCAAGCAGCTTCTCGATGAGGGCAAAGCGTACAGATGTTACATGAGCAAAGAGGATCTTAGCTCGCTTCGAGAGGCGCAAATGGCAAAAAATGAGCGAACCAAATACGATGGCAAATACAGAGACTTCAAGGGGACACCTCCTGAAGGTTTAGAATCTGTTATTCGAATCAAATCGCCACTCTCAGGAGCGATTATTGTCAAAGATGGGGTCAAAGGAAATGTTGTTTTTCAAGCAGAAGATATTTTAGACGACTTTGTCATAGCAAGAGCAGATGGGAGCCCAACTTATAACTTTGTTGTTGCCGTAGATGACCATTTAATGGGAGTCACTGAGGTTATCCGCGGGGATGATCACCTCTCAAATACACCAAAACAAATAGTAGTTTATGAGGCTCTGGGCTTTGATGTTCCCTCTTTTTACCACGTCCCTATGATTCACAACTCAGAGGGGAAAAAACTCAGCAAGCGTGATGGTGCAACGGATGTCATGGCGTATAAAGATATGGGCTACACGCCCGAGGCTTTGCTCAACTTCTTAGTCCGATTGGGTTGGAGTTATGGGGATCAGGAAATATTTTCTATGCAAGAGATGCAAGAACTTTTCAATCCTAAAGATATCAACCGTTCAGCCTCGATTTACAATACGGAAAAACTCGACTGGCTCAGTGCTCACTATATAAAAAATGCTTCAAATTCTACCCTTGCAGAGTTGCTTGTTGGGTATGATTTGTTCCTCACATCCCATGACAAAAGGGAGATTTTACTCGATGCACTTAAAGAGCGAGCAAAAACACTAAAAGAGCTCTCAGAGCTTATAAAAGAGATTTTAACAACCCCAACAATCTATGATGAAACAGCCATTAAAAAAGCTTTTAAAGCAGATTCCGTAGAGGTTTTAAATGCATTTAAAGAAAAAGTCTCCACTTCAAGTGAGATGCATCTTCCAAGTGATTATCATCACCTTATGCAAGCAACAGCAGAGGAGATGCAGATTGGTTTTGGAAAAATTGCCAACCCGCTAAGAGTTGCACTTCTAGGAAAAATGAGTGGTCCAGGACTTGATAGCGTCATGGCGATTTTAGGTAAAAATGAGACTATTCTTAGAATTACAAACGCTATCGCAGCACACTCTTAGGGTTTGAGACCAACCCTTTTGTGAACCCAAATTTGACATCCATTGGTTACAATGAGAACCAATGGAGCAATGGAGCAAAAGCTCTTTAGATAGGAAGAACGCGGATTTTAGAAGAGAGTTTCTCTTTAAGTGTTGCTTCTATAGCATAAAGTGTCCCCGTTGCCGAAGAAGCACAACCATTACAAGCACCCAAATAGCGGATGTAAATATCTATATAATCATCCCCTTTTTTGATGTCGATTACTTCCATATTGCCGCCATCCATAACAAGAAACTGGCGTACATTTTCATCTACGACTGCATCGACCGCTTTGATTTGTTGCACTAAAGTCATCGTCTCAAAATTGCCACTTGAGCCTGCATCAGCCGCTGCTTTCATTTTTGCTTCGTCCATCTCTTTACGCGTGTTTGCCAAAATGTCCACTAAGTACCACTCTCTTGCCTCATGACCGCCTGGTTTGATACATGACTTGCAAAAACCACCCGCTTTTGTATAGTCGGTGATTTGCTCAACGGTTTTAAGGTCGTTAAGTTTTATCACCTCTTGAAGTGTTCCCAAACTCACACGGGCACACTCACAAACGATGATTTCACTCTCAAAACTTCCAGCATCCACGCCCATGTAAAGCCCTGCCGCTTTTTTGATAACATCGTATGCCATAACTGAGCAGTGCATTTTTTGAGGTGGAACAGCTGGAACATCTGGAGTATCACGAAGTGCTTTCTCAACGTCAATATTGGTGATTTTGACCGCCTCTTTGACTGTTTTGCCGATACAAAGTTCTGTCATGACATCCGAGGATGCGATAGCCGTTCCACAGCCGAAACTTTTAAATTTTGAGTTCACAATCATGTCATTTGCTGGGTCTATCTCCCAGTACAAACGCACTGCATCTCCACAACTCTCCGCGCCAAAATCTGCAACGATGAGCTGATGTCCTCGCCCCGTAACATCAGCTTCAAAAAGCTCTCCTTGATGCTGAGGATTATTCATAAGTGTTGTTACTTTATTAGAGTAAGCATCCCAAAGGGATTCGCCTAACATATCTGCTTTTGCCATAATTTTTATTCCTTAATTTTATTTTATACAATGAAGGGAATCTTTTATTCCCTTTTATCACGATGTCGGAAGTCATTCCGCCATCTACGCTAACGCTTGGTTCTCTTCGGCAGAGAGCCCATTTTGCTAGCAAAATTTTTCAAATTGTTTAGTGGTGATGTAGTTCACAGTCTCGAACTTCGCCACCCTTGGTTGGTTTTTGGATTGCAAACGAACTCGAGATTGCTCTAAGTCTTGCAACTGCTGCTTTAAAGTGACTGATGGTGTAGTCTATTTCAGCGTCCGTAGTAAAACGGCTTAAACTTAAACGAATACCAGTGTGAGCGAGCTCATTGTCTGCACCGATAGCGAGCATGACGGTATTTGCTTCAAGGTCTGCACTCGCACATGCTGAGCCTGTTGATGCTCCAATTTGCCCATTATTTAAATCCCAAAGCATCCCCTCGCCCTCAACACCTTTGATAGAAATCAAAATAGTATTGGGTGTACGGTTTGCTCTTTCCCCTACAACAAAAGTGTCACTCAGCTCAATCAGCGCATCTTCTAAACGGTCACGCTTGGCTCTGATAGTTGCCATTTTTTCTTTTATATTGGTTGTAGCAAGTTCTATAGCTTTTCCCATCCCGACGATAAAAGGAACATTGAGTGTCCCAGAGCGGCGTCCACCCATTTGTTCGCCTCCATGTAAAAGGGGAGAAAGTTCTTGCGAATTTTTAATATACAAACCGCCGATACCCTTTGGACCATGAAATTTATGTGCCGAAAAAGAGACGAAATCAACATGCGTAGCTTGTAAATCTACGGGTATTTTCCCCACCGCTTGGACTCCATCAGAGTGAAATAACACCCCTTTTTTCTTACATATTTCACCGATTTCATCGATTGGGTTTATCATGCCCGTTTCATTTGAAGCCCACATGACAGAGACTAAAGCAGTTTTTTCAGTGATAAAACTCTTCACCGTATGTGCTTCAACAACTCCTTGATCATTGACGGGAAGATAGGTCACTTTTACCCCTTGTTCTTCTAAAAATTTACATGTCGACAAAACTGAAGGGTGCTCCACTTCAGTTGTTACGATATGATTTTTATCACCATTGAGTATGTGGTCTATCCAAACTGATTTTAAAACCCAGTTGTTGGACTCTGTTGCACATGAAGTAAAAACAACATCATCTTTATCATCAGCGTTAAGGGCAACGTAAACCTGATTGATAGCATTTTTAAGTGCGGGATGGGCTGATGTTCCAAATTTATGAAGTGAGTTTGGATTGCCATACATTTGACTAAAAAATGGCTGCATTGCTTCTACTACGAGTGGGTCACACATCGTGGTGGCGTTATTATCTAAATATACCTGCATTTTTACCTCTTATTCTTGGGCGTCTTGCACCCGTATTTTAAATAAGACAATTTTTGTCCTATTTGAGTATTGATATGGTAATAGCTTTGTTATTTGAGTAAGCTTAAGAAATTTTAAGGTTCACATTGGGTTAATCGTTATTTCAGTTGCATCGCTTTTTCTTTCAGTAAAAAGTCGATAAAATGCGAGACAAAATCGAGTTAAACGAACCAAAAAGGTCCAATCATGTGTAATTATACGAAACTAGACGAAGATACAAAAGGGTTCCTTCACCTTTTTTTGACAAAGGGTGCAGCGGCAGTAGGAGGGATAAATTATTTACTTGCTCTTATCGAAGCCATTAAAGCTAAAAAGCCTGCCCCGCTTTTACAAAAAGGATCGCAAATAGCCTCCAACAATGCTATTATCAAATGGAATAAAGTTATTTTTAAAGACAAACTCACCGTTATAGAAAACATTCTTGCCATACATAAAACCTCAGAAAATCCAAACATGAACATCTTAAATGAGAAAAATGAGAAAAAGAAAAAAGTGCTTTTAAACGTCATAAAAGCGCTCTCTCCCGTAGAATTTCAAGTCACACCACAAAACCATCATGACGGGTTAGGATTTAGCTTCAAAATTTTTGATATCATTGATGATGAAACCGTACACATCAATCCCGTCTTTATTGCTATGTTTTTTTGTTCAACGGAATTTACAAAAAAAATACTCAAACACGAGATATAAAAAGACGTTTTTTACTGATTTAAATACCACGCATACATGATTTTAAGCCCATCTTCAAGCTCTACTTTATGCTTCCAGCCGAGGTTGTGGAGTTTTGTGGGGTCAGTTAGTTTGAGCATGGTGCCGTCTGGTTTTTGTGTGTTGAAGTAAAGTTCGCCCTCAAATCCTACAATTTTTTTGGTAAGCTCTGCGAGCTCTTTTATGCTTATATCTTTACCGCTTCCTATGTTTATGTGTGTGTTTCTCAGCTCGTTTGAGTCGGGGTAAAGGTCCGTGGCGTTGATGTTTTGCATCAAAAACACGCAGGCATCTGCCATGTCTTCAGAGTATAAAAACTCCCGTCTTGGGTTGCCTGTTCCCCAGATTTCCACTCTCGTCGCACTCACTCCAAATTTTTGCAGGTATGCGTTTGCTTCTTCCATGGTGTCTCTCTTTAAGTCTTTGAGCACTGCGTCGTATTTTTTCTCACTCAAGAGTTTTGCAAGATGTATTTTTCGTATCATAGCAGGCAAAACATGGGAGCTCTCAAGGTCAAAGTTGTCGTTTGCGCCATAAAGATTGGTCGGCATAACACTGATAAAATTTGTTCCGTACTGAATGTTGTAACTCTCACACATCTTGATGCCAGCAATTTTTGCCACTGCATAAGGCTCATTTGTATACTCCAGCGGACTCGTCATAAGACAATCTTCACCCATAGGCTGCGGCGCATTTTTTGGGTAAATGCACGTGCTTCCCAAAAAAAGCAATTTTTTCACGCCATGAACAAAACTTTGGTGGATGACATTGTTTTGGACTTGTAAATTTTCATAAATAAAATCAGCCCGATAGGTGTTGTTGGCAATAATGCCGCCCACTTTTGCAGCTGCGAGTATCACATACTCAGGTTTTTCTTTTTTAAAAAAATCAGCTACTGCGCGCTGGTCGATAAGGTCTAACTCCGCATGCGTTTTGCAGAGCAAATTTGTGTACCCTTTTGCATGGAGATTTTTAACGATTGCTGAGCCGACAAGTCCAAGGTGCCCTGCTACATAAATTTTGCCCGTTTTTTGCATTATTTTTTCCTATAAATGTATCGATTCTTTCTTAAATTTTCTCACGGCTCTGGGGTTTGGCATCAGATGAATTATACTTATTTCAAACTTTAAATTTCGTTTTGCAACAATATAATATCCCTCACCCTATAATTTTAAAGAAAATATCAAGAATTATGAGATTTAGTAGACTATTTAAGTTATAATGACTTTCTATCTCGATTTATGAGGCCCCTTATGTTTAAAACCGTCAAATCAAAAGTTATCGTTTCTATGATAACAATCGCCATTATTGGGTTGGTTGGGATTACATACTATTTGTCTTTTACCCTCAACAGCTTGTCCGAAAAAACAACAAAACAATCACTCTCCATGATTAGTGATTCTGTCTTTCAAACTCTTACAGGGAGTATGTTCGCAGGGGATTCTGCTGTTGTCGAAGAAGCACTCAAAACAGCAAGTAAAATCGAAGGTATCGAGTCTCTGCATGTTGCAAAATCAAAATTTGTCATAGAAGTGTACGCGCCCAAAGAGAAATTTACTGATGATGTTCTGATACAAAATATTTTTAAAACACTCAAGTCTGATTTGATTGAGACCACAAAAGATTCTCACCACACCATTCGAATGTTGCGCCCCATGATAGCTGAGACAAAATGTTTATCTTGCCACTATAACGCGAAGGAGGGGGATGTTTTAGGTGTCATGGATTTGGTCATTTCACTTGATAAAAATGATGCAGATATAACATCCACTGAAATCACCCTTTTTCTCTCACTTCTGGCTGCGAGCATCATCTTCTCTATCATCGCTAGTCTCTTTTTTGTCAAAGAGATTTTCACTCCCCTTACAAATCTAAAAAATCGTATTTCTGAACTCGTAAGCGGCGACAAAGACCTCACAAAAAGACTTGACGATACCAACGAAAATGAGTTTGCAGATGCTGCAAAAGAGGTAAACAACTTCATCGCAATGATTCAAGGAACTGTTGTGAATGTTAAAAATTTAGGGCATGAAAATTCAGAAATTTCTTCAGAAATCCAACTCGCCATTCAAGTTATCAGAAAAGGGACAGAACAAGAGCAGGAGATTGTCCATCATACAAGTCAAAAAAGTGAAACGATTAAAGAGCTCCTTGAGATTAGCATTCATGCAGCGATTCAGACCCAAGAGACAGTACAACGGGCTAACGCAGAACTTGATAGCGCAAAAGATTCTTTAAGCATCCTGAGTGAAGAAGTGAATGCTTTTGTTACGATTGAAAATGAACTCTCAAATGAGCTCTCTGGACTTAAAAACAATGCAGACCAAGTAAAAGGGGTTTTGGGTGTCATCAAAGATATTGCTGAACAGACAAATCTTTTAGCACTTAACGCCGCTATTGAAGCAGCCCGCGCAGGCGAACATGGACGCGGTTTTGCCGTTGTTGCTGATGAGGTGCGTAAACTTGCAGAGAGGACACAAAAAAGCCTTGTAGAGATTGACATGAGTGTCAGTACCATCGTTCAGTCCATCAACGATGTGAGCGATAAAATGCACAGCAATGCAAAAAATATAGAAAAATTGACACAAATTTCTGATGAGGTCGAAGAGAAAATCGGCACAACGTCTCATGCACTTGCTTTGTCAAACAAAGTTGCAAAAGACTCAAAAGAAGACAGCCTGAAAATGTCTTCCAATATCGAAGAGATTATCAAAGCAATAACAAATATCGAAGCCATCTCAACTGCAAATGGAACCAGTGCAAAAAGCATCGAAGCAGAGATACAAAGGCTGGTTAAAGTGGCACAATCCCTCCAAGCTACGATAGAAGAGTTTAAAAGTTAAATTTGCGTTTTATGACTTTTTATCGTCTCTTGTATGTCTGCGGCTAGGTTTGTAGGTATGGTTTTTTTTGAAACAAACTTGGCAAATATTATATTTTGAGTTTAGGACTAAAGGGGTGTGGCAGACTCTGCATTTGGCTACAAACTGGCTCTGCTGAAGAGACTCTTCTATAAATTTATTCAAAATTGCTCTTGAAATACGCGCTTTTTGTCCATCCACAAAATAGATTTCAAATCTATAACTCAGCCATAAATAGAGTGAAATTTCCTTCACCATATCCTCCGCTCTGAGAAGTTCATCGGCTGTTTGTGCAAAATTTCCTATTAAGGCAGGAGGCGTATATCGCACTGGCATTTTTTTCTCCAATGCTAAAATATAGCTCTCATACGCCGCCACAATATAGGGCGACTTGAGAGTCAGCGGCGCACATGCAAGGTAATATTTAGTCGCTATGTCGAGGTCAAAGTTATCTACAATAATGGCAGCTTCGAGCATGTCATCTATATTTGAAGCATGAAAAGGTCCATCAAACTCCATATTGTCAACGAAAAATTTTAAAATTTCATACAAAGATTTCTCTTCTAAAATGCTCCCTACAAGTTTGATATGTTCCAGATTTGCCATCACACGAAATGGGACGGTTATTTTTCTTGCCTCTTTGTAAAAATTTTTCTTTAAAATATTGAGGACTTCTTTGCTTAAAGCGCCCACAAATCCTGCCTCATGAAGCCCAAAACGCCCTGCACGACCAGAAATCTGATGTATTTCTGAGGGGGATAAATTTCTCTCATTGACACCATCAAACTTTTCAGCCTTAGAGAATAAAATAGTTTTAATCGGTAAGTTCATCCCCATAGCAATAGCATCAGTTGCGATTAAAATCTGCGTCTCTCCCTCTCGAAAACGTCTTGCCTCTTCACGTCTGACCTCGGGGGAGAGATTGCCATACACAACACTCACGGTGAAAAATCTCGAGAAACTCTGCTTGAGCCTAAGAACCTCTTTTCGACTAAAAGCGATAATCGCGCTCCCCTCTTTCACCTCATGCATATCTATTGGTTCTGCTAAAAGTGTCAGCGGATTCATCCGCTCAAACTCAATGATTTCAAGCTCCTCTCCAAGATACGCAGCAAGTGCGATAATCGCCTCTTTAACATTAGGCGAGCCTGTCATTACAATCTCTTTTGCAGGTGCGCCAATGATAGCATTTGCCCATGCCCAGCCGCGGTCACGGTCGTCAATCATCTGCACCTCATCGATAACACACACATCAACATCCACTTCAAAATTGAGCATCTCAATCGTTGAACTTATATGCGTCGCATCTTCATCCAAAATCTGCTCCTCTCCCGTTATCAAAGAGGCATTGATGCCATGGGATTTGAGCGTTTCATACCCTTCAAGAGCAAGAAGTCTCAGCGGTGCCAAGTAGTAACCTGTGTCTGCAGCTTCGAGTTTTTTCATCCCTGCATGGGTTTTGCCGCTGTTCGTTGGACCAATATGTAAGATGAGTTTTCTTCGCATCTCCCTCGCTATGGGGAAGAGATTTTTAAAGTCCCTTATGGTTCGAGCCAACAGAGCTTGGCGTTGTTTTTTAATCAGTTGCTCATGAATGTTGTAAACAAAAATACGCGTCGCTTTTCTCACGATTTTAGGGCTAATCACCAAAGATTGCGACATGAGTTCCAACAAAAATTCATATACTTTTTTGTAGAGCTCTTCTTCTTTAAAATGAAGCAGTGCAGCATAATTGCCACACTCATCAACAAGCGCTTTTAAATCTTTTAAAAATGTCTCTTCATGCTCTTTTTTGGCATTTTTTAAAGCTTTTTCAAAATCAAGCTCTTTAGAGAGCCAAATCTCCTCTAAAAGAGTATCAAGCTCAAGATGAAGCTCCAAAATATAAGGCATAACCGTTTGAGAGTGAGGGAGCCTGCAGCTCTCATGCACTTTAAGGAGAAGCTCCTCTCCATGGATTTGCACCTCCGAACAATCAAGTTTTCTCCCCACAATATTTTGAATAAGCAAGGGTCTCAACAAAGGATAAGCGAGTTTTGACTCAGGAGCAGCAGAACGAAGTGAGAGAAGAATCTCTTTATCACTTAAGTACCTATGAGGTATTTTTAGATTCTTTAAAAAGTGTTTAACACCTGCCTGCTTTGCGGCAATAACAAGGGCTTTATCTTGTGTGATTTTAGCAATGATCTCCTCTGTAGGAGTCTCTTGAAGATACTCGTAGCTGTAGGAATTTGTGTGCAGTGTGAGGATTTTGTGAAACGTTTGCTCTAAGATGGCATACTCGATGGAGGCATTGAACTCAAAAGCATCATCTAAGTCAAAAAGTCCCTCAAGAGCTTTTTGCAGCATCTCTTTTTTAAGGTCAAAGCGAATATGTCTTAGCTTTGATTCCATCTTTTCAAGGGTGATTTTTTTACTGCGTACATCCATAAAAGCATCAAAAAGCAACCCCTTCTCTTGTCCATTTACCTGTAACTCCTCCATAAGTGCCTCTATCTTATGGCTTCTATCAAGGTTTTGCTCTTTTGGAGATCTTGAAGGGTAAATTTCTCCATCTGCTTCTAAAAAACTAAGTATCTCTTGACGATAATTTTTCTCAGCCTCAGACCAAATCATCCGTATAGTTTTGACAAGCACTTTTTTATTGTGCTCTACATCATAAATGCCCAAAGTATGACAAAGTTCACTCAAAGTCTCAGTGCTTAAGCGCTCTACACCCACATCAAAAGGATCATCATCAAAAAATTTTTTGATTTTTTGATTTATCTTTGTGTTTTTTTTGTGTTTTTTTATCATATTTTATAAGAACCATTTTTTTATTTTGCATGATTATACTATAAGTGATAACGAGGTGATTACGATGAAATGGTTTGTTTTTAGGAAATTTCTCTAGAGGTGTTTTGAGTTTTGCAGGGAAACTCCCCACAACCCTCTTGTTATTTATCTTGAGTGAGTTTTAACCCATTGATAATATCATTAAAATCTACAACTTTAAAATTTTGTGTCTTTGAAGTAGAGCCATCTTGGGCGATGAAAATTCCGTTTTTGTACGTACCAAGCGAAGCACTTGAAGCGTCAATCCCATCCGTGTCGTTTGTCCCATCAATCACGCCAGATGAGAGGACAAAACTTCCGATATATTTTGCACCCTTCATCTCATACACAGCATAAGAGTTATTCCCTTGCGATGAAGCGATGAGGTAGCCGTTATAGATAGCTAAACCTTCGATGTCACTCTCAAGAAAGCTATTTTTTTCAACGGTATCAAAAATGAGACCGTTATTTTGGAGTCCTGCGCTCAAATCAAACTGCCAAATCCCAAAATCTTCCTCTCCCACGTAAAGAGTCTTTGTTGCATCATCTACCACACAACCTTCTGTTTGAGTAGGAATTTTGGCTTTGCCAACTATCTTTGCACTCACCGTCCCATTTTGAGACTCAATTTTTTGCATCACTATCTCGCCTGTTTGGCTGTTTGTAATCGCATAAAAATCTTTACCGTCATGAAACATACACAGTCCATAACTCTGATGAACACTATGAAGGGAATTGAGCGAAAGTGCGAAAAGGGTGTGACTCTCTTTATCTACACCATAAATAGCTAAAGTATCATCGCTGCGATTTGAAGCGATGACAATATCTGTTGGTTTATCGTTGTGTAAAAAACCATATCTAAGGTCAACATTGTTGAAGTTACCATCTTTGAGACTTTGAACTCTTGTACCGTCCAAAGTATAAACCTCCAAACCGCCACCCTTTTTGTTGGTGCCGATAAGGAGTGATTTTTGAGAGTCATTTTTGTCAACCCAAATAGCTGGATCATCCGCTACATCTCCCACTGTTGCTACATACTCTGTCTGTGCTTTTGCATAAACTTCTGCAAAATTATGATGACTGCAGCCACTAAATGTAGTAGCGAGTATCAGCGCAGCGCTAAAGTATTTCACCATTAAAAGCTACCGCTTAATGTGAGCATGTATCTTGCACCCGCTTTTTCTGATTGTGTCTCATACGTATCAACTACGCCAGCGATTTTGTCGGCAACACTGTCATAGTTTGTAAAGCTCTCATCAACAGAGGCATCTAAAGCATTGTCAACTGTGAAACGTAAAATCATCTCTTTTTGGATTTTATACTGTGCAAAAAGCTCAACCTCTGCACCATAACTTGTTACCTCAGATACATCACCAGACTCTGCAGTTGAATCCCCACGTTGTTGGTAGTTAAAGCCGTATGAAAATCCTGTGTTTGGTACGTCATGACTTAAACCAATGTTATAAACATAGTCTGGTTGGTCATTGAAGCGTCTTTTCTCACCTGTGAAAAAGTCTGTAACTTCTGAGTCAAGGTAAGAGTAGTTTGCAAAAATACTTACTTCAGGTACGTTGATGAACGCAAGTGGCATACTTAAATCAAGTTCTACACCATAAACAATTGCATCACCATTGTTGCTCACAACGTACTCTTTTCCTGGCTCATCACCAAAGTCAGTTGTATTTCCTGTAGGTGAAGACTCGATAAGGTCGCTGATACTTCTATAGTATGTGTTCACTCCAAAAAGACCCCCTGCTTCAAATGCATGCTCATACCCAACATCAAGACCTAAAGATATTTCAGGTTTTAAATCTGGATTACCAATCAAGATATCAAACTCTTTTGGCTCATCTTCTTGCTCAAACGGGACGATTTCATCTAAAGATGGACGGCGAACTGTTTGTGCAACCGATGCACGGATAAGGTCACTCTCAGTAAGATTTGCTAAATAATGTACAGATGGGTTAAGTGTTGCGTAGCTTTTTGTTGTCTCATCACCTGAAACTGGCGCAGCTTTATTTTCAGTATACTCCATACGAACACCCGCACCAATACGTTGTGCATCGTCGATTTGGTAGTTAGCCTCTGCGAAAACATCAAAACGGTTTTGCATGATTTTATAAGAACCTTTATCAACTACATCTACATCTGAAAACACACTATTTTTTACTCCAAAAGCTGTTAAAGTAGTTGTTCTAAACTTTTTCATGTAGTCAGCACCAAAATCAAGCACTAAATCATCTTCAACTTGAAAAGTGTCTGTGAGTTTTGTGTTGTATTGTGAGTCTGTTGTTATAGTTGTCTCATCAGTTCGGCTTGTCATCCATCTGTTGATGTTTTGAAGTTCAGGGACATTGTCACCTTTCTTCGCTTCGTAGTCATGAAGAGAGTAGTCTAGTTTATCATAAGCACCATAGAGTTTAACTTTGTGCTTTCCAATGTTATGTGTGTACTCTAACTGAAGATTTACAGCATCTTTGTTGATGTCCATCACTTGATGTTGTACTTCATCAAATTCCCATAAGTTTGTAGCAGCATCATAATCTGTATAAGAGATTTCTCTTTGTTCTTCTTTTCTGTCGATAGTGAAATAACTTGCAGCCACCATAAGTTCACCATTTTCATAAATAGGTGTTACAGTTTTAGCATAAAGAGATGTTGTAAGGGTATCACGGTTATCGTACTCATTTTCGTACTCATTAAGATTTTTATCTGCATCTCTAATGATTGTCACTTTGTCTTTTGGAGTGTATTTGTCATCAATGTTGGCTGAAAAAGTAAATGCCGTATCCCCAATCATATCTGTGTATGAGAGGTATGCAAGCCCTTTAAATTTATCTTCCGTTACAGGCATATCTCCATAAAGATCACCAGCTGCACCGCCGTCCATTTGGTCATTTTTTGCCTCTGAACCTGCTTTGCCATTACTATAATACGCTGCACCTAAACGGTATGAAAACTTTGAAGTACTGCTTGCTTCTTTAAGGATGATATTGATAGTTCCAGCGATACCAGAAGAGTCATTTGAAGCACTTGGACTTCTTAAAATCTCTATACGCTCTACCATCTCAGCAGGGATAAGGTCTAAGCTCGCACTTCCATCTGCTTCTGTTCCAGGGACACGGTTACCATTGATAAGGATTTGTGTATAAGCACTTTTTAAACCGCGTAATTTTACGAAGTCATACTCTCCAACGTCACCTTGAAATGCAACACCTGGCAAAAATCTGAGCATCTCACCAACAGTTCTTGGCTCATATTTGTCGAAGAATTTACTATCGTATGCTAAAACTGGCTTGATAGAGTTAATACGCTCTCTATAAGTAGAAGTACCGACAACCTTGATGTTACTCAAAACCTCAACGTTCTCATTTTTAGTCATCGTATCATCCGCAGCAGCGATTGAGTACATTGTGACGCTTGCTAATAAAGCAGCACTGATATAGCTTTTCATGTTTATCCCTTTTTAGAAAATTTTCGGGATTTTAGTTGAACTATATTACCGTCCTATAGCTTTTAGGCAACAAAAAAGTTACAAATTATCTTTATCATAATTATTTATAATAATATTTTCTATAAAAGTGTTGATAGACTCAATGGATTTGTGTACGTTTTTTATAGGCTCTTTTGTTGCCTCTTTGCCTTGGATAAAATTTTGCTCTTGGACGAGAAAATAATAGGCTTTATTTAACTCCATCGCCCGCGCATAAGAGGGGAGCAATAAAGTCCTTATATCTTTTGAGAGTTCCATAAAGGGCTCATGTTTTACATTCCCTTTTGCATCGAAGAATTTTTGATACACCTCGTCGTTTGTCCCATATTCGTTGCCCGTTGGATTTTGTAAGAGATACTTTGCATATTCACCATTTGTATCACCTAACCCTTCCAAATTTTGGTACCCCCACTTGACATAGCGCTTCATGGCAAACGTGCTATCCGTGGTAACGCCCAAAAGAGAGTGACACCCCATGCAACTGAGTGTCTCTTCATCATTTTGTAAGCGCAACTGACCATTTTTTGCTTCAATGTACCCTTTGTAACGCCACCCCATAGCATTGTCAAAACCTGCTTTGGCATCTCCTCTGTAGCTTTGCATAGCAGGCAATCCCTCTGCATCAAGCTCTTCAAAGAACTCTTTGTTTGCCAAACGCTCTAACTCTGCATAGGTCATGGCAACCTCTTTTTTGGCATATCGAAGCTCTTTGAGACGCTTGGAGCCACTCGCTTTATTGTTTACAAAATCGATATAACGCACCGTGTGCAAAAACTCTGTTCCCACAGGAAAGAGCCCTTTGTTAATTTGAATGGATGCCGCTTTTTCGACATATACTTTTTTCGCGTCTCCTTGCAGAGCATCCACGAGAGCATCAAGATTTTTTTTGTATATTTGCAAGTCAAAATTACCTTGCTTGTCTTGCGCAAAAATCTTAGGTAGTTTTATGATAACATCGTCCATAGAACCATTAGTGGGGAAAAATGTCCCCATGAACGGTCGGTAGGTAAAAGCACGCCAAAGGGTAAAAGTGCCATTTTCGTCTCTATCAAAACCCTCATCATCAAAGTTGAAATAGCATCCGAATTTTTTCTGCAAAGCTGCATCATAATTGTTTGTACGAATATATGCAAGGATGTTTTGTGTACTCAAGGAGGCTATTTGGCTACGTCTGTCGATAAAAAGATTTTTGTATGGATTGTGCATCATTTTTTTTGGAAAAAGATAGGCTTTTTGCAAATGGAGTTCATTAAAATAATTTGGCTCTTCGCCATTGGTATGGCACACATAGCAAGGGTTTGTCATATGAGCGTTTTGCTTGGTTTTTGTGTAACACATAGGCGGGATGTAAGCTCCATAGTTTTCAATCGCGCCAAGAGTGGCGGCGAAAACTATAAAAGAGAGACTAAAAAATTTCTTTCGGGAGTCCATGGATATAACCTACAAATCCTCGATTTTCTTCATGTGTAGAGTTTTTCAAAATTTCACTATTGCAGTTGCTTTTTGCATCAGCTCCCTTGCATACATCATCAAAAGGGTGCTGTGCATTGATAAAAATAACTTTTTTATCTTGAACAAGTGCGCCCTCAAGCCCTGTTACCTCACCGCCTGTTGGAAGTGTCGCTATACGTGTGAGATTTTTTCGCTTGACATCATACGCAAAAAGCATGTTGTTAAAATGCAAACCAGTATCTTCACCGATAAGCAAAATATCATCTCCTAAATAAGTGATATTATCAGGGTTAGCGATATAATCGGGGTGACAAAAATACTCATCTTTATAGCGCGCATAATCTTTATCCCCTTTATGCAGCTCTTTGCCCACAACTATAGCATCCATCGTATATGCAGAAGAGTTCTCATCAAGGTTGAGTGCATAAACAGCCCCACACTCATTTTTAGGAATACGGCTAAGGGCTAAAAAGAGCTTGTCATTTTTGGCATCATACGCAATCCCTTCTTCTTTTTTCATGTCTACACTCGCACCCAAGAGTGTTGCATATTTACGACTCTCCAAAAATGCTAAGCCTTGCTTGAATTGTTTTTCATCTTTAAAGTGTCCCGTTTCATCAAACTTTTTTACACGTATATAATACATCTCTGAAGCATCAACTTTTACATATCCCTGTTTTGGCGTTGTGCTGATGTCAAAAAAATCTGTGACTGCTGGTCGTGAAGCGATGATACCTGCAAGCTCTTCATCACTTGCAGAACCAAGCAAAATCCACTCTAAATCGTAAGCAAGGACACCTTTGGTTGAGCGCAACTTAGCAACATAAAGGCTCCCTTTCCAATTTTTTGTAAATGTGGTGATTGGCTCGTCAAGAACAAGCTTAAACAAAGCACAATTTTCCCCATCATCGCTGATATAAATCGTTTTGTTATCTTTTGCTATAAGTGCCATTTCAGGGGCATATTTGCCTGTTACATAGTGCTTGGCAATATCACCTTTTTGGATTCCCGCTTCAACGATATAGCCATAATTGTAAACATTAAATTTTGTATCGCCTAGATATTTTTGTAAATTTGTTTTTGTTTTACAGTAGCTCTCTTTAGCAAAAACAGGATTGCTGCAGTCTAGGTAAAAAGGGCTTTTAGTATCCTCATATATCGACTCGGCACTCGACTCTTCACCACCGAGGTGCGTGTTATAGGAAGTTGTACTTCCTGCGCAAACATTGTTAATTCCATCAATGACGCTAAAATCTATGGTCTCAACTGATAAAACTTTGAGTTTGTTTTGCGCCACAGCCAATTGTGATTTGGTCATGACACCGATGCTCTCTTCAAAATGGGTCACCAAATAGCTGTTCTTGCCATCATGAAGCACAGAGTTCGAATCTTGTCCTGTACTGATTTTTAACGAGCCGTCTTTATTTTTTAGAGGCTCTCCTTTGTTATCCAACATCGTTCCAAAAGGGTATTTGGCATTTGGCACCAAATCTTCACTGTAAAGTAAAACTTCATAAGAGAGTGGATATCTCGCCTGTTTTTTATCCTCACTTGTTACGGTGACAAAAGGAGAGATGCGAAACGCTTTTTTCTCTTGTGTTGTTTTAGCAATTTCTAGAGGGGCAAAATCTATTTGTTTTCCTGAGTCGCTCAGAAGCACACTTGAAAATGCAATTAAAATAGAGAGGATTTTTTTCATGTCTGGATTCTCCATCGTACAAATTTTCGCAATACTAGCTTGGTAGTATTACGATTTGATAACGCACGAATTTTAAAAAATCAAGTAATATTTTGGAATTATTAAGGCTCATGATTGGAAATATTTCGACCATTTGCTCTAAAAACATTAAGGATTTGCATGTATAAAACACTGTTAATGCTCTTTTTCAGTATGTCAGTTTTTGCTTCTGTTGATGCTACCATAGCAACAAATGTGGCTAGCAATATAAACACAAAAGTCTCTCAGAGTAAAATAGATTCACTCAGCGAGCAACAAAAAGCACTTTTTTCAGAGTACCGTAACGAACTTAGAGAAATTGAGACGCTCAAACTCTACAATGCACAACTACAAAATGTAGTAGATGCGCAAAAAGAGGAGATCAAAACCTTTGATGAGCAAATTATAGAGATTGAAATTACGCAACAACGCATCATGCCTTTAATGAGTCAAATGATTCAAACTCTGCGCTCTTTTGTCGCACAAGATATCCCGTTTCTTCATGAGTTAAGGGAGACCAAACGCCAACAACTTGATACGCTCCTAGCCAAATCCAATCTTACCATCAGTCAAAAATACCGTTATATCATCGAAGCGTATGCTATCGAGATGGACTATGGACGAACAATCGAAACCTATGAAGGCAAACTTGACAACGCACTGAGTGTTAATTTTTTACGCATAGGACGAACGGGACTTTACTACTTGACGCACAACGAAGAGAGTGCTGGTATCTACAATCCAAATACTTCAAAATTTGAACCTCTTGATAAAAAATACAATAAATCTATCAAAACAGGGATCAAAATAGCTCGCAAACAACTTGCTCCACAACTTCTAAAGCTACCTGTTGTAGCAACAAAGGAACAATAATGAAAAAGCTCCTTCTTCTATTTCTATTTTCACCTTTTTTATGGGCTACACAAAGTGACGTAGCGCAAATGCTCGAACAAGCAAAAAACAGTTTTACTACGCAAAAAACAGTCAACCAAGAGCGTGAACAAATCTTTTTGAAAGAGCTTCAAGCACAAAATGAACTTCTTAAAAAAGCCAAAAGTGAAGTGCAAGCGCTTAAAAGCAAAAGCATTGAACTCAACAATATCATAGACGCAAACGAAAAAGTGCTCAGTGAAGCGGAACAAAGACTCATCATGCGTAGCGGAAATCTGGGTGAGCTTTATGGTATCGTCAGACAAAGTTCTGCAGACTTAGCTGCACAACTTACACAAAGTGCCACATCAGCGCAAAATACAGAGCGTTTAGAGTTTCTCAAAGGGATTTCCCAAACAAAAAAACTCCCTAATGCCGAAAAACTTTCTCATTTTTGGTTCATCATGCTCCAAGAGCTCAGCCTGCAAGGTTTTAATGGGACAAGAACACTTGATTTTATCGATGCCGAGGGGAAAATTGTTCAAGAGAGTGTGCAAACCGCAGGTGTTTTTAGTGCTATCACAAAAGATGGTTTTGCTAACTATATCCCTGGCGCACAAATGTTTGCAACTTTAAGCAAGCAACCTTCAAGTGCTTTGACCTCTGTTGCAGTTGATGGATTTTTCGCCAAAACTCCAATCTATGAAACTGTTATCGACCCCACACGAGGGCAACTTCTTGCACTCTTCACGGAAGAACCTAGCTTTGAAGAGCGGATAGACCAAGGTTCTACCATTGGATATATCATCCTTGTCTTGGGAGCACTTGGACTTTTGTATGCGCTGTATCTTGGACTAAAACTCTTACGTGTTTCGCTCTTTATCAAACAAGAAAAAGCTGACTCTTTTATGGCAGAGATTCAAAATACTTACGACAAAACACAACATCAAAGTCTCGACCATATAGAGCTTGCCATGCAAGAGCGTTTGGCCTTTTTCAAGCAAAAAACCCATTCAGGTTTAGCACTTCTAAAACTCCTGGCAGCTGTTGCTCCTCTTTTGGGACTGCTTGGAACTGTCACGGGTATGATTGAAACTTTCTCAGCCATTACACTCTTTGGCACAGGAGATCCAAAGCTTATGGCTGGAGGTATCTCACAAGCACTTGTGACAACAGTTGAGGGGTTAATCGTTGCGATTCCTCTTTTGTTTGTCCATACATTTTTAGCATCAAAAGCGAGTGATATTATGGAAAATCTTAATGGCGCCGCTCTCAAATTGTTAGCACAGCATCAGGCAAAATAATGTGGCTTGAAGAGTTATGGTTTGCACTATTTGAGTTTTTAGATAAAGGCGGGGTCGTTCTTTGGGCGATTCTTGGACTAAGCTTTTACCTTTTTGCGCTTATATTTGAGAGACTGATTTATCTATTTTTTAGTGCAAAAGAGTATGAAGCTGGACTTGTGGAAGCACTGCACCAGCATAGTGTTTTTTTTGAACTCGTTCGTTTAGAATACTTAGCAAAAAAACAGTTTTTTAAACGCCAAAATTTGATTACAATAACTATCGCCATGATGCCACTTATGGGACTGTTAGGGACTGTAACGGGGATGATTGAAGTGTTTGAAGTTATGGCACTCTTTGGAAACTCTAACCCAAGACTTATGGCCTCAGGGGTTGCAAAAGCTATCATTCCTACCATGACTGGCATGGCTGTAGCCGTACTAAGCATATTTGCTTTGTATATTTTAAGAGTATTTGCTATCAAACAGATGAATAAAACTATAAAAAACCTAAAGGAAGTCTACAATGCGACGCTTTGATACACTAGATACTGCTGAGGAAGAAAATCCGATTGACCTCACACCCATGTTAGATGTCGTGTTTATTATGCTGATATTTTTTATCGTAACTTCTAGCTTTGTACGAGAAAGCGGTATCGAGATAAATCGCCCGAGTGCAAAAAGTGCTGTTCAAGTAAAAGATGGCAACATCCTAGTTGCTCTGAGTGAAAATAACGAAATTTGGGTCGATAAACGTATGGTAGATATCAGTGCCGTGCGTGCGAACATCTCAAGGCTCCATGCAGAGATGCCACAAAGCTCCGTGATAGTCCAAGCAGACACTGATGCAAAAAGTGGTATGCTCATAAAGCTCGTAGATCAAATAAAACTTGCTGGCATCGATAATGTATCTGTTGCTGGGACGCAGGAATAACTTGAATGTTTAACAAATTTTTGTCGGTTATTTTGGGCGCTATTGTTACAATAAGCTTTTTTTATATTCTCTCTCTTTTGGTAGTTGACAATGATGATGTCTATAATCAAAAAAGTAAAACTACAAGTTTTGACTTTATTCGCAACAAGCAAGAGAGTGAATTAGAGCCAAAAAGTCGGATAAAACCACCTGTACCAGAGCAAAAAGTTTTGCCATCAGCCCCTAAAATCAACATCGCGCAAAATACTACATCCAAACCAACGCTCACAGCTGTAAAAATCAACACGCCTCAAATAAATTTGCCAACCAACATCAAAGGGGATTTACTTGCAAATGCAAGTGTGGGCGGTGGCAATATGGATATCATCCCTTTGGTTCGCATCCCGCCCATCTATCCTGAAAAAGCTTTGCGTATGCAAAAAGAGGGGTTTGTCAAGATGAGCTTTATCATCAATACAGACGGAAGTGTACGTGATGCCAAAGTTATCCAAAGTGAGCCGAGAAACTTTTTTGACGATGCAGCTCTACACGCGATTCAAAAATGGAAGTTTAAACCAAAGCTTGAAAATGGTATCGCGGTTATTCAAGAAGGGGAACAAACCATCACTTTTAGCCTAGGAAATATGGAACAATGATACGATTACTCTTGAGTACTTTTCTCCTTTTTAGCAGTGTGCATGCAGCAAAAGGGATGAGTCAAACAACCTATAAAACAATCGAGAAAAGCACCATTTTTATGGAACAAAAAGCATATGCAAAAGCCAAAGAGGTGCTAGATATACAAATAGCAAAAACATCTTCTAGTCATGAGTATGATTTGGCATTTTTACATAATGCCCTCGCTTACTATTTTATCGAGACAAATAACTACAAAGAAGCTATAAAATCCTACCAAAAAGCGCTCTCTTATAATGCCCTGCCAGAGTCTATGGCAACAAATACACTCTACATGATTGCACAACTCAGTGTGCAGATAGAAAACTACAAACAAAGCTTACGCTACCTTGAAGATTACCATAGCGAAAACAACATAACGCACGCAAGTGCGAAGTTGATGATGGTGAACTATCTTAGTTTAGAAGAGCCTAAAAATGCTCTTCTTTGGGTTGACAAGACGATTAGCCTTGAAAAAAAAGTTGATTTATCTCTTTTACAAAATCGCCTTGCCCTAGAGCTGCAATTAGAGCTTAACGCCCGCGCTGCAGAGACATTGCAAACGATAATTACCGAGTTTAAAGTCGATAAAAGTTACTTCAAACAACTAAGTTATTTGTATCAAAAAATGGGTGATGAAAAAAAAAGTGTCGCAATTTTAGAGTCTGCTTATCAAATTGGCTTGCTCAACGAGTATGATGAGCTAATGCTTTTAGCACAGCTTTTACACTATCAAGGGGCAAGTATTAAGGCTATTAAAGTTTTACAATCTATGAAGCATGAACAGATAAAAGAGCTTGAACGCCTTGAGTATCTCTCAAGACTTCAGCTACTCGCTCAAGAGACACAAGGTGCCATCAAAACGCTTCAAGAAATTTATAAACTCACCAACCAACCAAAAACAGCGCTTCTTATTGCACAAATTTACGCCGAGCGAACAAACTGGGCGGAGTGCGAAACACATGCAAAAAAAGTTAAAAATGAGGAGGGGCAGCTTATGCTTGGCATTTGCCTTAGCGAGCAAAAAAAATACCCTCAAGCCATAAATGTTTTTACAAAACTCTCTCAAAATGAAAAATACAAAAATCAAGCAAAAATGTGGCTTGACTCCATAACACACTCAACGCATTAGAACAAAAACAACAACTTTTATTAAGTTTTCAAGGGGTAAAATCCCCGCACTACAACCAATAAGGAGAGACAATGTTAGTTTGTGACTGTAACGATGTGCATTATGATACAATCAAAAGAGCTGTTCAAAAGTATGGAGATAATGTTGAGGCTATCATCGAAGCTTGTGATGCTGGAACTGCTTGTGAGTGTTGCTTAGAAGATGACTGCAGCAAAGTAGAATTGCCACTCCCTTTGGCGATTAAAAAAGCTTTAGCAGAAATATAATAGGCAAATTTTAATCCCTATATAAAAAAACTTCTCTATAATTATCCTAAATTATGGAGAAGTTTTTATGCATTACCCCAACGAGTGGACACAAAAAGAGTTCTTGCAAAATAAAAAAGTCCTAGAAAAAAAAGGGGTGCAAGTCGTACTTATCGATACCATCCTCTCTCCAATAGACAAAGCACAAACCCAAACTTATAACCCTCATGAACTCCAAAAACTCCCCGATGGAAGCGTTTTCGTTTTTTACTGCGACAGTGGAAAAGCGAGCTTAGAGAGACTTCAAGAGTATAAAACAAAGTTTCCACGCCATCACTGCATCTCGCTTAAAGGTGGAAGAGGCTACTGGCGAAAAAACATGACACCACCAGAAGAGATATAGTTGATGCTTACAACACTCCAATACAACCAATTTTTAGAGCGATTTTTAGAACAAGTTCACATGCATGAGTTTTATGAGGCTCATGAGAGTCTTGAAGCCATTTGGTTTGCAAGACGTTTTGAAGAGAGTGATGAAATAAAGCTCTTAAAAGGGTTTATAAACGCTGCCGTGAGCTTTGAGCTTCGCAAAAGAGGCAAAGAAAACTCTGCGAAAAAAGTATGGAAAAATTACCTTAAATACAGACAACTTTTGTATAAAATAGAATCCCCCTATAAAAATAAGTACCACGCTATTGCCAGAGATATCCAAGCGATAAACGATATCAAAAATATTTTTTGATATAATCGCAAAAAAATCAAGGAGCAACCAATGGAAATATCCCCATATACAGATATGGCAATCATGTATGGCAGCGAATACGGCCTAAAAATAATCTCGGCGGTACTTATTTTCGTGATAGGAAAATGGGCAATCCATAAAATTACTGCCTTAAGTAAAAAGCTAATGCTCAAATCAAATGTTGATGAAACTTTGGTAGATTTTTCACAAAGTGTTATCTATTTCGTCCTCTTAATCATGGTGATTTTAGCTTCACTGAATGCTCTTGGGATTAACACCACATCATTTTTAGCTGTTTTTGGCGCTGCCTCTCTTGCAGTTGGTTTGGCTTTGAAAGACTCTCTCTCAAACATTGGCGCAGCTGTTATCATCATCCTCTTTAGACCTTTTAAAGTTGGCGACCTCATCCAAGCTGGCGGCGCAAATGGGACAGTTGAGGATATCAATCTTTTCTCTACCGTCCTTATCGCTGCTGATAAAAGTATGATTATCGTTCCAAATTCAGCCATTATTGGTGGTAATATTGTCAATTTTTCTAACCGCGAGATTCGCAATGTTGAGTATATCATTAGCATTGGTTATGAGGATGATTTAAAGCTTGCCAAAGAGATATTAATGCAAATCATCAAAGAAGATGCACGCACTTTACAAGACCCGCCTCCTGTGGTAGCCGTGGGCAAACTCGCACAAAATTCTGTCGATTTTATCTTTCGTGCATGGGTAAAAAGCGACGATTATCTAGATGCTTACTCTGATATGCTTGAAAAAGTTAAACTAGCATTTGATGAAAAAGGGATTTCTGCTCCTTACCCTCAAATGGATATTCACATGAGCAATACAGAAAACCAAAAAGGAAAATAACTTGAAAAAAATACTTTTAAGCCTTATAGTAGCCACCTCTGCAGTGATAGCCGCAGAATCTCAAACAAATGAAAATGTTTTTGTCACTCATACCGAGCTAGGGTATATCGAGACACAAGGAAACACAAAAACACAAACCTTTAATCTTGATGCAAAAGCAAAAAAGAACTGGGAGAACAACGCTCTGTCTTTACTTTTTGACGCGCAGTATGCTTCAGACCAAGATATTGAGACAAAAAACAAGTTTGTTACAGAGCTTGAATACGATTATTCTTTTACGCAGCAATTAGCCTTTAGTTATTTAGCTGGCTTCAAGCAAGATAAATTTTCTGGCTATGCTTACCAAGCATACACAGGTCCAGGTGCAAGATACACCCCTATAAAAGGAGAAATTCACAACCTAAATCTAGATGGAAGTATCCTTTATTCCCAAGATGACAAAGAAGATACGAACTATGGTCCAACGGGAGCTATCATAGTCTATCCAAATCCTGCAGCCATCTCCACAGTCACAACAACAAGTGGTACAGTAAAATCATACGGTTCTTTTAGAGCCAAAGCAGTTTATAATTGGCAGATATTTGACAATCTCAAATTTGATCAAGAACTCAACTACAGAGTCTCATTTGAAGATGCAGAGAACTTCTTTATTTTTTCAAAAACAGGATTTACAAGTAAATTTTCAGATATGTTCTCAGCTGGGTTAAGCTACAAAATAGACTACATCAACCAAGCAGCTATTGGCAAAGATTATACAGATAGAACATTTACAGCAAATCTCATTATAGATTATTAAAGATATAGGGAGTCTTCCCTATATTTCGACTTTTTAAAACTACTTTGCTATAATTTTGCTTATGAAAATACTTCTTTTTTTACTTCTTACACAAACTCTTTTTGCCCTCGTCTCTGTGATTCCTGTCGATATAGGGGATGACGTCGGGCTTCATGGAAAACTTGGAATTTCTCTTGAGACAAAACGGGGCAACACCGAAAAAGATAACTACAAAACCTCATTAAGAGCAACCTATGACAGCAATGCAAGTTATGTAACATGGATGGAACTCTCAGGAGAGTACAGACAAACTAACGGAGTTGAAGATACAAATAAACTCTACTCCCATGTCAGATATATCCATAAAATAACCAAGCAAACCCTCAGAGCTGAAGCGTTTGTGCAAATTCAAACAGACAAATACAAACTGCTTCAAGAGCGAACGCTAGGCGGAGCAGGAGGACGGTTTAAAATCTTTGAAGTATTAGAAAATGCCAAAGGCTACGGAGGGATTGGCGGATTGTATGAAAATATAAGCTATTTGGATAATTCCACTGAAAATAATGTAAGACTCAACAGCTATTTGGCATACACAATCCGCTTCAATGAAAAATCCTCTTTTTCTTATATTTTCTACTATCAACCCTTATTTGAGGACTTTAACGACTATGCTCTTTCTCATGATATTGAGCTGCAACTCCATATTTACAAACAATTTTATCTCAAAGTTTCAGCCTCCTACGACCTAGACTCCAAGCCACCTTTGGGTGTAAAAAATGAAGATTTTGCTCAAGAAACCATGTTTATTTTTAATTTTTAAGAGAGAACTCACTCTCCAAATTTTTTGTCATTTTTTATTTACGCAATGCTCTCAAAAGCGGCTAAATGAGACTCAGATGCACCCAAAAGTTTCACGTATACGCTATCAAGCATTGCCACTTCAGTCTCTTCGATAGTTGCGTACAAATCAGCGATATCTGTCTCTTCGATTGCTATGCCTACAGCTATTGCACTATCTACTCCAACCGAACCTTGTGCCAAAAGTGTATCATAGAGACTTTGAATTTCAACATTTGAAAATAGACCTACTTCTGTAGAGAGCAAGCTTGTATCAACACCGAGTGTTGCCGCTGTTTTTAGGAGCGTATCATAATGTTTTTGCTCAGAATCCGATATTTTATCAAACTGGATAAGCCCAGTTTGCTCAAAAAGCGTATCATAAATATCTCTTGCCATTTTCTCCTCTTCTATCATAAAGAGTAAATTACTAACATCCACATCTGCCAAAGGCTCTCCCACTAAAGTGTCAACTTGACAACTATTTTGTAAAGTATCACTTTTTTGGTTTTGTTGTTTTTGTGCTACATTTTTCATTTTGTAACTCCTTTTTTTGTTTTGATAGGAGTATTGTTTCGTATTTGGATTAGCGAAGTGTTAGCGAAGCGAATATTTTTACTTAAAAAGTGACCTTACGCACTTTTGTAAAAAGAGCGTAAAAATACCCTGTAATTCTCGAAAAACTTTGTTTTTCATCGCTTCAGGTAATCGTAGCTGCTTTTGTCCCTGCCATTAAAATAGACGCGTTCGTTTTAATGCGTAAAATTAGTTAAAAAATCAATTTTTTATCACTCTAATACTATAATTGTTTAAGGGCACCCTTAAAAAGTAAAGCCAAAGGAGAATAACAATGCTTAAAATGATGATAGGATTTTTTAAAGATTTATGGAAATATCGCAATCAAGTAAAAAAACAAGCTAAATGGATGCAAAAATATATTCTACAAAAAAATTATGCTTTAAATCCAAGTTGGATGATGACAACAAATCTGCAGATATGGCTCAGCGAGATGGAAGCGACTTTCGGCAAGCGTTACTGCCCGTGTTTTGAGCCATCGGGAGATGCACAACTTGACAAAAAAATGCTTTGTCCATGTGAATTTATAGACGATGAAATAAAAGAGTACGGAACGTGTCACTGTGCATTATTTGGTAGCGCAGACCTAAGCAATGTAGGCTGGAAGGCATCCTCAAAAAGACTTATGAGTGAGTATCAAGTCTCTTTAAATCTTAAAGATGGAGTGCTAGACACTAGAAATATGCCACTTGATAGCCGTCGCAATCTTCCCGTCCCCGATGCGATGCATCAGCTCAAATCAACGCTCAATAGTTATAACGGCAGTACACTAAAGATAATTGTTGCGCATGAACACGAAGTAAAAAATTTGGAACAAATCGCTTCTTTTCGGAGATATGGGTTTACAAAAAATGTCAAAGAAGAGTACCATGAAGTAACACTTGAGTTTAATGCCGACTGCCAAAAAGGGTCTTGTTCAAGCTGTGGAAATTAATTTTTCTAGCAAACAGAGACAAAAATCCCCATGCTAAAAGTGCTATGAATGCTGAACTCAAGAAGAGATATGTAGGATAAAATTCATAAATGTACCCTGCAATCAAAGCACCACTAAAACCGCCAAAACCATAAGTTATGCCAGAAAAAAACTGCTGTGCCAAAGCTTTATGCTTGTAGATGCGAAATAAGTAGCTGATAGCGGCAGTATGAAAAAGTGCAAAACTCAGAGCATGCAGCATTTGAGCAAAAAACATTACTGCCAAATTTTGTGCGAAGGCAAAAACTAAAAACCATCGAAAGGCAGTTACAAAGGCTGTGATTTGGAGCATTTGCAGCAAGTCGCCACGAAGGAGTTTGCCTTGAGAGAAAAGCATTGTTATCTCGGCTAAAACTCCAAAGGTCCATAAATAAATCGTCATGTCCAAACTCACGCCGTAGTCAGTTTCATAAATGGTAAAAAAGTTATAAAAAGAACCAAAACTCACCTGCATAAGCGTGAGGCCTACCCATAGTTTCCAGTCTCCAATGAGGTCAATATCATTTTTGCTCACCTCCTTTTCATTACAAACTTTATTCACATTTTTTACAATTATAAAAGCAAAAATAGAGGTCAAAAAAGTTAAAGCCACTAAAAAAGAGAGGGCAACAACAGATGAGCTTAAAAACTTCACAAGAACCAAAGCAACAAGGATAAAGCCCACCGAGCCAAAAAGTCTTATTTTTCCATACCGTGCCCCTCCAACACTACGAAGTGCGATGAGCTCGATGTAGGGAAGCACAAGACTCATCCCTATACCAAGGGCAATATTTGAAGCTAATAGCTTGTAAAAGCTCTCCAAAGAGAAGAAAAAACTCAAAGAACTTATAAGCATAATGCCAAGAGCGACATTGAAATTTTGTTTATTGAGCTTTAAACCTTTCATGAGTAAAAAAGGGAGTATAAAACGAACCATCGGACCTGCTGCAAAAATAATTCCTATCTCACTCCCAGAGTATCCACTTTGAGCGAGCACTTTTGGGAGAAATATAATATACACCCCTACAATAGCAAAATAAAAAAAATAAAATAATCCTAAAAAAATTCGCATCTATCACCTTTGTGCTTATACTAGCTGATGTTACGCTTCATAAATAAACTCTGAAGTTTTATTATACAAAGAAATATTGCAAGGGACGCTATGGTTTTTACTTAAAAAACAAGCATATGATTATAATCGTGCAAAAAAGAACTCCACCCTACAAGTTAAATCGCTATTTACTAGGCGTTAACTTAACCTAAATACAATTGCAAATCTCAATTATGTTTTCCCCCTTTCATAAAAGAGATTCATATACTCCTAACAATTTTAATCAAAAAACTCAAGCTATCTTCCCCCTTTTGTATAGCTTGAGGGACTTATGCTAAAATCTCACCATGAAAATCTTACTCACCACTTTAAATGCCAGATATACACACACAGCAATCGGTCTGCGGTATTTGTACGCCAACCTCAAAGAGTTTCAAGAGAACGCAACTATTTTAGAGTTTAGCATTAACGATGACTTGCAAAGTGTCGCTGAAAGTTTGCTCTTGCATGTACCCGATTTGATTGGGATTGGTGTCTATATTTGGAACGCCAAAGAGGTAGCTGAACTCATCCATATCCTCAAAAAAGTCTCTCCCCGCACCACAATAGTTTTGGGCGGTCCAGAGGTGACTTACGAGCCTTTTCGTATTTCATTTGACGAGGCTGATTTTATCATCGCAGGCGAAGGTGATATCGCTTTTTATGAGCTTTGCAAAAATATCCAAAATGCAACTGTGCCGCTAGAAAAAAACATAAAAATGTCGCTTCCCCCTTTAAAAGAGTTAGCACTTCCCTATAAATATTACACCGACGAAGACGTAAAAAACCGCTATATTTATGCGGAAATTTCGCGAGGCTGCCCTTTTGAGTGTGAGTTTTGTCTCTCCTCTATGGATGAAAAAGTCAGAGCTTTTGACTTAGACGCGGTTTTAAAAGAGTTTGAGATTCTCTGGGCTAGAGGGGCTAGAAACTTTAAGTTTGTAGACCGAACCTTTAACCTCAACATGAACACTGCAAATAAAATCTTAGACTTTTTTTTAGCAAAAGAGCCTCCCTATTTTGCCCACTTTGAAGTTATTCCCGACCATTTTCCAGCCTCTTTACGAGAAAAAATAGCACGGTTTGCGCATGGCGCGTTGCAGCTTGAAATAGGCATTCAAACGCTCAATTTAGAAGTTGCAAAAAACATCTCACGACAACTCAACTTAGAAAAAATAAAAGAAAACATCACTTTTTTAGAAAATGAAACAGAGGCACATATTCATCTTGATTTGATTATAGGTTTGCCCGGTGAGACCTTGGAGAGTTTTGGAAAAAACCTCGACGCACTCGTAAACTTAAGCAGTTGTGAAATACAAATAGGCATCCTCAAAAAGCTCTCAGGGACACACATAAACCGTCATGACACGACCTTTGGCATGGTTTATAGCGACACGCCTCCTTATGATATTTTAAAAAACAATCAACTGAGTTTTAACGATATTCAAATCATGAAACGCTTTGCAAGATTTTGGGATTTGACCTATAACAGCGGCAATTTTAAAAACTCTATCACGCTTATTTGGCAAGAGCAAAGTGTTTATGAAAACTTTTACGACTTTTGTCTGTGGATATATGCGCAAACAAACTCTACTTGGAAGATTTCGCTTGAGCGTCTTGGAGAATTGCTCTTTAACTATCTCACAAAAAAAAAGAAAATAGACCCAAACACGGCAGCACAAAAAATGCTCATAGACTTTATGCAACTCAAAGGCAGAGCCATTCCTGCGTACCTAAAACCACATGCCAAAGAGTTTACACAAAACTCAAAAATCGGCAGTTCAGGTTTTAACAAAAGACAGCTATAAGCCTTTGCCTCTTGATTAGGCACCTCTGGAGTTAAGCCCTTTTGTGATGGCTTCATTGATCTCTTTTTTATAATCGGGATTTAATTTCACCAACGCGGCATCAAAATCTACAATGAGATTTTTATTGGTATTGGGATGGCGGCAAATGCTCATAAGGACATCTGAGTAGATATCAAAATCAGAATGGGGGCGAATCCCCATTTTTTTGTGGATGGTTCCATGGTATTTTATGATTAAATCTAAGGCTTCTTTTAAAGTCTCTTTTGGGGTATTTCTATTTTTGATAAGGGCTCGTAGCGATTCCAAGTCTGTTTTGAGTGTACTTTTTTGCTCAGGAATAGGTGGATTTTTTTGCACAGCCTCAAGGTTAGGTGTTTTTTGTTTTGATGGCAATAAGAGGAGATAAACTAAAATTGCAAGGATAACAATTAAGCCCATACCAGATTTTATAAGAAGAGTTATTTCCAAAGTATCACTTTTTTATGGGATTATATCTCATGGTTACTATCGGCTTTCTAAAAAGAAATTTAATCTAAATAGTATGCCAATTTACTTCATGAGACAAATAGACACTATTTGTACTACATAATAGCTATAATATCGTCATGAATACGAATAAAGATTTCACAACCGTTATTGATATCATTACCCTTGATGAGCACTTGGTTGCGTACAATTACAACGCAAAAGAAGATCAAATATTTATCCCAAAAGATTTAAAAGAAAAAATTCTTACCCTTGTAGATGATAAAGACCTCATCAAATCAGCCATAAGAAAAGTCCTTGAGCTCAAAGAGAGTGATATCGTTATCATCAAAAATGAAGGTATATTTATCAAAATATTTGACGATAGCAAAAGGCGTCTTGTTGCAAAAGAAGAGGCTAACACTATCGCTAATAGATATAACGGACTCAGCGAAGAAGAACTCAAATCTTTTTATAACGATTTTTTTTCAAAAGAAGAAAATGAAAAATTTTTCTATGAAGCAGCACAGCAATACGTTAAAACTTACTTTTTAGAACAACAAATAAGTAATGAAATGTATGAAAAAAATGTATTTTCAAACATACAAACTATTATAACAAACAAACTCATCGCCACACTTGACACAAACAGCGAGTTTTTTAATGGTTTTTCTGGTTACCTATTTCGAATAAAATTTAAAGAAGTATTTGAGTTTATAGCAGATTTTATTCTCATGGAAATCTCAAGGTCAAATCCTTATATGAATGACTTTTTAAAATATTATGCGCTCAATATTATAGCCATAGGCAATGACAAATATAAAGTTCCAACTCTTGAGGCAGAAAACGGACTTAAATGGAATGTAATATCTATTTTATCTATTGTAAAAGTATATGCTAGAACAGATGCATCTATCCAAATGTTCAAAGAAGATGCACGGGAGATAAGCCAAGAACTTCAAGCCATGAGAATAGAGGGTTTGTCACCTATGGACTTTCAAACAGCACTTTTTAAAGAAAAGGAGTCTCTTGAAAATACCATAGTAAAAAGTATGATGCAAATCGATAAGTATAGTGACACTATGGATTTGACAAAAGAGGAGAAACAAAAAAGCCTCTTACGAGAAGAAATCAAAGGCATGAAAGAAAAAGTCCAAGAATTGCGCGATCAAAAAACACTTATAACATCTAAAATGGTGAAAAAAAATATTCTTTTGAAGTATGTCGAGCTAGAAAAAGAGCTTACAAGAACATTTAGGAAACAAAAAGCCGAAGAAAATATCCTAGAAAAAAACAAAGCTGCCTACTTATCTATAAAAGGGGCACTTGTAAAAGCATTAACGTCTAAAAAACAAAAAATTTAAAAGATAGGAAAAAAGATGGTGGTTTCGGAGAGATTCGAACTCTCGGTGGATTGCTCCACACAACCTTTCCAAGGTTGCACCATAGGCCACTCGGACACGAAACCAGATTGAGAGCGTAATTATACATAAACAAGATTGTATTTTCTTGAAAGTGCTTTAAATTTGTATATTTCTTATTTGCCAGCGATGAGGGTTTTAAAGCTCTCTAAAAAATATCACTGTAGTCATATTTTGCAAAATTTATGTAGAATTTTTTGCCAATAACTACAATTCTGTGATCATTAGCAGCTATTCTTTTGACTTTTTCTTTTATTTTTTCTTGTTCACTTTTTTTCAAAAAATTCTTTTTGAGATATTTTTTTAACGAAACAAGCTCACTGTATCTTGTAGTGTCCATCACCTCTATCTCAGCTTCAACATGCGTCTCTTTCGTACTCTCTTCCTGAGGTGCATTATGGATAAATTTTCCAGAGAGTGAATGGAGAATATTTTTGAGTTGCTCATCTTTTTGGAGATAAATCTCTTCAATTTTTATCTTCTCTTGGATGAGCATTTGCTCTTTTTGGTCTCTAAGCATTTTTGTTTCATCTTCAAGTTTGTCCACTTTTGCTTGCAAAGTGATATTTTGCTCTTCTAAAAACTTATAATATCTGTTATCTAAAACTGTGAGTGTTTTGTTTGTTTGTGCTCTGTTTGTTTTAGGAGATCCATTTTCACCCTCAAGCACTACAAACTTCACGCCATCTTCAAGAGTGCTCTTCAGTGAGCCTCTTCTAATTCTGTTGTGGATAGCTTCCTTGGAGATTCCAAGATGCTCCGCCGCGTCAGTGAGATTCATCTTTTGCATTTGCAAATCCTATCTCATGTTTTCAATAACAATAGGAGCGTCCCACTCACCTTTTCTTACCATCGCAATCACTTCTTGCAACTCATCAAGTTTGGCACCCTTGACTCGGATAGAGTCCCCTTCGATGTTTGCTGTCACTTTGAGCTTCATGTTTTTTATCTCAGCCACAATTTTCTTTGCTTCTTTTGACTCTATGTAATCCACAACCTTAAAAGTAGCCTTTCTATTCCCGCCTGAAGAGTCCTCAACTTTGAGCTCTTCAAGCACTTTTGAAGAGAGTCCCTGCTTTAAAAGCTTTGCAATAACGACATCTTTGAGTGCGTCAAGTTTATTATCGCTTGAGGCTATCAAAACGAGCTGCTTCTCTTTTTCTTTGAAAGTGACCTCAAAGGTTGTTCCTTTAAAATCATAACGGTTTGCAACTTCTCTCTCTACGAGATTGATTGCATTTTTAAAAATCTGTATGTCTATTTTTGCACTGATATCAAATGAATATTCTTTTGCCATTTATAACCCTTTTAAAATAATAACACTGATTATAACATATTTTAAAGTGTGTTAGTTGTTTTAAAAACTAGGGCTTCCGTCAAACCCGAAACCGCCGCCAAAACCGCCGCCGAAATTTGAAAAACTCGGGTCGCTATGACCTGCCATGACCGATTTGGAGCGGAGTTTTTCGATGTCTGCCTTGCTTGAAATATTTTGCGGACAGACAAGAGTGCATCCGTTGCACAATGTGCAGTCCCAAACTCCGTTCGTCTGAATGGTTTGGAGTTTTTCTTCGGGTGAATTTTCTCTTGCATCGACTACATATCTCCAAACTCTTGTGAGCGAAAAAGGTCCTAAAAACTCCTCATTAACCGCATAAACAGGACAGGCACTATAACAAGAACCGCATAAAATGCAGTCACTTTGAATCTCGTTTCTTTTTTCATCCTCTTGTGTGAGAGTAATATTTTGACTCAAAGCACTCTGCCACGCTTTGGCTTTTGCATTAAACGAAAGAGCCTTGTCCATGTCAACCACCAAATCACGGATAAGAGGAACATTTTTAAGCGGCTCCACCAAATCGTCCTCTTTGACTTTATGGGCGCATGCCAAAACTTCACTGCCGTTTACCCGCACCGAACAACTCCCGCAAACACCGCTTCTGCAACCGCTCGCAAAGGTAAGCGTTGCATCCTGCGCAGTTTTTATCTCGTTTAAAACTGCCAACAAAGTAGCGTCTTGCATGGAGACTTCATACTCTTTTACTTCTAGCTTGGTAGAGTATCTTTGGATTTTAATCTTCATATTTGACTCCGTAGGCGGTTTTTTCTCTGTAAGCGATGGAGTGGACTTTGAACAACGCATCATCTTGTGCCCCAAAGTCACTTCTAAAGTGAGCGCCTCGGCTCTCTTTTCTTTGCAAGGCACAGGTGAGAATTATCTCACCGAGTTCGAGTAAATTTTTAAACTCTATAAACTCTACTAGGTTTGTGTTGTAGATTTTTGACTTATCTTTTGGACCCATGAGAGAGAGGTTTTTATGGATTTTGACCACCTCTTGCAGTGCACTTTTTAAACTTTTTTCTTCTCTGTTTATACCGACTTTCTCATAGAAAATATCGCCTATATTTGCTCTCATTTCATAAAAATTTATCTCGCTTGTAAACTCTTGTATCTCGCCCAGAAGAGTATTTTTTTGAACAATTGGCTCGTGAGTGTGCTTGGAGTTTTTAGCATATTTTCCAGCATTTTCACCCGCTTGCGCGCCAAAAACTATGAGCTCTAAAAGCGAGTTTCCCCCGAGACGGTTGGCGCCGTGGACTTTGTGGTTTGCACACTCTCCAGCAGCAAAAAGACCGTTTACTTTCGTTTGTGAGTCGCTACCTACTTCTATGCCGCCCATAGTGTAGTGAGCCGCGGGTTTTATGGGGATAAGTTCATAAACAGGGTCAACATTTTCATACAGTTTTGCAAGTTTTCGCTCTTGTGGCAGCTCTTCATCAATGAACGCCTCACCCAAGTGGCGGATATCCAAAAAGACCTCTTCGCCCTTTTTCATCTCCTCATGAATGGCACGAGCCACCTCGTCACGAGGAGCTAACTCGTTTGTAAATCGCTCTCCCTTGGAGTTTAACAAATATCCGCCTGCACCTCTGGCGCTCTCAGAGATAAGGATAGATGAGTCTCTTAGGGCAGTCGGATGAAACTGTATAAACTCCATGTCGCTAAGGCTCGCCCCTGCACGAAAAGCAGCGGCAATGCCATCGCCGCTAGAGCCTTTTGCATTGGTGGAGTGTTTTTCGTAGATGCGGCTGTAACCGCCTGTGGCGACTATAACACTCGCACTTTCATATATCTCGACATCGCCCGTTCTAATGTTTAAAACACTCACGCCGCTCACAAACACTTCACCCGTTAGTGAAGTGTTTGTTATAAAGTCTAAAAGAGTGCGTTCATTTAAAATCTCAATTTGGCAAGCCAAACATCTGTCATAGAGTGTGTGAAGAATCTTAAGACCCGTATAATCTTGCGCGTAACACGCTCTTGGAGCTGAAGCGCCGCCGAGGGTTCTTTGGGCGATTTTGGCATCTTTGGTTCTGCTAAAACAGACCCCGATGCTCTCAAGCCAAACCACCGCCTCGGGCGCACTCTCGCATAAAAGCCGCACCGCTGCTTCATTTGCGATGCCATGAGCAGATTTAAGGGTATTTTGGACATGAGCCTCGACGCTGTCCTCACTCACGTTTGCAAGTGCCGCATTTATCCCCCCTTGAGCCATAGAAGTTTGGCTTCTTGTAGCGTACTCTTTGGTGAGAACTCTGACGCTTGCACCTGTCTCATGAGCCCGTAATGCCGCTACTAAACCTGCTCCGCCTGCTCCAATTACTAAAACATCACTTTTCATGGGAACCCTTATTTTGTTGCAATCGCATCATATTTTTTAAATTTTATCGTAAATACAGCACCCTCGTCGCTGTTTTTTGCTTCAATTGACCCTTCATGATACTCTCTGATAATCATTTTTGCCATGTAAAGACCCAAGCCAGTTCCATGTTTGTCTAGTTTTGTGGAAAAATAAGGGTCAAATATTTTGCCCATGATACTCTCCTCAATCCCTCCTCCATTATCACGAATCTCTATAAGTGTTTCATCTTGTGTATCATAACTTTTTATATGGATTTGAGGATTTTTCACTTCGTTTTGTATAAAATTTTCCATAGCATTGTTTAAAATATTGATAATCACCTGCATGAACTCATTTTCATGAAGCTTTATATGGCTATAGGAATTTAAATCAAGCTCAATATTTATATTTTTTGCCAATAAACTTGCACTGATAATAGAGTAGCCTTTACGGATACATTTATCGACTGTTGTTACAACAGATGTTTTGTTTGGTTTGTAAAAATCACTAAAATCTGCAATAATCTCACTCAAATTTTGAACATACAGCCCAACTTTGCCCATAGTAAGCTGCAGAAATTCTAAAAATTCTTCTCGTTGTTTTTTATCAGACAAATCATATTTTTGCAACTGGAGTGCGACAGTAATCGAAATTTGTGCCAAAGAGATAGCATTCAGTGGTTGTCGCCATTGGTGGGCTATTATGCTCAGCATTTCACCCATTTGCGCCAAACGAGACTGGTGAAATAAATGTGCGTCTTTTTTCTCCAACTCTTGTCTAATCAATACTGCATCACTGATATCTTGAACGGTTCCATAAGAAATAATCGGCTCTCCCTCCTGCGAAAAGAGAGTCTCACAACTCTCTTTGACATACTTTATGGAGCCATCCTCCATCAAAAGTCTATGTTCAAGCGAATATTCCTCTCGTCCTTCAAGTGACTCTCTAAATACATTTATCAAAGTCTCTTTATCATGAGGATGGATTTTTGCTAGAAATAGCTCGTATAAATTTTCGTGTATTGTCACATCTATTTCAAATATTTCGTACGTCTGCTTTGACCACCGCAAATTTCCATCTGCAAAATCAAGAACCCATGAACCCATTTTTGCCATTTTTTGTGATTGTTCCAAATCTACAATAGCTTGTTTTATTTTTGACTCTAAGCTTCCATTAAGAAGAACCAATTCATCTTGGAGCTTTTTTAACTCTTTATTTTTTTCTCTTAAAATGGAGTCTTTATACAAAAAAGTGAGCACAACAAAAAATAAAATAATTAAAAGTTCTACAAGATAGGGATGACTCAGCTGAGGAAATGCTACTATTTTGTCTAATCCCATTTTTATGGTATCCGAGCGTCTAAAATGTTTTTGATAACCAAAGCGATAAGTTTTTCCCTTGCCTCAACCGAAGCCCAAGCGATGTGAGGCGTGACGTAGATGTTCTCTTTATTTTTTACACTGAGAAACGGATGATTTTGGCGAATGGGTTCTTTGGTTAAAACATCTAAACCAAAACGAATATTTCTCTCATCAACTAGGCGAGCAACTGCCTCTTCGTTGATGATGCCGCCACGTCCAAGGTTTAAAACTATGGCGCCCTCTTTGCAAGTTAACAACTGTTCATAGTCTAAAAGGTTGTCTGTTTTTTCATTGAGCGGAGCATGAACAGAGATGATGTCGCAGATTTTTAAAAGTGCTTCGAGTGATAAACTTTCATACGCTTCGGCTCTTGGCACACCGCTTGTTGCGTAGTAAAACACTTCTGCACCAAAAGTTTTGGCGATGTTTGCAACGCCGCGACCGATAGAGCCAAGACCAATAATACCCCATTTTTTGCCCTTGATTTCAAAATAGGGTTTTGAGACATCGGTAAAGATTTGGCTTTTTGCGTACGCGCCCTCTTTGACATAATCATCATAATAACGCGAGTGCCCTAGAAGGTAAAAAAGCATCGTAAAAGTATGCTGAATGACGGAGTCGGTGGAATAACCGGCTACATTTTTCACCGCAATGCCTCTTTTTTTTGCCGCCTCAAGGTCAACATTATTCATCCCCGTAGCCGCAACGCAGATGAGTTTGAGTGTGGGCACCTTTGCCATGAGCGCGTCTGTTATAACAACCTTGTTCGTAACAAGCACGTCACAGTTTGTAATACGCTCCTCTACCTCAGACGCTAAAGTGGTTTGAAAAATGGCAACTTCGCCTAAGCGCAAAAAACCGCTCAAGTCAGTTGCGCCAAAAGTCAGGGCATCAAGGAGAACGATTTTCATGCTAATAATCTTGTATTTTTGTGATTAATTCACGCGCTTTTTCAAGGGCTACATCTACCTCATCATAAACAAGTGCCACAGCAAGGCGTCTGCCTTTGTGTGTCTCGGGCTTTGAGAAAACTCGTACATAACTCTTCTCACTAAAGAGCGCATTGTCCACATTGATAACTGGAGCATAGTTATGAACCTGCGATTTAAAAGCGGCACTTGCACCTGAGCCGTAAAATGTAAACCCAAGAGGAAGTCCAAGAACCGCCCGTAAATGAAGGGCAAATTCGCTCTGAGATTGGGTGATGAGTGTCACCATTCCCGTATCATGCGGACGAGGTGAAACTTCTGAAAAATAGACTTCATCCCCTTTGACAAACATCTCCACGCCAAACAAACCTTGACCGCCAAGCCCGTCTGTTATAGCCTTTGCCATAACCTGAGCGCGCCTTTTTGCCACTTCACTCATCTGCATAGGTTGCCATGAGAACACATAATCCCCATCCTTTTGCTCATGTCCAATAGGCTCGCAAAAAACTGTCTCTTTGGAGTTTCTTGCCGTGAGCAGTGTGATTTCATAGTCAAAATCGATGAAGGCTTCGACAATCAGTTCACTTGCATCGCCACGTGCTTCTTTTGCCATCTCCCAAGAAGCAGCAATATCTTCAGCACTTCGCGCTACGCTTTGCCCATGCCCAGAAGAGCTCATGACAGGTTTAATAACACAAGGAAAACCCATTCTCAGCGCTGCCGTTTCTAACTCTTGAAGCGTTTTTACAAACTCATAGGGACCAGTTTTGAGTCCCAAAACCTCTGCGGCAAAAGTGCGGATATTTTTTCTATTCATGGTTTTACTCACAGCATTCGCGTTAGGTATCACGTTATACCCTCTGTCTTCAGCTATAAAAAGTGCGTCGATGCTTATGGCTTCTATTTCAGGGAGAATGTAGTCAGGTTTTTCTCTGGCGATGATTTCCAAAAGGGCATTTTTATCTTGCATGTTGACAACATACGAGCGGTGAGCCACATGATGTGCGGGTGCGTTTTGGTATCTGTCAACTGCGACAACTTCAAGACCGAGTCTTTGGGCTTCAATAGCAACTTCCTTGCCAAGCTCACCCGAACCTAAAAGCATGATTTTTTTTGAATTTGATTTTAACGGAGCGCTAAATTGCATATATAACCTTTCATAAGAGTTGAAAAATTATAGCAAATTAGCTTGAGACTTAACTAAATCTCCAGTGTAACCTTGAATGTGTGACTTTAAAAATGTCTGGCCACTCTGGATGTATGGCTTTAGCCTCACCTAAAAGTCGTACTTCCGATTAGATAACAACGCTATTAGTTTTTCAACCCTATAAGCGTTTGAAGAAGTTGGTCGGATGTTGTTATGGTTTTACCGTTTGCCTGATACCCTCTTTGGATGATAATGAGCTGTGTAAGCGCTCGCGAGAGGTCAACGTTTGAGGCTTCAAGGGCTGAACTTTGGATAAATCCGCGTCCTGCAGTTGCCGCCGTTCCGATGATTGGGTCGCCTGAGTTTGCGGTTTGAATATAGACATTTCCACCCTCTGTTGCAAGACCTTCATTGTTGGTAAATTTTGCCATAGCAATCTGTGCAAGACCAAATGAGCGACCGTTTGAAAATGATCCTACAACTGTCCCGCTTTGGTCAATCCTAATCCCGACTAAATCTCCACCCGTAAAACCGTCTTGAGAGATACCAGAAGTTGCACTGGGTGCATCAAAACTCGTCATTCCATCAAAAGAATTAGCTGTTCCAAAACTAAGATTTACCTGTTGGTCAGGTGCTGAACCGTTATTTCCTGAAAATGAAACGTTTGGTGGGTTATACGTCGCAAGGGAGCCATCGTTGTTAAATCGTACGGAACCTTCTTTTTCATTTGTAGGCGCAACCGTATCTATGGTCGCAGGAGATGGGACACTCACAACCATCGTCCATGTACTTCCTGTTGTTGTATCAAGGGCAGTTTTTCTAAATTCAGTTCTAAGGGTATGCTTTGAACCAAGAGAGTCGTAAATATCTATCGAGCTTGAGTGCGTCGCAGCATTAAAGCTTTGAGAAAATGCTTTCCCTGTGCTACCCACTGGTAAAACGGAGTTGAGTGCCGTCATGTTCGTTGTAAACTTTGTATTTTCAGTGATGCCAGCTGTTGCATCTCTTAATCCAGTGATTTTAAGGTTCATGGCATAGTCCCCATCGTCAGACCCGCCAGGATTTGTAATCTCAAATTTCCCTTGAGCGTTGACTTTTATCTCAATGTTGTTTTCATTTAAAATCGCATCTCCATCTCCGATGGTTGCAGCAGGAAGTGAGCCTGCCACTATCCCTGTTTGACCAAAAGAGGCAGCAGCTAAAGGACCAGCTACTATAGCAAGCGTGTTGCTACTAGCATTACTGAGCACAAGTTGTCCTCCGCTAAACGTAGCACTGACTCCTGAGATACCTGCTGCGTTTATGGCAGCCGCATAAATCACACCATTTTCATTTGCGGTATAAACAGCGCTTCCTTGTGTAGCAACAAGGCTACTTGCAGCACTTCCAGTTCCTGTTATAGTTAAATCTGTTACGTCTGTATTTGCAGTACTGCTAGTAAAAACTGAAGTAACCCCTACTAGTGCTGCACTCGACCAACCAGATAAAGTACCTGTTCCCACAAGGTTTGCCGTTGCAGCTCCTGATCCACCATCAGCTACACTGGCAAAAAAAGCGGCCACCTGTGCAGCTGTAGAACCAGCACCTTGGTCAGTTACTGTTAGTCCTCCTATAGTCAAAGATTCTCCTGCAGCCAGTGCACCAAAAGTAACCACATTGCTTTCTGTCACATTAGAAGGACCGTTTGCGACCGAAATCGTTGTCCCCCCAATTGTAAAATCAGTTGCTTCATTTGTTCCATCGCCTGCAGTAACTGTATATGTAACAGACCCAGGAAGAGTAACATCAACAGCATGAGCTTGCACTTCTAAGGCATATCGTAAATCTGCCATTGTTGTAAAGGTTTTGTCCGTATTTGCTATAGAGCTTGACCCTGTTGGATCGTATTGGTATTTATAGGCAGTAATGACCGATTGTGTTGCTCCGTTTAAACCGCTGTTGACACCACCCATGGCGATTCTAATGTTATGTGAAGCACTCGCATTTGAGTTATCATTCACAAGATTGATTTGGTTAGTTACTGAGTTATAATTGGCACTTATCCCTGTTGTTGTTGTTTGCGCATTAATGGCTGCAACATATCTACTGGCATTTCGAGCAGGTGACTCGTCACCTGTCCCTCCACTTGTTGTAATACGCTTTGTCGAACCATCATCAAGTGTAAATGTTATATCAAGCTGATGAACTGTCGATGTAACTGCAACAGCTCCTGTGCCACTGGCATCATTATTTGCTAAATCTACAACACTAAGCGCTGTCCCATTCGTTGGGTTAAATGTCAACTCATTTCCATTTGCAGTCATAACGACATTTGGTTCACCAGCAAGAATCGCTGCTGCAAGGTCTGCATACGTAGTAGCTGCATCAGTATTGAATGCAGCTGAGTATAAATTCCCATTTACTTCTACACTGATAGTATCCCCCGCAACAGGTGCTCGGCTAAAAGTTTTGACAATCGTGTCAATAACGTTGCTCCCTGTTGTTTCGGCACTTAAAAAAGAAGCCCATACTCCTTGTCCGGCTTGAAGTGAAAAAGCCTCTCCCACCTCATTAAACAAAACTCCTAAATCTCCTGATGCGATTGGGTTGCCGTTTCCATCAATGGCTGGAGGTGTTGGAGCAGCTGGTGGCGTGCCACTTGGAACTTCATATTCTGGCGAAAAACTCGTTACAAGAGGACCTGAGCTAAGGTTTGCCTTGAGGACAACCTCTGAAGTTGGACTTGCGGGCGTTGTAAGTCCTGGAGCAATGTTGATATTTTCAATCGGAGCAGTTGAATCTACCTTGCCTGTCACATCGTCTCTGAGCCATCCTTGTGCTATAAAACCGTTGTTGTCAACAAAGTTTCCGCCCGCGTCGAACTTAAAGTCGCCCGCTCTTGTATATTTGTAGGTATTGCCACCATCGGGTGAGATGATAAAAAATCCGTCCCCTTGAATAGCAACGTCTGTATTTTTATCAGAATTTTGGATAGAGCCTTGAGAAAAAATACGCGTCATGGAGCTCACCGTAGAGCCAAGTCCGATTTGAACCGCATTTTTACCGCCAAGTGCACCTTGAGGAGCCGTTGCGATAGAGCTTGTTTGCGCCAAAAGGTCTGAAAAGTTCGCACGAGAATATTTGAAACCTACCGTGTTGACGTTTGCAATATTGTTTGATTCTACGTCCATCGCAATTTGATGCGATTGCAGTCCGGATACACCGGAATAAAGTGATTTTAACATCTTAAATCCTTCTTCTATATTTTTACACAAAAAAGGAACGAATTCCCTCTGTTACGCTACAACCAGTTCTGGTAACTTTAGCTATGCTGTTGCAAAAACTATATTTTTTATTGAGTATAAATATTTAGCATTTAGTGTTCCAACTTTGAGATTTTGTATAGCTAAAGAGGAAATCTTTAGGCTTGATTTTTTATCATTGCGAAGCACGAAGCAATCTTTAGTTATTGTAACTACGCAACAGATTGCTTCGTGCCTCGCAATGACGGGATTTGTGTCTTATCATGATGAATAGGGTCATTTGCTTCACTTAATGGCAATGCTCCCCCCATTTTTAATGAGGAGAGAGTGTAGACTAAGTAAAAAAATCCTAAAAATAGACGTGTCTATTTTTTCATGTTGAGGGCTTTTTGTATCATTTGGTCGGCTGTTGTGATAACCTTGGAGTTAGAGTCAAAAACTCTTTGTTGGATGATGAGTTCCGTGAGGGAAACTTCTATCTTGACATTTGAGCTCTCAAGTTTGAAGTTTATCACCTCAGCACCTAAGATATTGTTTCCATTTTCATCTGCGTAAAATATAGGTCTGCCACTATTTGAGCTCTCTTGAAATGTTGTACCGTCGATTCGGGTAAGTCCTTGGTCATTTTGAAAATGGTAAAGGGCGATTTTACCGACACTGCTTTGTTTGCCGTTTGAAAAAGTAGCTATAACTTCTGCATTTCTGTTAATCTCATAACCGAGCAAATCTCCGCTGATGGTTCCATCTGCTGTGCTTGAACCACTAGAGCTAGGAGCGTCTATTGAGATAATGCCCGCATATCCGCTCCCCAAATTTATAGAGACAGGTGCGCCATTATTATCAATTGTTGTTAATGTACTCTCAGTAAGTGCGCCTGTTCCATCAAATGTTATGGTTCCTGATTGTGTATCGTAAATAGTCTCCCCATTTAAGGTTTGTGTCGTTGCTACTACATCCCACTGACTTCCTGGAGGAGTTTGGACAGGGCTTTTGGTAAAAGTGAGTTTGAGTTCATTTTTTATACCCTCTGGATCAACAACAGCTGCTCCAACTGTTTGCACAATATTCTCAACTCCTAAGTTTGCGTAAAAATTAGCACTGGTGCTTGGGATAGCTGGGTATCGCAGCTCTCTTGGGAAGCGAAGTTTTCTTTGTGTACCAACATCACCAAGAATAACCTCATCAACTTGACTTGTCAGTGTATCACCCTCGATATTTTCCCCTACTGTTCCCAAAACATAAAAGCCCTCAGTTGTTACTAAGTCATTGTTGACATCAAAAACAAAACTTCCTGCTCTTGTATATAAAGGTTCGCCCGAAGATTGGATGCCAAACCAACCATCTCCATAGATGGCGAGGTCTGTGCTTCTGTCGGTTATCATCAAAGAACCTTCGTTTAAGTTCGCTGAAGTTGCTTGGATTCTAGTCCCAATACCAACGTTACTGTTAACACTTGTTGATGAATCTGCAGTATTGATCATGTCTCCAAAAAGAGCGGCAAATTCAACATTATAACCACGATAGCCAACTGTACTAATATTTGCTAAATTATCAGCCGTTACATCAATGGCCGCTTGTCCACTCCGTACGCCCGATATGCCAGTATAAAAAGCTTGCGTCATCATGATAAATGCCTTTAATAAATCTCTTTGATATTTTCCACTGGGACGTAGTTTGAGCCGATTTTCACAAGAGTTTTTCCCTCTTCAAATCGAACTGATTCTATCGGGTACGTTCCTAATCGGGTCGTCAAATCATTTCCCTGCGGATCTTTATAACTCGCAGTTACATAGTAAAGCGCTGGGTCTGCAAACCCTCCAGTAGAGAGAGTTCCATCCCATGTAAACTGTTCAACACCTGAGCTACTCGCTGGGATAGTGATGGTTTTAACAACTTTGCCTTCTGAATCAAGGACTTCAACATTCCCCGATGCTACATCTGAAGGGAAATACATCTCAAAAGTAACCTCAGCATCATCATAAGCAATGGCATTACTTCCCAAATCAGCAGTTTTACCTATAGCTGCGATAACGGAAAGCTGATCACCAGTTGCTAGTGTTTTTGCTAACTCTTCTAAAGCTTTGTTTGTGTTTTCAGCTGATTCAAGAGCTGCCAGCTGCGAAGTTTGTGTCAAAATTGTTTCAGCATCGGTCGGTTCTGTGGGGTCTTGGTACTGCAACTGTGTCAAGAGCAGTTTCAAAAAATCATCTTTGCCCAAGATTCCATCTGGGTTTTCATAAGCTGACGTTGAGGTTTTTGTAGAACTAGTTGTTGTTGGTGTTGTTGCGTTTATCATGATGTATCCTTTATCCGTATTGTGGAACGACTATCTCTAAAGAGCTTAAAATCTCTTCTCTTGCGTCTTCATTCTCGTAGTAGTTGTACTCTTGTTCTGCTTGTCTTTGGTTTTGACGACTTTGCTGTTGCTGTGAGTTTTGAGAATCTGACTGGTTACTAAAATTAAATGTAGCATTATTTATACCATTATTGGTAAATTGTGTTTTTAGTTCGCTGACATTCATCGAAAGAGCATTGATGGCAGTGTTGTTAGAGCTCATGTTGATGTGCAAATTGTTCCCTCTTTGAACAATAGTCAAATCAATTTCACCGAGTTTTTGAGGATTTAACTGAATTTTCACCCGCGTAAAAGGGGATTTGTAATCTTCTATCGCTGTTTTTACATCTGCAGAGAGATATTTAATCATCTGCTTTGCTTCATTGAGCTTGACTTCAAAACTGTCTGCTTTTAAAACACCAAAGCTATCAGTTTTTGAGCTAGTTGTACTCTCTTTTGTCTCTTTGCTCTCACCATGAAGCAATTTCTCAAGTGCACTCGCAGTCTCATTTGACGTGCTCATGGAACTCGTAGGAGCCAAAACTCTTGCTGTCGCCACTGAAAAATCAGCCGTAAATCCTGTCGTGTTTTGCGCAGCTTTATCACCTCTGAGTAAAAGTTTTAAAGTTTCATCTGCCTTATCTTTTGGCGTCTTCTCCTCTACTTTTACCTGTTTAGTCTGAATAATCTGCTCCGTTGTATGTTCCGTTTGCGTTTGTGCTTTAAATAAAGGTGTTGATTTTATCTCTTGCGTTGGTAAAACTTCTATTGTCTGTTTTACTTCTTTGGCAAGTGCAACTTCTGCTTGTGGTTTTGTCTCTTTGGCAAGTGCAACTTCTGCTTGTGGTTTTGTCTCTTTGGCAAGCGGAACTTCTGCTTGTGGTTTTGTCTCTTTGGCAAGTGCAACTTCTGTTGGCTGTTTTACTTCTTTAGCAAGCGGAACTTCAGCTTGTGGTTTTGTCTCTTTAGCAAGTGCAACTTCTGTTGGCTGTTTTACTTCTTTAGCAAGCGGAACTTCAGCTTGTGGCTTTATCTCTTTAACAAGTGCAACTTCTGTTGGCTGTTTTACTTCTTTGGCAAGTGCAACTTCGGCTTGTGGTTTTGTATCCTTCGCTAGTGGCGCTTCCCCTTTTACTTTAGTCTCTTTTGCCTGTAAAATTTCTTCTGAAGAGACTAGCGGTGTTTTTATACTTGCAGGTTTTGTTTGAACCTCTTCAAGTGTTATTTTACGGACATCTACACCCACCATTTCGGCAAGTTTTACAAGACCTTTGAGTGTTTTTGGTAGCTCTTTTGTTTGTGTCTCTTTATACGCATCACTTTGTAGAATTTGTGTTTTTAGATAATTTTTTGCATCATTGACCAATGTTTTCATCTCATTCACACTGAGTGTTTGAGAAAACTTTGGATTGAGTTCTAATACCTCTAAAGGCTCTTTTAAGGGAGTTTCTTTTGCTTTTAACAGCGAGAGAAGGGTATCACTTTTTGCAACACTTGCGCGTGGCTTGACCTCTTTTTCTTCCAATCCTAAAGATAAAACTAATGCACCATTTTGGACAACTTTAGCATCTTTTTTGCCACTCACGCCTCTTAAAAGCTCTGAAAATGATAAGCTAGGTTTCTCATCAGGCGTCGAGAAGCCCAAAGGCGAAGAGGAGGTTGTCTGCGCTTTTAAATCAAGTGAAATCATCTTGATCTCCTTTTTTTCCCATTTTTAAGGGATTTTTTAGAAATTAAGCATTAAGTATTCCACTTTAATCATGATAAATTTATAGTATAATTTTTTATGATTTTGAAAAATACGATGATTGGTTTGATGGTATCTGTAGCCGTGTTTGGGCATCAAGTAGTTGATGTTACCCCTTTTGAAGCACAGGCGAACATTTTAAATCTCCAAGCTTCCAAAAATGAGAAAATAAAATGCAGAGTCGTGTGTGACAAAAAAATCTACAAAGAACAAAAAATAGAAGAAGCTATCATGTTTTATAAAAACTCAAAAGACTATAAATTTACTCACCCAAGCAAATAAAATTTCTGTGCAAAAAAAAGTCTATTCTTGCAAACAAAAGATTGCTTCATCGTTCATCCTTAGTCACTGATGTTAGTCATGGCGAGCAAAGCGAAGCAACCTAAATGTGAACAATAAAAGAAGTCTAATCCAAAAATGATAAATCTTTTTTACAAAATGACTTAGCATTATGCTGTAAGCTCGCTGTCAACTCCTCTTCTCTCTCTCCATCTATTGGATAACTTACCATAGTAGATTTTAAAGATTCTCCTAAAAAGTTATCAAAAGTTTTTTTCACAATATTTGCACCATATTTATCCGTATAAAGAAGGACAAAAAAGTAATCTGAGCCGTAGTTGATGATAGAATCAGATGTTCTAAGTATGCTCTCCAAAGAATCCTTGAGCACTTTTTTTTCGATGTCAGAAAAATCACAATAAAGAAGCGTAAAACTTTCAGCTCGGCTCTCATCAATTCTTTGAGCAATTCCTATACTTAAGCTAATCAACGGTTTATAGTCTTCAAATGTAAAATGTATCCCCGCCATGGTCTCTCCTTTGTGGGTGCTGTTTTTTTAGTGGTGTTAGTATAGCTAAAATTTTCTACGCTCAAACTGTGACATCAATCTCTTGAAGTGACGAGTTCCCCTCGTTTTAACTTTGCGATTTTGTCACGAAACTTGCGTATGCAAAAAGCTTTTTGCTCAAACGAAATAGCTTTTTCACTATGTACTTTTTTGAGCTCTCGCTCATAATGTTTCGACAAAAAAGCCAATAGCTCAGAACGAAGCGCCTCTTCATCACTAAGAGCTGCAATGGTATCATCGACTAAAAGTGCCATAAGTTCTGGGGCTTCATAAAGTCCCCTTAAAGCTAAATCTAACTCTCTTGAGTGAAACTGTAAAAGGGAAGGGTCAAGGACATCTAAAATTTGATCTATCAAATCAGGGTGTTCCAAAACTGTTTTGATAAGACTTAGCTCCCACATATCTACATGAGATTTTTTTTGCATCAAACCAGAAGGAGTGTTAGTGTTAGTGAGTGTTTTGTTTGTTAGTCGAACGTAGGATGGGCTTATCCCGAGTCTTGATGCGAGATAAGGTTTATACTCCTCTTGTAACATGCTTGAGAGTGTTTTTAAGTACGCAATCCCCTCATGCATGGAAGCTTCTTTTGCTTTTGGATCTGAGAGATTGTAAAGCGCTAAAATCTCATCTATAACAAACTCTATAAAAGGTTTTGGGGTTCTAAACATAAGAGAGAGCTCTTCAATCGCACCTTTTTGAACCATATCAGCGGGGTCAAGTCCGCCTTCAAAAATCACCACTCCCCCATCAAAACCCGAAGCACTTAAAAGTTTTGCTGCCTTGAGTGCTGCCGCGCGACCTGCATTATCTCCATCATATGCCATGATAACTTTTACTTCACCCTTTCTCAAAAGCGGTAAATGTTCAACCGTAAGTGCTGTCCCTAGTGTAGCAACAGCATTGGTAAAACCCGCCTGATGGAGCATGATGACATCTAAATACCCTTCAGTTATGATGATTTCGTGCAGCTTAAAGATAGTTTGTTTTGCATGGTGATACGCGTATAAAAGACGAGATTTATTAAAAAAAGGTGTCTCTGGTGAGTTAATATATTTTGCTTGGTGTCCCGTAATCGTCCTTCCCCCAAAGCCAACAATCGTACCATTGGTCGCATGAATAGGAAAAGTAATACGCTCTATAAATCTGGCGTACGTTGTTTTATTCTCCTCGTTATAACCCACAACTCCCATCTCTATGGCTTCTGACATATTGAACATTTGCGATTTTATGTAGTGTATCGTTGCGTTTGAATCTGCTGCATATCCAATGCCAAATTTCTCAACACTGCTCTCGTAAATACCCCTTTGTTTTATGTAAGCAAGCGCAGTTGGTTTGGAGATAAGAAGATTTTGGTACCACTGACTCACTTTTTCCATCAGATGTGAGCGTGGTTTGTTTTGTTTGTTATCTGTATAGCCGAGAGCTAAGCTTTTCGTACTCCATGACAAATTTTACACTGTCACCGCCCACACCGCACCCAAAACAGTGGTAAATCTGCTTTTGTGGGCTCACCGTAAAGGAAGCTGTTTTTTCGCCGTGAAAAGGGCAAGGTGCTTTGAAGTTTGCTCCTGACTTTTTAAGTTCCAAATAGGAGCCATTATACCTTTTTTATGATACAATCCCGTCTCCAAAAATTTAAAGAAAGTGGGTGATGTGATATGCCTGGTATTATACTACGAAGCGATGATAATTTTGATGCTTCTTACCGCCGTTTCAAAAAACAGACTGACCGTAACTTAATTGTGACGGAAGCTCGTGCTCGCCGTTTCCATGAAACAGCAACTGAAAAGTTGAAGAAGTTCAAAATAGCATCTCGTAAAAAAATGCTTAAACGCCTCTATATGATGAGACGTTACGAGTCAAGACTGTAAAAACCGCATAACATCGTAGTTATGGGCTTTAAAAGCACCTTTTTGGTTCGCTTTTTAAGTCCATTTCTACCCTATTTATCCCTAACTAAAAACCATCCTGAAACTCCTTTTTTACCACGAAGCTTTTAGCCCTAGTTTTTCCTATTGCATAATTCGGGTTCAAGTAGCACAAAGGGCGAGAAAAAGCATTAACACAAGTCAAGACTTATAACTTCCCGTACATCTCATTATAAAAACTAAGGGCATATCTGTCACTCATGTTGGCTATGTAATCGGCTACGACTCGGTGTTTGGCTCTGACATCTAACTGCTTGTAGTAAAACTCCGGAAGCATTTTTTCTTCTTCCATGAGTCCGCTATAGAGCCCTTTTATCGCCTGTTTTCCTGCGAACATTTTAATCATAATATTTTTGTGCTGATAGAGTTTTTGAAAAAGAATTTTTTTTAGCTTTTTGATTTTTGTCTCTAGTTCTGGGGCAAAACCGATAGGAATATCACATCCGCTCTCTATGGTTGCACATAAAATATCACCTGTTTGCACCTTTGTTTTAGAGAATTCCATAAGTGAATAGACAAGATGGTTGATAAGATGAGAGCTAAATCGGTAGCGAAACATCTCGTCATTTTCAAGTCCGACCCCTTCATGAGAAACTTTTTGTAAAATTTCACAAATGAGTTCGCTCTCTTTTAAATCATCAAAATGAATCAATCCTGAGTTGACACCATCGTCTATATCGTGGCTTATATAGGCTATCTCATCAGCACGGTCAACGACCATGGCTTCTATGGAAGGGTGTGTTTCAAGGTTGAACTGCTCATGAATGTGTGGCGGTAAAAAGCTTTTTTTATAAGGGTAAGAGTGTTTTAAAATACCCTCAAGCGTGGCAAAAGAGAGGTTAAGTCCATCATACGCTTTATATCTTTTTTCTAAGCGGGAGACTACTCTAAAACTTTGGAAGTTGTGTTCAAAGCCGTTTGCAAAACCGTCCTCTTTTAAACACTCATCTAGTGCGTCACCGCCGATGTGACCAAAAGGAGTGTGCCCTAAATCGTGTGCAAGAGCGATGGCTTCGGCAAGTGCTTCATTCAGCCCTAGCGAAGAGGTGATAGAGCGGGCAATTTGTGAAACTTCTATGGAGTGCGTCAGGCGAGTGCGAAAAAAATCCCCCTCTTGGTTGAGAAAAACCTGTGTTTTATACTCAAGCTTTCTAAAACTTCCCGAGTGGATAATTCGGTCTCTGTCTCTGGCATAAGGGGAGCGAAAATCGTCGTCTACTTTATAAAATCTTTCATGAGGCTTCATTATGCTTTTTTCAAAAACTCTGTTTTTAGGAAGATTTTTGTCCCGTTTACTCTTCCTTCAATATGGTCATCCATATCCGCTGGAAGTCCTATGCGCGTTACGGTTGTTCCGCGTTTTGCAGTAAAACCAGCACCTTTTACTTCTAAATCTTTCAAAATAACCACGCTGTCTCCAGCTTGAAGAATAACTCCGTTTGCGTCTTTGTGAACTAGCTTGCTCTGCGGAGCAATCAAAGCCGCATCCACCCATTTTTGTTCAGCATCTTCTAGATAAATCATCTCAAGCAAATCTTGACGCCCTAATTTATTCAATAAAATGGTGCTCATAACCTTCACGGCCACAACCTCACTCCACATGCTGTCATTTAAACAGTTAAAATGGTTTTCATCTAAAGTTTCATTTTTGATTTGTTCTTGGCATATGGAACAAGCGTAAATTGATTGCTCTGAGCTTCCATCTGAAGGTGCTACTTCTAAAATGCCTAAACTTTCACTGCTCCCGCAAAGCTCACAAACTCCGCCACTTCTTGCACTTAACTCTTTTTCTATGTTCATAATTTGCCTTTTTATTTTTTTATAACGGTTCCAATACCTTGACTTGTGAGTATTTCCAGTAAAAGCGAATGCTCCACTCTGCCGTCTATGATGTGTGCTTTTTCTACTCCGCCGTTGATTGCTTCAAGGCAGGCATCGACTTTTGGTATCATCCCGCCGCTGATTGTTCCATCGGCTTTATAGGCTTGTATTTGTCCCTGCGTGAGCGTATCGAGCAAATTTTTATTTTTATCGAGAACGCCTATGATGTCTGTCATGAAGATTACTTTTCGAGCACCGATGGCAGCTGCAATTTTGCTCGCTGCTAGATCAGCATTGATGTTAAAACCAGGATGACCGATTTCATTTGCTGAAGCTATGGGCGCAATCACGGGGATAAATTTATCCGCCAATAAATTTGCTATTACTTTGCTGTCGATATTGACGATTTCACCCACAAGCCCATATTTTCCATCATCTTTAGGGATTGCCGTCATGAAATTTGCATCTTTTCCCGTCATGCCCAGTGCCTTTGCACCGTGCATGTTGAGTAGTGTGGTTATCTCTTTGTTGATGCTTCCGCCAAGAACCATTTCGACGACTTCCATGACTTGTGCGTCGGTGACTCGCATGCCATCAACAAACTCACTTTTTATCTCAAGCCTCTCAAGCATTTCGTTTATTTTATTTCCCCCGCCATGAACGATAACAGGTTTTATTCCCACAAGATATAAAAGAATAATGTCTTGTGCGAACTTATCTTTTAGCTCAGGATTTAACTGTGCTGCACCGCCGTATTTGATGACAAAAATTTCATTTGCATATTTTTTTATATAAGGGAGTGCTTCAAGAAGAGTCTGTGCTGTCTCAAGTTTTTTAATCAAATGTAATCCTTCCTCGTGCCATTTAAGGGAAAAATTATAGCACAAAGGATGAAAATATTGCCACTACCTTTGTCCTCTTGAAGAGGGAGCTCTGTTGCTTGGTCGAGCGCGATTATTTGAGCCTCTTGAGCCTTTTTTTTGAATCGGCTCTGCTTTGATGGATGGGTCTGGAGCAAAACCTTTTACGACAAATTTATGGATATCTTTTTTGATGAGTTTTTCAATATTTTCCAAAAGTTCTTTCTCGTCTATGCACACCAAAGAGAGTGCCTCTCCAAAATTGCCTGCGCGCCCCGTTCGTCCGATGCGATGAACATAGTCCTCAGGAACATTGGGCAGCTCAAAGTTGACAACATGGGGGAGTTGGTCTATGTCTATACCGCGAGCAGCGATATCTGTAGCAACGAGAACTCTTACCTCGCCTGCTTTAAAGTCCGCCAAAGCTTTTGTTCTTGCGTTTTGACTCTTATTTCCATGAATGGCGACAGAGGTGATACCATCTTTTTCAAGCTGTTCGCTGAGGCGGTTTGCCCCATGTTTTGTCCGTGTAAAAACCAAAACTTGCTTCCAGTTTCCTTGAAGTATGAGATGCGAGAGAAGTTCACGTTTTTTCTCTTTATCTACGGGATGAATAACTTGTGTAACCTGCTCAGAAGAGGTGTTCGTCCCTGAAACTTCAACATAAGCAGGCGATTTTAAAAGGCTATCGGTGAGTTTTTTGATTTCGGCTGAAAAAGTAGCCGAAAAAAGAAGATTTTGACGAGTTTTAGGCAAAATTGCTAAAATTTTTCTAATATCATTGATAAATCCCATATCAAGCATTCTATCAGCTTCATCTAAAATGAGAAAATCTACTTTTGAGAGGTCTATTGTTTTTTGCCCAACATGGTCTAAAAGTCGCCCTGGAGTTGCTATAACAATGTCGACACCTTTTCTCAGCGCAACAATTTGTGGGTTTACTTTTACTCCACCAAAAATGACTAAAGATTTAAATGGAAGAAACTTCCCATACAGAGCTACACTCTCAGCCACCTGCGCTGCGAGTTCTCTTGTTGGGGTCAAAATAAGCACACGAACAACAGGTTTTCCAGCATGAGGCTTATGACGACTCAAGAGTTCTAACATGGGGAGTGTAAAACCAGCCGTTTTCCCCGTTCCCGTTTGTGCACCTGCCAAGAGGTCTCTCTTGGCAAGTATGATAGGAATCGCTTCTTTTTGAACAGGAGTTGGCTCAGTATAACCTTGTTCTTTGATTGCACGAAGGAGCGGTTCTGAGAGTCCGAGTTGTTTGAATGGCATTGATATAATCCTAAAAGCATTAGATTTCTTGCAAAACTTAAAACACGCTCACTAAGGCTTCGCTTACGCTGTAGAATCGTTCGCTTAGTTTTGAGGTTTGCAAGAAGTTTATTGTAAATTTATTTCATTGTAGCATAATTCAGGCATAGATTTAAAAATGAACCCCTAAGTCTTGTTTTACGCTATAATTTCGCCACTTATTCAAGGATTTTTTATGTCATCAACTGCTACAACTTTAAAGCGTCACAATCACCGCGTTCACCCATGCAAGCCTGAACAAAAACAAGAACTTTTACATTTACTGCTTCATAAAAACAGTGATAAAACTATTTTAGTCGTCACTTCAGATGTCACGATAGATACTCTAAAAGATTTTAAAAATGTAACCGTTGTCAGTGACGAAGATTTAGAAAAATCTTCTGATTTAACATGTGAGCTTATGATTAGTTATAACTTACCGCAAAAAGCTATTTTGTATATGGCTCGCATCGCTCGCTCAAGTGAACATGCGTTAATCTTGCTATCGCTTGAGGAAGAAACACTTTTGTACCCCATAGAAACACTTTTAGGAAGAACTCTTCTGCAAGAGACTATCAAAGGTTTTGAAACCATCATCCCAAAAGTGGAACCTCTTAAAAAAGAGTATAAACCAAAAGATGACAAAAAAGAGTACAAGCCAAAAAATCCGAATTTTAAAGGTGAGAAGAAAGAGTACAAACCTAAGAGTGCAGATTTTAAAGGTGAAAAAAAAGAGTACAAGTCTAAAAGCACTGAGGAGCGTGGTGATAAAAAGTATGGTGAAAAAAGAGATGATAAACGTCCTGCAAAAAAACCGTACAATAAAGATGCTGATAAACCAAAATCTTGGGACAAAAAAGAGGCTAAAGGTTCGAAATATTTAGGAAAAGATGAAAATGGAAAAGCACTCTTTTCTGGAAAATCAGGAGAGAGAAACCATCGTCATGATGGTACTCCAAAAGAGTATGTTCCTAAAGTGCCAGGGAGAAAAATACATATCAAATCTCTTGAAAAAGCTGAGGATAGCAAATAGCTATTGCTCCGCCTTATCAAACTTAATACTCTCTTTTAAAATTACTTCATCACTTGTTGGCTCAACTTTTGTTTTATCAAACGCTTTTTGCGCCTCTTCTTCATTGTAGTTTCTACACTCTTGTGGAACGACAGCATTTGGATCGGTTGCTATTTGGTCGCACATTGTAGCATTAAACGTAAAGTATGAACAGCCACTCAAAAGCAAGACACTGAGTATAACTAATCTCCACATAGGAAAATCTCCTTATTTCTTTTTGACTATCAAATCTAAATACTTCAAAGGGGTAACTTTCATCATCTCTTGAGCGAGCCATTGTATTTGAAAGTAGGCCGCACCGCTGTCTCTGAGAGTCAAATAGTTTTTCAAACTTCTAAGATTAAAAGTTACAACCATATCAACTTTGACATTATCCGTAATGATATGTTTAAAAGCATCCCCAACATTGCGTTTTTTCTTCCCCTCTTGAAGCGCTGCAAAAAGTGCCTCTGCATCCCCTTGTAACGCTTCTATGAAGCCAATAGAGCTTTTTGCAACTGCAATAGAGTGAAAATCCTCTACGATTTTTGACTGATACTCTAGTTTGTCATACATGGCACCGATTTCGATTGTATTATACGCTTCATCAAGGGTGACGAACATATCAAAACCTAAAACTTTGTCAATAAAAAAATCTTTATCCCCGCCGTGTTTTGAAGCAACAAAGGCATTAATAACCGAGCTCATAGTATAGCGCGTACTTCGCACACTTATGGCTTGCATGCGATGTCTGGCGTGTTCTTGTAAAACTCCCCTTGAAGTGCCGCGAACCAAATAGCTTAAGTTTGCATGCTCTAAAATAGAGTGATGAAAATGGGTCCAAGCTAAGTCATCTAAAAGATTGGAATCTTCTATATCGTTGATAGCATCGCACATGACACGACTGGGCATATTCTCTTGGATATGTTTCATCACCTCATTTTCACTATTTTCAAAAGAGTCATAACACGTCCTAGCCGCTGTCTCAGCAACGCCGATTCCCGTCTCTTGTAAAAGAACTACTTCGGGCTTAGAGTATTTGATGCCGTACATCTCTTGCATTTTTTCTCCTGCTTTGTTTACTTTACTAATTTCTTGCTTTGCTCGCAATAACACTCATGGCCGTTGCTTTCTTATGATTTTACTATAAAAAGTATTATTTCTGTATCCCATCTAAAATAGGAACGAAATCGCATGCTTCTAGTTCTTCACTTTTTATGGTTGCGCCGCTCTTTTTAAATCTAGTTATAACCTGCTTTGTCCCTTTTTGAATAGGAGCGACTAAAATTCCCCCCTCACATAACTGCTCAAAAAGTTTTAAAGGTATCTGCTTTGCGGTTGCTGAAAAGAGGATTCTATCGTAGGGAGCGTACTGCATCCAGCCATTTTGCCCATCATCGGTTCTTGTGTGAATGTTGTTAATCTTCAGCTCTCGAAAGCGGGATTTTGCCTCTAACATGAGAGATTCTATCCGTTCTATAGTAAAAACACCGCGAAAGAGATGTGAAAGAACTGCCGCTTGATACCCACTTCCACACCCTATTTCTAAAACTTTATCTGCGCCCACAGGCTCCAAATATTGCGTCATTTTTGCAACCGTCAAGGGAGAGCTTATCCACTGCGAAGCGCCCATAGGGAGAGCGTCGAGTTTATAGGCGCTATGACGTAGCCCTGCTGGGACAAACACTTCACGATTTGTTTGTGCTATGGCATTTTTGACTCCGTCGCTGAGTGCAAATTTTTTGTGACAATCCTCGGCCAGCCGTGCCGTTTTAGCTGCAGTGATTCTATCCAATTCCAACATCCATATATCGCCTCATGAGGGCTATCTCTTTTTTTTGATACGCAATCTCTAGGCAAGGTCCATTCTCATTCAAAAATATTTCACCGAGAGGGTTAATGATGGTACTTATTTTTGTACACTCTTCATGAAGGCTATCGCTTGCTATAACATAACATTGGTTCATGATGGCAAGCGCTTGCGTTAAAGTTTTAAAATGTAAAGTTCTTAAAACTCCCCACCATGCAGGCACAGCAATAACATCAGCGCCCTCTAATTTTTGCCATAAATCTTTAAAACGCAGCTCAAAACAAATAAGAATCCCTATCTTTACCCCATCAACTTCTATAATTTGCACACTCTGTGAATTACCCTCTTGAAAATATTGGTCTTCTGCGCCAAATCGGAAAAGTTTTGCTTTGGCTCTTTCATGAACCACTTCACCATTATGTATAACTTTTACAAAATTATAAAACTTGCCATCTCTTTTTTCGATAACGCTCATAATTATTATCTTATCAAAAGAGACTTTTTTTATCTCAGTCATGGCTTTAGCAGTAAAATCTGCTGCTGCTTCAAAATTTTCATAATCAAAACCTGTAAGACAAACTTCAGGTGCAACAATGATAGATTTATTAGATGTATTTTCGATGAGTTTTAGAAGCGTTTGTAAGTTAGTGTTAGTGTTGTTAGTAGTTACGAACGAAAGTGAGCACAGTATATGCTCACTCATTTTAGAAATCGTCACCAAAACTCAAACTTCCTTTTGAGTAGTTCGTAACAGTTCCCTCAAAGAAGTTCGTCTTTTGGTCATTAAATTTTGCAAAATCATTCACCCATTTGATAGGATTTTCAACATTGTAAATTTTATCAAATCCAACCGCATTCAATCTATCATCAGCAAGATGTTGAATATATTGCTCGACAATGGCATCCGTTAAACCCAAAATTTGCCCTTGAGTAATGTACTTGCCCCAGTCAGCTTCAAGTTTTACCGCTTGTTTGAACATCTCGATAACTTCTGCTTTTAATTTATCGCTAAACAAATCAGGTCTCTCTTTTCGAAGCGTATTTATGAGGTTTTGAAAGAGGACAAGGTGCGTTACTTCATCTCTTTGAATAAAGCGAATCATTTGCGCAGAACCAAGCATTTTACCCGAACGTGCAAGGGTATAAATGTAGGTAAATCCGCTGTAAAAGTAAATGCCTTCTAGTATCTGATTTGCAAAACATGCTTTTACAAAATTGTGTTCGCTAGGATTTTTGGCAAGTTCTAAATAGACAGCCGCAATCGCATCATTTTTACTCTTTAGCATCATGTCTCTTCGCCAAAGGTCATAAATTTCTGCAGAGTTTGTAGAGATACTGTCAACCATAACCGCATAACTTTGTGAGTGAAGCGCCTCTTCAAAACTTTGACGCACTAAAATCAGGTTAATTTCTGGAGAAGTTACATACGGGTTTACATTGTCAATAAGGTTGTTTGTTTGTAAAGAATCCATAAAAATAAGTTGTGAAAGTGCTTTGTCATAAGCTGTTTTTTCAGAATCGGTGAGATTTTTATAGTCATTTACATCTCGCGTCATATCTACTTCTTTAGGAAACCATGTATTATTTAACATCATTTCCCAAAGATTATATGCCCATTGATATTTAATATTATTGAGCTCAAAAATTCCTGTCGGGTTTCCGCCAAAAACTCTTCTATCATTTACATTTTCGGTTGAATCTGGATTATAAATCGTTTTTCTTTTCATCATTGCTCCAAAATTTTTAGTTTGTGATTATATCTTTGGAAGGTTTCGTTTTTTTTAATAAAAAATATAAGAATTATTTACCTCCACATGCCAAAGATAAAGGCAAGTGGAAAATAAATGGTAAAAATGCTACTTACGAGTGTATCTTTTTCTTTCTGATTCTGTTAAATATTTTTTACGAATACGGATAGATTTAGGCGTTACTTCAAGAAGTTCATCATCTTCAATCCACTCTAAAGCACGCTCCAACGACATGTCACGTGGCGGAATAAGTTTAATAGCTTCATCAGCACCAGATGAACGAACGTTTGATTGTGCTTTACCTTTGATAGCATTGACTACTAAATCGTTTGAACGGGAGTGTTCTCCAACAATCATCCCTTCGTATATTTTAGTTTGCGGACCTATGAAAAGAACACCGCGGTCTTGAATATTAAAAAGTGAATACGCTAAGGTATCACCATTTTCCATTGAAATAAGTGCACCATACGTTCTTGACTCAACAGTCCCTGTGTAAGGACGAAATTCTAAGAATGAGTGGTTCATGATACCTTCACCCTTCGTATCTGTCAAAAATTGTCCACGAAAACCGATAAGTGCGCGTGCAGGAATTTCAAACTCAATTCTCTGGAAGCCTTGACCCATTGGAACCATGGCTTTCATCTCTGCTTTTCTTTTACCAAGTTTCTCTATTACTGCACCGCTGAATTCTTCGGGAACGTCAATGACCAAATGCTCAAACGGTTCACATTTAACACCTTCAATCTCTCTAACGATAACCTCTGGACGGCTTACGCCAAACTCAAAGTTTTCACGACGCATATTTTCTGCAAGAATTGTGATTTGAAGCTCACCACGACCTGAAACTTTAAATTTACCCTCACCGACAACTTCAAGCTTCATGGCAACATTTGTTGTCATTTCAAACTCTAAACGGTCTTTTAACTTGTTTGAAGTAACGTGTTTGCCCTCTTGACCTGCAAGTGGAGAATCATTTACAGAAAATATAACCGTAAGCGTTGGCTCTTCAATGTGCATTGGATCTAGTGGCATTGGATTTTTAGGATCACAAACAGTATCTCCAACATCGACAGTCTCTAGACCTGCAAATGCAACGATATCTCCCGCTTCTGCTTCTTGAATTTCCATACGATTAAGTCCATGAAAACCGATAAGTTTGCTTATTTTACCTTTAACCATCTCTCCATCAGCTTTTGCAAGCATAATGTTGTCACCTTTTCTGATAATACCGTTAAAAATACGAGATATACCTATTTTTCCAACATAATTATCATAATCGAGTGTAAATACTTGTGCTTGAGTTGAGTTTTCTCTATCGCCTTCAGGCTCAGGAATATGCTTTAAAATTGCATCAAAAATACACTGAAAATCTCCACCCTCTTCACTCATATCTAACTTAGCAATACCATCACGTGCAGCTGCATAAATAATCGGGAAATCTTGCTGATCATCGGTTGCTCCCATGGCAGCAAAGAGATCAAACATCTCATCTACAACACGTTCAGGATCTGCAGAAGGTTTATCGATTTTGTTGATAACAACGATTGGTTTTTTACCAAGTGCCAACATTTTTTTAACAACAAACTTTGTTTGAGGCATAACACCTTCATATGCATCAACAAGAACTAAAACACCATCAACCATCTTAAGAACACGCTCAACTTCTCCACCAAAGTCAGCGTGACCCGGAGTGTCGATAATGTTAATTTTATAGTCTTTATAACGGATAGCTGTATTTTTAGAAAGAATCGTAATGCCTCTTTCTTTTTCTAAATCATTGCTATCCATGGCTCTCTCAGAATGTGCTTCGTGCGCACCGTACGTACCTGATTGTTCAAGTAGTCCGTCAACTAGTGTAGTTTTTCCGTGGTCAACGTGAGCGATAACTGCAATATTTCTAATCTTTTGCATAGAATTCCTTATTATTTAGTTTCTTATTCTGGATGAAACTAGGGTAAAAATTTTCGCGATTATACCCGAATAAATGTTAGATTATCACAAAAGAAGTGTTATACTTGTAAATTACATGCGCTTGTTACGTATATAAATACATGTTTAGCAAGGGCGTAGGCTCATAAAAAATAGATTATGTTTTACAAATCAAACACTTTTTGAGTAATTATTTTATTTTAAATTTTTCAAATCTAGATTTAAAAGGTACTCATGATTGATTATCCAAATAAATTGAATAAAATCTTTGATAAACTGCAAAAAAATGGTGCGTTTGCAATCATTGTTGGTGGATATGTAAGAGACAGATTGCTTCAAATTGATTCTAAAGACATAGACATTGAAGTGTATGGGGTCTCATCATTTGAGAAATTAAAGATTATTTTGGAAGAATTTGGAAGTATAAACACCGTTGGGAAAAGTTTTGGTGTATGCAAGCTTTATCTTCAAGATTTAGAACTTGATTTTACTTTACCAAGAATTGAGGAAAAAATAGCGATTGGACATACTGGATTTGAGATAAATATTGAATCTGATATAGATTTTACCACTGCCGCTCGCAGGCGCGACTTTACCATCAATGCCATTGGTTATGACGTTACTCATAAAAAAATTCTTGACCCATTTTATGGAATAGATGACCTAAAAAATAAAATTCTAAGAGCTGTTGATAAAAAAAGTTTTGTAGAAGACCCTCTGCGTGTTTATAGAGCAGTGCAATTTTGTTGCAGATTTGGCTTGCAAATGGATAAAGAATTATTTGGATTATGTTCCATGATGGTTGCAAATAATATGCTAAGTGAACTCTCAAAAGAGAGAGTTTTTCAAGAAATAGAAAAACTACTTTTAAAAGCACAGATGCCCTCTTTGGGGTTTAAGCTTTATGAAGAGTTAGGCATTATAAAAAGCTTTGATGAACTTCACTTTTTAACTCAAAGTCATTGGAATCAAATTTTACATACACTAGACAATTTAGCAAAGCAAAAAACCGCTAACAAAACAACTAACATCACTTTAATGTTAGCCGCGATTTGTTATAAGCTTGGCAGGGAAAAAACTACAAGTTTCATCATAAAACTCACAGATGAGAAAAAAATACTTCATAAAGTTTTATCTCTTGTTTTAAATCCCATAACTGAGTTGTTAAGTGACTCTGATCTTTACAGGCTTGCAATAAAAGTAACAATTGAAGACCTTTTAACACTCACGAAAGCAGTTTTTCAAGAGACCGACCATGAACGCTACAGAATATGTGAGATAAACCATTTGCGCGCGCAAACTTTAGGAATATTACACAAAAAAATCCCCCCTTTACTTAAAGGCAAGGATATCTTAGCATGTGGAATATCTCCCTCAAAAAAATTTTCAACTATTTTAAAACAAGCGTATGAAGGGCAAATAGAGGGAAAATTTCATTCTCATGAAGATGGTATGATTTGGTTAAAAAAATATTTAGCTTAGCTCTCATATACTTTTTCTAGCGGTGCTAAATAATTACCTTGTAAATAGTCTACTTCTAGCTTTATTGCTGATTGTAAATTTACCTCATTTTCAACCATTTTTATCCATGTTTTTATATTTTTCTTTTGCGCCATAACTCTAAAGCCTTCTACGATACTTCTATACTCTTCTTTATCCATTTCTTTACTGTAAAGAGCGTCAAATCTTACGATATCTATCTCTAAATCTCTTAAATATAAAAAACTCGTATGCAAGGACCCAAGTTTATCAATCGCGATTAATATGCCCATATCTCTAAGTGATTTTAATGTTGCGTTGTACTTATTTATTTGTGAATAATATTCCACTTCTGCAAGAATAAATATGATTTTATTTTTTATTTGTGGATGAGAGTTTATGAGTTCTTTCGTCTTAGTTAAAAAGTTTTTATTTCTTAAAGAAGTTGGTGAAATAGTAAAAGCAAATTTTTGTTCACTTAAGAGAGCAAGCTTTGTAATATTTATCTCTAAAATCATAAAATCATATTCGCTCATAAGCCCAAGTCTGTTAATAACTTTCATATAATTTTTTTGATGCATGATTTTATTGTCTGGTGTTTTTAATTTTACATAACACTCTTTAATTGTGGGTTTTGAATTTTCAAACACATCTTGTGTAAAGATTAAAAATTTTCTCTCTCGTATTGCATTGATGATAAAAGATTCCAATTCATTGGGACTTATATGCTCCTCTTTAGAACTGTTTTTTAAATTTTTTGTTCTATTTTGTAATTCAAATAAATTTTCAATAAGATAATCAAGCTGATTTGAAAAAGCTGTATCTGTAATAGCTCCTGATATTTTTACTTCTATATCATCCACTTTAAATTCATTGCTTTTTAAATACAAGAGCTCCAAAATAGAGTTATAATTATTTTTATTCCCTTTAAAACCTAAAACAAAATCTCCACCTTTTATATGTCCAAGAGGAAAATTTTTTATCTCTTTATCTTGTAAATATTCACTTACCCAAAAAATGACTCTACGCAATACTTTATCACCGTTTTTGAGCCCATAAAGATTATTGATATCATTTAAATTGTCAATGCTGATAAGGATAAGTGTATAGTCTGCATTTTTTTGTATCTCTTTTTTTAAATATGTATATAAATATTCTCTTGTAAAAACTTTAGAGACTTCATCGGTTATTTTTATATCAAAACTGCTATATATGATATAAAAAATAAAATAAACACTAAAAAGGATAAGCAATATCGATTCGATATAAAAAATAGCATCAAGGCTTTCATAAGTAGTGATAAGTGTATTTGAAATAAGAGCGATAATAAGGGCAAAAATAGGAAGTCCCATTCTAAGAGCTAACTTAAAACGGTACTCTCTTTCTATCGTTTCTGGTAATAACATGCTACTTATACGTCTAAATGTTTAACATCTTTTGCATGGGTCTCTATATAATTTCGACGAGGTTCAACTTCATCACCCATAAATAAAGTAAAGGTATCACTTGCAAGTTCAGCATCATCTATAGTTACCTGAAGCAATACACGATTTTCAGGCGTCATGGTTGTTTCCCATAACTGATCTGGATTCATTTCTCCTAAACCTTTATAGCGTTGAATATACGACCCTTTTTTAGCATACTCTTTTATACTCTCAAGCACATCAATAATATCATCATTAAAACTGATATTCCACTCTTGAATTTTTCTATATACAAAATTGGCTTCAGTAAAATGAGGCGCTGCAAATAAATCATCATTTATAAGTAATTCCTCCATTCCACCCTGTGTTTGGACAAAAAGATGGATAGAATCTTCATAAACTGAAGAGGTTAAAATGTTGTTGTTTACAGAGATTAAAAACTTTTCAATTTCTTTATACATCATAGCCATATCAAGTCCAATGATATCTGGATTTTCTACAAAATATCTTATCAATTTAACCAATGCGTAACGACGCTCTAACGCTATGAGTGAAGTAGCATAATGATCAACCATTCTAAAGTAAGAGACTAAGTCATTATGACCCAAAGTTTGATTTTCTAATGATTCAACACCATTATCAATCAAAAAGTCATTCATCTCTCTATCATCTTTAAAATAGATCTCTTTTTTCCCTTTTTTATAGCGATAAAGTGGCGGTTGTGCAAGATATAAATACCCTTTTTCAACAACTGTACGAAAATGTCTAAAAAAGAATGTAAGTAAAAGAGTTTGAATATGAGAGCCATCTACATCGGCATCTGTCATGATGATGAGTTTGTGATAGCGAAGTTTTTCTTCATTAAAATCCTCCCCTATTCCACAACCCATAGCTGTTATCATATTTGTAATCTCTTCAGACTTTAAAACTTTATCAAGTCTTGCTTTTTCAACATTTAAAATTTTTCCTTTTAATGGCAAAATCGCTTGAAAAACTCTATCACGACCCATTTTGGCTGAACCACCTGCAGAATCCCCTTCAACTAAATAAAGCTCACAAATAGTGGCATCCTTACTTTGACAATCTGCTAATTTTCCAGGAAGTGTTCCAACACTCATGGAGTCTTTTCTTCTTGTAAGTTCACGAGCTTTTTTTGCAGCTTCACGACCACGTGCCGCCATTAATGATTTGGAGACAATAGCTTTTGCTTCGATTGGATTTTCTTCAAAATATTTAGACAAAATTTCATAAGTTGATTTTTGAATCAATGGTCTTACATAAGTATTTCCAAGTTTGCCTTTTGTTTGTCCCTCAAATTGTGGCTCAGGAACACGTGCGGAGACTATTGCAATGAGACCTTCACTTGTATCTTCACCAGATATTTTGACATCTTTTTCTTTTGCATTGCTATTTTGAGTATTGTAATTAGAGATAACGCGTGTTAAACCTGCACGAAAACCAGCTTCATGAGTTCCTCCGTTTGGAGTGCGAATATTATTGACAAAAGATGCAAATTTTTCCTCATAAGAATCATTGTACATGAGTGCTATATCAAACTCTATATCTTCAACTTTTGCACTAAATGAATAGACCTGTGCTACTACTGTTTTTTTATTCATATCTGTAACATATTGAGCGATACCACCTTCAAAATGGTACTCTTCTTTCGTATTTGTCCTTTCGTCTAGAAAAATAATAGTGATGAATGGATTTAAATAGGCTAATTCTTTAAATCTTTTTGAGAGAAAATCATATTCAAAAGTTATTGTTTCTGTAAATATACTTGGGTCTGGAGCAAATTCAATTGTAGTTCCTGTTTTTCGAGTAGTTCCAGTTTTTTCTAAAATTTTTTGTGGGATTCCTAACTTAAAATCTTGTTCAAAAATTTCACCTGCACGGTATATCGTCATGTGCAAATCACTTGAGAGTGCATTTACAACGGAGACACCAACACCATGAAGACCACCTGAGACTTTATATGTATCTTTGTCAAATTTACCACCTGCGTGTAAAACTGTCAAAACTACAGTTGCTGCTGACATCCCTTCTGTGGGGTGCATATCTGTTGGAATTCCACGTCCGTTATCTGAAACTTTACATGTTCCATTTTTTGTAAGTGTCACATGTATGGTATCACAATGCCCTGCCATTGCCTCATCAATAGAATTATCAATAACTTCATAAACTAAATGATGCAATCCTCTATGACCAGTATCACCAATATACATACCTGGTCTTTTTCTTACAGCTTCTAAACCTTTAAGAACTTTAATATTGCTAGCGCCATAATTTTCCATTAAATACTCCATTGTATTTTTACACAGTAAGAGATATTTTATCATTACTTTTCTAAAAAGAAGTTTCGGGGAATTTTAGAGGATTTGGAAATATATCATCCCATAAAGAATGAGACGATATTTATTTTTATATAACGATTGGCATAACTACAGTTTTAAAATTTTCATCACTTAGTATAAAAGGTAAATTTCCTTCATTAAGTCCTATACTAAATTGTAAACTATTAATACTATTTAAAAAATCTAATAAATATTTGCTGTTAATAGCAATAGTAAATGGATTTAAAAATCCTGTATTAAATGCAATTTCAGTTTTGGCTTCTATATTATCATCACTAAGAGATTCAAATGTTATGACATTATTTGAAAATATAATTTTAACATCTGAAGAGATAGTTGTAATTTGTTTAATTGACTCAATCATGAGTGCTTTTGGTAATATAAGTGTATTTGCAATTTGTTTAGGGATTATTCTGGAATATTCTGGGAATTTGCCATTAATCAGTTTTGTAAAAAATGTAAATTGATTTGAATGAATGATTAAATTTGTCTCATCATAATAAAGTTCAATATTTTCAAAAAAAAGTTTTTGAATCTCTACAATAGCTTTTTTTGGCAAAATTATTGAAAGTTGACGTGAATTTTTATTTTCAATTGTAACAACTGCTAACCTGCGAGTATCAGTTGAGACAAAATTAATGACATCTTCTTTAATATCTATAAGGGCACCATTGAGTTCAAATTTTGGATTATTGTTATCAATAGCGGGAGTTATTTTTTTTAGAGAGTCAATTAATAAATAGGAATCAATTAGAATATTTGCTTTTGTTTCATAGCTTGGAAATTGGGGAAATTCATTATGTGAAAAAGTTGGTAATTTAAAATTAGAATGAGATTGTGAAATATAAAGCATCTCATTTTTAACCTCTAAATGAATATCATCATCTTTTAAAATTCTAACGATATCTAGAAATTTTTTCCCATTCGCAGTTGTACTTCCATCTACAATAGCATTAATTTTTTCAGTTATAACTTGATACCCGATTTCAAAATCTGTTGCTCTGAGAGTTAATTTTGAATTAGAAACGTTAAGATAGACATGAGATGTAATTTGTGAAGTATCTTTTTTTTCTAAAAATGGTATGGCATGAACTAGAATATTTTCCAATACTGATTTTGAAATAATTATTTTCATAATTTAATCCTATATAATTTATATAATTTTAGTACGTAGTAGTAGATTAAAGTGAATATGTGTAAAACATTCAATAGAACCTAAAATAAGGGTTATATCGAGGTAACAAACCTCTCTAACTCTTTTCACAACCGTTCACATGAGTGATTATATCTTTTTTTATCTTTGTTTTTTTTGTCATTTAAGAATTGGAAGTAATTTTATTTGTCAATTCATCGATTTTGACTTTAAAATCTTCATCATTTTCTATAAGTTCATTAATTTTTTTCAGCGTATGGCTAATGGCTGTATGATCTTTCATACCAAAGTATTGTGCAAGTTGAGGCATAGTACTTTGCGTGAGTTGACGGCAAATATATATTGCAATTCTTCTAGCATACACTAAATTTTGACTTCGCCCTTTTGAGCGAATTTCACTGGGTTTTATATTTAAATCTTTTGCAACACTATGGGTAATAATATCCATAGTGAGATTTGCACGATTTTCCTGAACCTGATCTTTTAAAACATTTTTAGTAAATTGTAAATCAATATCAACATGCATAAGTTGTGAATAAGCATGTAATTTTGAGAGAATTCCCTCTATTTCACGAACATTGCTCTCAATAACTGTAGCGATATAATTGATAATATCTTTTGAGAGTTTTACTTTATTTATCTCACATTTGTTTTGGATAATTGCTATTTTTGTTTCAAGTTCAGGAGGCTGAATATCTGCAACGAGACCATGTTCAAAACGACTTTGAAGACGTTTTTCTAA
>JFJP01037024.1_pt1 | contig 72082 bp, 48 predicted proteins | sample 431651 | NCBI WGS metagenome assembly JFJP01 (sample SAMN02602958, study PRJNA72255) | Microbial mat metagenome, whole genome shotgun sequencing project. | biome: fresh water; feature: sink hole; material: water; isolation source: purple microbial (photo- and chemosynthetic) mats found in... | reverse complement strand
AAAAAAACGATTTCGTTTGCTAAAAAAGGCGAAGAAATAGTTGAATTTGATATTAATTCGCTTACAAGTGAAGGAATTGCAACGGTTGAAATTATCGCCACTTCTGGAAATAATAAATCGACTTATGAAATAGAGCTTGATGTTCGGAACCCAAATCCATTGGTGAACAATGTAAAATCGAAAATTTTGAAAGCTGGTGAAACTTGGACTGTCGATTATTCGCCAATAGGTGTGAAAGGAACTAATACTCAAACTATTGAAGTGGCTTCAATTCCTCCAATTAACTTAGAAAAGCGGATAAAAGAATTGATTCAATATCCTTATGGTTGTGTAGAACAAACCACGTCGTCTGTTTTTCCACAACTCTACTTGTCTGAATTTGTGAAACTTGACGAAAAGCGCAACCAAGATATTGAGCGAAATATAAAAGACGGGATAAAACGTTTGGCGCAATTTCAACATTACAGCGGCGGCTTAGGTTATTGGCAAAATAGCAACGATGTGGACGATTGGGGAACTTGCTATGCCGGACATTTTATGATTGAAGCACAGAAAAAAGGCTATACTTTGCCTAATGGATTCCTTGACAAATGGTTGAAATACCAGCGAAAAATAGCTCAAAACTGGGTTGATGCCGGAAATCGTTCGCAGTTTATGCAAGCTTATAGGCTTTATACTCTGGCACTTTCGGGAAATCCAGAACGCGGTGCAATGAACCGTTTGCGTGAAAGTAAAAATTTGAGCAACGAAACAAAATGGCGTTTGGCGGCTGCATTTATACTTTCTGGAAAAAAACAAATAGGCGAAACTTTGGTGGCAGGTGCTAGCAAAACAGTAGCTAACTATAACGAAATGAGCTATACTTATGGTTCTGACGAGCGCGACAAAGCGATGATTTTGGAAACTCTTGTTTTGTTGGGCAAAGCAACTGATGCTTTCGATATTTTGAAAGCACTTTCAGCCGAACTTAGTTCCGATAGGTGGTTGAGCACTCAAACGACCGCTTACTCGCTTTACGCTATTGCACATTATGTGCAGAAAAATAAAGTTGGTTCGCAGTTAACTTATTCATATATAGTTAATTCTGAAAAGGAAAAAGCGGTAACTGAAAGTAAAAATATTTCGTCGGTAAAATTGGCAACCAATGAAAGTGCAAACCAAAAATTGACAATAAAAAACACAAGTGGCGGTATTTTGTACGTTAGTTTGTTGCAATCCGGAATCCCTGAAGTTGGCACCGAAACATCGGGCGAAAGCAAACTCAACATGAGTGTAGTTTACCGAGGACTGGAAGGCGATGTGCTCGACATAAGTTCGTTAGTGCAAGGAACAGAGATAATTGCAGAAGTAAGCGTGAAAAATCCTACACAAATGGATTATCAAAACATAGCACTTTCGCAAATTTTCCCTTCGGGCTGGGAAATAATGAATACCCGTTTATTTAATTTCGGAAATTTAGGAGCAACTCACGTTCCTACTTACCTCGATATGCGCGACGACCGAGTTTATACTTATTTTGATTTGCCGAAAGGAGAAACCAAAATGTTTAGAATAATGTTGGTAGCCAGCTATTTAGGAACTTATTATTTGCCAGCACAATATTGTGAAGCAATGTACGATGGCACGATTTATTCTCGACAAAAAGGTAAATGGATAAGTGTTGTTTTACCAAGTGAAATTTAAACCGTTCGTATATTTTTTAACATAAGAAGATGAAGATAGAAAGCTGATAATTTTTTTATTGGCTTTCTATTTTTTTGTTTGGTTTTTGTTAAAAGCGACAAATATTAAAATGATGTACTAATGATGTAGTGTATATTTTAATAAAATCTTGTTTTTGTACAATTTAGGTGAAATAAAAGAAAAAATGATGTAGTAATTATGAAGTAAAAAAATGAGGAAATATAAAAAAAAGTTTTACTTTTGTAAAAACAAAAACAATTTTATTCATCTAAACGAAGAGTGTTTGGATTGAAAGTACATTGAAATTAGAAATTCATCTTTTTTACTAATATAAATTAAAAAACAAAAATTTAAAATGGCTAGTACAATTATTACAAGTAACAATCAATCGGCTCAAGCTTTTGATTCAAAGGCGAATTACAAGCCGGCATTAGTACTTTTAACTTCTTTATTTTTTATGTGGGGTTTCATTACCTGCCTCAATGACATTCTGATTCCGCATTTGAAGGCTCTTTTTGAGCTGAATTATACCATGATTATGCTCATTCAGTTTACTTTTTTTGGCGCATATTTTCTTATGTCGTTGCCAGCGGGCGTTATTGTTGGCAAAATTGGCTATAAAAATGGAATTATTTTGGGCTTGGTAATTACCGCAATAGGAGCGTTGATGTTTTTACCAGCTTCGATGTATATTAGCTATGTATTTTTTCTAAGTGGTTTTTTTGTATTGGCTTCGGGAATAACAGTTTTGCAAGTAGCTGCTAATCCGTATGTTGCTATTTTGGGAACTCCCGAAACTGCTTCTAGTCGTTTGAACTTAACTCAAGCCTTGAACTCATTTGGTACTACGGTTGCGCCCGTTTTTGGAGCATTTTTAATTTTATCGGACAATGTAGAGGGCGAAACGTTAGATGCAGCTCAACATGCTGCTGCTGTGCAAGTTCCCTATTTAGCCATAGCCGGTGTTTTGTTTGCAATTGCAGCCGTTTTTGTTTTTGCAAAGATGCCAGTTATTGCCGACTCAAAGTCAGAAAAAATAGAAACTAAAGAAATTTCGGGAAGCGCTTGGCAGTATAAACATTTGGTTTTAGGTGCTTTAGCTATTTTTGTGTATGTGGGAGCCGAGGTTTCGATAGGAAGTTTTATGATTAATTTCTTTTCCGAAGATTCCATTGCAGGGCTTACAGAGGCTGACGCTGCAAAATATGTAGCTCTTTATTGGGGAGGTGCAATGGTAGGACGTTTTTTTGGCGCAACTTCGATGTCGAACACAACTTCGAGCAATAAATTTCTATTTTCGGCAATTATTGCTGTTTTCTCAATTTTATTAGCTTGGTATTTAACTTCCGAAATTCAATTAGCATTTACATTCTTTGCTTTTGTGGTTTTAAATTTTGTAGCTATTATGATTGGCAAAAATAAACCGGCACGTACTTTGGCAGTTTTTGCACTTGCAGCTACTATTTTGGTAACAATTACCGTATTTAGCACAGGGTTGTTTGCAATGTGGACTTTGATTGCGGTTGGACTTTTCAACTCTATCATGTTTCCAACTATTTTCACACTTGCCATCGACGGGCTTGGCAAACACACAAGCCAAGGCTCTGGAATTTTGGTAATGGCAATTGTGGGCGGTGCTCTTATTCCTTTATTGATGGGTGCAATGGCTGATGCTATTGGAGTTCATACAGCATTCATTATCACAGTATTGTGCTATGCTTACATTGCGTATTACGGATTTAAAGGCTATATAAATAAAAATGTACAAGCAGAAATTTAATCTTAATTTTTGTATATTTTATTAAATTAAAAAGCTTATAATCAGATGATTATAAGCTTTTTGTTTTTTTTGAAATTATTTTAATTTTTTCAAAATTCTTACACTATTTCCTATTCCTAAATATTCCATTTCATCGAATTGGAAACGACTTATGAAAATTCCACGTCCGTGAAGTTTTTCAGCTCTATCATTTAGTAGTGGATTTTGGACTTTATTCCAGTCAAAACCATTTCCTTGGTCAGTAATTATCCATTGGCAAAATTCGGTATTGAGTTTGAAATCAATTTTTACAGTTCTTTGTGCTATTTCTGGGTCGCTAAGTCGTTCATTTACAAGTTCTGGAAGTCTATCTTCTTCGAGAGCGTCACTTTTTTCGGCATAGCTGATGTTTAAATTTCCATGCTCTACTGCATTGGTAACTAGCTCAGCTATACCTAGTTCTATGCCAATTCGTTCCGAATCTTCAAAACTTTCGCGAATGTATTGCATTAAGTAATCTACAATAATTGGAACAGAGCGCATATCGGATTTAAAATATTTGATAAACTCCAGTTTTTCAGTAGTTTGAATCAAATTATCAAAAACCGTGTGCTGCTCAATAATTGCTTTGTATTTATTGAGAAGGCTAAGTAAATTGTCAGGATAAACAGGTTTTTTAAGATAGTTATTGGCACCAAGCTCTAAGGCTCTTATTGCATAATCTTCTGATTCAAAAGCAGTTGCCATGATAACTATGGCGTCTGAATTGTCTGCTCTTATTTTTTCTAAAAATTGTAAGCCATCCATTTCCGGCATTTGTATGTCGCAAATGATAACGTCAGGGTCAAATTGTTTGTAAAAATCGTAGCCAATTCTTCCATTTTCAACAGCTTCGCAAATGAAACCTTGACGTTCTACTATATTTTGAAAATATTTTCGAGAAAAAGTATCGTCTTCAAGAATTAGTACTTTCATTGTTTTGCTAGCTGCATCCATATTTAACAGTTATCGGTTAAGGCTTCATTAACGTTTTGATTCATAGTTTATTAAGTAAAAATTGAAAAATAGTATGATGCTTATTTTATCTACTTTTGCTTAAATAATCATATTGAGTTTTGTTTATTTTATTTATTTGAAAAAGAGCATTTTAAATAAATAAATTTTAGATTAATCTTATTTCTAATAAGATTGTTTTATCTATTTTATTTTGTAAAAATATTAAATTCTTTTAAATTTTAAAATTATTTCCGTTTTGTTTTCATTTTTTTTTAGTTAATTTTTTTTTTTTTTGACTCTGTATTTTTTTTAATTAAAATATAATAAAAAAAATAATGGTTTTTAACGGGAAAAGATGTATTTTTACTTACTTTTTTTATGCAATTCTGATTATTTTAATGTATTGTTTTTTAAGTAATTGCAAGTTTATTTTAATATTCAGAAAAAGATTTTTTCAACAAAATTAGATATAAAATGATAAAGAATCTGAGTTTAGTGGCTAAGCAAGTATTAGGTTTTGGCTTGATTTTGGCTATTATGTTGGGCGTTAATATTTTTTCGCTTGTAAAACTCTCGCAATTAAAGCAAGATGTAGATGATGTTACAAAACTTTGGCTTCCTAGCGTAATTGCTGTGAGTGAGATAAATACAGAATCTTCGGCACTTCGTATTTCGGAACTTCAACATGCTTTTAGTGGTGGTGAAGAAGAAATGTTGGTATTTGAGCAATTAATGGAAAATACAAAAAAACATATCAATGAAGTTAAAACAAACTACGAATCTCTTTTAAGTACCGAAAAAGAACGCGAACTTTTCCGAAAAATTAGCAATAAATGGCAACGTTATACAGAGTTAAACAATGAATTTATCCAACTTTCGCGCAATAGAATGAAGGAGGAAGCGGTTTTTTTGCTCAATGATGAAGCTTTGCAGCTATTTAATGATTTAACGCTCGATTTGAATGATTTAGTAAAATTGAATAAAAAGTATGCTTTTGATTCGGCTGAGAGAGCTAATAATACTTATAATTCAACACGTTACATTATTTTTACGCTTCTTGCATCTACCATTCTTATTTCTATTATAATTAGTATTGTTTTGGTTCGTGCTATAATAAAGCCAATTCAATTGCTCGAAAAAGGAGTAAAAAGTGTGGCAGAAGGAAACGATTCGTTTGAACTTCAGATTTTTAATAAAGATGAAATTGGAAATTTGGCTCAGTCGTTCAATAAAATGACCAAGGCTTTGCGAAAGGCAAGGCAAGAAAATCAGTTGCAGGATTGGATAAAGTCGGGTCAAAATCAGCTCAATGAAATTATGCGTGGAGACTTAGATTTGTCGGCACTTTCGCGTAATGTAATTACTTTTTTGGCTCAATATATTTCGGCGCAAATAGGTGCTCTTTATGTTTGGAATGAAGATGAAAAAGTGTTGAAATTGCAGGGAACTTATGCGTTTTCGAGCCGTAAATACTTGGGCGACAGCATAAAACTTGGTGAAGGAATAGTAGGGCAAGCCGCTATGGAAAAGCAAATTATAAGCATTACAAATATTCCTGAGGGTTATATCGAAATTAATTCGGCTTTGGGAAGTATTCCGCCCAAAAACGTAGTTGCTGTTCCATTTTTGTTTGAAAATCAGCTTGTTGGTGTTATTGAATTTGGCAGTTTGCAGCCAATCAACCAACGCGAAATGGATTTGTTTGAAATTATAATGAAAAATATTGCAATGGGCTTTAATTCAGCAATTTCGAGAAATAAAATCCGTTATTTGCTCGAAGAATCGCAAATACAAGCCAAAGAACTTCAAAAACAACAAATGCGTTTGAAAAAATCGAACGAAGAGCTTGAAGAACAGACACTTGCATTGAAAGAATCAGAGTCGGCATTGCAAGCACAACGCGAAGAGCTGCAAACAACAAACGAGGAACTTGAAGAAAAAACGAATTACCTTGAAAAGCATAAAAAAGAAATTATTATTCAAAACCAAGAACTGGAGGAAGCGCGAAATAATATTACCAAAAAAGCAAAAGAGCTTGAAATTATAAGCAAATATAAGTCTGAGTTTTTGGCAAATATGTCGCACGAATTGCGCACACCTTTAAATAGTTTGCTCATTTTGGCACGAAATTTAGCCGATAATAACTCAAATAACTTAAACGGCGAGCAGATAGAATCCGCTAAAATTATTTATAACAGTGGCAATGATTTGCTAGAATTAATTAATGATATTCTGGATTTGTCGAAAATAGAATCGGGTAAAATGAGCTTAAATTTAGACAAATTTAGGCTTCAGGATTTTGAGCGCAATGTATATTCTACTTTTAGCCACATGATTTTAGAAAAAGGATTGGAACTACAAGTTGTGCTTGATGAAAATTTGCCAGAGTATATCTTGTCCGATTATCAAAAAATTACTCAAGTGATTAAAAATTTAATGTCGAATGCCATAAAATTTACTTTAAAAGGCAAGATATTATTTTCAGTTTATGAAGAAACAAACCGCAATTTATTTACAATTCCTAGTTTAAAAGAAGCTAAAAAAGTAATCGCTTTTTCGGTAAAAGATACTGGAATAGGAATAAAAGAAGACAAGTTAATAGCTGTATTTGAGGCATTTCAGCAAGCCGATGGAAGCACTTCGCGAAAATTTGGCGGTACTGGTTTAGGTTTGTCTATTTCTCGGCAACTGGTACTTCTCTTAGGTGGCGAGATAAAATTGAAGAGCGAATATGGCACTGGCAGCGAATTTACGTTTTATATTCCTACGAAGCTGCATCATCAAGCCAATGATTTGAATATAAAGGAATTAAATACTGAAAAAGAAGAACGAAAGCAAAAATCACTAGATGCTTTTCTTACAACAAAAAATAATTTTAAGGCAATTCTTACCACAAATTTTGATGATAGAGCAAAAATAAATAAAACAGATAAAATTATTTTAGCAATTGAAAGCGACATTTCGTTTTCTAAAACGTTACACAAAATGTGCAGCGAAAAAGGATTCAAATTTTTGTCGGCTACCTCAGGCGAAGAAGGCATTGAGCTTGCTACTAAATATATTCCTACTGCTATTATTTTGGATATGAAATTGCCAGAAATATCAGGGATAGAGGTTCTTGAAATATTGAAAGAGAAAAAAATAACAAGGCATATTCCTATTCATATTATTTCAAATGAAGAAGATGAAAGTGATGTACTAAAGCGCGGAGCGGTTGGTTTAATATCTAAGCCTATTAGTTCTGAAAAACTTGATAATGCTTTCAATACTCTTGAAAATGTGATAAATAAAAAAATAAAAGACTTGCTCATTGTAGAAGACAACAGCGATTTGAGAAAATCGATTGTAAGGCTTATAAAAAGTAATGACGTAAATTGTACCGAAGCAGCATCGGGAAAAGAAGCGATTGATTTGATAAGAAATACCAAATTTGATTGTGTTGTTCTTGATTTGGGATTACCCGATATGCAAGGTACTGAGCTATTAAATTCACTTTCGAGCGAGCAGGATATAAAAATTCCTCCGGTAATTGTATATACCGGAAAAGAGCTTTCAAAAGAGGAACATGCACAACTGAAAAAATATTCAGATTCTATTATCATCAAAGGAGTGAAGTCCGAAGAAAGACTTTTGGACGAAACAGCATTGTTTCTTCACCGCGTAATTGATGATTTGCCCGACCACATGCAAAAAATAATTACCAACATTCATACAACGAAAGACGATATTTTTAAGGACAAAAAAATAATGATAGTAGATGATGATATGCGCAATGTATTTGCCTTATCTAAAATACTGAAAGAAAAAGGATTACGGATTATCAAAGCAGAAGATGGCAAAAAAGCTTTGCAGTTGCTTGACCAAAATAAAGACACAAAACTGATATTGATGGACATAATGATGCCCGTAATGGACGGCTACACAGCAATAAAAGAAATTCGGAAATTGAAAGAATATCTAAAATTGCCAATTATTGCGCTTACAGCAAAAGCAATGAAGGAAGATAGAGAAAAATGTATGGCTGCTGGTGCGACAGATTATTTGTCGAAACCTGTTGATGTTGAGCGATTAATATCATTAATTAGAGTTTGGCTTTATAGCTAATTTTTTATTATTTTAGGTAAAATTAATTGTAAAAATGAATACAAAATTTCAATTTGCATTTGTTACAAGCCTCATTTCCTTGGCTATAACACTTCCATTGGTATGGATTGTAGCAGCTAGTATATATAAATTTTTAGATGAGAATATAGATAATCGTATAAAAATACAAACCGATAAAATAGTTTACGAACTCTATTCTAAGTTGGAAAAAGCGAGTCAAACGGCAAATTCTGTTGCTCATTCTCTTTTGGCTCTCAAGCAAAACCAGATGGCTTATCCTCATTTAGTTTCTGGGATTTTGCGTTCCAATATCGTTTCAAGTCCTGAAATTTTTGGGATATGGACTGTTTGGGAACCAAATGCTTGGGATACTCCTCACGACAGTTTGCTGATTAATAATTTAGCTCTTTATTGGAATAAGTTAAACGGTAAAATTTCACTTGACACACTTGTAAGCTTTAATGATCCTATTTTAGGGCAGTATTATTTAGAGCCTAAAAAGAATAGGAAATTAACTATTTTACCACCAACAAGTTATAGCATTGGAAAAAAACAAATAATCCTTTCTAGTATTGTTTCGCCAATTATTTTGAATAATGATTTCCAGGCAGTAGTAGGAGTTGACTTTAATTACGATTTTTTTCAATCTACACTTACAAAATATAGTAATTACACCTCTTCAAACATGGCTATTTATAGCAGCGATGGTAGGATATTGGCGCATACCGATAGAGCGAAAATTGGTAAATTAATAACAAATGACGAAAATGATTTTTTTTATAACGAATTTGATTTTCTTTCTAAGGCATTGAAAGAGAAGAAAAAATTGAAAACCAGTCTTTATTTAAAACAGCGAAATGAACGAGTAACTGTTTATCTTACGCCTATTGAAGTTCCAAATTTAACAACTCATTTTTCAATTCTTGTTAGTGAACAAAATGATAAATTATATGCTGATAAGCAAAATTTGAAAAGTAAAATTCTTTTCTTTTTTATTTTAGGAACAATCCTTTTTTATGCTACTATTTTACTTTATATCAATTATTTATTGAAGCCTTTTTACCTTGCAGTTGAATATATTTTGAGCATTGCAAGTGATAATAAAATAGTAGTAATTAAAACAAAGTATAAAAAATTAAAAGATATTAGAGGAAAGCTATTTAGAAGTATAGAATTTACGCATCGTAGCATAAAAGAAAAAGAGCATACAATAGAGGAACAAAATTCAATAGCTGAATGGATTAGGGTAGGGCAGAGCAAGCTTTACGATTCGATGCGTGGTATTTTTTCGATAAAAGATATGTCAGAAAATATATTGTTTTTCTTGTGTAAATATCTTGGTATTCAAATAGGAGCACTTTATTTGCATTACGAAAAAACAAAATATCTAAAGCTTTCGGCAGCATATTCACTTACTTACGATGACAACATTAATAATTACATAAATATTGGCGAAGGACTTGTAGGTCAAGCTGCACTAGATAATAAAATTGTTTCTATCGAAAACATAGAAAATCAATATTTTTATAGTAGTTCTTCCACACTTAAAATTTTACCCAAAAACTTAATTATTTTACCTTTTTCATTGAACAAAAAAGTGATAGGAGTTTTAGAATTTGGTAGTTATGAAGTAATTAATGGCAAAAAATTGAAACTTTTGGAAGGAACACTTGAGAATATTGCAATTGCACTAAACTCGGTAATGATAGCAAATAAAATATCGCGTCATCGCCGAAATAAGAAATATTTGTAATTACCCAATTAATTTATTTTCTTTAACTCTATTGTTTTTTTCTAAATAATTTGAATACTAATTCCATAGCAAATGCAACACTTAAAAAAATCACTACAAAAGCAACAAACTCGAGAAAAATCTGTCCATTTTTGATACGCACAGTCAGTTCTTCTGTATCCGAAATATTAAAAAAATTGAGCACGTAAGGCATTAATAAATAGGTAAAACCAAAAGCGGCTAAAAAATAAATAACGCTAAGTGGATTGCTTTTTTTACGAGTTTTCATATTTTATCGAGGAGAAAATTTTACTTAAAATAAATAGAAACTTTGTTTATAAATAATCAGTTGAATTATCATTATTTTGAACAAAAGGCGCAATAGCTCTTTCGTATATTCCTTGTACATAAGCAATTGCCATTCCATAATTCGTAATTGGAATATCTAACTTACTAGCAGGATTTAATCGGTTGATGAGTTGTTTTCGTGTAATCATGCAGCCACCACATTGAATTACCAAGGCATATTCAGAAATATCTCTTTCGAGTTTACTTAAACCTGCAACTACGTCAAAATCAAGCTTTTTGCCTGTGAAATTTGAAATCCATCGTGGAATTTTTATGCGTCCGATATCATCGCACGACACGTGATGCGTGCACGATTCGAGCATTAAAATTCTGTCGCCGTCTTTCAGGTCGCTAATTTTGGGCGTTCCTTTCAAGTAATTATCGAAATCGCCTTTCATTCTGGCTAGCACAACACTAAATCCGGTCAATGGAATGTCTTTTGGAATGGAAGCATCGGCTTTTAAGAAAATTTGGCTATCTGTAATTGCCAATTTTGGTTTTATTCCTGTTTTTCGCAAAAAAGCATCGACTTCGCGTTCTTTTAAAACTATTGCAACTGCATCATTATCAAGTATATCTCTAATAGCTTGTATTTGAGGCAAAATTAAACGTCCGGCAGGTGCTTCAATATCTATTGGCGTGATTAGCAGCACAATATCCCCATAAGAAATTAAGCCTCCTAGCATGGTAGGTATTTTATAAGCCGATTCTGGAATTGTTTGTTTTATTAATTTTATTAAATTCTCGTAATTTTTTGGATTAAAAGTACTAAATTCAAGGACAGAATGCCCAGTTTTCATCTCCAAATCAATCAAAAATTCATTTTTAGGCTTTATTTCGTCCGATTTATTGTGAATAATAAGGTAAGGAGTATCTAAATCCTCAAAATTTTTAATTAAATCTTGCTCAAAGCTTCCAAAAGTATTTGAAACAATAACCAAAATAGCTAAATCTATAATTTTGATGGTTTCCAAAGTCTTTTCAATTCGTTGTTTGCCAAGTTCGCCTTCGTCGTCAATTCCAGCTGTATCTACAAGGATAACTGGACCAAATCCCGTAATCTCGAACGATTTTTTTACAGGGTCGGTCGTAGTGCCAGCAATGTCCGAAACAATGGCAACTCCTTGTCCGGCAAGCAAATTTATAAGTGAGCTTTTTCCATTATTTCGACGCCCGTAAATGCCTATGTGCGGTTTTATTTCTTTGCCTTTTACCATTTTTTGCCCATATTGCTTCTTTTTGCAGCTAAAACTATTTCATTTGTAAAAAATTTACAATCAAAATAGAACGCAAGCAAATCTTTTCTTAGAAAATTGAGATATTAAAATATAACTTCTGACTACATATTTATTATTTTTGAAGCACATTCAGCACTAACTTTATAAAAAATATCTTCTTCTTCGCCAGCTAATTTTATCGATTTTTCATCGAAACGAATCAAATGCATACCTTTATTTTCGCCCATTAGAAAAGCATTTCCTTGTGCATCGATGCGCAAAACACTTAGTGTGAGACTTATATTTTTGATGTGCTGAAAAATGTCAGAAATTTTGTCGGAATTGTCATACTCAGTTTCAATTTCTTGCACTACGCGAGCAATTCCACGTTTTTTGTCCGTAATTTTAGGCTCTCCAAGCAATTTTATTTCTCTAAATTTCCAATTTTCTGAAAGTTTCAAATCGGTAATTAAACCTCCTTGAGTTTCATCTTTGCCTATAATTTCAGAGGCTGGAATAAAAAAAAGCCTTGTTTTTCTGTCCTTTAACTCAATAAATGGCATATCTTCTTTGCCTACACGTGCGAAAAATTCTGCTACTTGCTTAATCATAATTTTCAGTTATTTTTGATTATACTTTTAGTATTATTTCTATTAATTTAAAAATTAAATTTCATCAAAAATATAAAAAATAGAAACAATTAAAAAATCATTTTCAAAAAAAAAAGAATCGGTTTTTTTTCAGTGAAAAATTATTTTTCTTGTTTTTTTCAATTTATTGAAAAACAATTAAATAGATTAATTTTAGTTGAATGGACTTAGATTTATTTTTTATAAAAAATGGAGGTTATGATGGTTTTTGGAAAAAAACGATAGAAATAGAAAACTTTCTTTTAAAAATAAAAATATTTCGTTAAATTTGAATAAGAACCGTTCGACCGACTTGTCGGTCTGTCGGTTAGGCTGTTAGTAAATCATCGGACAGACCGGACAAGCCGGTCGAACCGATTTTGCGTTGTTTTCTTTCAAACACTATATATGATTAGCTAATTAATTAGTGTGATGGAGTGCTAATTCTAATTAATTTCCAATGACTTGATTATGAATGAAAACGCAAATTATTACCTTGAACAGTATGTTTATATTTTAGAATAGCATTTTCTATTTTAATATAAATATATATATCTTTTTTTTATAATAATATACACAAAATTTTGATTATGAAAAAAAAAATTACGCTTTTATTGTTGCTTTTTCTTGTAATAAAACCTTCTTTTGCTGATGAAGGTATGTGGATTCCTCTTTTGCTGGGAAAAAATATAGAAGATATGCAAAAAAAAGGACTAAAGCTCAGTGCCGAAGATATTTATAGTATCAATAATTCGAGCTTAAAAGATCTAGTTATGATTTTTGGTGGCGATTGTAGTGCAACTCTTATTTCTTCCGAAGGCTTGATAATTACCTCACATCAATGTAGTTACAGTGCAGTAACATTACTTAGCGAGTGCAAAACCTGCCAAGTTGATTATTTGCAAAATGGATTTTGGGCTGAATTGACTTCTTACGAACTGCCTGTTCCAGGGCTTTCCGTGCGATTTTTGGTTAGAATGGAACGAGTTACCGACCAAGTTTTGAAGGATATTCCTAAAGATGCAACAGAAGCTGAACGCAATAAAATTATAGCCCGAAAAATGGAACTTTTGGCAAATAGTGCAGTTCAAAATACTGATTACGAAGCTGTTGTGAAACCTTTTTTTTATGGAACAGAATACTATCTTTTTGTAGAAGAAGTTTTTGACGATATTCGTTTGGTGGGAGTGCCGCCACTTTCTATTGGAGCTTTTGGTGGAACAACCGACACTTGGAAATGGCCTCGTCATTCAGGCGATTTTGGGCTTTTTCGGATTTATGTAGATAGAAAAACCAACAAATCTGTGGGCTATGAAAAATTCAATATTCCTTATCAGCCCACTGATCACGCTCAAATTTCACTTAAAGGAGTCAAGGAAAATGATTTTGTGATGACTCTTGGTTTTCCTAACAAAACGGAAGTGCATGAAACTTCTTACGGGCTTGAGCTTCTGATAGATAAGCTCAATGCACACAAAGCCAATTTGCGCAAAACAAAGCTGAATATTATGAAAAGTGCGATGGATACCAGTGTAATTATTAGCCAGAAATACAACCTTAATTACTCTATTTGGGACGCTTTCTGGAAAAAAGCCATTTATCAAAATCAAGGATTAATTGATTATCAGGCAATTAATAAAAAAAAGGCGCAAGAGCTTGATTTTATGAAATGGACAAAAACAAATCCAACGACAGAGGAGGAATTTAAAAACCTGATGGATAATTATGACCAACTTTATCGTAAAATTACACAACATCGGCTTGCTTTGGAGTATATCAATGAAATTTTAGCATCTGTTGATTTACTTCGGTATGCCAAAAAACTTCAGGGACTTTTAGAAATTTCGTCGTATAATTTTCCTGTTCACGAACGAGCTTTTATTTTGGGTAGAGCCACCGGACAGCTTCGCGAAGAAGGCAAAATTATAATGAATGATTATGATGAAACAGTTGATAAACAGATATTAACGGCTTTTCTTAAATTGTACCGTGATAGTATTGACGAGTCTTTTCACCCCAAATTTTTTAAACGAATAAGAAAGGAGTTCAATGGAAATATTGATATTTTTGTCGATTCTGTTTATGCGCAATCTATGATTGCAAAACCCAAAAAACTAGGCTCTTACTTAGTGCGTTTTGACCCAGCTATAGCCGGAGAATTAAGGGATGATCCTATTTTTCAAATTTATAAGGAATTTAGTATCGAAGAATGGAAAGAAATAAGACCAGAGTATTTTGAAATTTTGGAACAGATTAACATCTTGAATCGCAAGTATATAGGTGGGTTGCGACAGATGAATAAGGAAGTAGATATTTACCCCGATGCTAATGGAACTATGCGTATTTCGTATGGAAAAGTAAAATCATACGCTGGGTCAGATGCGGTAAATTACAAATATTATACTACGCTCAAGGGTTTTATTCAAAAATCGGTAAGAGCTTATTTGTCAGATAATTCAGACTACAAAATACCCGAAAAATTATACAAATTAAATAGCCAAAAAGATTTTGGCGATTATGCCGACCAAAATGGCGACATGCCAGTGGCTTTTCTGACCGATTTGCATACTTCAGCCGGAAACTCGGGTGCTCCTGTTTTTAATGCTTATGGCGAACTAATTGGTTTAGTGATAGATAGAAATGCGGAAGGAGTAATGAGCGATATTATTTATAATCCACAAAAATGTAGAACTATTGTTTTAGACATTCGTTTTATTTTATTTATTATAGAAAAATATGGCGAAAAATCGAGTTTAATAAAAGAAATGACAATTTTTTGATGCTCTTTTGAAAAGAAAAAGCGAGCAAAATTTTGCTCGCTTTTAGTTTAATCAAATAAATTTCCTTGTTCTATATTTTCATCATCGGGGCGTTCTATCAAAAAATCTTTCATTTCTTCGTTGAATGAAAGCACTTGTTCTTCTGTTATAATTGGCTCTAAACCAATTATTTCAGCTATTTTGTGGTTGGCAATGCGTTTGCCACGTGCTTTGTGCGATTTCACGCCAATAAAATTAGTGCAATCTACAATTAGTTCTTCTTTATGCCTATCTGCACCACCAAATTTAACTTTTATGCGGGCAAATTTATCATCGCTCAAGTGTACGAATTTTGAATTTGAGTGGTCGCCAATAATTGATTGAGGTTTATCACTTTCCTCTATTTCAAATCTTTTTAGATAATAAAACTCTTGCTCGCCATCGTAAAAGGCAAGAGTGAAAACTTTACCTATTTTGAATTTTTCTATTTTTATAATGCCAGTTTCAAAGCGATTGGTTAGCTCAAATCCGGTTAAATGGTAAGTTCCATCTTCGTAGAAGACCAAAATTTTGTCGCTTCCTTTAAATTCGCCTAAATAATCGCCTCTGTCTTCAGTATTAAGCCTTAAAACTGTACTATCAAACCAAATTTTGCGCCCTCCAAGTGTCGAAATTCCACTTTCTTTGAGAATAATTTTATGAACAGCATGTTTTGTGAGTATATTTCCTATCGAAGCACGCCCTTTTATGGCTATTTCCGAAAAATTAAATTCAAAATTCAAACTCTTAATTCGTGGTTTGGGTTTCAAACTCACTTTTATAGTTTCTGCTTCTCCATTCGGATTTGCAGTAAAATAGAGTACTTTTGAATTTGCAGTCCCTTGCGTTAAATTATATTCTTTGTCGCGAGTTGTTCCTTTTACAAAAAAACGTTTTACGTTAGTATTTCCTGTACTTCCATCTAAATACACAGCATTGTAAATAGTTCGCTCGTCATTTTTCTTAAATACATCGATGTGGATTATGTCTTTTCCAACAAAAACCTTATCGGCTATTTTGCTTATTATGTAAGTTCCATCGCGCCTGAAAGCTATAATGTCATCTATATCAGAGCAATCGCAGATATATTCGTCTTTTTTCAAACCCGTTCCGGCAAAACCTTCTTTTCTGTTTACGTACAATTTTTCGTTGGCAGCTACTACTACAGTGGCTTCAATTACGTCAAAATTGCGCAATTCTGTGCGCCTTTCTTTACCTTCTCCGTATTTATTTTGTATTTTTTGGTAAAAATCAACTGCGTATTGAGTCAAATGATTCAAATGATAATCTACTTCTCTAATTTCGTCTTCTATTCTTTTTAAACTTTCATCGGCTTTGAAAGCATCGAAGCGCGAAATTCGTTTAATTTTAATTTCTGTCAATCGAGCGATATCTTCCTCTGTAACTTCCCTGTTTAGAGTTGGTTTGAAGGGTTCAAGTCCTTGGTCAATGGTCTCTATAATTGCTTCCCATGTTTCGCAGTCTTCAATGTCGTTGTAAATTCTATTTTCGATAAATATTTTTTCGAGCGAAGTATTGTGCCAAGCTTCGGCGAGCTCAAATTTGCGAATTTCGAGTTCTCTTTTTAAAAGTTGTTTGGTATTATTTGCCGAAATTCTTAAAATCTCTTTTACGCCAATAAAATAGGGCTTGTCATCGTCAATGATGCAAGCATTGGGCGATATAGAAATTTCGCAATCGGTAAAAGCATAAAGCGCATCAATAGCCATATCTGGTGAAGTTCCAGGTATTAAATGCACCAAAATTTCTACATTTTCAGCCGTATTGTCGTCTATTTTTCTAATCTTAATTTTTCCTTTATCACTTGCAGCAATGATAGATTCTATAAGGCTTCCGGTTGTTTTTCCGAAAGGAATATCTATAATTTTGAGTGTTTTTTTATCTTCTTTTATAATTTTGGCTCTAACGCGCACTCTTCCACCACGTAACCCATCGTTGTACTTCGAAACATCGGCAAAACCTGCTGTTTGAAAATCGGGATAAATCTCAAAATCAGCACCTTTTAGATGAGCAATGGAAGCGTCGATTAGTTCGTTGAAATTATGCGGCAATATTTTTGAAGCCAGTCCTACTGCAATACCTTCTACACCTTGTGCCAAAAGTAGAGGGAATTTTGCCGGTAAATTTACGGGTTCATTATTTCTACCATCGTATGAAAGTTTCCAAATAGTTGTTTTTGGATTGAAAAGTACATCGAGTGCAAATTTTGATAATCGTGCTTCAATGTAACGCGGTGCGGCAGCATTGTCGCCTGTGAGAATATTTCCCCAGTTTCCTTGCATATCGATAAGCAATTCTTTTTGTCCCAAGTTCACAAGCGCATCGCCAATGGAGGCGTCTCCGTGAGGGTGAAATTGCATGGTATGCCCTATAATATTTGCAACTTTATTGTACCTGCCATCGTCCATTCGCTTCATTGAATGCAAAATACGGCGCTGTACAGGTTTTAATCCATCGGAGACATGCGGCACTGCACGTTCTAAAATTACGTAAGAGGCGTAATCTAAGAACCAGTTTTTGTACATTCCAGAAATATTTTTTACATGATGTAAATCTGATTTACTGTCATGTTGTTGATCTTCTGTTATTTCTATATTTTCGTCGTCGTTAAAATGTTCGTCTGCCATTATATTTTTCCGTATTTTGTTAAAATTTTCAGCCTGCGAAAATACAAATTTTATCTTTGCTAAAAAAACAAAAACCACAAACTTTAAATAAATTTAAGTTCGTGGTTTTTGTTTGAAATTTAAAAAGAATGTTTAAAACATATTTAATACGTCAGCACCTTGTTTTTCAACAAGTTGTTTTAGTTCTGCTATTGTTTCACTGCTTAGTTTTGTTACTTTCATGATTGTGTCCACATCAAATTCTTCGAGCAACATAACGCAGGCAGTGCGATGCAAGCCCTTTTTGATGCCGAGTTCCTCGCCTTTTTTAATGCCAAGTTCTTCTCCTTTTTTGATGCCGAGTTCCTCGCCTTTTTTAATGCCTTTACTAATCAAAACTTCTGCCATTGAAATCATATCTTTTTCGGTATTTGCAGGCAGCTTAAAACATATTTAACACATCAGCACCTTGTTTTTCAACAAGTTGTTTTAGTTCTGCTATTGTTTCTCTGCTTAGCTTTGTTATTTTCATGATTGTGTCCACATCAAATTCTTCGAGCAACATAACGCAGGCAGTACGATGCAAGCCTTTTTTAATGCCGAGTTCTTCGCCTTTCTTGATGCCGAGTTCCTCGCCTTTTTTAATGCCGAGTTCTTCGCCTTTTTTAATGCCGAGTTCTTCGCCTTTTTTAATGCCGAGTTCTTCGCCTTTCTTGATGCCGAGTTCTTCGCCTTTTTTAATGCCTTTACTAATCAAAACTTCTGCCATTGAAATCATATCTTTTTCGGTATTTGGAATTTGTTTTATTTGCTTTGTTAATTCAACGAATTCATCTTCTGAATTAGTATAAAATAAATAAAAATATAGAGTAGAAATTACATTTCTATCCGTTAAGATTATATTTGAGTTGTAAATTTTCTCAAATATAGGTATAATTCTTTGTTTAAGAGCCAATTTATCAAATATATTTTTCATTAGCAAAAAACTTGTTTGCAAGACAATTGACTCGTATTTTTCTGTTAGTTCTTGTTCGCTTGCTAGATGCAAATCTTGCAAAAAATAGTCAAAATTAGGGATGAAATTTGAAAAATTATTGGGTAATTTTTCAAAATCATCGAAAAATGATTTTAATCGCCATTTTTTTCTACCATGGTAAATAACAATGGGTAGAATTGGGGTAAGCTTTTTTTGCTTATTTTTTCGTTCTTTTTCCCATATATTGAGCATGTAACGTAAAATTTGCAGGTAAATATTTTTATCCTGATATGTTTTATGCTCAAAAAGGAAAGAGATTTTAATTTTTTGCTTTGAAAATGAACAATTATACACAATATCGGCAAAACTATCTTGCAGAGTTTCATCAATATACGAATTTGTGTCAAGTTCTAAATTTTCCAAAATTAAGTTATCAACTATTTCTTTTGGCAAAAATCCTTTTATAAAAGCTTGTGCTTCTTGCTTTCGTGTGAAAATTTCCTTGAAAAATTTGTCGTGCGGATTATGTTGATTTTCTATCATGCAGCAAAAATAATATTTTGTTTTGATTTGAGAAAAAATTAGATACGCAAATTAATTTATTGGTATTTCAAACATTAAAAATTCAAAAAATCCTTTTTTATCATTTAAACGCAACGAATATCTTAACCCTGCATTAAAATCGTATTTAATATTGAATAGGTTAAAGTCAAAAAAGATTTCTACACCAGTTGATTGGAGCAAAATTTGTGTATTTTGCTTGAAATTTTCTATACTTCCAGCTAATCCATAATCGTAAAATAAGTTAGCTCTAACTCTTTTGATATAAGCTAATTGTAAGATATTTAAGTCAGGATGGAGAAGTGGAAAGTGATAATTTGCCGAAAATTTTATAAATTTTTCGTGATTTCCCATTTCAAAGCCGCGAGGATAAACAAATTGATTGGATAATGAAATATCACTTTGCTTAATTTCTAATGCGCCTTCTATCAATATACTATGATGTTTTATTGGGCTCGGCAAGTAAATTTTTCCTAAAATAAAGTTTTGCCATCCTTCATAAGTTTGAGTTAAAAATGTTTTTCTTGCCACTGTTTTTAAATATGCGCCTAAGCGGGGAGCAACATCTCGCTTAGCTTTTTGTAAATAAATTTGGTAAATGGCATATCCTGTTACTGGAGAAAAATAACCTTCGCGTATGTTGTAATTTCCAATACTTTCCATTGCTATTCTATTAATTATCTGAATATTAGAGCCAATTGTAAGCCCATGAATAAGACTTGCCTTTGAAAAATTTAGCGGAAGATAAGCTCCAAAAATAGTTGTGTTTTCTTTCCAATTTACAGTGTTTTTTTGAGTATTTTCATAAAAAGAGGTGCTTCTGTTTTCTGTGGTCGCGCCAATATGAAAAATAGGAAATAATGCAGAAAATTGGGTTTCGACATATTTACTAAAACTTTGATTTGTAAGCTTGTAGCGTATTCCTGCGTTAATAGATATGGTATTTAGTTTGTTGTTAGAAATCAATGTTAAATCGTATTCATTTTCACCAGGATAAATTCCCCAAGCGTGTATATTTAGGGCATTTAGCAGTTTAGAATATTTTTTAATTTGATAAATAGAATCAGGTAAAATAGTTTTACTTAAAATTTTTGACGTGTCTTCACTTTTCAAAATATTTACGATTAGTGTTTTGTTATAATCGCTTTTTTCTATTACTTCTTGCCATTTTTCTTTTTCTATTTTACTTATTGCTATTTTGTGTCCATTTTCTGTATATATTTGGTATATAATATTTTGAAATGAAATAGAAGCATTAAATGTTCCGAATTTAGAGGTTGCAATCGAATAAATTTTCATTGAGTTTGTATCAAGCGCACAAATCATATCGTTACCATTTACGGGCATATTAAAAATGATATTGTCGTTGTAAAATACCGGATTACTTATATTTTTAAAATTATAGTTCAAAAGCATTTTAATTTTTCCAGAAGCAAAATCTATTACGGATAAGGCTTGTCCTTTGGCAGAGGTATGCAAAAAAAGAATTTTTCCGCCGTTTTCTGACCATGTTGGTGTGCGAATAAAATCGCTTGTAGGTAGCGAAAATATTTTAAAAACCTTGCCAGTAATTGCATTTAAAATTACCAAATTACTTTTCGATTTTGTAGTGAATTCTACACAAGCAATGTAAATTCCATTGGGCGAGAGAGCAGGAGAGAAGTACCGAGTTTGAAATGTTAGTTGCTTTGTTTTGCTTTGCTTTGTATCGTAAATATAGATATTAGAATATGACTTTTCAGTCCATCTAATGTTAGAAGAAAAGTCAGACCAAACAATTTTTCCAGCATTTGAAGAAATTTTCTCACCTTCCATTGCTTTTATTTTTGTTTCGTTTCCTAAACTATCTATTTTTATAAGCATCTGAGCATCAGCTAATCCATTTTTAATGGCAAAAATAGAAGAACCAACCAACTGAGGATAAGAATAATTTGTCCAGAATTTTGTCTGCTTTAGAATTTCTATTTTATTGGTTTCTTGAATATTAGCAATTTCATTTTGCCAAACATTTTTGTATTTATCAAATGTACTTTTGTGCATTTGTCGAATATTTTGCCCTGTTTCTTTTTTTAATGCTAACGAAAAGGCATAGGGCAAATAGGAATATTTTGCCATTCGATTGATTACTCTGTACGAAATATCATTCCCAAAGTCGTTACGCATTTGCAGCTCGAGCAAATAGCCTAAAGCATAATGGTTGGGCGAGTAGTTTTTATAAGAACCTAAATAAGTTTTCTCGTATTTAAAATCTTTTTGAGCCAGCAGTTGTGCTTTAATTGGCATAGTAAAGGCAGGTATCCTACCTCTTCCAAGTTCGGAATACATAGTTTCCGTTATTACTGCGTCTCCTTCTGAATACCAGAGTGGTTCGGAATACGCCAAGCCTGTGAGACCAAGTGAACCATAAAAAATACTTCCAAGCTTTGTGAATTTTCTATTGGATAAGTCAGTTTGTACAACGTGTCTAAATTCGTGAATTGCAAGTGTTTGTAGCCAGTCGCTTGAGCCTAAAACTGTCGCATCTTGCATGGGAGTAGTGTAAAATAAGCTCATGCGCGGAATTGTGGATACATAACCGTTTGAAATGACTGATTGATTACTTAAAAATACCGAAATTTTTTTTGGATTGTTGTGAAGAGTAGAAGAAACCGGTAAATATAAAAATTCTAAGGTATTTGCTAAACGTTGACCATCGTTAGAAATTTCTTCAGGGAAAATGATTTCAAAATGATCTGTTTTTATTTTTTTCCATTTCAAATTAAATGGATGTTGTGCTTCTAAATTTAACGAAATGAATACTAAAACGCTAATTACTAGATATTTATTTTTCATAGAATTATAAATTAATTGTTGGCATTTTATTATTTAGAGTGTTAATTTTGATGTGGTTATTAGATAGTTGACTATAATTATTCTATTTTATGCAGAAAGAGTTTTCACGCCTTATTTTTTACAGTTATTAAAATAAGGCGTGAAAATTAAATTTTAGTTATTAGTTTTCAAAAAGTTTAGGAACATGTTATATAAGTGCAAACGAGTTTTGCCGCCATAAATTCCATGGTTTCTGTTTGTGTAGTAAAAAGTTTGAAACTGTTTATTTTCTTGAACCATAGCTTCAACAAATTCGGCAGAATTTTGCCAATGTACATTATCATCGGCTGTGCCATGAACTAAAAGTAATTTACCTTTAAATTTTTGTACGTGATTTATGGGTGAATTGTCATCATATCCATTAGGGTTTTCTTGCGGAGTTCGCATAAAGCGTTCAGTATAAATATTATCGTAGTAACGCCAATTGGTTACAGGAGCTACTGCAATTGCTGCAGAAAAATAATCGGCGCCTTTTGTAACGCCCAAAAGTGCCATAAATCCACCATACGACCAACCCCAAATTGTAATATTTTCTTTTTTTACATAAGGCAATGAACCTAAGTATTTTGCTGTTTCTATCTGGTCTTCAATTTCGTACTTTCCTAGTTGTAAATAAGTCATTTTTCTAAATTCTTCGCCTCTTGCAGCTGTGCCTCTGCCATCTACGCAAACTACTATATATCCTTCATTTGCAAGAACTTGTTCCCAACCAACTTGAAAATCGTCAGTTGCCGATTGTGAATTTGGTCCTGAATATTGGGTCATTAATACCGGATATTTTTTTGTTGCATCAAAATTAATCGGTTTTACCATCCAACCATTGAGTTCTACGTTTTGTTCTGTTTTAAATTTGAAAAAGGTTTTTTCTTGGTAGGCATACTTTTTTAAGAGTTCGTTTAGTCCTGAATTATTTTCTAATACTTTAATTTCTTTGCCATTAGCATCATTTAAACTTACAATTGTAGGAGTATTTGCTGCTGAAAATTCATTGATGAAGTATTTGAATGTTTTGCTAAAATCTGCTGAATTAGTCCCCAATTTTGCCGAAAGATTTTTTTTGTCTTTGCCATTTAGTTTTATTGAATATATTTCGCGTTGAAGAGAAGACTTTTCGGCTGCTTGATAGTAAAATACCTTATTTTTTTCGTCATATCCATAAAAATTTGTTACATCAAAATTACCTTTTGTAATTTGCTTAACTTCTTCTCCTTTGAGATTATATAGATAAATATGCGTAAATCCATCTTTTTCACTAACTAAAGTAAATTGCTCGCCATCAGATAGAAATGAGATATAATCGAAGAGAGTTTCATCTATATAATATTTATTTATTTCGGTATAAATAATATTCGTTTCGCCTGTTTTTGCATCGGCAAGCAAAATTTCCAATTTGTTTTGTAACCTATTTAAACGCAAAACAGAAAGTTTTTCGGCATTTTTAGTCCATTGAATTCTCGGAATGTATTGGTCTGTTTCATTTCCTGTATTAGCTATGATAGTTTTTTGATTTTCAACGTTGTATATATGAACATTTACAATTGAGTTACTGTCGCCTGCTTTGGGATATTTCCAAACTCTATATTCAGGGTAAAGTTTATTTTGCTCTAAGGCAGGTGCTAAGCCTTTGAATAGGGTCATTCCAAATTCGGGTACCTCATTTTCATCAAATCGCATGAAAGCTAGGCTTTTGCTATCTACTGACCACTCTAATGCTTTATTGAACTCAAATTCTTCTTCGTAAACCCAATCAGGTGCACCATATATAATTTTATTTTTTTCACCGTCGGTTGTTATTTGAGTTTCTTGTCCTGATTCTAAGTTTGTTATGTATATATTGTTTGAGCGCACAAAGGCAACAAATTTACCATTGGGAGAAAGCGTAGCTAACTGTATAGGCATATTTTGAGATACTGGATTTATTTTTTTCGTTTTTGTATCATAAATATAATAATCAGCTGTAAATGAGCGGCGATAAATAGGTATTTTATTTCCCCATACAATTAATTTTTCTTCCGATTCCGAAAATTCATAATCGGATATATTTTTAATTTTTATACCAGAAAACTTATTAATATCAAAAATTTGAGAAATATTACTACCTGTTTTGTAATCAAATTTTTCGATACTTCTTCCATCTTCAAGAGTTGTGTAGTGTTCGCCATCGTTCATTGAGCGGATACCGTACACCGAGTTTGGATAAAACGTATAATTTCGCATAACGTCATCTAGTGTTATTTTTTTGCGAGTTTCATTTTGAGCAAATGTGCTAGAAATGAATAGGATACTTATGAAAAATGTGAGAAATTTATTCATTGTTTTAAGTTAAAATAATTAATTGTAAGTTTGATTGTATTGAATATTAAAATAACATTATTTTTGGCATTTTTTTTGAAAATATTTAAGTTCTTTGCCTGTTTTATCTTTTTTAATCGCAAAATTTTCATTTATAATAAATTGAAAATCAAGTCTTAATCCAGAAAAATCGATTTGCTTTATAAACAGTGTATCATTTTTTCGGATTCCGCTTAAATCGGAAATCCAAATTGAATCAGAAATTAATGAATTTCCTAACAACCTCCCATTTACCTGTTTATTTTTTACATTCAGCATAATATCTTCGGTTATAAAAAAATCTTTATTTTCGGAAATAGTAAAGCAAAAAGTTGTATCAGTCAAATTGAATAAGAGGAGAGCTTGTTTAGAAAGCTCACTATTTTTGAATTTTTTTCTAAATTTATAGTACGCTGCTCGATTATCTGCACTCAACGTACTTTTCCAAATTACAGGTTCTGAGTTAATTAAACTATCTGCTAATTTTTTATAATTACTTTGAGGAAATTGTTTTAAAAAATTAGTATATGAAGCAATAGTATTTTGCTCTATTACTTTTTCCCAAGCGTTTATTTCTTCATTTTCGGAGCTAACTCCTTTTTTGTTATGTATTTGACTTGTTTCAGTGCGCTTTATTGTTGTACTAATTAAAGTTGCAAGTTTTGCATAAGGGATTAGAGCTAATGCAATTAACATAAAAAAAGTAATTGCCACTATTGCTATTTTCTTATTTTTATAAAATAAATTTGGTTTTGCATTAACCGTTGCACTTATTGTAATATTTTCATCAGATGCATTGCTCTTTAGTATAATATTACCAACATAATTACCTTCTTTCACTGGCATAAAAATAACTTTAAGCCCAGTATCTAATCGCTTTATTACCAGCCATTCTGAACTTTTTGTTACTTTCCAATCTAGCATACCTGCACCAATATTTTCAATATCTATAATGGCTTCTTTCATTTGTCCGATTGTAACATCTTCAAAATGAATTTGTGTAGGCGAAACTTCTAGGATAGGGCTTTTACCATCATTTACGCTAATGGATATTGGAATATTTTTATTTCCTCCGTTACTTTCAATTATGATATTTCCTTTGAGTGATGCAACTTTTGTTGTCTCGTATTCAATATAAATATGATTTTTGAATTGCTTGCAAATCAACCAATTAGGTGATTCTTTAATATTCCAATTTAAAGTTCCAGAGCCAGAATTAGAAACTTCAATTCTTTTAATTATCGGATTTCCTTCAATTAATGTATTGAATTCCAGATTATCAATATCAGTGGTTAATTGTGGTTTTTGCATTACTTTACCTGTTACTTTTAAAATGGCATCTCCACCATTGCTCGAAAGAACAAGTTCGTCGTCAAATTCAAAGGTTTTTTCTGCTTTAAAATTTAAAATAAGTAGGTTTTGTTTTTCTTGTATGAAAAAATAGTCAGGTACTTTTGATGTTATTTTCCATTTTAAAACACCAATGCCTCTATTTATAATTTTAATTTCACTTACTTTGTTTTCGCCAATCTCAATATCTCCAAAATTAACTTTATTGGTAGAAAGCCTTAATTCAAATTTTAAGTCTAAAATAGGGATGTTTTTTAGTTCGTAAATTATTTCAGAAGCTGTCTGGTATCTGTCTTTAGGGTTACTAGCGTTGCATTTTTTTAATATCGTTGTAATTTTTGGCGAGCGCAAATTGATTGAATCAGAGTAATTTGTACTTCCACAAAGCATTTGGTTTAGAATAAGTCCAAAGGAATATATATCGCTTCTTCCATCAATCAGCTGTGGATTTTTTTTCTGTTCAGGAGCCATATAAACGGGTGTTCCTGCATTACTCAAAATATCTTGATAATTATCAGAAAGAGCTAAACCGAAGTCAATTAGTTTTATATTATCTCCTTTGTGAGTAACTAAAATATTTTCGGGCTTCAGGTCTCTATGAAAAATTTGTTTTTTGTGGCAATACTCTAGTGCAGAGAGTATTTGGGTTGCTAATTTTTTTACAAGTGCGCCACTTTTTATTCCATTTTCGCCTATTAATTCAGTTAGTTGGTTTCCATCTACAAATTCCATGAAATAATAGGGGTCATTTATATTTTTCGATTTTCCATAAATTCGTACAATATGCTCATGTTCAAGCTCAAAAGTATTTTTAAATTCTTTATCAAAAAGGTCTAAAAATACAGGGTTATTTTTAAATTCGGGCTTTATTGCTTTTATTGCTACCCACTTTCCAAAGTACTTGGCTTTTAAAATCACGCTCATTGAGCCAGCGGTATTGTGCTGGGTTATATCTGTAAAATCATCTTTTTCAGTTACTTGCTCTGTTATGCTACCGATAGAAACAAATCCAGATTTGTTAAATGTTTCAAATCCTGATTTTTCACTGTAAGAGGTATTTAGACTAACTTGTGCTTTCTTTTTATTTATTTTTGTTAACTCATTGTCAATCAAAAATTCTAAATCAAGTGCGCTAACTTTTGCTTGCTTCGCTTTTTCTTGAAGATGTTTCTTCTTCTCTTTGGTTAATTCGCCATCGGCACACGCCGATTGGATTAGCATCTTTAAAACATTCAAATCCATTTGTTTAAGGATAAAATTAGCAAAATGAATAATACAAAACAGCTATAAAAACTCGGATAAAGTTAATTATCATATTGATTTAATTCAATTAAAATATATCTGTACAAAGATAAAACTTATTCGATTAATTTCATAAAATCGGCTTCATAAATAATTGGAATATTAAGTTTTCTGGCTTTTTCGAGTTTTGCAGGTCCAACATTTTCGCCGCATAAAAATAAATCTGTTTTATTTGAGATTGAAGCGGCAAGCTTGCCATTGTTCGACTCTATTAGTTTTTTTATTTCATCGCGCGAAATTGAAAAGGTGCCAGAAATAACAAACTTTTTTTCATTAAGTTTATTTTTAAACTCCTTATTTTCAATACGTTCTAGTTGTAAGCCCGATTGTTTTAGCGTTTGAATTATTTCAACATTTTGGTCATCAGAAAAAAAGGTGATTATGCTTTTGGCAACTACAGCTCCAACGTCTTCTAATTCGGTAAGTTGTTCTAAACTAGCTTTTTGAATATTTTCTATCGTTTTAAGCTGCTTGGCTATTTTTTTTGCGCTCGTTAGTCCTACATGCCTGATACCTAAGCCAAAAAGAAGATTTTCGAATGGAATTTGCTTTGAATCGGCAATACTTGCTAGTAAATTTTGTGCCGATTTTTCTTTAAACCCATCTAAACTAATAATTTGTTCGAACGTTAATTTGTACAAATCGGCTATATTTTTAACGAAGCCCGCATCGAAAAGAGCTTTTACAGTTGCTTCTCCTGCATTGATATTTAGAGCATTACGACTAATAAAATGTTCTATTTTTCCTTTGAGCTGTGGCGGGCAATTACTTTCATTTGGGCAATAGTGAGCTGCTTCGTCATCGTGTTTTTCTAGTTTGCTGCCACACTCAGGGCATTCGGCTATAAATGTAACTTTTTCAGCATTTTCGGGTCTTTTATCAATATTTACGCCCACAATCTTAGGTATAATTTCGCCGCCTTTTTCAACAAAGACCGTGTCCCCAATTCTAATATCGAGTAATTTTATTTGGTCTTGATTGTGCAACGATGCCCTTTTCACGGTTGTTCCTGCTAAAAGAACAGGCTTTAAATTTGCGACTGGAGTTACGGCTCCTGTTCTACCTACTTGGTATGTTATTGATTGTAAGGTTGTTTCAACTTGTTCGGCTTTGAATTTATACGAAATAGCCCAGCGAGGAGTTTTTGCTGTAAAACCTAATTCATCTTGTTGCGAAATAGAATCAATTTTTATAACAATTCCATCAATATCATATTCTAATTTATGACGTTCTTTGTCCCAAAAATTTATATATTCTAAAACTTCATCTATATTTTTGGCTATTTTGATATGCTCTGAAATTTTAAAACCCCATGATTTTGCTGTTGCTAAATTTTGGCTATGAGAAAGAGTTGGCAACTTTTCACCTAACAGATAATATAGAAAGCAATCGAGTTTTCTTTTTGCTACTTCGCTTGAATTTAGCAATTTAAGAGAGCCAGATGCTGAATTTCGAGGGTTGGCAAAAGCTTGCTCTCCTATTTCTTGTCGTTGTTTGTTCAAATCCTCAAAAACTTTATGTGGCATAAAAATTTCGCCGCGTATTTCAAATTCTACCGGAATATTTTTTCCAGTTAGGTTGAGAGGAATACTTTTGATGGTCATTACATTTTGAGTAACATCGTCGCCTTTAGTGCCATCTCCACGAGTTACAGCGCGTTGAAATTTTCCGTCTTTGTAAAATAAACTGATAGATGCACCATCAAATTTTAATTCGCACGAATAAGTAAATTCTGATTCTATTGATTTTCGTATTCTGCTATCAAAATTAATTAGTTCTTCTGCCGAGTAAGTATTGCCTAAAGAAAGCATCGGGTATTTATGTACTACTTGTTCAAATGCGTTATTTATATCATTTCCAACTCTTTGAGTAGGAGAATTTGGGTCATAAAAATCAGGGTTTTCTTTTTCTAACTCTTCTAGTTCTTTCATTAAAAAATCAAACTCCTTATCGCTTATAATCGGCTTATTTTCAACATAATACCTTTTATTATGCCCATCAAGTTCTTGTCTTAAAAAGGCAATGCGTTTTTTTGTAGTTTTTTTATTCATTTGGGGTGTTTTTGATTTTTTTAAAAACTTGTTTATTAATACTTTAGCCAATATATTTTCGTTCAAATATACTTTTTTTTTTGAAATAAAAATAATATATTTTTCGTAAAAATGAAAATAAAACCATCTTTTAAAAATTTCTTTGATAAATTAACTTTTATGTTTTATATTTGATACTTTAAATTATTTCTTTTTTTAATATAAAAATGAATTTTAATTATTCGATTTTTAAAATATTAACCTAAAAGAGAGAGCAGATGCTGATTTGTAGTAAAAAGCAAATTTTTTCAGTGATTTATGGTTTAATTATGTTATTATCAACTAATTCTATGCTTAGGGCTCAAGAAATAGGTGGTGAAATACATGAAAAAATATTGGGACAATTTGGTGTTGATACCCTTATTATGCTCGAACGCCAATTCGAAAATATTCAAATGGCAAGTCAGATGCAATCTGATGTAAATGAGATTTTAGATAAGGTTGACAAATTGAAAAATTCAGATAAAGCTCGCTCCAATAAAATATCAGCACTTACAATCAAGGCTTTGCAGGAGATGATATTCATTACTCGTATTTATGAGGAGTCGTTTGAAGTTGTTTTTGAGTTGTATTCTGCTCGTTTGATGGAATATCCGATTTTTGATTTCGATCAATTTACTAAAGCCAATGAACTTCTGGTTGAAGGAATGGAAATGAATGAGCAGATGAAAGGAAATTTGAGCGGCTTGACTTTTGATGACTCTGATTCTGTTATATTTAGGGTTATTAAAGATGCAAATGCTGCTCGTTTTAATACTTTGCATAAATTTCAAGAGGCTTTTTGTGTTTACTTGGGTTGCCAAAAAAAATCGGAAATTAGCACTTTTGTTGATATTTCTGCAATTGAGCCAATTATAGATGTCGATTTATCACTTACTCAAACAACTGATATTGATACTGTTGCAAAAAGTTGGGAGTGGTTGAATACGCCTGTTGATACATCGGCATGGGATTATTTTGAAGTGCGCAACGATTTTATTGTATTTAGGGTGCAGATTTTTGCTGTGAAAATTGCCCTTGATAAAGAGCGACTTGATGAATTATATTCTGGGTATGCCGATGTTTATGTAAATAAGGAAGATGATTTTTATCAATATTGGGTTGGCTCTTTTTTTACATACAATGAAGCACTGAAATTCTCCAACTTATACGGAAAAGATGCGTTTGTTATTGCCATAAAAGGTGGTAAACGCATTTCGATAAGGCAGGCAATTGAAGAGACATCTATTGAAAATATTTCAGATTCAGGAAATGAGCCTTGATGAATTTATTGTGCTTGTAATAAGTTAGTTACATAATTTCAAAAAGTTGATAATGCTCTCCATTCATTCCTACTTTATTATAAACATTTATTGCTTTTTGGTTAGTTTTATCTACATAAAGCCTAATGCCTGCGTATTTTTTATCGCTTTTCCAAATGGATTCTATATGATTATATAATTTTTTGAATACGCCATGTTGACGATATTCGGGCATTACATAAACTGATTGTATCCACAAAACGGTTGAATTTCGCCAATCGCTCCATTCGTAAGTAGTTAATAAAGAACCAATTATTTCGCCATTGCATTCTGCTACATAGTACTTTCCTTTTGTAGAATCTGTAAAAACAGCTTTAACGCCATTTTCAAGAATCGTGTTGTTTAATTTCAGATTTTCAGTTTCGAGAGCCATCGCTAATTGAAAATTTGCTATTGTTTGTGCATCTTCTTCTTTGGCATTTCTGATAATAATTTCAAAATCCATAATGTGATAATTATTTATATTTTTAGCATTATTTGTTAATTAAATCTAACTTACTATTTTATTTTCGGGCAAAGCATATTCCGACAACAGTGTAGTTTTCATATAATTATGAAACTCAATACTCATTTTGTGTGTTACGTTTTGAAGAAAGCAGAGAGAGAAGATACAAGTTTCTTTGCCTACCGGACAACTTATAATATCAATTTTCCCTTCAATAGATTCAAAAATATCTAAAAAACTAATTTCATTTGCTGGTTTCTTGAGAGCAAATCCACCTTTGGGACCTCTTTGAGATACTATAAAATCGTCTTTTACAAGCCGTTGCATAATTTTTGCAACATGGTGCCGCGAACTTTTTGTTTGCTCAGCTATGGTATTTACATTGGTAACTGCACTTGTTTGCGCAATCATTATCATACCATGCATGGCTATGCTTGCTGCTTCTGAAATATTAACTACTCTTGCCATATTTTTTTTTGCTAAATCTATATTTAATCAATATATGTTTGATTATCAATTAGTCGCTGATTATGTTCTTGAATAAAAGCTTTTAATTTTTTGAGTATTTTTTCTTCTATTTCAGGATATTTTCCTTTTAGATTTTTTTTCAACAACTTATCTTCTTTAATGTTATAAAGGCTAACAACTTCTTTCTCATCATATTGAAGTATAAAATCTCCCATAACGACTTGATATACATTAACCAAATAACTTACCGAAAAATGTTCTTCTTGTGTATTTTTAATATCTGAACCAAATGAAATATATTCGTGGTCGTATTTTAAATAACCGAGTATAGTTGGCATTATATCAATCTGTTGCATTACAGTAGAGTCGTTAAAACCTTTCCAGTTTTGGGTAGAAGGTTCGTAAATAATTACTGGAACTGCAAAAAAACCTGACGAAGTTTTGTATTCTTTTAAATCGCTAAAAGTTGCAGCATGGTCAGCCGTTATTACAAAAATAGTATTTTTGAACCATTCCATTTTTTTTGCTTTTTCGAAAAATTGTTTCAATGCAAAATCGGTGTAACCAATTGTTCTATGCAATTCTAGGTTTCCTTCCGGAAATTTGCCTTTGTATTTTTCGGGCACCACATACGGGTGATGCGACGAAACTGAAAAAAGAGTTGTGAAAAATGGTTGCTTGAATGTATTCATTTTGTGGGCAAAAAATTGGAAAAATTCTTCGTCCCAAATTCCCCAATATCCATCGAAATCGTCGTCATTATTATACTCATCTTTTCCAAAATAGTCGTCAAAACCTGCTAAAGTTGTAAATGCTTTAAAGCCCATTGAAGTATTTGGCGCACCATGAAAAAATGCCGAATAATATCCTTTTTTTGACAATGTGTTTGCAAGCGTATTAATTTTATTGCTGGAATAGTGCGAAAGAATGTAAGAAGTTACTAATGAAGGAATTCCGGCAGTAACCGAGGGTAATGCTTCTATCGACTTGCGTCCATTTGCAAAAGAATATTTGTGTGTATAAGATTGACCAATAAGGCTATCCAGAAAAGGAGTAAATCCTTTGTAGCCTTTAATATCTTTGTTGAGTGCTCCAATATTTTCTCTCCCAAAACTTTCAAGAATAAAAATTACTACATTTTTATTTTGAAAATTATTGGTTGTATCTGCTTTATGGTAAGCAGAATAGATAGTTTTTAGCTCTTGCTCTGCAAAATAATTCTTTTTTTCTAATGCTTTTTTTGAAAATGTGAGGTACAAGCTAAAAGGCGTGTTGAGTACAATGGCTGTTTCGTTAGGGTTATTGATGTATTCAGAAGCATTGCTCATGTTCAACGGACGACTTGTTCCATCGTAACCACTTCTAATACCGATAATTAGTAGTATGACAAACGCAGCAGAAACGATTAAATTAATAAAAAAATAGTGCCAATTTTTTATTATATTTGCGTTTCCAACAGTTATTTTTTTATTAGAATAAATCAACACTGCAATTAAAATGAGAGTGGCAAAAGTAATTTGCCAAAAATCGATTAAAAATTGAAAGAATAAAGTTCCTAAATTTGTTTCATTTTCAAATTGTTGGAATACGGAAGCAGTTGTTCGTTTTAGTGTAAATTGGTAATAGGCTATGTCGGCTAAATTGATTGCAATAATTAGCGAATTGGTTATATAAAATAGTGCAAGTGTTACTTTTTGATAAATTTTATTGTGCCGAAATTTAAAAGGTAGTAGCTGCAATAGTATGAAAATGAAGTTTGTATAGAGAATTGCTGTTAAGTCGAACCGCAATCCGCCAAGCATGAGGTACAAAAAGTGCGCTATTTCCATTTCTGGGAAATAACTTATATTATAAAGATAGAAAAGAATTCTACTTACCGAAAATATGAGCATTACAGTAGCAATTCTAAATGCTAAAACACTGTAAATGTTCTGAATAAATGGTATTTTGTTTGTTTGAAATTTCATCAAAATTTATACTTTAAAATATATAGAGTAATTCTTTTGTTTTTGAAAAGCTTGCAAAGTTATTTATTTAATTTTTAATAAAAAATCTTTAAGTAATTTTATGAAATTCAATTTTAAAAACGTTAAAATACAAAACCCATGCTGCATTTTTTTTTGTTTTAAATTTGCTGCCTGCCCTTTTTTTGTTAAATTTGGCAAATAATTGTAAAAAACGCTGCAAAGAGCAGCGTTTTTTTTGAAAATAATTATTTGTTTTTGATTGGATAATCTGGAACCGGTTGTATCCATTCTTTCCAGTTTTTAATTTCTTCTAAAATTACTTCTATTGCTTTGTTGAGTTGTTGGTCTTCGCCCATGTATTCTTTGTAAGGGTCATTGTCGATAATGATGTCTGGGGTAATTCCCTCACCTTCAATGAGCCAGCTTTTTCCTTCTCTGTCATATTTTGCAAATTCGGGCTTGCGCAAATCACCTCCATCTACAAAAGGCAAACTTCCTCGTATTCCGGTAATTGCACCCCAAGTGCGCACGCCAATAATTTTGCCAAGTTTCATGGTGCGGAAGCGATACGGGAAAATATCACCATCGGAAGCCGAGTAATTGTCAATCAACATTACTTTTGGACCTAAGTGCATATCAGCAGGGTCGGTTACTCCAATGGTTGCATTGCGTGGCAAAGCAGTCATAACCCATTGGCGTGCAAGTCGTTCGATAATCATGGGCGATACGTTTCCGCCTCCATTTCCTCTATCGTCGATGATGAGTGCTTTTTTGCGAAGTTGTGGGTAAAAATATTTGACAAACTCGTTCAAACCAGCTACTCCCATGTCAGGAATATGAATGTAACCTACCTGACCACCAGTGGCTTCGCTTACTTTGCGTATATTATTTTGAACCCAATTGTAATAATACAAACTAGCTTCGCTTGAGCGCGGCGATACCAATACGTTTCTTGCACCTTCAATTGAAGCTTTGCTATTGATAGTTAGCTCTATTGTTTTGTTGTCTAAGCCAATAAGAGCTTGATAAATGTCTTTCAAATTTTTTGTACTCTCGCCGTTTATGGCAATTATAAATTCGCCAACTTTCACATCTACACCTATTTCGGTAAGTGGCGATTGAAGCGAAGGCTCCCAGTTAGCGCCTTCTAGTATTTTTTCAATTTTGAAATATCCAGAAGCATCTTTGCTAAATTTTGCTCCCAGTAAGCCCATTTTTATGCGAGCTGGATTTGGTTTTTCTCCACTATTTACATAAGCGTGCCCAATATTTATTTCGCCAATTAGTTCGCCAATAATGTAAGTCAAGTCGTCGCGGTGCTTCACATAAGGCAAAAGCACTGCATATTTGTCGCGCATAGCCTTCCAATCTACGCCGTGCATGTTGGGGTCGAAAAAGAAATCCCGCATTTGTCGCCAACTTTCGTAGTAAATTTGCTTCCATTCTTCAGAATAATTTACAGATATTTTCATATTTTCTAATGAAACTGCATCGCTTAAACTAATATTTGAAGAAGGCACGTCAATAACATAATATTGACCTCTTTGCATTACTACCATTTTTTCTTTATTGGGCGAAAGGCTAAAGTTCATTCCTTTTCCTAATACCGTTTCTTTTTTACTTTTTAAGTCGAATACTTTTATTTGGCTTTGCTCATCGCTGTTTTTCATTGTGTTGTAATACACTTTTGTGCCAGAACATTCTAAATTCCAATAGTTTGCAGCTTCTATTGGCAGCGAAACTATTCTATTTATGATGCCATCAAAATCAATTTTAACAGCTTTTTTATCTACAATACTGGTTTCTGTTTTTTCTTCTTTCTTTTTGCCGTCAACCTCTTTCTTTTCTTCTTTTTTCTCTTCTTCTACTTTAAGCGCGTCATTTACAAGGGCAAACGGATTTTTTGTGTCTTTGGCAAGCGTTATGAGGTATATTTTGCTCATGTCGGAGTAAGAATGATTCCACTCTGTGCTACTGTAAGTTGGGTTAAATGTTCTACCCGAAACAAGAAATAAATATTTTCCGCAGCTACTAAATACCGGAGAACTTACATCAAACCAGCCATCGGTAACAGCTTCGGATTTGCCAGTTTCGAGGTTGTAAATGAATACTTTATTCTTGCTATCGTAGAGGTCATCGGTATATACAACCCATTTACTGTCAGGCGACCACGAATATTCTCTAATTTCCCACATTTTTGAAGCTGTGATTTGAGTTATTTTTTTTGTGGAAATATCTACATAGCTCAATCTTAGTTTTTTGTCGCTCCAAATTATTTTTTTACTATCGGGCGACCATTCAATGTTGTACTTGTAAGTATCTGCATTTGAAGTTAATTGAATTGCTTCGTTTTTTCCTTCGGGGTCTTGAATAAAAATTTCAAATTCACCATTTTTGTCAGAAACGTAGGCTATCCATTTTCCATCGGGCGACCAAGTTGCGTATTTTTCGTGTGCTCCGCTAGTTTTTGTTATATTTTTTGTAACACCTTCTTTTGCTGGCAAATTGAAAATATCGCCTCGTGCAGCAAATATTAAGCGTTCACCGTTGGGAGAGCTATTTCCGCCAAAAATTAATTTAGACGCATCTACAATTTTAGTTCTACCCCAATTTAATTCATTGGAGATGAATATATTTATTTTTTCTGTTTGTTGAGTTTTTATATTGAATTTAAAAATAAATCCTCCTTTTTCAAATACAATAAAGTCACCTCCAATAGATGGAAATTTAATATCAAAGTCTTTAAAATCAGTAACTTTAGTTGTTTCTTTTGTTTCGGTATTGTATTTGAAGAGATTCATCGTAAAATCGCGGTCAGAAAGAAAATAAATTTCTTTTTGGTGCCACATCGGAAAAATATCTTGCGCTTTATTATTGGTAATATTCTCTGTTTTTTTTGTTTCAAAATCGAAAACCCAAACATCATCAGCCATTCCGCCGGTATAATGTTTCCAAGTTCTAAATTCTCTGAAAACTCTATTAAATGCAAGCTTCTTTCCGTCAGGCGAATAGGTGTTCCAAGCGCCATTATTTAAAGGCATTTCTTCTGACATGCCTCCTTCAGGGCTTACCAAAAATAGTTGTCCTCTAAAATCGTTGTAAGAATAGCGGCGAGAGCGGTAAATGATTTTTTTACCATCTGGAGTCCAACTTATTACAATATTATTGGGTCCCATGCGGTCTCCAACTTCGTCTCTGTCTAGGGTTGCGGTGTAGGTAAGTCTTTGAGGTTCACCACCTTGAGCTGGTATTTTGAAAACCTCAGTGTTTCCATCGTACTGACCTGTGAATGCAATGGTTTTTCCATCAGGAGAAAATCGTGCAAACATCTCATAACCAATGTGGTCAGTTAATTTTCGAGCTAAGCCACCATTGGCATTTGTTGTATATAAATCGCCGGCATAGCTGAAAACTAATTGGTCGCCATGGATAGCGGGAAAACGCAAAAGGCGCGCTTCTTCCTGTGCACTAAGCATTTGCATTATAGCAAGAAGGCTAAATAAAGCAACGATTTTTTTTAACATAGCATTTCGTTTTATGTGGTTTTTTTAAGTTAATTTTCAAAAAATAAATGTATTGCTATTTTTATTATTTTAATTTTATAAAAATATGAAATTTTTTTTTTACACTGAAATTTTTAAAACATTATTTTGTTTTAATTTATCGAAAAAAGGTAAACAATTTATAGTATAAACGTATAACATACTTATTTTCAAGCTATTAATCTATTTAAAATTGCTTATTTCGTTGAGTTTATCCGAAATTTCTTTGCGGAGATTCAGTATTTTTGCAAGAAAATGATTGTTTGACTTTTGTAAACTAACAAATTGCAACGACGAACGCACTTTTACAAACTGTTTGTAATAATGTAAACTTACATATAGCGAAGCCGGTAGCAAAATCAAATAAACCCATTTTACCCACCAAATATCAGTAAATAAGCTTACTATAAACATTTGTAACAGATAAATGAGTGGCGCAATTAATACACCTAAAACATATTTGATGGAACTGTGGAATTGCTGGTCTTTAATCTTTTGATTAATAAGCTTTTGTGGCAAAAGTGGCAGGTAGTTGTTTACAAGACTGAATAGATGAATGGGAAACAAAAGTAGCAGCAATAGAGCTTGCAAATAGAGTGAAATAGAGCTAAATTTTGCTTTTTTCACTTGCCAATCTCTAAAATCCAATCGCTTGAGTCCTTTTGAATATTCCTGTACTTTTTCATGTAACTCTTTCATTTCCTGCGGTTTTTGCTCATTAAAGATGTCGAGTGATTTTATCAGTTCTTTGTCTGTGATTAAATCATTTAGCGCATTTTTTTTCTCTAAGTTTACTTTTTTATACATTTCATCTCTGTACAAGTGGCGCATTATTTCATACGAGTCGTAATATTCTACGTTTTCAATATTTATAATTAACTTTTTCATTTCTTCGGCTAACTTTTTGTTAAATAGATTGATACCTCTATTATCGCTAGCCAAAAATTCATCTTTAAACTCATTCACTGAAATAGGTTTTCCATAAATAACGGTTACATTTGTTAGCAGATTTGTGTAGTTATCGTAATAAATTCCAGCAGGAATAACTACAAGGTCGAGTGAAAAATCAGTAACAGCTTCTGCTTGAAAAGCAATGCGTGCGAGTCCTTTTTTTAGTGGCAACAAAAAGCGCTTTGAATTGTGCGCCGCTTCAGGAAAAATAATAATTGGAATGTTATTTTTGAGCACTTCTGCCGAGCGTTTGAAAATAGGCTCATTTTTGCTTAAATTTTCTTTTCCGTCCCTAATTCTATAGGCTGGCATCATTCGTGCCCACTCTATAAATTTAGCTAAGTGCTTGTTGCTGAATAAGTCGGCACGTGCAATAAAAACAGGGCGTTGAAAAGCATCGATAATTACAGCAGCGTCCATGAGCGCGTTTTGGTGATTAGGCGCAATCATGTAGGCTTTATCTCTTGGTATATTTTCTAATCCATACACATTCACTGAGTTGTAGAAAAAACCACGCATTAAAAACATGGCATATTCTCTTACTGCTTTGTACGACAAATAAAATTTATCTATTTTTTTGAATATTTTTACTTCGTTTTCTTTTGTCATTGTTTAAGTTCCTTACTTTATTCTAAATTATATATTTTTTTCTACAAAATGTTTTTTGTTATAAGAGAATAGGAATTAATAATTATAGTATTTTATAGCTAAATGGGTTTAAATCCCTTAATTAAGTAATAAATTATAGTTATTTATTTTCTCATAAACAAACTGCTTGATATGCAAAAATAATTATATTATTGGTTTTGGCAAGCAAAAAAAAGATATTTTATTTTATACTTTGCAATAATTATTCTATTTTGGGGTTAAATATAAATTGTTTTTGTAAATAAATTTTTGTTTTTGTTTTAAAATATTGTAAATTAGCCGTCTATAATTCATTTGCTTTAGTTATTTTTGTTGGTTCTTACAAGATTAGTTTCTATTTTGCCTTTAATTTTAATACTCTGAAATAATGAAAATCTGGAAATCAAATAGTTTTTTATTTTTATTCATTTTCTTTTTTCTTACGAGTAATATCTCTAATTGTCAGCTTGTTAATGTTGAAAAACGAAGGCAGAGAATTCAAGATACTTTAATCGGTGCAGTAGGAATTTCGGCAAACATTCTTAAAAATACAAAAGATGTCATTCTTATAAATGGAAATTTATCTATTGATTGGAATTTTAGAAATACTACTTTTTTATTGTATAGTGAGCTATCTTATAACAAAGTAAATGACGAAATATTAGTGAATGATAGTTATCAGCATTTAAGGTACAATTATCGATTTTCGCAAATAAATTTTATGACGCTCGAGTTTTTTGGTCAGAACCAATTCAATATGATAAAGTTGCTTGAGCATCGCAATATAGCTGGGGGAGGCTTTCGTTTAGGTCTTTTCGATAAGGAAAAATTCTATTTATATTTTTCGCCACTTTTTATGTTTGAGAGAGAAGTACTTAGCGATGGCTTGCATACAATCAATAGACGTTTTAAAGGCGATTTTTATATTTCAATGGGCTTTTATGTCAATCAGGTATTTAAAGTTAGTCATGTTACTTATTATCAGCCAAATATTTATAAATTTCAAGAATTTAGAATAATGAGTGAGACGTCGCTTTCATTTAAAATTCTAAAAAATATAGCATTTTCTTTTGATTTTAGTGTTTCTTATGATTCTCATCCACCGATAGATTACAAATTGGAAAATCCTGCAGCAATTCCAAAACTTTTTTACATTGCAAAAAATGGATTTCTATTTAATTTTTAAAACAGCACAGATGTCTATTTTTTTATTAAAAAATTTGTACCCACATAAATTATATTATTGCTTTAAACATAGCTTCTGCTTTTAGAAGGCATTCATTGTATTCATTTTCAGCTATCGACAGGTGAGTTATTGCACTACCTACCATAAACGAAAGGTATTTCTCTGCTGAGTTGTAAAGAATGGTGCGTATGATTACGTTGAAATCAAAATCTCCGTTAGGTTTTATATAACCAATTGAACCTGAGTAAATTCCTCTTTTTGTGAACTCATATTGTTCTATCAATTGCATTGCCTTTATTTTGGGTGCTCCAGTCATAGAACCCATTGGAAAACAATTTTTTAGCGTTGCAATTCCGTCTTTTTCAGAGTCTAAAGTGCAGCTAATGCTCGAAATCATCTGGTGCACCTGCGCAAAGCTATAAATTTTGCACAATTCATCTACTTTTACACTTCCAAAACTTGCCGTTTTCGACAAGTCGTTGCGTACCAAATCTACAATCATTATATTTTCTGCACGCTCTTTTATATCATTTTCAAGTAATTGCGAAAGCAGTGCATCTTCTTCGGGAGTTTTGCCTCGTTTTATTGTGCCTTTGATGGGTTGCGAAATTATTTTTGTTCCTATTTTTCTTAAAAAGCGTTCTGGTGAGGCTGAAATAGCAAATATTTCGTCATTTCGGTAAAAACAGGAGAATGGAGTAGGTGATATTTTGCATATTTTGTTATATAGTATGTCTGTTGCTATCGTTATTTTGGGTGCAAAAAATTCCATGCAATAGTTGATTTCGTAGATATCGCCTACGCTGATATGTTCCTTTAATTTATTTACAGCCTCTATGTATTTATTTTTAGATACTCTTTGTTTTATTTTTACTTCAGGTAGGTTATTTTCTTCGCAAAGCGTATATTTTTTTATCAATTTAATTAGATTGATTGCTTCATTTTCTGTATTAAATTGTGGCAAATATTCTACTACAAGTTTTTTCTCCTTTATTAAAATCACAAACTGGGGTTGAAAAAAGTGCATTTTGGGAGCCTTTATTCCATCAAAATTACTTGATGTTAGAGGTTCTGTCTCATTTTTCAAATCATAAGAAAAATAGCCAAAAAGCCAATCGTTTAGTTTGTTAAATTCTTGTTGTAAGGCACCAAAGTTATTATTTGCAACGTTTTTAATTTCCGCAATCTTTTCTATTGCTGCGATAAAATCATATTCGAGTACTAAATTGGGGTTCTGATTAAAACTATTTCTATCTAAAATACTGAAAATTTGATAATTAGATACATAGCTAATGAGTTTTTTTTTGAAATGTTCAGGAGATTCCAAAGCTACTGTTATTGATTTTCTCATGGTAAGATTTGCAAATAATTTTGTATCAATTTAATAAATTAGTTTATTTTTATTATAAAAAAATAGACGAATTGTCTGAATTTAATTTGGCAAATATAGATAAACTATTTTTTGGCAAAAAAAAACACCCCGAACAAGTGTTCGAGGTGTAAAAACAAAATCTAACCATGAAAAAATTAATGTTTGCTCAAGTAATTTGCAATTCCTTCTTGCGATGCTTTTAAAGCCTCTTCGCCTTCGTTCCAGTTTGCAGGGCAAACTTCGCCATGTTTTTCAAAATATTGAAGCGCATTTACCATGCGAAGTGTTTCGTTTACATTTCTGCCAAGTGGCATATTGTTAATTGTTTCGTGTTGCACAACTCCTTCTTTATCAATAAGAAATAAACCTCTATATGCCATTGGAGTGCCGCTGAAAGAGCTATTTCCTTCGTCGTCGTAGTCATATTGTCCGGCTAATACGCCAAAGTTTTCGGCTATTGTTTTTGCAGAATCTGCAACTAACGGATATTTAACACCTTTAATACCGCCATCGTTTTTCTCAGTTTGCAACCATTTCCAATGCGAAAATTGTGAATCAACCGAACAGCCAACTACTGCTACATTTTTAGCGTCGAACTCTGCTATTCTTTCTTGGAAAGCTAAAATTTCAGTTGGACAAACAAAAGTGAAGTCTGCTGGGTAAAAATAAAAAACTACGTATTTTTTTCCTAAATATTGCTTTAATGAGAAGTTTTCTACTATTTCTCCGCCATTTACTACAGCTGGTGCTGTAAAAAGTGGTGCTTTTTTTCCTACTAATGACATGAATTATTTATTTATGAGTTTATATTTAATTAATTTTGTATAAATGAAAATTTGCGTTTTATATTTTCAGATACAAAGGTATGAAATTATTTTTAATTTAGAAACATTTTAAATAAATATTTTCTAAAAAAAAAAATATTATTTTAAACATATTGGTTTTTAGGGAATTAAGTAAATAGTCATTTTGCTTTTTTTCGATTTTATTTTAGTATCAATTTTGCATATTATTTGCTAATTGCAACACTTTTATTAATTTTGTATTCAAAACGGCTAGTAAACTTTCTTAAAATTAGGCGTTCTGTTCTGTTTTTTGGATTGTTTTTATAAATAAAATGTTATGCTGCAAAAAAAATATGAGTGCGTATTAATTGGCGTTTCTGCCGGCGGGATGACGGCTTTGCAGCAAATTTTACCTTTTTTGCCACAAAATTTTTCACTTCCTATTGTAATTGTGCAGCATTTGCATCCTCACCAAGGAAATTTTCATATAAAATTTTATAGTAGCAAATGTCAAGTTCTGGTGAGCGAAGCCACTGAGCAGTCTGCTATTTTAGCTGGTAATGTTTATTTTGCACCAGCTAATTATCATTTACTTATTGAAGAATCAAAAGTTTTTTCTCTATCTGTCGATCCAAAAGTAAATTTTTCTCGTCCATCGATTGATGTTTTATTTGAGTCGGCTATTGAAGCTTATGGCGACAAATTGGTTGCTATAATTTTGACAGGTGCAAATAATGACGGTGCGAAATCGCTTAAAATGCTACACGATGCTGGCGGATTTACTATCGTTCAAGACCCTTCGGAAGCAGAAGTTGATGCAATGCCTAAAAATGCTATAAAACTTCACAATCCATCGAAAGTATTGAAGTTGAACGAGATTAAAGATTTTTTGCTAGCATTGCATGTTCATTAATATTTTCTTATTTTTTACTATAATTTTAGCAGTATTAATAGTAAATTAGATTTGGATTATTAACTTTTGATGATTTTAAATTTACTTTAACTAGGCATTGCTTAGCGTCTGATTTTGTGAAAATTGTTTCTTCTGTATTTGTTTGTTTTATATTTAATTGCTTTTTTTTACTTTATTTATTTTTGCCAATTTACTTCTATTCAAATTGTGTTTCTTTTTTTTCATTTTTTTAGAACAAAATTTTTGTCATTTTGCATTTGTTTACAAATTACATCATTAAAAAAAGCGGAACATGTTGATTATGAGTACTTTTTTGTAAATTTTAAATTGTAATTCGATGGTAAATTGCAAAACGATACAAAAATAAACCAAACAAAAACCGGCACGCACACAAACACATTTGTAAACCAAACAAAAACCAGCACGCACACAAAGTTCATAAATAGTACGGAATATTGGCTTTAAATACCAGGGATTTTATTTTAAAATATTAATTACCTATTATTTATGCTTATTTTTAGTTGTATTTTGGTGTGTGTTTTGGAATGAGTTTAGATGTAAACTACTTTAGATGGAAATAATATTGTGAGTCGTTTTTTTAAGAAGTTAATTGTTTTAAAATCTTACCAGCTTGAGCCACCGCCACCGCCAAACCCACCGCCACTTCTGAAGCTTGTGCTACTTCTAAAGCTACTTCCACCAGACCATGATGCTCTACTCGAATTATTCCAAGTACTTCTTTTCCAAGAGTTTGAAGCATTGTAATTCAATACTTGTTCTATTTTATGCATGGTATTTAGCGTTTTTTTTGCAAATTCACTAGTAGAAAGTGGAAGGTTATTTTTTCCGTAATCTATTGGTTTATTGATAGTTAATTCATTAAATTTTTCAGACCAAATTTTGCCTTTCCCCATAATGATAGCAAAGGCGATAGTTTCCGAAAAATAATTCTCATTTTTGCTTATTAAAGTCTCTAGTCTTTCTTTTTCAGCTATTTCAATAAATTCAGCAAATCCGATTAAATGTTTATAAATTTTATTTCCAAAGTGAGCTCTTTTTGGCATTATTTTTCCAAAGAAAAATACGATGATTGAACTTGATAATAAGCTAATAAACAATTGGTTGAATCTAAATTCGTTTAAAAATACAATTCCTGAGCTTATCAAAGTAACGATGGAAAGTACTACTAAAAATTGTCCAAAGCCATAAGTGCCCGGGGTGTAGAAATTATTTGTTTTTGCATGTCTAACCATCTGTTTAAAAGCTTTTTGCAATTTACTTGCAAATTTGCCTTTAAATTGGCTGAGTTGCACAATTTCGGTTTCTTTTTTTCCATAAAAAATACTATTAAAAATTGTTTTTTCGAAATTTTTTGCTGTTTTTGGTAGATTTTTTAGCAATTTGAATGAAATTTCGTGCCCATCATCGATGATTGTTATGTAGTTTTTTGCAGCCCAATAATAAAATAACGCAATTAAATCGCGTTTGTGCAATTTATTATCCCAAAGCAAACCTGCTTCTGCTGGTGTTACATTTTCTGGTGCATGGTATTGTACTACAAGTGTGGTTTCAATTTCTTTACCTATTAATAACCAAATAATTAGAAGTACAAAAAATACAAAAACCGGAATTAGCAGCGTGGAGTTATTGATTAGAAAAAGATTTATTTCGCTTGATACAGAGATATTTGTAAATACGCTTTCTGGAAAGCGGATAGCAATGGCAAAAGGTGTTTGTGCTGCATTTATCAATCCTAATTTTAGGCTAATTTTATTTTTTTCAATGCTAAATGGGATTTTTTTGCTTAGGCTGTCGTTGTAAGTAATATAGCAATTAATTTGCTCGTTTTCAATGGGTTTTGGCAGTTCAATGCTGCAAAAAGTTTCTTTAATAGGTTCGCAAGTGTTTGTTAAAATAGGAATGTGTACAATAATTCCCGAATCGGTGCTAGTGGTAATGTCGTAAACACTGTATTTGATGTTCATGGTTGCATTGTTCTGATTTTCAAGTTCTGAGTACCAAGTGTACTGTTGCTCGCTGGCAAAATTGTTTACAAACGTATTGGGAGAAAACTCGATATTTGAGTAGTAAGGTTTGTAAACATCGCTGAAAAAACTTTGCCGATTAGTACGAATTGTTCTACTTTCAAAATGCTGAAAATCAAAGTAATATATTTTTCTATACAAATTGTAAACAAGTGGGAAAGGCTGTTTCTTTTTATAATTTTCGAAAAAATTGATTTCAATTTTTTCGTTGAAATGAATAAGTTTGTCATTATCTATTTTAATGTTTACATTTATATTGTCGATATAATAATTAGTAGCAGATTTAATTATTTCAGAATCAGGTAAGTTTCCAATTGTATTTTCGGGCAATTGGAGTAAAATTTCTTCTGGTTTGTTTGTTTTCAGAAAGTTAGCGTCTATTTTATTTTTTGAAGCAATTAGTTTTGTTTTTGAATTCTTTAAATTTTTTGATTGTTCTAAATTTACGCTTTTGTCGGTTTTTATCGAAAAATGGGCATCGAACGGGTAATTTTCGTTACTTTGAGTAAAAAAATTCCATGCAAAAAAATTTTTATTCTTTTGTTTGTATAAACTGCCCCATGTTTGATATTGTAATTCAATGATTTGCTTGCCGTTAAGCATTGGACTATTGCTTGCCGAACCAATATGAAATTGATAAAAATCGCCTTTTTCTTTTATTGTTACTTTAAATTTATTTTTTTGAGTATTGAATTTCAAGAAGATTTCTTGCTGTTTTCCGTTTTCAATCGTTATAAATTTAGGAATTTCATAAATAAATCCATTTTGGAAATTATTAAAATTTACTTCAATTGAATCGACAAAATTGCATGAGCCATTGTGATTTATCTTTACAAAACTTTTAATTTTTTCAATTTTATAAGCAGTTTGCAAATATTTTTTTTGAAATTTCAAGGCTATTGAAATACCTTCGTTGGGATTTAGTATTTTAGTGCTTTCTCCAATTAACTGCGATGGATTTAGTGTATAAATTGCATCGTGATTTTGCTGCCCCTTCTCTCCTGTAACTATTTGAATATCAGATTTTTTTAATGCGTATGCTTTTTTCAAATGTATTTCGAAATTGACCTTATTTATTGGCACATTCCATTCATTTCCAATTATATTCCACGTAATTTCGTCGTATAAACTGAATGGATTTACAATGCCTGAAACTTTGTAGTGAATGATATATTCTTGTTTTCCGTTGACTAATTTATTGGGCGAACCAATTTTAATTTCTAAATTATTGTAATTTTCAGTTGTAGCGAATTGTCGATTTTCTACCGAAAGGTCGTAAATTTTGATAAAATAGGAGCTAGTTGGCTCAGCTCTAAACGATTTGAGCGAGTCGGGAAGGTACGAAATGTGGTATTGAAAAGGAATTGTTCTGAGTATTCCGCGTCTTGCAGCTGTAAAGTTTACGTTTATTTTTTCGGTAATTTCCATACTTCCGTCAGGCAGAATTTCAATTTTTACATGAAAATTTTCTATGTAAAAATCTTCTGCAATGGCAGAAAAATTGAGTATTAAACTTATGAAGATTGCAATTGTGTGTTTCATTTTTTCAGACACTATTTAAAATTGGCTTCAGGGTTTTCTTTTACTTGGTCATAATTTTCTACCTCAAAAAATTGGAAAGTTTGAAAACCTAAAAAATTGGCAAAAATTATTCCTGGAAAACTTTCTATTGCATTATTGCTGTCGCGCACTACGGCATTGTAATAGCGGCGTGCAAGCTGAATTTGTTTTTCGATATCTTCCAAGGCGTTTTGAAAGTCGAGAAAGTTTTTATTTGCTTGCAAATCAGGATATTTGCTTGCAAGTTCAAGTATTTGCTGCATCGAATTTGATAGTTTATTTTCTGCTTTGGCTTGCATTTCAACTCCTTGTGCTTCAATTCCTTGCTCTCTATATTTAGCAATCGAATCAATTATGGATTCTTCGTGCGTAGCAATGGCTTTTACAGTACTTAATAAATTGGGAATGAGACTATAACGTCGTTTCAATTGCACTTCTATTCCACTCCAAGCTTCGCTGGTTTTGTTTTTATTACGAACAAATTTGTTGTAATAAATTGCAATAATTATTATAGTTAAGAGGCTGATTATTAAAATTGAATATATAAATATCATGGTTTTAATTTTTTTATTATAGAGTTGTTTTATTTTTCAAAAAAAAACAGTTTGTTTTTAGTTCTCTAAATATTTGCTATATTTTTTATCGTTTTCCATCAATTCCATTTTAAGTTTTGCTTTGCCAAAACCAAATTCGTAGGCTTTTGTATAATATTGATAAGCAAGCTGAAGCAAATTTTTTTTCTTTTTTTTTGCTAAAATACCACTTGTTTTGTCAGCTAAATCTTTTAAATCGTTAGACAAGTCGTAGTAAGTTTGGGCTGTTGTTTGCTTTGCTTTTGTTACTTGCTTTTCGGTTTCAATAATTTGGGCTTTTAGTTTTTCCAGCTTTAAGTTTTGTGCGAAATATTTTTCTTCTAACTCATTAATTACATTATTGTTAGAAATAAATTTCTCATCTTTTTCTTTTATTAATTCACTCAAATAGATTGTTTCGTTTTTTTGCAATTCTATTTCTTTTAATAGGTCATTGTAATAATTTGTTTTTTTAGTTATTCGGGTGTTTAGCTCGCTTATATATATTCTGGGCAGTGCCGAGTTTTGTGTATTTAGTTCGTTTTCAAATAGATGAAGTTCAATTTGCTTATCTTTGAGCATATTGTTCAAGTGTTTTATTTTAGTGAGTGCAAACGTTTTTTTTGTTTTGGATATTGAAGCTAATTCTTTGTCTTCTAGGCTTATAGAATCAAAAATATACTCAGTTTTGTATATCAAATTATTCATTTCAAGCAAATTTAGGCTATCCTTCTTTATTTTATTTTTTAGCATGGCTATTTCATTATCAACTTCGCTATTTTTGATGCACGAGGTTAAAACTAAAAAGCTTATTATCAATGAATTAAATATGTAAATTAGTGTTTTTTGCATAAATTTTATTACTTATTCTATTTTTTTTTGAATAGATTATTTTACATCGTTTTTTAAACTCGATGCTCTTACAATTAGCTCTGTATTAATCATATACGTTTGAGGAGCATAATTTTCAATATTTCCTTCGAGCCTATTAATTAGTACTTCGGCAGCTTTGCAGCCCATTTCGTATCCATGCTGCTCTATCGACGAAAGGTTTGGTTCTATAATTTTGGAAATAATTCCGTCGCTAAAACCAATTACAGCTACGTCTTTAGGAATGGAAAGTCCTTTATTCTTGATACTTATCATAGCTCCGGCAGCAGTAGCATCGTTTACTGCAAAAATTCCATCGGGTGGATTTTTCATCGAAAGCATTGAATGTGTTACAATTAGCGCTTGCTCGTGCTGGTCGCATTGTACTACCAATTCTTTTTCGTAGGGGATACCGTATTTTTCGAGAGCTTCCAAATAGCCAATGAATCTATCGCGCCCAATGGCTAAATTTTGTGGTGCACTGTAATGAGCTATTCGCTTGCAGCCGTTCAAAATCAGGTGTTCGGTTGCTAAAAATGCTCCTTTTTTGTCATCAACAATTACTCGGTCTGTTTCGAGCGATTTGCAAATTCGGTCGAAAAATACAATAGGTATTCCGTTGTCTTGCAGGTTTTTAAAGTGGTCATTTTTCCGAGTTTCTTTTGCCAGTGAGCATAAAATACCATCAACTCTTGCCGCTAAAAGAGTTTCAGCTCCTCTAACTTCGCGCAAATAATCGTCGTTGGATTGGCTAATCATGATGTGATATCCAGCTTTGAAAGCCACATCATCGATTCCGCTAATGACCGATGAAAAAAAATGGTGTACTATTTCTGGTACAATTACTCCCAATGTTTTGCTTCTACTGCTCCTGAGGCTCAGTGCAATAGTGTTGGGTTTGTACTTCAATTTTTTTGCTAATTCCAAAACATCTTTCTTCGTTTTTTCGCTAATGCTGGGGTGATTTTTTAGCGCACGCGAAACCGTGGAAGCCGAGATTTTCAATTCTTTGGCAATATCTTTTATGGTAATTTGTGAGCTTCTCATTTTTTACCGTTTGTTTGGTTGATATAATGAAGTTTTACTTTTCCGGTTTTTGTATTGAAAATTATTTTCCTTCCGAGCTTTCCTTCAGTGTTAGAACTCATTACAGGAATTTTGTATTCGCTGAGCATTTCAAAAGCAATTGCGGCATTTCTTTTTCCAATGATAAAGCTATTACTTTCAGTTTCTAATACTTCGCCACCGCCAAAAACTTTTGCTTGCATATTTGTTCTTTTAACTCCTTGGTTTTCAAGTTTTTCAATTAATCTTTTTATTGCAATATTTCCATATTTGGGCGAGGCTAAGCCTTTTCCATTCCACAAAGGTAGCATATAATGGTTCATGCCTCCAATTTGCGTAATGGGATCCCAAATGCAAACAGCAATGCAAGAACCTAAAATTGTTAGAATATTAGTTTCTTCCTTGCTAACATGGAGGTTTGATGGAAATAAAAAATAGGAAATTGGTTCGTTGTTGAGCATAATTTTAGAAAATTTCTTCGGTTTCATCGTCAAAAAGAAATTCATCTAAGATAGCGTTTGTGCTTTCTATGTTTTCTTTTTGAATAATTGGCAGAGTAATTGTAAAGGTTGCGCCTTTGTCAAGTTCCGATTCTACTTTTATTTTTCCATTGAGCAGGTTAACGTAAGCCAACGCAATAGACAGTCCCAATCCATGTCCACGATTGATTGAATTTATCGAATTGTCTATTTTTTTGAATCTATCAAAGATTACCGAAATGTATTCTTTCGAAATACCAATTCCAAAATCTTGAACAGACATGCTAAGTTCTGAGTTCGAAATGCTTATTTTTATAACAATTCGGTTGTATTCTTTGCTAAATTTAATTGCATTTCGTAGAATATTTGAAAAAATTAAGCGCAATTTGGCTTCATCGCTCAACTGTCGGTTGTTTTGGGCTGTGAAATTTTCAAATTTCAATTCAGTTTTTAGTTTTTTTTCAATTAGCTTCGATTGATAATTTTCAATTTCTTCATTTATAAGTTCTTCTATGTTGATGAATGAAAAATCGGGATTTGTATCACCTGCTTCAATTTCGGCAGCAGCAAAAATATTTCGCAATTGTTGGTCTAGTTCAAAGGCTTCGTTGTGAATTATTTCGGAGAAGTTAATTATTTTATACAACTTGTCTTTTGGCAATTGTGATATATTTTTCGAAATTCCTATTATTGACGATAGCGGATTGATAATTTCATTTCTTATGTGCGATAAAAAATGGGTTTTGATTGCTTCCGATTCTTCCAGTTTCACGTTTACCTCTTTAAGCTCTTCGGTAAGTTTTTGCAATTCGCTAAGCGCTTTTTCATTTTCAGTAAATCTATTTTCAAGCTCTTGAATTAGCTCTTTATCTGTAAGTTTTGACATATTTGTTTTGTTTTAGTCTTTTTTTTAGAAAAAAAATATCTTCGCTTTAAATCTTTCTTATGATTCCCTTTTTAGATTAAAAAATTGTGTTAATGTGCTTTCATAAAGATAGTTGGCTTTACTTGTTTCACATTAAGTTTCATGTTAGTTACCGATTCCGAATGCCCAAGAAACAAAAAGCCGTTGGGTTTAAGTTTATCAATCAGTCGGTTAAGTACTTTTTCTTGAGTTTCGCGGTCGAAATAAATCAGTACGTTGCGGCAAAAAATAATATCAAAACTTGGTATTTTTGTTTCATAATTCTTATTCATCAGATTAAGTAGTTGAAAACTAGTTTTGTCGCGTAAACTTTGCACAACTCGTACTGTTTTAGCATCTCTATCTTTGCTTCTTAAAAAATATTTTTTTTTCAGGTGCATAGGAATTGGCACAATTGCATTTTCCGAGTAAATAGCAGTAATTGCTTTCGAAAGCATTGTTTTTGAGATGTCAGTACCTAAAATATTAAAATTGAGCAATGGATTTCTGTCTTTAAACTCAGACAAAACCATGGCTAAAGTATAAACTTCTTCACCACTAGAAGCTGCTGAACTCCAAACATTTAGACTGTTCATGTTACTTTTCATAAAGAGCGGAAGTAATTCATTGGTCATAAACTCAAAGTGAGCATTTTCTCTAAAAAAATCGGTTTTATTGGTCGAAACTTCATCAATCATGTATAAAACTTCGTTTTGCAAACCCTCAGAGCTAAATAAATAGTTGATATATTCACCAAAGCTACTCATTTTAAGAGTTCTAAGTCGTTTTAACAATCTACTTTGCAGCATCGTTTTTTTTGCTAGTGGAAGTTTTATTCCATAGTTATCGTAAATGAATTTGCTCAGTTTTGTAAATTCGCTATCACTCAGTGAAGTTTTATAAATATTTAGAATGAAATTTGGGTCGTTCATAATTTGTTAATTTAAAAATTTTCATAGATTTCATTTGAAGTTAATTTGGCATAAAATACAGAAAATCAGTTATTTTATTGTTTTTAAAATCTCCTCTATTCCTTTTTCAGTCGTTGTTAGTTTTTCTTTGCAAGCTGTAATTAATTCTGCTGCTCTTTTCACTTTTTCCGAAAGAATGTCCACATCTATCTCTTCATTTTCTATTTCAGTTAGAATTGTTTCTATTTCAGTCATTGATTCTGAGTACGATACGTTTTTTTTTCCCATTTTAGAATTTTCTTAAAAAGTTAGCGAAAAGATTAAAAAATACTCATTTCTTTCCAAAGTTTTTCAAATTGATTTTTAAAAAGAGTTGTATTGCTTTGATTATTTATAACTATCACATTTTCATGGTTATAAAGCTCTGCACTTCGAGTCCAATTGTAGCTTCCGGTCAGCACCAGTTTACTGTCGATAATTGCAAATTTGTGGTGCATGTGGTTGCTGGTGTTATCTATTTTAACAGGAATGCCTGCTTGTGCAAGTAATTGTATATCAGAGCCTTTATCCAATAATTTTTCGTTGTCGCTTAAAATTCTTACCTTCACTTTTCGTTTGTGTGCTTCTATTAGTTTATTACTAATTTCGTTGTCGCTGATAGTAAACACGCACACATCTAAGCTGTTTTGGGCTTGGCTAATTGCTTCTATAATAGCAACTTTGCATTCACTTCCTGGTGAAAAAAACGTTTCAATATCATTTTGAACTTCTTTTTCTAAGCCGTTGAGTGCCTTATTTGCGTTTTCGAGCCATTCTACTATCATTTTATTATTTGTGGCATTGACTTTTGCCAAAGCAATATCAAAAATTTTGCTTCGTATAAAATCAATTTCTCTTTTGCTCAAATTTTTATCTTGTAGTTGTTGTTTGATATTTTTGCGTTCAAAACTTCCAAAAATTTCATCAGCTACCGAATCTTCAAAAAGTTTAATAATATTGTCCATTTATTGAAATTATAATTTGTTGAATATTAAATTGTTCTGTTTTTTTTTACCCTCAATATTTATACGTGTAAATATATAATTTTTTTTTTATTTTAGATAAATTTTATAAAAAAAACTTTAACGAATTTTGTTTTAATAAAAAAAAAGTTAAAATTTATATTTCAGAGGTTTTCATGCAGACACTAAATAGCACTAGTACTTATTATTACTTTATATTTTGGTGACTTTATGATATATTTTTTTTAGAAAATGTTTAAAAGCATAAAGTTTTAATCCTAGCGTTTTATAACAATATAAAAAAAATAGATTTTCAGTGTTTAGTTTTAACACATGAAAATCTATTAAATTTTAAAGAAGGTATTTTAAGCACTAATAATTTTACCCGTTTCTGGATTTCTCTCAGAGCCATGCATACTGTGAGGTATTGAAAAAATGATAAGCACGAAAAGTGCACCTACAACCATTGCCCATCTTCTTTCCTTTTTCAAGTTTAGCATTACTGCAACAACCCAAGCTATAAAGCCGAAAAGCGTTTTATTGTCAGTCAAATCCCACCCCCAAGGAATTCCAGTCCAATACTCGCCAAAAGCAAATTTTTGAACAATAGGTCCAAATACTAAACCACCTAAAGTAAACAATACCAGAGCAATAAAAGCGTATAATTTATAATTTGGTTTATTTGTAATTGCGTAAAGAGCTGATAATGTTATAAAAAATAGAGAAAAGAACATCATAAAAATATGAGGAATCAGCACCCATTGGGGTACATCGCCTTTGAATCGTATAATTATAGTATCTTCCTTATTTACAAAAATACTTTTTCCATTATCGCTAAATTCTAAAAAATATTCCAGTTTTCCGGCTGGAGCTTGATGCGGAAGTTCTAATTGAAGACTATCGCCATTTTTTACCATTTCAACTATTGTAAATTCATTCTTGGTCGGGTAAAGTCGATAATGTAGTTTTCCACTTGTATTTTTTCCAACGAAGATACTAAATTTGCAATTTTCATTGCCACCATGCGAGCGTAAGAGCTTGAATTTATATGAATTACCTCCAATTTCAATTTTTTCTCTTTTTGGGTAAGTTGGTCCTGTTAATCGCTGATAAATGCTTGTGCCAATTACAATTATCAGTGCAAAAACCCAAAGACTTGCCGTTTTTAGCTTATTTTTCATTTTTTTAAATTTTATAACTGAATTAGTAAAATCATTTTTTCGTTATTTCTGATTATATCAACAGAAATGGTTTCTCCAAGTTTAAGGGCTTGCAATCGGTTCATATAATCATAAACATTTGTTACTTCTTTGCCATTAATTCCTACAATTATATCACCTTTTAGCATTCCCGCTTTGTGTGCCGGACGACCTGGTGTAACTGCATCAACGCCCAAACCAGAGGTTTTTGATTCGCCAAAAGCGGGCATAATCCCTAATGTTACTTTAAGTCCTCTACTTGAACTTTGAGCGGTTTTGGGACCTGCTTCTTGAAAGACTAGTGATTCGTTTCTATTTAATAATGAGAAGAGTAGCTCGTAACTGTAATCGCCAATTGTTTTCATTCCGTCAAAGTTGATGTATTGTGTATCGTCCTTTGGAGTGTGGTAGTCGGGGTGAGCACCACTCGACATGAAAAAAACCGGAATATTGTTTGCATAAAAAGCGGCATGGTCAGAGGGACCAAAGCCTTCTTTTGAAAACGAAAGCTCCAAATTATTGGGGTTTGTTATTGAATTAAGGAGTGTTTCTGTTTCTGGGCTTGTGCCTGTTCCTCCAATAGAAAGTTTTTTGGTATCTTTATCTAATCGTCCAATCATATCGAAGTTGAGCATTGCTTTTACTTTAGATAGCTCAAAAAGAGGATTTTCGGTATAAAATTTTGAACCTAATAATCCCATTTCTTCGGCATCGAAAGCAATTACCAGCAAACTTCTTTTAATTTGCTTTTTATTGCCAGCTATTTTTTCGGCAAGCTCAATAATTCCAGCTACACCCGAAGCATTATCATCTGCTCCATTGTGAACGGCAGTAGTGTCGGGAGTTCTTGATCCTGAGCCAAATCCGCCCATTCCTAAGTGGTCATAATGTGCACCAATTACAATAATTTCGTTTTTCAATTTTGCATCGCTTCCTTCTAAAAAGGCAACTACGTTTTGAGCTTTTGATTTTGTAAAATCCACATTTACAGTTGCTTTTAAGGTTTGGTTGCACGTAAAGCTTATCGTTTTGCTTGTGGAATTGATTTGGGCTTCAATTTCATTTATTGTTTTTGAAGCTAAAATTTTGTCGGCAATTTCGCGTTTCAATTCAAATGCCGGAAGACTTGCTTTGCTTAGTCCGCGTGGATTATCCAAGGGCGTAAGTTCGTCTTTTTCGCTATGAATTTTGCCCGACACAAAAATAACGCCTAATGCGCCTTTGTCTTTGGCTGTCAGCGTTTTGCTTCTGGTGTTTGAATATGGAATAAACAAACTATTGCGATTGCTTGGTTCTGGGTCGCCTTGCAATACGATAACCCACTTTCCTTTTACGTCAATATCTTGATAATCATTCCATTTCAATTTTTCTTCATTGATGTCGAACCCATAACCTGCAAAAACAACTTCGCCTTCATAAGTTCCATTTTGAGAAAAACTAAGCGGCATAAAATCATTTTTAACAGAATAAGTTATACCATTGAAAATTAGCGAATTATTGGGATTTAATTCAACTCCGCTTGTTACTTCAAAAAATTGAAACCCTTTTGTTCCAAGTAGTTTTAATCCCGATTTTTTTAATTCCTGTGCAATATATTCTGCTGCTTTATAATGCTCAGGTGTTCCGGGTTTTCTACCTTTTAATTCATCTGAGGCAAGGTATCCAACGTGTTGATTTAATTCTTTTTGAGTAATTTCTTTCTGCGCAGTTGCATAGTTTGCTATTGCTAAAAAGATAACTACTACTAATATTGATTTTATGTTCATAATGCTTTTTTTGTAAATAGTTGATTAATAATTTTTTATTTGTTTTTTTCTCTAAAAATATAATTTCAAAAATAAAAAATATTGAAAGATAAAAAAATTTTAGTTTATAATAAAAAGAGGAATAACTCTTTTTTTAGATAAATAAATCTACGTAATGCTAATTTTGAGATACTTATGTCTTATTGTTTATTTAGTTGCTTATATTTTAGTTGAAATTAGGATATACTTCAAAGCTGTTATTAAATCGATATGATTTTTGTTGTTTTGATGTAGATATATAAAATATACTATCTTATAAATCAGTACATAGAAAAATATTTGATGTATAAAATCTGGCAATATTTATGTTAAAATTATACTTATTTTAAGCACTATTCTAGTTTTTAAAGAGACTACAAAATAATGTAAAAACTACATTTTTTTACAAATGTCAATTCTTTTCTTAAATAAGTATTTCTTTGCTATGGTATTAAATTATTGATTTTAAATTAGCTATTTTAAGAATTAAAATTATTTGTGTTTTTTTTAGAAAAAAAATCGAAAAAGGATAAAATTCAATTTTTTTTCTTATCTTTGAATTTCATAAAAAATAATATTATATTGGAAGCAATTGATGATTTCAGAGAGCAAAAGTAATTACGTAAAGAATCCATATCCCGGAATACGTAGTTTTAGAGTAGAAGAAAGTCATTTATTTTTTGGTAGAGAAAAACAAATAAATGAACTGCTTGATATTCTGAATAGGTCTAATTTTATTGCTATTACAGGCGCATCGGGTAGTGGAAAATCTTCGTTGATAAAAGCGGGATTAATTCCGGCATTGAGCAAGCAGTCAGAGAAATGGAGTTCTGTTATTTTCCGACCAGGGAATAATTTATTTTACAACATGTCTGTGGCTTTTATAGATGTTTTTTCGTCGTTGAAAATCTCAGACAAGCGTTTGAGAAATCAAAAGGAATTGGAAAATATTCTTAAAGAAGGAGTTGAAGAATTGTCGAAGCTATTTAACGAAATAGGTTTTGATAAAAAAATATTGCTTTATATCGACCAATTTGAAGAAATTTTCAGATTTAGGCAGAATGAATACATTGCTCAGTCGAAGGAAGAATCTGATAAATTTGTTGAATTTTTGATACAAGCTTCGCATTGCAAATCATTTCATTTTTCAGTAATAATCTCATTGCGAGCTGATTTTTTGAGTGATTGTACCGAGTTTATTCATTTTCCCGATATAATAAATGAAGGGCATTATTTGATACCCCAAATGACTTTGCAGGAAAAGCAACGTGCTGTTTTACAGCCAGCTAGGCTTGCAGGAGCCGACCTTTCGGAGGAACTTATTCAAACGTTAGTTGCACATATTGAAAATCAAAATATTAGTCTTCCTGTTTTGCAACATGCGTTAATGCGTACTTGGGATTATTGGCTTTTGAATTCAGAAGGTAGTAATGTGCTTGAATTAGAGCACTATAATTCTATAGGAACAGTAACAAACGCGCTTTCGGTACATGCGGAGCAAATTTATGGGCAATTGGCAAATGACGAAATGCGAAAGGTTACTGAAAAGATATTCAAAGCATTAACTTATTTAGGCGATGATAACCGAGCTACTCGCCGACCGACTTCTTTAGGTGATATTTGTCAAATAACAGAAAATAGAGAACCTGATGTAATTCAGGTAATTGATGTTTTTAGGGCAGAAGGAAATAGTTTTTTGTTTCCAACGGAAAATATACAATTAAATTCTAGTGTGGTGATTGATATTTCGCATGAGAGTATTATGCGTATTTGGAAGCGGCTAATTGACTGGGTAAGAGAAGAAACCGAGTCAGCGCAGTTTTATTTGCGTATTTCTAAATCGGCAGAACTTTATCAGAGTGGAAAAACCGGTTTACTTGTCGATCCCGATTTACTTTTAGCACTAAAATGGCAAAAACACAACAAACCTAATCAAACCTGGGCAAAACGTTACAATCCTGCTTTTGAACGTACCCTTAGTTATTTGTCTTTCAGCGAACAAGAAAATGAAAGAGTTATTGCAGTAAAAGAAAAAAAGCAGCAAAATGCGTTGAAGCGCACTCGATCTTTTGTGATATTTTTGTCTTCGGCTTCTTTAATTTCGATATTATTTTTGGTGGTTGCCCTTAACTTGCAGTACAAAGCTGAGGCTAGCGAAAAAAAGGCAAAGGATAAAGAAAAGGTAGCTGTTTCGGAAAGTAAAATAGCCGAAGAAAAAAGAAAAGAGGCAATTTCGCAAGGAAATATTGCACAACAACAGCAGTTTATTGCAGAGGAACAAAAATTGTTGGCAGAGGCACAAAAACTTTTCGCGGTAACTCAGCAAAATGAGGCTATTCGGCAAAAATCGTTGGCTGTAGTTGCAGAGCAAGAGGCTGTTCGTTCAAGAGATGTGGCGGTAAAATTAAAAAAAGAAGCTGAAAAGCTTAGAGACCAAGCTATTGAACAAGAACGCCAAGCTTTGGAGCAAAAAAATAGAGCTGAAATTTCAGAAGCTAAGACAGATACTTTGCGTCGTTTGGCTATAGCTAAAGCTTTGGCTATTAATGCAATAAAAGTAAAAGATAGCCAAAAAGAATTAATGCAAATTTCGAAAGAAGAAGAGGAACTGCCTTATGTTTTGGCACTTCAGGCTTATTATTTCAATTCGCAATATGGTGGCGACCCAAATAATTCTGACATATTCAATGCTTTAGCTGAAGTTGCTAACCTTTCTACACATATTAAAGGCAAGAATGCACATACCGATGCTGTGCGCGGCATTGCTGTTTCAAATGATGGAACTAGCTTTGTATCAAGCTCTGACGATGGTAATTTAAAACTATTTAATTTTGGAAATCTTTCGTCACCTCAAGTATTAAAAAATCCATTTATTGGGAAAATAGGTTATCGTTCTGTAATTTTTGGCGGTAATAATTTGATTATTTCGGGTACAAACAAAGGACAAATAGTAGTTTGGGATATCGCAAATTTGTCGGAAAAGCCAGTTGTTTTTAATTTACAGTCGAACGTTATTAGTCAGATAATCAGTTCTAAAAATCAAAATACATTCTATTCTGCAAGCCGCGATGGTAGTGTTAAAACGTGGAGTTCCGATAATTTAATTTCGGTAAAAACGGCATACAAAACGGTAGAAAAAATAACGGCAATTGCATTGAATAATTCAGATGAAATTCTTGTAATAGGCACAGAATCAGGTAATTTAATTTATGTTAATACTCTCGATTTTTCGGTAAAGCAAAATATTAATTTGGGAAAAGGCGAAATATCATCACTTTGTTTTGGTGATGGCGAAAAACTATTTGTTGGTTTTTCGTCGGGAAAAGTAAATTTATTAGCTGGAAATACCAAAGAATTTTTAGCTCATCAATCTGGCGTTACCGCTTTGCTTTACGATGCTAATTCTAAACGATTGATATCGTCGAGTTTTGATGGAACTATAAAGGTTTGGAATTCAACGGATTTTGATTTAATTCCGCCTTTAGTTATTACAAAACACGATTCGTGGGTTTATGCAATTGCACTATCGCCTGACAAAAAGCGCATTATTTCGGGAAGTGCAGATAAAAGTATTTTGGTATCTAGTATATCAATTCTCGATTTGAAAAATTTTGTACGTCAAAAGGTAAGTTCAAATATGAGTCAGCAAAATTGGGTTAAATTTGTAGGCGGAGGTATTGATTATAAGCAAGAATTGCCAAAATAAGTTAGGTTTTAAAGCAGAAAATTTAATACAAAATGTTGTTTATGAAAAAAATCAAATATAGTTTAGTATTCTTTCTTTTTATATTTTCAAATTACTCTTTTTCACAGAGTTGTGACTGGTCTGTAATCGACGAGGCATCGCAAAATTTTAAAACTGGAAATTTTAAGAAAGTTTTGACTGTGCTTGATAATTGCGCAAAAACGGGTTTTGATAATACCCAAAAAGTGCAGGCTTATAGGTTAATAGCCAAAACGTATCTTGCGCTTGACGATGATAGCAGCGCATATTTGGCTATGCGAAAAATTTTGCAGCTCGACCCTAAATTTCAACCCGATTTATTGAGTGATAATCCATTGTTTATCATTCTTTTCGATAAATTACGCAAAGAAAATACGGCACAAATAATAACCTCGGTTTCAAAGAAAGAAGAAAATTTGAACGAAGCACCTGCAACGGTTGTTTTAATTACTGAAAAGCAATTGAAGCAAAGAGGATATCTTGATTTGGAAGCCGTTTTGCACGATTTGCCCGGATTTGATATTTCGCGTTCGAACGGTAACTTGTACACACATGCCTACCAACGTGGTTATAGGTCGATTAATACCAATAGAACGCTTTTTTTGGTAGATGGTGTGGAGGAGAATGATTTGTGGTCGAGCAATGTGTATCTCTCTAGGCAATATGCACTTACTAATATTAAAAACATAGAAGTTGTTTATGGACCTGCATCAACGATGTATGGTTCTAATGCTTTTTTGGGAGTTATCAACGTAATCACGAAAGAGCCTAGTGAGCTGATTGAAGCAGGCAAACAATTTGGGGTAAATGCAAAAATTTCGTATGGTTCGTACAATACACGTTTTCTCGATTTAAGTTTTGCCGCACGTACAAAAAATAATAATCTGGCATTTTCGATTACTCCGCGTATTTTTCTTTCAAACGAACAAGATTTGTCGGATTATATGCAGCATGATTATGCTCCTAATCAACTAACAGACCAGCTATCAACTCTTTATCATTCAAAATTAGACATAACTGATCCAACCAAGGTCGCTAATTTTTTAGCCAAATATCCTAGTTCGAGCGATTTGTACACTCTCAACGATAATAATCAAATTGTCTTAACCCAAGCGGGTGTTTTACAGGCGTTAAGTTATGATAATGAAGTATTTAACAAAGTGGAATTTTCTGATAAAACGGAAGCTTATTCAATAGAGGCTAAACTTAAAATTTATGATTTTTTGATAGGGTATATGTATTGGTATAAAGCAGAAGGACCTGGAGCTCAGTATAATGACAAAATTCAAATGACTTTTGACGAAGGTCAATCTTGGCGACCTGTGCACAATAATTTTTACATAAAATACAACAAAGACTTGAGCCCAAAACTAAATATTAGTAGTTTTTTGAATTATAAAGTGCATGATTTCGACAAAGATAATAATGTTGTGCGCTACCGAAAGAATTATTCTACTGGAAATTTTAATTTAGAACGACTTATTGCTGGTGCCATTCCAACTTGGGACAGCCTTTATTTGTTTCAAATTTCAAATCAAATGCGGCAGGAATTTAAACTGGTTTATTCGCCGAGTAGCAAAGTGGATATAATTACTGGTTTTGAAATGCGTTTTAGCTCAATACAAGGCGATTACACTTCTTCTACAAAAAATGATGCCGAAGAAAGCGGTTCCCCATTAACAAACGTTCCGGGCGGAAATCATATTTTTTCGCGAGATTTGGGCTGGTATTCTCAAGCACGCATTAACTTGCTCTCTAACTTGAATTTAACCTTAGGTGTTCGTTATGATAACAACAAAATTAGAGAAAATCAAGGCTACAAACATGCAGTAAATCCAAGAGCGGTTGTAGTTTTTACGCCTAAGGATTTTATTTTTAAGTTTATATATGCCGAAGCTTTTAAAGATGCAACAAATAGAGAAAAATATTCTACGGCTTTGGGCAAGCGCGAACTTTCAAATCCGAATTTAGCTCCCGAAAAAGTGAAAAATTACGAATTTGCAGTTGCAAAAAAGTTTTACGGTAAAATTTTTGTTAATGCTGCGGGTTATTTTTCTAAATATAGCAATATTATACAAGAAGTGCGAGTTACGCGCCAAGATGGAACTTTTACCAACCAAAATCAGTCAAAAGGAAAAGCTGAAGTGTTGGGCATAAACGCAACAGCCGATTACGAATTTATGCACCTCAGTGTATTTGCAAATTATACGCTAACTTTGCCATATTTGATAAAACCAACTGATTCTGAAGGAAATATATTGAAAGATTTAGAGGGAAATCCTTACGAAAAATTGCGAATAAGCGATATTTCTACTCATCAAATCAACTTAGGAGCAGACTATAAATTTAGAGAAAATTTTAATTTTGATTTACGCATGAATTTTAGGGGAAAACGTATAACTGGCGAAAATACAAGTGTTCCTCAAAATAAAGATACATTTGACGCTTTTGTAATTTTCAATGGCGCAGTAACTTATTCACCGAAAAACTTATATGGTTTTTCTTTTCAACTTACGGTTTTTAATATTCTCAATAAAGAATATTTTTCGCCTGGTTTAGACCAAGTTTCGGGAGAATTGGCATCTAGTATGAAGCAAAATAGTCGAAATATGTACATCAATTTGATGTATAACTTTTGAAAAAATAGAAAGTATTCACGTTTTAATTGCGTAACAAAATAATGAGTTAATTTGAAATTTTAAAAAAGAATAGAATATAAGATGGATAGAATAGCACAATCACTTGATAATAAAAGAATTGTATTTTGGGAAGAAGTTGCAAGAGATGGAGCGCAAGCCAAAACAATTTTGAGTGGAAAACAACGTATCGAAATTGCTAAAGCGCATGGACAGGTTTTTAATGAGCATGGACCCGACCATTTGGTTTTTGCAGCAGGCTTTTATTCTATTGGTAAAGAAGAAGTTGATGTTATCAAGGAATTAGCTGACGGTGTAGATAATTGTTATTTGGCGGTAAATTGTAGAAGCTCAAAAACCGAAATTTCAGAAAGTATTGACTCATTGCAAAAAGCTAAATATGGGCGAGTTGCATTTGTTTCACCATTTTCGGAGCGTTTGTGCAATATTATGTTGCACAAAAATTTGGAACAAACCAAGGAAGCGACACTTTCGATGGCTAAATTTGCCCTCGACAAAGCGGCTGGAATGCCCGTAGATGTTCAGCTTGCTGCAGCTTTTGATGGAAATCCGGCTTTGCTTGGCGAGCTTGCTTCGGAGCTTCATGCTTTGGGCATTGCTACGGTAGGAATGGGCGATACGCAAGGAAAGATTTATCCTTATGAAACGGCTGAATTTCTGCGTGTTGTAAAACAAAATTCAGACCCCAATGTGCGTTATTCAGTGCATTTTCACAACGATTTGTGCTTTGCTTTGGCTAATAATTTAGAAGCCATTCGGCAAGGTATTTATTTGCCTTCTACCTCGTGGTTGGGCTTAGCCGAGCGCAATGGATTGCTTAGAACTGAGGTACTTACGCTTTTATTGGCGCATGAACCCAAAATGCTAAAAAAACGTTTGGGCATTGATGGCGAAAGGCTATTTTTGTCGCCGCCCAATTTGAAACTTTTGCCCGAAATAGCTTTGAAAATAAGCCAATTAACAGGTATTCCTCTTAAAGTAACCGATCCTATTGTAGGAACTGGAATGAATACTATTTCAACGGGAACTCCATTTGTGGATACTCGTAGTTTTCAGCCATTTGACCCTTTAGAAGTTTTGGGAATACCCAAAAAAGTATATGTTACGCAGTTGGCTAGTGCGAGAGTTATTAAGGAAGTAAGTAGCGAAATGGGATTTCAATTATCTGATAATCAAATAGCTGAAGTAATGAAAATGGTAAAAGAAAAAGCATATCGTATTGAGCGTTCTATTTTTCCCGAAAATGAATTGCGAGAGATATTTACTCAGATAGTTAATATTTAATTATGATAATATTATGAAAAAAATTAAATTAATAGTATTTTTTGCTTTCAATTTTATTTTTTATGCAAGCATTTTTGCTCAAACAGAGCAAGAATTATGGGTGAAAATTTCACCAGAGTTGCGTTTAAATATTGATAAAACGCCTTTTGAATTTCGATGGCGACCTATTGATGTAATTTATTTGCCCGAAATTTATGTTCCATCGGGTAGGGTTGCACGAATGGATTTGATGCTAGGTGTTACTAATAAGCACTTTAAGCTGTTTTCGTACTCAAAATTTGACGAAGCTGGGAAAAATTGGACAGGCTACCGTTTTGATTTCAATTTCACTCTTTTTGATAAAAAATTGTTGATTAACTTGCAACAACGCTATTTTTGGGGCTTAAATGATGAATCAGCCGACCATTATTACTTGGTTCAATATCCTCGCACGGCGGTTGGCGAAAATTTATTGGTAGGTATTTTGGGATACGGAAATTTTAAAACAGGGAAAGCATTTAATACTGGCAGTTGGTTCATAGGTCCTTCGGTAGATTATGAATTTTGGAAAGCATTCAATTTACATCTTGCTCTGACTAAGGATATATTTCATACTCAAACAAATATGCTTTATGTTCGTTTAGGTTATAAAATTAAATTGAACCAAGAGGAATCGGTTTCTGAGGAATAGTTCTTTTTGATATAGACAGTGAAACAAGAAAAAATGATATAATTATTTGACAAATTGAGGAATAGCGATTTTATAACAAGAATTTTAAATTTGCAACAAGGCGAAGGCAAATTGGTGTTGTTGCCTTTTTTGTACTCCTTTTTTTCGGGGGCATCAATGGCGTTTTTTGTAACCAGTACCACTTCGCTTTTTCTGACAAACTTTTCACGCGATATGCTTTCCGTTGTTTTTATTGCATCGGGCGTTTTTGTTTGGATTATAGGTCAAGTATATTCTAAAATACAAAAAAAACAGTCGTATTCTACTACCATTAAACTTGGCTTAATATTTTTGTTGATTTCAATTGGTATTTTGTTGAGCTTTTATATTGCAACTGCTTCTGTAATAATTATTTTCATTTTATATGCTTGGATACGAGTATTTGCGTATTTGCACGCGGTTACATTTTGGGGAATGCTCGGCAGGTTGTTTGCTTTGCAACAAGCAAAACGTCTTTTTGGCTTAATCACTGGCGGAGAAGTTTTGGCGAGTATCGTTAGTTTTTTTTCTATACCATTGCTAGTCAATTTTTTAACAAATAACGATTTGCTTATAATTTCAGGAATTTCTCTACTTGTTTCGTTTTTTCTTATTATGCTTATTCTCAAGCAAAATAGCCAAAAATTATTGGCAATAAAATCAAATGTCAAACAAAATAACGAAACTCCTGTAAAAAAAATATCTTTTTTAGACAATAAATATTACCGATTATTTTTTGTGATTGCATTTGTTCCAATTTTTGCGCAATTTTTTGTCGATTTTATTTTTCAAGCGCAGCTTAAAATTGAATTTCCCGACAAAGAGGCTTTGACCGCTTTTGTGGGTGTATTTTTTGGTGTAAGTTCTATTGTCGAATTTGTGTTAAAAGCCTTTGTTTCAGGTCGAATGATGAGCAAATATGGTATGAAACTGGGCTTGCTTGCTTTTCCAGCTGTTTTAGCTTTTAGCTTTTTCTTGGCTTCTGTTGTTGGTATTTTTTATGGAACGATTACGCTGTTTTTTTCATTTGTAACTTTAGGGCGTTTATTTACGCGCGCCGTTCGTACTGCATTCAATGATCCGGCATCTCAAATTCTTTATCAGCCCTTGCCCATTGATGAGCGAACGCTTTTTCAGAATAAGGTAGAAAGCGGACCCAAAGCGTACGCCAGTATTTTTGCCGGAATTTTATTATTAATTTTTGTAAATATCCCCGGAATAAATTTGGTTCATTTTGCCCTTTTCTTGCTTGTGGTTATCGTTTTATGGTTAAAATCAGCGTTGGATATTCATACCGAGTATAAAAATATTTTGCAATCTGTATTGAAAAAAACAGATGCCGTTAAATTCAAATCAAGAGCTGATATTATTTTTACCATTTTGGAAGATTATATTTTGAAAGCTCAGAACGAAAGCCAATTATCGATAATTAAGCTGGCACGAATTATTTTGCCTTTTAGAACTTATAGGTTGATAGAGGAGAAAAATATAAATCACTTTGCCATCTCTTTGCAAAATTATAAATTCAAAGAGTTAACAAATTATTCAAAATCAGAAAATCCTACCGAACGGCGAGTTGCAGCAGCTGAATTGGCTAATTATCAGGTTTATAGAGTTGAGCGCTTATTGAAAAGACTTTTGAACGATGATAATTTTAGAGTTCGCACCGAAGCAATAATTACTGCCGGAAAAATAAAGGACAAAGAACTTTTTCAGTTTTTGATTAATAATTTTACCATTCCAGAATACAGCGATACTGCAGCTTCGGCTATGGTAAATGTTGGAAATCAGTTAATTCCATACATGAATATGCTGTTTGCACGCTTAGAATATGATGTGGAGTTGCAAGTAAAAATTATTTCGGTATTTGAAGAGATTGGCGACGATGATGCTATTAAATTTCTCAAAAATAATGTAAATCACCCCAATAGACTGGTAAGTGATAGTGTTGTGCTGGCTTTAGATAAGCTTAATTATCAAGCAACTAAGCAAGAACGTTTGTTTTTTTCAAACAAATTGGAAGACGAGATAGACAACTTTGTGTATTTAGTGGCTTGCTTGCACGATTTAGAGGAAATAGATGAAAATCAATTTATTATAAAAGCTTTGAATTTGGAATTGGAAATGAAACACGGCAAAATTTTTTCACTTTTGTCGATAATTTATGAAGCAGCAGCTATTGATTTGATTCGAAAAAATATTGAAAGCAATGATATTGATTCAAGAGGTTTTGCTCTCGAAATTGCTGATATGGCGATAGATGAGATGCACAAAGAATTGCTTTTGCCCATTTTTAATCAGCTTTCCAATTCCGAATTGCTTAAAAGCTACAAATTTATTTTTGCTTATCCAAAATTGAATCACGAACAGCGGTTAATTAATATTGTAAATTCGCCGTTTTCTAAAACAAGTGATTACACAAAGGCGGCTGCATTGCATTATTTATCAACGTTTTCGTCAGAAGATGTGGTAATTGTTTGTAAAGCTAATTTGGTAAATCCAAATTTGATGATTCGGCAAATTGCTGCCCAAAATTTACTGAATATAGATGAGCAAATGTTTGATAATTTGTTGGCTATTAATAAGCCAAAATACCCAATGTTGTTTGATTTGCCAAAAAAATCGGAGTTTATTTCCAATGAAAAAAGTTTAATTTTTCATAAATTGAATTTTTTTAAACAGTTGGAAATGTTTAAAAGTATATCATATTTTAAACTCGAAAAATTGGCATTTGCTGCTAGTTTGGTAAAGTTGCAGGCAAAGCAAAAAATTTCTATTCATGCAAGTAATGCAAATGTTTTTTATATACATTTATCGGGTTTGTTGCTTGATAATGAGCAAAATAATTATGTAGAAGCAGGAAGTATTTTGTGCATTTACAACACAAAAGACAACCTACGCGAATTGATTTTTGAAGCACAATCGTCTTGTACTTTATATACAGCCGAAATTTATTTGCTCAATAATCTTTTGCTCGAGGACAAAGAGTTTATTCAAAAATACGCCCAAGACGTTTGGTGGAATTAGGTTTGAAATTTTTTAGTAAAATTAGATAAAATATGAATAGCAATAGGCTAAAAATTATCGTGATTTTTTTCATAGTTTTAAGTTTGCAGCTTAAAAGCCAGAACTTTACGCGCAATCATGGCAATCCATTTGTGGTTAACTATACTGCCAGTAGGTACAATGCACACGAGCAAAATTTTGATGGCTTGCAGGCTTTGGATGGAAGGCTGTATTTTGCAAACTTTTCGGGTATTTTAGAATTTAATGGTACTAAATGGAATAAAATTCCGATGAAAAGCGGAATGCGCGTTTTGTCGGTTGCAATGAATGCAAAAGGGCAAATTTTTGCAGGAGGATTGTCTGATTTTGGCTTTTTGGAATATGACGAACTAGGTCAAACTCACTTTATTTCTTTGGCTGATTCAGTGAAAACCACAGAAATAGGAAAAGTGGTTAGTGTTGTTTGTATTGCATCAAAAACTTATTTTGTTGCCGAAAAACAAATGTATGTGTATGAAAACAAGAAAGTTAAAACAATTAAATTGCAAGGAAAAGCGCAATCAGCATTTAGTGTAGCTCAAAGGCTTTATGTGTTTTTCGAACCCTCGACCCAAGATACAAAGCAAAGAGAATTAACTTTTTATCAAGATTCTCGTTTCCTCAAAATACCAAATAACTTTGAAGAAGAGCTGCTTGATATTAAAGCAATGATAGAGTTCAAAGAAGATACTTCTGTTGCTATAATTACCTCTAAACAAGGGTTTTATACTTTGAAAAAAGACGCTATTTGGCGAATGCCAGTTGTGCTGAATGAGTATTTGGGTGAACATGGCATTTCGAGTATTGTTCCGCTCGGAGCTAATTTATTTGCTATTGCAACCAATAGTGGAGGTTTAGTTTTGTCGAATAGAAAAGGAGAAATAATTCAGGTTATTGACAAATCATCTGATTTACAAAGCGAATCAATTAATAAGGTATTTTTAGATAAAAAATCTGCCGTTTGGCTTGCCACAAGTAATGGAATATCAAAGGTAGAACTAAGTTTTCCCATTTCGTATATCAATAATACAAATTCTGGTTTAGAAGGCAAGGTGCTTGATATTCTTGAATTTAATAAAAATATATTTGTTGCCACTAATAAAGGGTTATTCTATTTGAACTATGACAAATTTTTGAAAATTAAAGATTTGAATCATGCTTGTTTGGATATTTTAGTTGTTGATAATCAATTATTAATAGCAACATCGAACGGTGTTTTTGTTATGAACGATAAATTGAATTTGTCGAAAACTGTTATTGATAAATTTACGTTTAATTTGTTACAATCTACTGAAAATTCAAACATAGTTTATGCAGGACATTCAAAAGAAATTAGTATTCTAAATATCAACAAATCAGTAATAAAACTAGAAAAAACGCTTACTAATTTCAATGGCGATATTCGCAAAATGATAGAACAAAACGGGTATTTGTATATTGAAGCAATTCCTAGTAATGTGTATATGTATGATATTGAAAATAAATTTATTACCGAAATATCAACCCCCAAAGGCTTAATAAGTTTAAATTTGAATAGGCACCAAAACGATATTTTTTTCTCTTCCGAAAAAGGTTTATTTTCAATTGATTTGACTAAAAAACAGCTTGTAAAGTTCAATTTGCAAAATTCGGACACTAGTTCGTCCAAAATTTGGCTGCATACATTGTTCAAACTATCTGATGATGAGTATTTAATGACCGATGGCGACCAACGAAACCCATTTATTTTCACAAAAGAGAAGACCATACGAAATAAAAATAAAACAGTTTATGTTACTGTTTTTAAGCCAATTACTGATTTTCAGGTGGAGTGTGTTTTCAACGACAAAAAAGCGAATAAAATTTGGTTGGGAGGAAAAGATGGAATTTTGCTTGTAAATAATTTATTACCATTTAATTACGGAGCTGACTTTAAAACAAAACTAGCTAGAGTGTCGAGTATCCAATCTGATTCTATGTTTCAGATTTCAAACATTGCGAATGAGGTTATAGAGTTAAATTTTGAGAATAATTCGCTTCGGTTTGAATTTTCAGCACCTGTTTTCCCAGCTAAAGGGCAAGTTTTTTATCGTTATTTTTTGAAAGGTTTTGATAAAGATACTTCAGCTTGGACAACCTCCACGCTTAAAGATTATACCAACTTGCCTGATGGTAACTATGTTTTTGTAGTTGAAGCTAAAAATGAATTTGGAATTAAGGCTCAAAAAGCAAGCCTAGATTTTTATATTTTGACTCCTATTTATAGGCGTTGGTGGGCTTTGCTTCTTTATATTTTGGCTATTGTGTTGGTAGTAAGGGTGTTATTTAGATGGCGAATGCGTGCTGCTGAGGCTGAAAAAGAAGCTTTGGAGGAGATTGTTAAGGAGCGAACCCAAGAAATTACAGAAAGTAAGAAACATATTGAAGAACAACGAGATATAGCTTATAAGCACCGAAAGCATATATTAGATAGTATTAGTTATGCACAAAAAATACAGGAAGCAGTTTTGCCATCATCGGAGTATGTAAATAGTGTTTTGTTTGAGCATTTTATTTTATTCAAACCTCGCGATATTGTAAGTGGTGATTTTTATTGGGTTAAAAAGGTTGAAAATTATGTGGTTACAGTTGCAGCAGACTGTACAGGGCATGGGGTTCCTGGCGCATTTATGAGTTTATTGGGCAATGCTTTTTTGAATGAAATTGTAAATTCAAAAACGGTAACAAATGCAGGTGCAATTCTTGATGAGCTCCGAAGCAAAGTAAAAATATCGCTTCGCCAAGAAGGAAAAACAGGCGAGCAAAAAGATGGAATGGATATTTCGCTCACAATTATCGATTTTGATAATTTAGAAATCTGTTTTTCAGGAGCTTATAATCCTTTGTATATTGTTCGCCCCACTGAAATAGAAGGGGAAAGCTCGTACGAATTTATTCAATTAAAGGCAGACAGGCAACCTATTGGAATTTATATTAAAGAATCGCCTTTTTCTACGCAAAAATTTAAGGTTCAAAAAGGAGATTCATTGTATTCGTTTTCAGATGGTTTTGCCGATCAATTTGGTGGCGAAACGGGTGATAAATTCAAAGCAAAGCAATTTAAAGAGCTGTTAATGACTATTCAAGACAAAACCATGCAAGAGCAAAAAGATATTCTCGACAGAGCGTATATAAAATGGAAGCGTGATTTAGAGCAAATTGACGATGTTTTGGTGATGGGAGTGAAAATTTAAGTATTTAAAAACTTAATTATTTTTTTTGTAAGTGTTTTATTATTAACTAACTAAATTTTGGTGTTCTCTTTTATTTCATTTTTGCTTGTATAAATATATATATTTTTTCGATTTGAGTTTTTATATTTAAAAAGGATTTTTTAATATTGTGCTTTATACTTAATCTTAAAGTAAAAAATTACGAAACAATACTTATTTATAAAAAACTTAATGATTATGACAAAAAATTATCAAATTCTTAATTTTATTATTGCCGCTTTATTTTCTGTTACTTTTTTTAGCAGTTGTGAAAAAGAACCAGTTGCTAGTTTTAGTGTAGAGCCAGAAAATGTTGTGCAATATGAAGAAATTCAGTTTACTAGCACATCGCAAGATGCTATTAGTTATTTATGGGATTTTGGTGGCGGACTTACTTCGACCGACGCTAACCCCAAAGTTCAGTTTTTAACAACTGGTGAAGTAGTTGTTAAATTGACAGCAATAAATGATAAAGGTGAACATACTGTTAGTCAGACGATTACTGTATCTAAGCCTGATAATCATTACATGCTAGGTACTACAAAATATGCGATTACTAATAATATGTTTTGGTATTCGGCAATGGGAAGTACCTATATTCGTCTTTTGACTCCTGTGGCAGGGCAAACAAATTCAGATTTATTAAAATTGTATCCATACCAAGGTTTAGGTACTGTAGATCAGACTTATACTTGGGCAGAATCAAAAGCTGCTGGAACTTATAACTTTGGATATACTGCTGATTATGCAGGTATGAATTATGCTTGGACAGCTATTGGAAAAACCGGTTCTGGAAGCTTGAAAGTGGAAGAAGTAGCTGATGGTATTTTTAAGTTTTCGGGTACAATGATACTTTCGGTTGGTGCTTATGATTTTAATACAGGACTATTTACCGAAACAAGTACAAAGAATCTAACTTTGTATTATGTAGGACCTATTACGCCGCTGCCTTAGTATCCGTTTTTAAGTTAAAAAACTTCCCCAAAAAGATATTTTTGGGGAGGTTTTTTTTTTATTCATCTGCCAAAAATTTAAACTCTATGGTTGGGTAATGGTCAAGTCCGTTGAGTTTATAACTTACAAATCGAAGTTTAAAATACTTATATTTAGCACTTTGCACGTCGTATTTTTTTAGCAAATATTTCTTGTTTGTATCCATAATGTACAAATCGGCAGAACCTGTTGGTCCTAAGCGTTTCCAATTTGAACCAATTGCACCTTTCCAGTCTGTAAAGTTTGCTGAAGCTATAAATGTTTGGTCAATAGATTGAAAATCAATATTTTCATCAAAAATTTGAGCTACTCTTACACCTGCTTCGTTGTTAATCAAAACTCCACTAAAATTATATGGCGAATAAATACCTGGTGTATTGGTTTCCCACCAACCCAAATAGGGCGTAAACATTATATCCCACTGATTACTAAGAGGTTCAACTTCAACCGTTTTATTCTGTTCGAGCGAAAAATGTATGAAATTGATGCCAGTACTTCTTGTTATTGTTTGTGTTTTAATAGTTTGGTTGTCAGTAGCTTTAGCATATTTAAACGTGTAAGATTCTTCCGTTTTACTAACAAATTGAATCAAGTAATACTTATTTTCAGTTGAAGCGCGGTTGATAACGTAAACGGTCGTCAAAAGTCCAGTCGTTGGGGTTGTTTACATAGTCAAGTACTTGTTGCTGAGTTACTTCTGCTATGTTGAATTTTCCAGTTTTGTGAGCTACTGCACCATTTGCCCAGCCCAAAAGTACTTTATTTCCCTTAGTTTTCGATTCAAAAGCCAAATCCCAGCTATTTGGCGAGGCTGAAGCAACTTCTAAAACTATGCTTTCATAAAAATAATGATATGACTGTGTATTTTTTATACTTTTTTGAACCGTAAATGTACTTTCAACTTTTCTTTCCAAAGGGTATTTATCTATTTCTTTGAAACAAGATACCAAAAATAGAGTTGAAAATATGAAAATTAGAAGTTTCGATTTCATATTGTTTCTTTTTAAAATTGTTTATAAGTACTGAACCAAAATTAATTATCTATTTTAAAATTCATTTTAATAAAAAATACTCTTCCGTAATAGTGAGGACCAAGATACTCGGCTTGGTCGCCTTTGTATCCGTAAGTTCTTTTTTCAT
>JFJP01024003.1_pt1 | contig 72134 bp, 64 predicted proteins | sample 431651 | NCBI WGS metagenome assembly JFJP01 (sample SAMN02602958, study PRJNA72255) | Microbial mat metagenome, whole genome shotgun sequencing project. | biome: fresh water; feature: sink hole; material: water; isolation source: purple microbial (photo- and chemosynthetic) mats found in... | reverse complement strand
CAACATCGAGAAATGAGATACAATCTTTAATAGAGGCCTTTAACAAACTCATTGTAAGCGTACGTTCTCATCAACTCAAACTTGAAGATAAAGTGAAAGAGAGAACGCTCGAGCTTCAGTCTAGTTATAAAATGTTGGAAAAGTTAACACAAAATGTGCCTGGAACTCTTTTTCAATATAAGCTTTTTCCAGATGGACATGCTTGTTTTCCTTATGCGAGTCATGGGATAAAAGACATTTATGAAGTTGAACCTCAAGATGTGATAGAAGATGCACAGGCTGTGCTTAAAATATTACATCCTGATGATTTGGATCAAGTAGTTGCAACGATTCAAACTTCAGCTCAAACCATGCATAATTGGAATGTTCAATACAGAGTTAATTTACCAAAAAAAGGTATGCGCTGGCTTGAGGGTTTTTCTAAACCAGAAATGCTTGAAGATGGCAGTGTTTTATGGTATGGGTATATTCATGATATAACAGATAGAAAAAATACAGAGAATAAAATAGTGGAACAAAAAAATATTTTACACTATCAAGCCCATCATGATGTCTTAACAAGTCTCCCCAACAGAACTCTATTTCAAGATAGATTAGAACAAGCCATTGAAAAAGCTAAACGCCATAACTCCAAGATAGCACTCCTTTTCATAGATCTAGACCATTTTAAAGAGATAAATGATTCCTTGGGTCATGATGTTGGCGATAATATTTTAAAAATAGTCACTACAAGACTAAAAGCGGCTAAAAGAGATGAAGATACATTAGCTCGATTGGGTGGAGATGAATTTACCATCATCCTAGAAGATTTACATCAAGTGCAAGATGCCTCTGTAATATCGAATAAAATATTAGAGAGTTTAGCGCAGTCTATGGATATAAACAACAATATTTTGTATGTATCTAGCAGTATAGGTATTAGTATTTACCCCGATGATGGAGACTCTGCTCAAAGTCTTCTTAAGTTTGCAGATTCTGCTATGTATAAGGCAAAAGATGAAGGGAGAAATAACTTTCAATACTATAATGCAACATTGACGGAACTTGCATTTGAAAGAGTGGTCATGGAGTCAAGCCTTAGATCTGCTCTGAAAAATGAAGAGCTTGTAGTGTACTACCAAGCACAAGTAAATGGAGTTACAAATACTATCATTGGCATGGAAGCACTTGTAAGATGGCAACATCCAACCATGGGTTTAGTTGCGCCATCTAAATTTATTCCTCTTGCAGAATCAACAGGGCTCATAGTTGAGCTAGATAGATATGTCATGAGAACCGCAATGACACAAATATCTCATTGGTATAAAAAAGGTTTTAACCCTGGAGTCCTCACTATGAATCTTTCTGTAAAACAACTTCACAAAGAAGACTTTGTCAAAATGTTTAGTTTGTTAATGCGTGAGACAAATGCAAAAGCAGAGTGGCTAGAGTTAGAAGTTACTGAAAGTCAGATTATGACACATCCAGAAAAAGCAATTATAATTTTGCAGGCTATAAGTAATCTAGGCATAGAGTTGGCAGTTGATGACTTCGGTACAGGATACTCTTCGTTAACATACCTTAAAAGACTTCCTATAGATAAATTAAAAATAGATCAAGCATTTGTAAGAGACTTACCAGAGGACGAAGAGGATGTTGGCATTACAAAAGCAGTCATAGCTCTTGCTAAAAGTTTAAACTTAAAAATTATTGCTGAGGGTGTCGAGACGAAAGCACAAAGAGATTTCCTCATTGAAAATGGATGTGAAAATATTCAAGGTTATTTTTACTCTAAGCCTGTCCCTGCTGATGCGTTTGAAAATATACTGAGAAATGGGTTTAATATTTCTGATTAAATTCCTCAGCCCCACCAACCCACACAAAAAAGCTATGAAAGAGCGTTTGTTTTATGTAAACTTTATGTACTATTTACAATAACTATTCTCCTCACAGTTTAAAAAAAAGGCTCATCATGATAAATAGTTCGACAAAAAAACATATATTACTTACGGGTGCTACGGGGTATATTGGGCGGCGTTTGATGCAAGAGTTGCTCAAAGATGCGGATGTCTCGTTGCGTGTGCTTGTGCGAAATAAGCAAGGGCTTGATGCGTTTGAGAAAAATAGTTTTGAGGTGGTTGAGGGAACTACATTTCTCAAAGATGCTCTGGATGAAGCGATGCAGGGGATTGACGTTGCGTACTATTTGATTCACTCTTTGGGAAGCGACGATTATGAGCATTTGGACAAACTCAGTGCTGCGAATTTTCGTGATGCTGCCATCAAAGCGGGTGTCAAAAAAATCATCTATTTGGGTGGCTTGGGGGTTGTTGAGAAAAATCTCTCAAAGCATCTCCTCAGCAGAATTCAAACGGGTGAGACACTCTCAGAATTTCCCGCACTGATAGATGTCGTGTGGTTTAGAGCAGGCGTCATTATTGGCTCGGGGAGTGCGAGTTTTGAGATTATTCGCAATTTGATACAAAAAATCCCCATTATGATAACGCCAAAATGGGTGCGAGTGCGGGCACAGCCTATTGGGATTGACGATATTATCGCCTATTTGCAAAGTGCAAAAAGTAGTGCTATCGTGGGAAGTGTGACTGTGGATATCGGCTCAGAGATTCTCTCTTATGGGGAGATGATGAACCAATGTGCTGAAGTTATGGACTTGAAGCGCTTTATCATCCCTGTTCCATTTTTGAGTATTGGGCTCTCTTCTTACTGGCTCAATGTTTTTACACCTGTCCCTTTTCGTGTGGCAAAGTCGCTTATAGACGGGCTAAAATCTGAAGTCATTATTCAAAATGACAATGCGAAAAAACTTTTTCCTCTCATAAAACCGCTCTCTTTTAAAAAAGCAGTCTTAAAAGCTTTACATGAAGCCGAAGAAAATCAAGTCATAAGCAGATGGAGCGACAGCGGTCAGGATGTTTGGAGTATCGACCACAGAAAGTCCATCGCTGACGCGGTTTTTATAGATGAGCAGATTGTCTCCATTGAGGGCGCTGATGCAAAAGAAGTTTTTAAAAGTTTTTGTTCTATCGGCGGGGAGAATGGCTGGTTTTCTTATGACTGGCTCTGGGAAATACGGGGTTTTATCGATAAAATGTTTGGTGGTGTCGGACTAAGTCGCGGCAGAAGGTCACAAACGGAGCTAAGAAAGGGCGACAGCCTAGACTTTTGGAAAGTCATCGACGTCGTCCCAAATAAGCGCCTGTTGCTTTTTGCCCAAATGAAAGTCCCTGGAAAAGCGTGGCTGGAGTTTAGAATAGACCAAGATAAACTCATCCAAAGAGCCTACTTTATTCCGCAAGGGATATTTGGTCGTCTTTACTGGTTTTGTCTGCTTCCTTTGCACTATTTCGTTTTTCGCGACATGATAAGTTCTATCTATAAAAAGGCAAAAAAAACTATTTAGACTCAATGTGTCTTGAGTTTATCGATTGAACGGGTCTTTCGTTGTCTAGGTAAAATTTTCTAAATATTTTTAGCTGTGCACTTGAGATACTATCGGTGTCTTTTAAAATGTACCATTGCACATTTTCAGTACATGGCGGAGTTGTGAGTGAGCCTGTATAGTGGTAGTAGTGAGAGAGATCTTTTGGCAGTAAATCTTGCGGGTCGATGTTTGCTGTTTTTCCTATGTTATCTATAATGGTTTGGATAAGCGCATTTTTTTCTCCAACTTCAAACATGATAGCAACTACGGCAAGTGTTTGATCGTCAGCTTGATGCACCATGTGGGCTTCCATATCGTACTGTCTACCGTCTACGGTATGTTCACTTTTTCCGTGGAAATGAAACTGAATCAGCTTATACTCTTTGCCATGAAGGGTAATTTTGCCACTGTTGGATGGAGTAACTATTATGGAGTGCCCATTGTCAAAGATTTTTGCATTCGTGTGGACATCCTCGGCAAAACTGACTTCATACAGAGTGCTCAGTTCTACACTTTGTGTTGGAACAATGTTAATAGGAGACTGAGCCTTTCCACTTTCGCATATATGGCTAAAATCACCCCAATGCTGTGGACCATGCTCTGCATAATCCCAATGTGCCTCATGACTTACTTGTTTGTGCGCTTCGAGCAAAGCGTCCGCGTTTTGTGCTGCTGCATTTCCTACTAGGAGTAGAGTGAATGCTACTGAGACGATAAATCTGTTCATGGTGTCCTCTTTTTTCAATAAAATAGGCAAAAATTATATCAGATAAATTATATAAGTGCTTAGTCAAGCTGAAACTTAGGCTCAATTGAAAATTAATAGTATATAATCCCGTTTATGAGATACATACTTCTAATTTTTGCCCTTTTTTTAGGTGCTTGCAGCGTGAAAAATTATGAGCATACGTCTGCAAAGATATTTATTATCCAATCCCCAAAGCTTAAATTTGCAGACCTTGGGTATTTACGTCACAGCGATGAGAGTTTGGAGTTGGAACTTTTTGTAGCAGGGAGGGTGATTGAGAAAATAACGCTCAACCATCTTGTGTGTACGAGTGAAGGGTGTATGAGTAAAAGCAGTTTCAATGAGGATTATTTAAGTGCCTATTATCCCGATGATATTCTTCAAAATATACTCTTGGGAAATCCCATTTATGAAGGTAAAAGCCGCGTTCAAACGCAAGAAGGGTTTGAGCAATCCATCCAAACGCACGATGTGCAAATTATGTATAAAGTATATTTCCACGGGATAGAATTTAAAGATAAAAAGAACAAAATCATTATAAAAATAAAAAATACACAGGAGTGAAAATGAGTCGTAAATTTGTTGGAGCACATGTGAGTGCAAGCGGTGGAGTTTTTAATGCAGTTGCAAATGCAGAAATGATAGGGGCAAAAGCGTTTGCACTCTTTACAAAAAACCAAAAGCAGTGGGTTGCAAAAGATTTAGACAACCAAACTGTAGAGAATTTTAAAACGGCGCTTGCAAAAAGCGGCATTTTGCCAAAACATATTTTGCCTCATGATTCGTATCTTATAAATTTAGGACATCCAGAGGCAGAGCAACTTGAAAAATCGCGTCTCGCATTTGTGGACGAACTAGAGCGATGCGCGCTTTTGGGTTTAGTCAAACTCAACTTTCACCCCGGAAGCCATTTAGTCAAAGTGAACAAAAAAGACAAAGAAAATCTTGAGGTAATGGAAGAAATCGAAGAGCGATGTTTGGACACCATTGCTGCGTCTATAAATATGGCACTCGACAAAACAAGCGGTGTCATTGCAGTCCTTGAAAATACCGCAGGACAGGGAAGTAACCTTGGTTGGAGGTTCGAACATTTAGCGTACATCATAGACAAGGTGCAAGACAAATCTCGCATAGGTGTCTGCATTGATACCTGCCACATGTTTACAGCAGGCTACGACATACGAACGCGCGAAGCGTATGACAAAACATGGGGAGAATTTGAGCGTATAGTTGGGTTTCAATACTTAATGGGCATGCATATAAATGACTCAAAACCTCCTTTGGGAAGCCATGTAGACAGACACCAATCTTTAGGAAAAGGTGAAATTGGACTCGATGCTTTTAGGTTTCTCATGAACGATGCGAGAATGGATGATATTCCCCTTATTTTAGAGACGATTGATGAGAGTATTTGGAGCCAAGAGATTGCGCTTCTTTACTCCTTTGAAAATTAATATTTAAGTTTGTATTGAGTAGTATTACCGCAGAAAAAATAAAAAGGTGCGTTTGATGAATAAAATAGCTTTATTATCGGTAGTTACGGCGTCTGTTTTGGTGGCAGGCGGTTACAAAATCCCAGAGACCTCTACAAACGGAGTCGCACTCAGTGCAGCAAATATTGCACATAGCAAAAGTGCCGATGCGGCGTACTACAATCCTGCAAATATGGCATTTATGGAAGATAAAAATCATCTGGAAATAGATGTAACGTACATAGGGCTTGACCCAGTGAACTTCAAGGGAACTGTTTTTGGGACAGGTCCGCATGATCTAGATGCACAAAGCGAGTCGTTTATCGTTCCCTCAATTCATTATGTTTCAGGCAAAGCGGGAGAGACTCGGTTAGGACTCAGCATTACAACTCCTGGCGGTTTGTCAAAAAGATGGAGTACAGAACCTGCTAAAACATCAGCAGAAGAGTTTACTCTCAAAGTTATTGAAATAAATCCAAGCGTAGCAATACCTGTGAATGATAAAGTGGCGGTTGCTTTTGGATTTAGAATTGTTCATTCTGAGGGGATTGTCAAAAGTGATGGAACTGCCGCACTCGCTCCAGGAGTTTATAGAAAAGTCACTCGTGATATGACAGGAGAATCTTTAGATTTTGGCTATAACTTGGCACTCTCATACAAACCAAATGCAGCGTGGGATGTTGGTATTACGTACCGTTCACAAGTAAATTTGGGTGAACAAGGAGAGGCAAAACTTACAGAAGCACTTATGGGTGGTACGTATGATGGTGACGCAAGTGTAACCATTCCGCTTCCTGCTACGGCTTCTGCGGCACTTGCTTATACGCTTGCTTCAAAAACGACCGTAGAACTTGTGTATGAGAGAAACATGTGGTCAGCGTATAAAAATTTAGATTTTAATTATGATGGGACAATCACAAACCCTATTCTTATCGGTGTTTTTGATAGATCAATCATAAAAAACTGGAACGACACAAACACATTCCGTTTAGGAATTACGCAAGAGCTCGATGCTTTAATGCTTATGGCGGGCGCTGTGTATGATGAATCGCCAGTTCCTGAGGAGACGGTTGGTTTTGAGTTGCCTGATTCTGATAGTGTTTCAGTCTCATTTGGCGGACGTTACCAAATAAACAAAGAACTCGATGTCGCACTTGCTGCTCTTTACTCCATGAGACAAGAGCGCCAAGTTGAAAATGCATCTCTTAATGGTGAGTTTACAAACGCAAACGTGCTTATGGTTTCAGCGGGTATTGGCTATAAATTTTAAGGAACTACTTGAAAACATTAGTTGATTTTTTACAAGCAAACGAGATAGAAAAATCTCAAATTTTTATCCACCTTAAGTGCAGTGTACCCGAGGCGGCAAAGTTGCAGTATTTAGCGAAAAAATATATGTTAGGACAAGACGATATTCTTGTCCTTGATCTTCTTCAAGAGCTTCATAAGAGTGAAAACTATGAGTATCTTGAGCATCTCCAAGAGGTGAAAATTCTCCTAGAACTTGGCTGGCTTCATCAGCAGAGTTTTACCCCTATGAAAATCTCTGAGGTGACTCCGCTAGAGCTTTTAAATACTGCAGTAGGGCTCTCTCCCTCTTTTTTAAAGTTGCTTCAAGACGGCACACTTGAATCTGATTTACCCGAAATCAAGCCGTATGCCGACCATTTAGAGTACCTTCAAGACCAATTTTTTAGGATTGAGCTGTACCAAAAAATGAGTAGCATTCGTCAAAATGTGCATGAGCACTCGTTGGGAATTAATAGAATCCAGCATAAGCTTCAACTTCTTGAGCAGAGAATTCAAGAGAGAGTCAAACAAACAGCAGAAAATCTTGTTTTGGATAAATTTTTTAAACAAAAAAAGATGACGACATATGAGCAAGTTATTTTTATAGCTCTTTTACGTGAGGAGTATAGTGCGACGGATTCGTCTTTGCGAGAGATGAACACCCTCATTGATTTAATCTCTTTTGATGAGTATGCGCGGATTAAAAATCGCTCACTTTTGGAAGATGGCTCAAATTTACTGGGTGAGGGGATTATCGACTACGAAGAGATGCTCAACCCTTTTGGGGGAATATCCCGCTCTTTTTATATTGTTGATGAGGTGCTTCAAAGCATTATTCACCCCAATAAGAGTAAAAAAGTAACACGTCTCAAACTCAATGCGTTGATTCAAGAACAAGATATTTTTGAACTCGTTGAGAGTGAAACCTCGCTCGAAGATGTTGTACTAAGTAAAAAAACACAAGTTACTTTAGAAAATCTCATGCGTCAGGTCGATAAAGAGGTCATTGGGCGTTTGATTAAATGGGGTATAAAAGATAAAAAAAGTGGTATTGATGCAAGGATTATCTTTTATGGTGCAGCAGGGACGGGCAAAACCATGACAGCATATTCACTTGCTAAATCACTTAAACGTCAGGTTTTAGCCTTTGACTGCTCGAAGATTTTGTCCATGTATGTGGGCGAGAGTGAAAAAAATGTTCGCAAAATTTTTGATACCTTTTATGATTTATGTGACAAAACAAAAACCGAACCGATACTTCTTTTAAATGAAGCAGACCAATTTTTAAGCGCACGCTCAAGTGGCATTGGTTCAAGTGCAGACCAAATGCACAACCAAATGCAAAATATTTTTTTAGAGCAGATTGAAAAATTTAGAGGGATGCTTATAGCGACAACAAATTTGCTAGAAAATATTGACAAGGCATTTTCGAGAAGATTTAACTACAAGATAGAGTTTAAAAAACCAGATGAAGCTCAAAGAGTTGCACTTTGGAAAAAAATGCTCCCCAAAGATGCTCCATATGAGAAAGATTTTGATGCGTTGCCTCTTTCAAAGTACGCACTCACAGGTGGTCAAATCAATCTAATTGTCAAAAATACAGCTTATAAAGTTGCTGTTCGAAAAAATCCTATTTTCACACAAGAGGATTTTGTGCAAGAGATTTTAAAAGAAAAAGATGCAAGTTTTGAAAATGAGAAATCTATGGGATTTTTAAATACTTGATTTTGTAGCTCCCACAAGGTGTGGTGGCGATAAAACAACCATTTTCATTGTGATGTAACATCTAGGTAACATGATTGTAACGCTTTTGTAATATATTTTGTGCAAAATCACAGCTCAAAATGTTACAAAAAGGAAGCGTCCATGCCAAGTATTTCAATAGAAACTTACTTCCAGCACAATTACCCATCATTTGATAAATTGCCTCAAATAATAAAAAGTACCATCATAACTCTTTTCAAAAAACTCTCTCATGAAGATGAAATAAACGCATTTATCCAAGAGCATAAAGCCTCTTCTTCTTTTGATTTTATAGAAGCCATCCTTGAATATTTTAACATCGATATCAATATCAATAAAAATCAACTCTCAAGAATTCCTGCTTACGGACGGGTTGTGATTATCGCAAATCACCCTCTTGGTGCTTTAGATGCACTGGCTTTGCTCAATGTTGTCAAAGATGTGAGAAAAGATGTCAAAATCGTTGCTTCTAACTTTTTAAGTGAGTTTGATAACATCAAAGATGTCCTCATTCCCATAGAAAATATCAGAGGAAAAATGGGAAGAGCCTCGGTAGAGACTATTTATGAATCTCTTAAAAAAGAGCAAGCCGTTATCATTTTTCCCTCAGGTGAGGTGAGCCGTGCCCGTCCTAATGGGATACGAGATACTAGATGGCAAAAGGGCTTTTTGCGCGTTGCTCTTAAGATGCAAGCGCCAATTCTCCCCATCCATATTGATGCAAAAAATTCAAAAAGTTTTTATTTTCTCTCCATGATTAATAAATCTTTGGCCACAGCTACAATTCCTCATGAGATGTTCAAATTTAGAAATAAAAATATATCGTTTAATATAGGAAAAACAATTCCTTATGAGAGCTATAATCTCTCTTCTTTGCCAATGCGAGATGTTGTAAAGCTTTTGCGTAAACATTTTTATCTCTTTGCAAAAAAAAACAAGTCGATTTTCAAAACATATAATGCGATAGCTCTGCCTGAAAATAGACAAGAGATAAAACATGAGCTCCAAAATGCTCAAGCGCTTGGAGAGACAAAAGATGGAAAAAAAATCTATCTCTACTCCAATGAAAATGAGAACGTTATTTTAAAAGAGATAGGTCGTTTGCGAGAGATTAGTTTTCGTCAAGTCAAAGAGGGAAGTGGGAAGAAACGTGACATTGATGAGTTTGATTTTAGTTATGAACATATCATTCTTTGGGATGAGAAAGATTTGGAAATTGTAGGCTCTTACCGCATCGTAAAAGCCAAAGAAGTAATCGACGTTTTTGATGTTGAGGGGCTCTACACCTCCACTCTTTTTGAGTACAAAGACGAATTTTCAAAATATTTTAATGAAGGGATAGAGCTTGGTCGTAGTTTTGTCCAACCAAAATACTGGAACTCACGAGCACTTGACTATCTCTGGCAAGGGATTGGTGCTTACATGAGGGCAAATCCTCGTATCCGTTATCTTTTTGGACCTGTAAGTATTTCCCGTTCATATGATGAGAACGCAGTCTCTATGTTGATTTATTTTTATATGAATTATTATGGAGCCAAAAATCAAAGTGTTGTTCACCGTGATAGTTATGTTATCTCAGATGTGAATAAGAGTAGATTTGAAACACTTTTTCAGGGAAACAATTTTGCTGAAGATCTTGACACTCTTAAAAATGAGCTACAGCTTAATGGTTACGCAATCCCAACTTTATATAAGCAGTACAGTGATTTATGTGAAGAAGACGGAGTTCAGTTTATGGACTTTGGAATTGATAAAGAGTTTGATGATTGTGTAGATGGTTTTATAGTTGTAGACGTTCAAAAACTTAAGCCATTAAAAAGAAAAAGATATTTCGAAGCATAAATAAAAAACTGACCTTACACATTTTTTATAAAAGTGCGTAAGGCTAGCCAGCGCATAACATTCGTTCTAAATTTACACATCATTTTACAGATGTTAAATCAAGTGTTGCAAATTGTGACATTTACTCTTACTTCCTTCCTTCAATTTCTTATATTTAAAGCACATTTCGTTATAGTTAACGCAACTGTTTTTTCTAATATGGTTTGCTTATGGCAGAATATTTAGAAAACAAATTATCACTAAAATTGTATTTTTAAAGGGTACAGTTTTTACTATAAAGGTAGGTTATATGGAGCATATTGCTACTGCAAATCCTTATTTTGGAGTTTTTGTACTTTTCGTTATAACATTTGGTGCATTTACGGGAACGACAATTATTGCGCGTTTGGCAAGTCGTGCACTTGCACGCAAAGATGCAGAAAAGATAAAACTTTCAGTGTACGAGTGTGGACCGCAGGTTACAAAGCAGCCAAATAGAATTTCGCCACAATTTTATCTGTTTGCATTGCTTTTTTTGCTGTTTGATGTTGAAATCGTTTTTATGTTCCCATGGGCAGTCGATTTTAAACTTCTTGGCTGGTTTGGTTTCGTAGAGATGATTTTATTCATTCTTTTACTTACGATTGGTTTTGTATATGCATGGAAAAAAGGAGCCCTCGAATGGCACAGCATAAAGTAAATTATACGCAACAAGGCGGTCTGCCTGTCGCACTGACAAGTATCGACAAGATTGTAAACTGGGGTCGCTCAAACTCGCTTTGGGCACTAACTTATGGACTTGCATGCTGTGGTATTGAGATGATGGCTTCGGGTGCATCAAGGTATGACTTTGACCGTTTTGGGACGATTTTCCGTGCTTCTCCGCGTCAAGCAGACGTCATGATAGTTGCTGGAACTTTGACAAAAAAACATGCTGAGTTTATCAAAAGACTCTACGACCAAATGACAGAGCCAAGATGGGTTATATCTATGGGTTCTTGTGCAAATACGGGCGGTATGTTTAACACATATGCCACTGTGCAAGGAGTTGACAGAATCATCCCTGTTGATTTGTATCTTCCTGGCTGTGCTCCGCGTCCTGAGACACTGCAGTATGGAGTTATGTTACTTCAGAAAAAAATTCGTGCAAATAAAGCTGCCAATGCGCAAAAGCCAAAAAGGTTAATGTAATGAGAGCCTATACCCCAAAAGACAATGTTCAAGCAAAACCGTACTATACAGATAGATACTATGTAGCACCACAGGTACCAAAACAAGAAGTTGAGAGTGATGAAGTTTTTGCAGCAGATTTAGCGGCAATCCAAGCGAAATTTGAAGTAAGTGATGCGTATATTCAAGCTGGGCAAATGGTTCTCTATATCAAAGCTGAAGAGAACTTTGGCGTTTTAGAACTTGCTAGAGATGTTTTAGGATACACCCAACTCTCTGAGATGAGCGCCATCGACTGGTTGGCAAAAAACAACACATTTGAGATTTTTTACCAAATGCTGAGCATGAGCAAAAGAAAAAGAATCCGCATCAAAATGTCCATCACAAAAGGGCAAGCAGTTAATAGTGTAGAGAAACTTTTCCGCAGTGCTGATTGGTCTGAGAGAGAGATGTTTGATATGTTTGGTATCCAAGCAAACGGGCATCCGTTTATGAAAAGAATTCTTATGCCATATGATTGGCAAGGGCATCCACTTTTAAAGACGTATCCATTAGAAGGAGATGAATTTGCTGCTTGGTATGAGGTCGATAAGATTTATGGAAAAGAAGCAAGAGCAATCATCGGACCTGAGATTCGTGATACGGCAAGAGTTGACCGTTATGACTCACAGAGATTTGCTCGCTTAGGGTATGAAGTTCCTAAAGGGACAAAAATCACAGGAAATGAGCCTAAAACACATGAAAACTATCAAGAAGACGGCGGTGTGTTCTTGGTCAAAAAATTCGATAAAGAGTCATCAACTATTGTTAATGACCCACAAAGATAGGGCGGTAAAATATGGCACAAGTAACAAATAGATTAACACCGTTTTTTGAAAATATTACCTTTGACAGAGATGATAATGAATTGATACTCAACTTTGGTCCTCAGCATCCATCTTCGCACGGGCAATTACGTTTAATGCTTCACCTTCAGCAAGAACAAATCGTAAAAGCACATCCAGATGTCGGATATTTGCACCGTGGTATGGAAAAAATGGCTGAAAACATGATTTATAACGAGTTCATGCCCACAACCGACCGTATGGATTATATAGCCTCATCTTCAAATAATTATGGTTTTGCTTTGGCTGTTGAAAAACTTATCGATGTAGAAGTTCCACGTCGCGCTAAAGTGATTCGTATGATGCTTTTAGAAATCAACCGCATCATGTCACATCTTTTCTGGCTGGCTACAACTGCGCTTGATATTGGCGCTATGACAGTTTTCCTTTTTGCTTTCCGTGAAAGAGAATACCTCATGGACATTATAGAAGGGTATTGCGGAGCAAGACTTACCCATGCTGCTATCCGTATTGGTGGTGTTCCTTTAGATATTCAAGATACCTTCCTTTCTCAACTCAAAACATTTTTAGATAAATTGCCTCAAAATATTAAAGACTATGAAGACCTTCTTGACACAAACCGTATTTGGCTGATGAGAATGGAAGAAGTTGGAGTTATCTCCACGGAGATGGCACTTTCATGGGGCTGTACAGGTCCTATGCTTCGTGCTTCTGGAGTCGCTTGGGATATTCGTAAAGAAGAGCCGTATGAGCTTTATGATGAAGTTGAGTTTAGTGTCCCTTATTCAGATAAAGGTGATAACTTTGCCCGTTACCGCGTTTACATGGAAGAGATGAGAGAGTCTGCAAAAATTTTGTATCAGACTATTGATATGTATGAAGCATGTGTGAAAAATAACCAAACAGAACTCATGGCACACGCACCACGCTATATTTCCGCTTCAAAGCTTGATATCATGACGCAAAACTACTCTTTGATGCAACATTTTGTCCTTGTAACGCAGGGGATGAGACCACCTGTGGGTGAGGTTTATGTGGTTACAGAGTCACCAAAAGGGGAACTTGGCTTTTTTATAAACTCTCAAGGTGGACCGTACCCATACAGACTGAAACTTCGTGCGCCGTCATTTTGGCATGCAGGTATTTTAACTGACCTTTTACCAGGTCATTATATTCCGGATGTTGTTTCCATTATTGGGACGACAAACATCGTATTTGGAGAGGTTGACCGCTAATGAAACGATATGATTTAAGACATTTAAAAAGTGAATTTGAGCCAAGAATGAGAGAACTTTTAGCCTCCCATCAAGCTGGGGAAGTTGCAATTTTTTTATTTGAAATAGGAGATTTTACTCCTATTCAAAAATCAGCAGATTTGGTAAAAGAGTGTGGGTATGAGTTGATGAACTCTTTAAAGTTTAACGAAGTCGACTGGACTATCGTTGCAAAAAAATAGTGTTAGGATAAAATTGTGAGTAAAGTCTATTTTTCTACTTGGAACGGAGAGTTTGTAAACAACATTGGCAAACCTGAAGAAGAGTGGAAAGAATCAGCTTATAACCTACCAGCATCATATGATGATCACCGTGATTCAAAAGCTTTTATAGGCTGGGACGGTGTTTCACTCTTTGATGCAGATGTGGATGTAGTCCGTTTGGCCATGGAATACGCTGCACAGTATCAAGTTTATTCTGAAGCATGTGGAAGATGTGCTCCTGGTCGTTGGGGTGGCAGAATTTTATATGATCAGCTGGACAAGATTGCGCGGGGTGAAGGGTGCAAAGCCGATTTGGAACACTTAAAAGAGATTAGTGCAAGTATGCAGATGACTTCAAAATGTGAGATTGGAAAAACAGTTCCTACTCCTATCTTGGATTTAATGAAGCATTTTGAACATGAATTTATGGCTTGCATAGATGAGCAAAAACCCTCGAAGCATTACCATGAGAAAGTTGGTTACATTGCGAAAATAACAGCACCATGTACTGATGCTTGTCCTGCTCATGTTGACATTCCTGCGTACATAGAAGGGGTAAGAGATTTGAGGTTTGACGATTCGCTTATGGCAACACGTCAAACTATGCCCCTTGCACATACGTGTGGTCGTGTCTGTCCGCACCCTTGCGAGGATGCATGCAGAAGAACAAATCTTGACGAGCCAATCGCAATCATGGCACTTAAACGTCTTGGTGCAGATTGGGAGAGTGATCATGGATTAGACTTTTTTCATCCAATGGAAAAAGCACCAAGCACTGGGAAAAAAGTGGCTGTTATCGGAGCAGGTCCTGCAGGACTTACCACTGCGTACTATTTGGCAGCAGATGGTGTTGCTGTGGATGTGTATGAAGAGCTTCCTGTTTTAGGCGGTGAAGTTGCAGTTGGAGTTCCCGAATACAGAATGCCAGTAGGTAAATACAACCAAGATATAGAGTGTGTGAGAGACATGGGGGTCAACTTCCTTGTCAACTCGAAAATCAAAGCAGACGATATGCGAAGATTTGAGAAAGAGTATGACGCAATCATGGTGGCAACAGGGACACGTATCTCGAAAAAAGTCTACTGTGAAAATGAAAGAGCTGAGATAAAAGGGTACTGGTCGGCGATAGAGATGCTTGACCAGATTAATCTTTGGGACAAATATGGCATCGGTGAAAGAGTCGATTTAACTGGTAAAACAGTTGTTTGTGTTGGTGGTGGATTTACCTCGATGGACGTTGTACGATGCTCTATCCGAGCCAATGCGAAAAAAGTCTATATGATTTATCGCAGAGATGAAAAAACTTTGATAAACAACACTACGTATGAAGAGTATCATGAGGCGTTAGAAGAGGGTGTTGAGTTCTTGTTTCACTCGGCAGTTGCCAAAATGAATGATGAAAAAGATGTGTTAAAATCCCTTTTAGTTGATAAGTTTGAACTGGTTCCAGACCCAAATGGGGGACGAGCGCAACTTCTTAAAGTAGAGGGCGCTTCTTATACTATAGAGACTGATTTTCTCATCCCTGCAGTATCGCAAGCAGCTGATTTAAAATTATTGCCGCCAGAATGGGAGATTGAAAAAACCTCTTGGGATACCGTTAAAACAAATGGTAAACACTTTATGACATCCAAAAAAGGTATTTTTGCTTCAGGGGACTGTGAATATGGTCCTATGACAATTGTAAATGCAGTTGGTCAAGCCAAACGTGCAGCTTCTGTTATGAGCAGATATGTTCAAACAGGTGAAGTGAGTTTAACAGATGATGAGATTATGGAAGACCACTTACGAAAACTGCGTGTTTACAATAAAAAAGAAAAAGTCAAAGGGTGGCTTCCAGGCTTACCTCGCGAGCATAGTGAAGTTCTTGATGTAGAGAGTAGAAAAGATAATAACAAAGAGGTAAACCTCGGGTTTACTCAAGAAGAAGCGATGCGAGAAGCTGATCGTTGTATGCGTTGTTACTACATCGCCATGATAGCGACGTAAAGGAGGGGATGGATGATTCATTTTACAATTGACGGTATCTCCGTAGAAGCAAAAAAAGGTGAGACTATTTTAACAGTAGCTCGCAAAAATGATATTTATATACCGACTATGTGTTATATAGCCAAAACAACCCCTTGTGCATCATGCCGTATGTGTGTTGTAGAAGCAAAAGGTGTGGAGGGCTTTGTCCTCTCATGTAACACCCCTCCGACTGAAGGTTTAGAGATTACCACAAACACAAACGCACTTGAGCTTGAGCGAACAAACATCATGAAGCTTTATGATGTAAACCATCCCTTAGAGTGCGGTGTTTGTGATAAATCAGGTGAGTGTGACCTTCAAAACAAAACATTAGAATTCGGTGTAAGCCAACAAAATTTTAGTACGCGCGAACAAAACCGTCCAGTAGAACATTGGGGACTCATTAACTATGATGCAGCTTTATGTATCATGTGTGAGAAGTGCGTCCATGTATGCAATGAAGTCATTGGTGATGATGCCATAGAGGTGAAATTTGGCGGATATAGCTCTGTGATTATCCCTAAAAATAGCCAAACGCTCGATTGTACTTTTTGTGGTGAATGTATCGCTGTTTGCCCTGTCGGCGCTCTTGTGAGTTCAGACTTTCAGTACAGTGCCAATGCTTGGGAGCTTAAGCGTATCCCAGCTACGTGTGCTCACTGTTCGGGTGGTTGCTCTTTAGAGTATGAAACAAGACACAGCGGCATCAATGCAGAGGATTCTATTTATAGAGTAAAAAACAATTTTGAATTCACTTCTTTGTGTGGTGCTGGCCGTTTTGGATTTGATTTTGAAAATCGTGCACCAAAGAGTGAGGCTGCCTTTAGTGCAGCACTCTTAGCAGTTCAAAATTGTAACGCGATTCGCTTTTCATCCATGATAACCAATGAAGAAGCCTATATTTTACAAGAGTTAAAAAATAAACTCGGCATAAAACTGTTCAATGAAGATGCAAGAAAACTTCAAGAATTTATGGCATCTTATAGCAGCATGAGCGGCAAAAAACATTACAGCGGTTCTTTGGATGCCATCAAACAAGCAGATGGAATCATTATCATCGGCTCAAGAGTCTCAAGTGATAATCCTGCAGTTCGATATGCCCTCACGACAGCAAGAAAGCATAACGGAGCAAAGATTGTCTACGCGCACCCTATAGAAGATGTGCTACTTGGCAATACCATGACACAATTTATGAAGTATGAAGTAGGGACCGAAGAGGGTGTTATGGCTTTGCTTGCTCGAGAGATTTTAAGGGATGCTGATTTGCCTGATGAGGAGAGAGCATTTTTTGATGAGCTTGATTTGGGCTATTTATCAGCTGAGTGCAATATTGGTGATGAAGAGATAGACTTCATGACAAAATCATTCCAAAGAGCTAAAAACTGTGTTTTGATCCTTGGAGATGATGTGATACGTCATGAACGTTCTGCTAATATTGCTAAGCTCGCTGCCATGATAGAAAAATATACGATATTTTCACTTGTTGTGATTCCAAATGAAGTAAACAGTTTGGGAGTCTCTCTCATCAACGCACTTGATAAAGACGAAGCGATTGCAAATGTCGTGGGATACAATGCACCAGGAAAATTTACCATCTCTTCTTTGGGCGGTGCAGATTTAGATATCCCAGCTCTGAATCAGCAAGAGGGGACTTTTGTAAGTATTGACAACAAAGTCTTGCCAACCAATGTTGCTCTCGCATTTGATGGATATACACTCAATGATATCGCTTTTGCTTGTGGCATCAAACATGAGACGACTATAGAGTGCACAAAAAAACTAGGCAAAATCAGCGGATTTAAAGAGATGGACTTTGATGCATTGGAGAATTTTTTCTCCCCTTATGGTGAGGATGTGCGTGGATATTTACTCGATGAAGTGGCTTGTGAGATAAGTGCAAAATTGGACCCTATTGGTGCATTGCCAGAATTTAATGGAACGGTTATTTACCACTCAAATCCTGTCTTGCAGTTTAATTCTTACACAAATAAAACAAAGCAACTCCAAAAAGATAGCACTTTGCAAGGCTCCGCACAGTTTGCAACCGTAGCAAAAATTTCTGATGGCGACATGATTGAGCTCTCTTTTGGCTCTAGAGTAATGAAAAGAGTATTTAAACTTGATGAGACTTTAAAGGGGACGATAGCTTTAAATCCTACCTTTGATGATGTCATAGATGCAAGTAGATATAAATATGAAAAATCTAAAATAGTGAGAGTGGTACATGAGTAAAATTACTATGAATATTGATGGCAAAGCAGTTCAAACACAAGAGGGTGAGACTATTTTAAACGCAGCACGCGCGAATAATATTTTCATCCCTGCAATATGCTATCTTACACGATGTAGCCCCACTTTGGCATGCCGTATCTGTCTTGTTGAAGCAGATGGCAAACAAGTGTACGCTTGTAATGCTAAGGCTAAAGAGGGGATGAGTGTCACAACAAAAACCCAAACGATAGAGACTGAAAGACGTGCCATCATGGAGGTTTATGATGTAAATCATCCCCTTCAGTGCGGTGTTTGTGATCAATCAGGTGAATGTGAATTACAAAACTATACTCTTGAGATGGGTGTTGATTCGCAAAGTTATGCCATCAAAGATATAGACAGAAGCTCTAAAGATTGGGGACATCTCCATTATGACGCGGGATTGTGTATCGTGTGTGAGCGATGTGTTACCGTATGTAAAGATATGATTGGAGACAATGCCCTAAAAACAGTTGCCCGCGGTGGCGACTCCATTGCTGATACTTATAAGGAGTCTATGCCAAAAGATGCCTATAGTATGTGGAATAAACTCAACAAATCTATCATCGGTTTGACAAGTGGACAAGAGATGCTAGACTGTACAAGTTGTGGTGAGTGTGCTGCAGTTTGTCCTGTAGGTGCGTTGGTTGATACGCAGTTTATTTATAAATCAAATGCTTGGGAATTGCAACAAATCCCTGCAACTTGTGGGCATTGTTCTGCGGGATGTCAAATTATGTATGATGTAAAACATACGAGTGTATCAAATCCTGAGGATAAAATTTACCGTGTCATGAATGAGTGGAACTATGTTTCACTTTGTGGTGCTGGTCGCTATGGATTTGATTATGAAAATCGAGTAGCATCCAAAGATGAAACAGCATTTGCAAAAGCGATAGAGGCTTTTAAAAAAGCAGATACGATAGAGTTTACTTCAACGATCACAAATGAAGAAGCTTTGATACTTCAAAAATTAAAAGAAAAATACAGCTATAAACTTGTCAATAAAGAGGCAAAATCTTTTCAAACTTTCTTAAAATATTATAGTGAAATAAGTGGAACCTCTTTGTATGGCAGTGATTTAAAAGCCGCACATGACTCAAACTTTGTCATCAGCGTGGGAGCTGCACTCAAAAGTGATAATCCAAATGCACGGTATGCTTTTAACAATTCCATGACACTCAATAAAGGTGCTGCTCTTTATTTTCATCCTGTTGGTGACCCTGTTATCGAGGGGATGGGTAAAAGTATTATGAGTGTAAACCATGCCCCTTTGCAAGAAGAGGCAGTTTTGTACCTTATCCTAGATCTTTTTGCTGACAAATCGAAACTTCCTACCTCTGTTGCGAAATATTTAGCATCTTTTCATAGTGAAAAAACCATCACGGTTGAAGAGACCATCAAGGAAGAAATTTTTGAGATGGTAAAAGAGAAAAAAGTGAACAAAGAGACAGGCGAAGAGGAAGAAGTTGAAGTAAAAAAATCCAAAATGGTTCCAAAAAAAGTCTCTAAAGAGGTGCAAGTTGATGAAAATAGACTTTTGCAAATCGTAGGGGTCAATAGCACTTTTGAAGAAGAGTTGGAAAAAAATCTCAAGAAAAAAGATAGTTTTGCTTTGATAGTTGGAGAGGATTTATACGGGCATCCTCAAGCGAAAAACCTAGCTCGCTTAGTTGCTTTGATAGAAAAATATAGTGATTTAAAACTCACGCTTATCCCACCACTGACAAACTCACTTGGTGTAGCCCTTATTTGTGAGCTTGATGATGCAAAAGGTTCCTTTACAATAGGCTACAACACGAAGGCAAACTTCACACTCAGCGCACTTGGAGACGGGGACTTAGATATGCCGAGTATAAACCAGCAAGAAGGGACACTCACAAGTATAAACAAGCGAGTAAACCCAACAAATGCAGCACTTGTATACCATGGATATGAGCTCAATGATATCGCAAACGCTCTAGGTTTAAACGCTCAAAATGTTATCCAATACACTGCGAAATTGCCTTTAAACAAAGGGTTTGAAGCAAAAGATTTTGATTCTCTGCCAAATCGTTATGAAAATGACGGCACGGAGGTAAGAGGGTATGTTTTACAGGCGCAAGCAGTGAGTGTGAGCAGTGATGAAAATGTAGAGCCACTCAGTGAAGATAGCCTCAAAGGGACGCTGATATATCGCGCAAACCCTGTGAGACAATTTAGCGAGTTTACCCATAAAGCAACTAATCTTGATGAGAAAAGTGGCATTTACATGAGTGAGGCTTATCTTGCTAAAATGGGATTGCATGAGGGAGATAGAGTGAAAGTGGCAAGCAAATATGGTGAAATAGTTGTTCCTATTGTGAGTGATAATAAAATTACAGGGGAGATTGCTATGCTTCCAACGTTTGATTTGAAATTAAATTCAGAGGCTGTGTTTGGCGATTATCGCTTTGCTGCAGCTTCGATAGAAAAGGTGTAATAATGGAGACAGCATATTTAATAGAGACGGTTATAAAAGTCGTTGTTATTTTACTTATATTTTCTGCTTTGGCAGGAATTGGGACGTATTTTGAGAGAAAAATTCTCGCATTTATGCAGCGTCGCCTAGGACCCATGAACGTTGGACCTTATGGCTTGTTGCAAGTTGCAGCAGATGGTGTAAAACTCTTTACAAAAGAGGACATCATTCCTACAAACGTTGTAGCACCCATATTTAAGATAGCACCAGTCATCACAGCCGCAACCGCTTTTATGGCAGCGGCTGCGATTCCATTTTTGCCACAATTCACTCTATTTGGTTATACGGTCCATCCGATTGTAGCAGACATAAATATCGGTATCTTGTACATCTTAGGTATTATGGGCGTTGGTTTATATGGTCCGCTTCTTGGAGGTATGGCATCTGCAAATAAATTTTCACTCCTCTCGGCTGCTCGTGGTGCCGCTGTTTTTATCTCGTATGAGGTGATTACGGGACTCTCTATTTTAGCACCGATTATGATGGTAGGTTCTCTCTCTCTTATCGATTTCAATGAGTACCAGTCAGGCGGTATTGGTGATTGGATTGTTTGGTCACAACCTGTTGCTTTTGTCCTCTTTTGGATAGCTGCTTTTGCTGAGACAGGCCGTACGCCGTTTCACCTTATTGCAAACGACCATGAGATTATCGATGGATTTGGAACGGAATATTCAGGGATGAGATGGGGTCTTTTCTTTATCGGTGAGTATGCAAATATGTTCTTTATCTCTTTTGTAATTCCACTTCTTTTCTTGGGTGGATATGGAGATGGAAGTATTTTAGGTGCCTTAGGTTTACTTGCTAAAATGTCATTCTTCTTCTTTTTCTTCTTATGGTCAAGAGCTGCATGGCCGGATGTGCGACCTGACCAGTTGATGTGGTTATGTTGGAAAGTACTAATGCCACTAGCTGTGATTAATGTTGTAATCACTGGCTTTGTGATGATGTTTTAAGGGGATATGAATGCATAAAGAGCAATTTAATAGCAGAAATGTTAACAATGGCTACTATTTAGTAGATATAGAAGATTATCCACAAGATGGATGGGGTAAGTTTAAGAGAGTAGTGAGACGAACCTTGCGAGGTGAACTTTTTGTCGGTCTTTGGGTCGTTCTGCGGGAGATGATAAAGTTTGATATCCATACCATTGAATATCCGTTAGAAAAAATGCCTATTGGTCCTCGCTACCGTGCTGTTCATGAGATGAAAAGATTGTGGGAATCTGATACAGAGAGATGTATCGGCTGTGGACTTTGTGAGAAGATTTGTATCTCTGATTGTATTCGAATGGATACTCGGATTGATGAAAATTCTCGCAAAGAGGTGAGTCAATACACTATCAATCTTGGCAGATGTATTTTTTGTGGCTACTGTGCAGAGGTTTGTCCAGAGTTAGCTATTACCCACGGCGGTGAATATGAAAATGCGAGCGAGCAAAGAGAGCATTTTATAATGTATGAAGATATGTTGACACCAATAGATACGATGAAGGCTGGTAAACAGTTGGAGTTTGAAGGTTTTGGTGCTATCACACCACATGAAGATGAGCGTGTTAAAAAAACACCTCTAGCGTATTAAGGAGTTAGGTTATGTTTGAAGCGATAGCTTTTTATCTGTTTGCATTTTTAACAATATCGATGTTTTTCATAGCAGTGACAACATCTCAAGCGTTACATGCATTAACAGCGTTAGCGGCAGGAATGATTTTTATATCAGCGTTTTTCTTTATTTTAGGGGCTGATTTTTTAGGTGCGATTCAAATCGTTGTGTATTCAGGGGCTGTTATGGCTCTGTATGCTTTTGGTATGATGTTTTTTGATACGACAAGGGATATAAAAGAGAAGAAAGGTAACAGTGCTATTGTTTTTGGTTTAAGCACTTTGGCAGCTATCTTAATCGTTGTTATATTTGCAGCGCCGATGGTATCGGGGACAATAGAAGCTTTATATCCTGTTGTTGAAGGTGCGGGCAATACACAACAAGTTGGATTAGTTTTATTTACAAAGTATTTAGTTCCATTTGAAGTTGCTGCTGTGATGTTGCTTGTGGCAATGGTTGCAGGGATTGTTTTGGCAGGTAAAAAGATGGACTTATCACTTACACTTATGAGTGATGATGAAGTGATGAAATTAAAAAATGAACAAAATAAGAAGGTACTATTATGATGGAAATAGGACTCAACCACTATCTTGTGTTATCTACGATACTTTTTTCTATCGGTCTTGTAGGTGTTATGCGTCGTAAGAATCTTCTTATGCTGTTTTTTGCAACTGAAATATTACTCAATGCTGTCAACATAGCTTTTGCTGCAATTTCACACTTCTATGGTGATTTGACTGGTCAGATGTTTGCATTTTTCGTCATAGCAATCGCTGCGTCAGAGGTTGCTGTAGGTCTTGGTCTTTTAATTGTCTGGCACAAACGCCATGGCAATATCGACCTTGAACATATGTCAACGATGAGAGGATAAGAAAATGGAACTCTATTTATATATCGCACTCTTTTCGCCGCTTGTTGGTTCGATGTTTGCTGCACTTTTTGCTGCATCTCCTAAAACTTCCATCGCTGGAATAGTTCCGAGCTTTTTGCTTTTTGTCTCGTTTGTTGCGAGCACAATTCTTTTGGTCAATATCTTAAGTGGCGGGGATGTCGTCCATGTTGAGATGATGACATGGATGGCAACGGGTAATTTATACATCCCTTTTGGTTTTGTAGTAGATCAAGTCTCAGTCACCATGATGATGGTGGTCACCGTTGTCTCAACTGTTGTTCACGTTTACTCGATAGGGTATATGGACCACGACAAAAGTTTTAACAGATTTTTTGCTTGGCTCTCAGCATTCGTTTTTTCAATGCTTGTTCTTGTTATGAGTGACAACTTTGCAGGACTCTTTATCGGCTGGGAGGGGGTTGGTCTTTGTTCTTGGGGGCTTATTGGTTTTTGGTATCACAAAGAGAGTGCAACTTGGGCTGCAAATGAAGCTTTCATCATGAACCGTATTGCCGACCTTGGAATGCTTATCGGACTTTTTTTGGTTTACTGGAATACAGGAACACTTCAATATGATGAAGCTTTCGCGGCAATGCCTGCTTTAGCTCCTGAAGTGTTAACTTGGATGGGTATTTTCTTGTTTATTGGTGCGATGGGTAAATCGGCTCAGTTTCCACTCCATACTTGGCTAGCAGATGCGATGGAGGGTCCAACTCCCGTCTCAGCTCTTATCCATGCAGCGACTATGGTTACTGCGGGTGTTTACCTTGTAGTGCGTGCCAATCCTTTATATGAACTCATTCCGCATGTAGGACTTTTTATAGCAAGCTTAGGTGCTTTTGTTGCCCTTTTTGCTGCATCTATGGCACTTGTAAACCGTGATATGAAAAGAATCATTGCCTACTCAACGCTTTCTCAGTTAGGTTACATGTTTGTTGCAGCGGGTTTGGGGGCGTACTGGGTTGCACTCTTTCATCTTATGGCACATGCTTTTTTCAAAGCACTTTTATTCCTCGGTGCAGGAAATGTTATGCATGCGATGCATGATGAGCTTGATCCTTTTAAAATGGGGGGACTCAAAAAGCCTCTTAAATGGACATTTATCATGATGACTGTCGCGTCTGTGGCACTTGCGGGTATCTACCCACTTGCGGGTTTCTTCTCTAAAGATTTGATTTTAGAAGTCTCACTCATTGAGCATCACTATATTATTTATTCCGTTTTACTCTTTACTGCAGGTTTAACAGCTTTTTATTCTTTTAGACTTGTAGCCCTTATCTTCCACGGTGAAGAGCGATACAAAATCTTTGGTATCCATCCTCATGAAGCTTATAAGTTTGTCCTTATCGCTATGAGTCCACTGCTTCTTTTAGCAGTCATTGCAGGTTCGTTTAAGATGACGTATTTTGAGATGGTAACCGCTGTGCTTCCTGCGACTGAGTACCATGTGCATAGTGTTATGATGTATTGGATTATGACTATAGGGACGCAACTCTTTGTCCTCTTAGCTATTGCATTTGCTTACAAAAAATATGCAAACAATGCCATCGCTATCCCAGATGGTTCATCTAAGATGGAAAATCGTTTGTGCTATAAAATCTTGAAAAATCAGTACTACATCCCATATGCGTATGAAGAGTATTTTGTCAAACCTTATAGAGAGCTCTCAGATGTGTTTTGGAAGCATATTGATATGAAAATTGTTGATGCAAGTGTAGATGGGATTGCCAATATCTTTTACTCTACGGGTGAGAAAACAAGAACCATGCAAAGTGGTAATTTGTCAACTATGCTCAAATGGATGGTAGCAGGAACTGTTGCTTTATTGTCACTAGCTGTGGTTTATGGACTTGCAGTTAGATATTCTGATGAAATTATGTTGATTTTATCAGGCTTAGGAGTTCAATAGATGTTAGATCATATCTTATCGATTTTAATTTTCTTCCCAGCACTTGCAGGAATCTTTGGATTTGTTATTCAAAAAGATAGCATTCGTGCGTATGGTATAGCGGTGAGCGCAATTGAATTTGCGCTTGCTTTATGGCTTTGGTTTGCTTTTGACTCGAGTGTTTCGGGTATGCAATTTATGGAGCAAATAGCATTAATTCCTGCATTTGGGATTAACTACATTTTAGGGGTAGATGGAATTTCTCTTTTTATTATTATATTGGCATCATTTTTTACCTTAATAGGTATCGCCTCTCTTGGTGAAACAAAAGATGAAAAAAATATGATTATTACCTTATTATTTTTACAGATGACTATGATAGGGGTGTTTGTTGCACTTGATGCTATCGTATTTTATGTATTTTGGGAATTATCTTTAGTGCCAATGCTTTACATCATTGGTGCATGGGGTGGACCATTAAGAGTTTATGCCTCTGTGAAGTTCTTTTTATATACATTTACAGGCTCTCTTATTATGCTTGTGGGTATGCTTTTTATGGCATATTTTTACTACCAAGCAACAGGAACGTGGAGTTTTGCAATTCTTGACTGGTACAGACTTATCTTGCCAGAATCCTTCCAGCTGTGGTTATTTGTAGCCTTCTTTTTTGGTTTTGCCATTAAAGTACCAATGTTTCCATTTCACACATGGTTGCCATATGCTCACGGTCAAGCACCAACTATCGGTTCTGTTATCCTTGCGGCAATTTTGCTTAAGATGGGTACCTATGCGTTTATCCGTTTTTCGTTACCATTATTTCCAGATGCGTCAGTATTTTATATGTTTCCTATAGCGGTACTTGCAATCATCATGATTATTTATACTGCTATGGTTGCGTATGCGCAAAAAGATATTAAGCAAGTTGTTGCGTACTCTTCAGTGTCGCACATGGGTGTTATCATTTTGGGTACTTTTGCTTTAAATGTTGAAGGTATTTCGGGTTCTATCTTCCTCATGATAGGTCACGGTGTTGTCTCTGGGGCACTCTTCTTGCTTGTAGGTGTGATTTATGATAGACGCCATACGAAGATGATGAGTGAGTTTGGTGGTTTGGCACATGTGATGCCACGATATGCAACGCTCTTTGGTATTATGATGATGGCTTCTGTTGGTATGCCATTGACGATTAACTTCGTAGGGGAATTTTTAAGTTTACTTGGATTTTATGAGCAGTCACATATATTAACGCTCTTGGCAGGTATCGCTATTATTGTGGGTGCGATTTATATGCTAGCGGCTTACAAAAAAATGTTCTTTGGAACAGTGACAAATGAAGCCAATAAAAATCTCCCTGATGTCAACAAGAGAGAGCTTGTCGCTCTTATCCCATTGGTTCTTATTACCATTTGGCTAGGTGTTTATCCTAAGCCACTTTTAGAGCCGATAAACAACTCTGTTGAGGCGATTGTGCAATTGATGCATGATAAATCTATCACAGAAGAAGCAAAATCTAGAATTCCAAATCTTATGAGTGATATAGAAATTACTAGAACTTCAATGCAGGAGGTACACTAATGTTAGCACCGGTAAATGTTTCTTTAGAGTCTTTAAACATAATGACTCTAGCTCCGATGCTTATCCCAATCATCGGAGCACTTTTAATCTTAATCATCGACATATCTAAGGCAAATCTAGACAAAACTCTTTATGTCATGATTAGTTTGCTTTTCTTACTTTTAGATTTAGGGACCATTGTGGATTCAGCAGGCATTTTTACTGCAAGTGGAATTGTGATGGGCGTATTTGATATGATGCTTATTGATGGTTTGGCGATTCTTGCGCAGTTTATTATCGTTGGGGCATCTTTACTGTTTATCCCATTGGCATTGACACATAGCCGTTTCCATGAGTTTTCGTATCCTGAATTTTTCGCACTCTTTTTATTTATGATAAGTGGATTCCAGTTTATGGTTGCAACCGATAATCTCATCCTTATTTTTGTAGGACTTGAGACTGCATCCCTCGCACTTTACACACTCATAGCTATGCACAACCGTGACAAATCTTTTGAAGCTGCTGTTAAATATTTTACTATGGGTGCACTTGCTGCAGGCTTTTTTAGCTTTGGTTCTATGGTGTTTTATGCACTTACAGGTTCTGTTGAGATCAACCAGATAGCCGCAGTGCTCGCTGCAAACAATTATGCTGACATCGGCTACGTTCTTATTGGGACAGCTTTCTTGCTTGGATCTATCGGGTTTAAAGTCTCTTTAGTCCCTTTTCATACTTGGACACCCGATGTTTATGAGGGTTCAAGTGCTGCATTAGCTGGATATATGTCTATTGTCCCTAAAATCGCCGCCTTTATTATTGCGATGAGGATTTTTGAATTTTTGATTCACAGCGGTGTTGTTTGGCTTGAAGTTATCCTTTATGTTGGGGTTGTTGTCACCATGACAGCTTCAAATATGTGGGCACTCGTTCAAAGCGATGTCAAGCGAATGCTCGCTTATAGTTCTATCTCTCATGCGGGCTTTGTTATGGCTGCAATATTGATTGGAACTACACAAGCAAACAGTGCACTTTTCTTGTATTGGATACTTTTTAGTTTTACAAATCTTGGAGCCTTTAGTATGCTTTGGATTTCTCGTCAAAAACATTTGCCACAGCATCAACGAACAGACCACTCGTATGACAAATTTGCTGGTATGATAAAAACATCACCTATTGCTTCTGTGATTATGGCTTTATTTATGCTCTCTCTTGCAGGGCTTCCTCCTTTTGCACTTTTTTGGGGTAAACTTTATATGATTAGCTCGGCGGTGACAGGCGGCTATACAGTTTTAGCTCTTATCATGGCACTTAACTCTGCAATAGCGGCATATTATTATTTAAAATTGATAGTTTATATGTTTATGAAAGAGCCTGTTGTTGGAAATGATGGGCATGTTTATGTCATTAATGCCACCTTGGCGCTTAAATCCATCATTGGTTTTGCAGCTGTGGGAACTATATTTGCTATAATCGCGGTAAACCCACTTTTAGAGGTTATTACAACTTTTGTTTATAATAGTGGATATTAATAGGCTCTAAAAAATACTAGAGTAAGAAAGGAAGAGCATTTGTTACGGGTTATACTCTTCTTGTCTCTCGCATTACATCTTTATGCACTGGAAGTCTCTCTCACCGGTGCTAAAGAGAATTTTCAAAATTATTCAACCTTACATTTAAAAGATTCGAGCCCCTTTTTATGCCAAGAGATGAAGGACGACTATCAAGAGGTCACCCAAATCATTTGTGCATTTTCAAAGCAACCTACAAAAAAATTTCATAAAATACAAAATGATTTTTTTGAAATAAGTGCACAGCTTAAAAATAAGACCTTTTTTCTCATAATAAAACCTTTCCATAAAATAAAACTCTACCCGATGGCGTTTAATCTGAGTGTCGAACATGAGGTATACCAAGCAGATGTTTCTCTCTCAAATCATTGGATGGCAATAGGGTATAAAGAGGTGCTTCCTTATGTGAAAAATCACAAAAAATCTGAAGTTTCCATCAATTTTCCAGTCTATATGGAGAGCGATAAATTCCCTTATGTCGGGGGTTTAGATCTTCAGGGAAATCCAGTGTATATTAAAAAAGTAGCCGATGTTAAAGAGTACCTTCAGCTTAAAAAATATTATAATGAAGGCAAATATGAGAGTTCTTTAGAGCTCATTGATGAGATAACGCAAAAGTATCCAGATACCCTCTTTAAAAGTGAAATTGCGTACTATAAAATGAAAGTATATGACAAGATGAAAGAGTATGAGAGTGTTATAGAAGTGGCAAAAGTTTATCTCAAAGATTTTTCTTCTGATGAAAATATAGCAGAGGTTTTATCTTTAACTGCAAAAGCTTATTATAAAACCAACATGGATATAGATGCAGATTATTTTTTTGATAGACTCTTTAGCGAACATGCAGATTCACCTTTTGCACAGTGGGGATATATTTATAAAGGTGAGATGCTTGAAGATTCAGGTGGTTCTTCTAAAGCAATTGTATTTTACACAAAAGCTCTAGAAGAGACACAAGATGTTGATATTGCTGTGTATGCTGCTTATAAACTTGCAAAAAATAAACTCTCTAATGCTAAAGCTAAAGAAGCCTCTGAGTTTATTATGAAAATTATCAACTCAAAACCAAGCTTTTTTATCCAAGATTTACCATCTTCTATGGAGGCTATTGAATCTTTCGTAGAGGAGAGTGATTTTGTAACTGCTGCGGCAATTGCTAAAGCTTTGTTAGATGTAATGGATAAGCAAGAGGAGACGTATGAACCACTTCTTAAAGATAGAGCTCTATGGCTTTGTCAAACACCAAACAAAAAAGCGGCACTTGATGCCCTCAATGAGTATAGAGATAAATTTAAAAACGGGGCATTTGAAGAGGAGATAAAAATTGCTAAAGATGCACTCTTTTTTGATGATGGAGATGCAAATTTAACAACAAAACTTAACCACTATAATGAGTTAATTCAAAATTATGGTAACGATACAATCGGGAGTAGAGCCTTGTATGAAAAAGCAAAATTGCTCCTAGCAAATAAAATGTTTAGTGATGTCTTAGGGCTTAAAGAGTCGCTGAGTGCTCTTGATAAAGATACGTTTACAGATAGAGACGAGATGATACAAGAGGCTGCTGTAGGGGTCATGATGAGAGCCTTAGAAAACAAAGAGTGCCAAGAAGTGCTAAGAATTTCAGCAGAGTATAAAATTGTTTTATCAAGCAAATGGGATGATGGTTTGTATGAGTGTTTTATTAAAGGTGCCAACTATACTGCAGCAAAACAAATTGCGAAAAGAAATCTCAAATCCAAAGATTTGCAAGAGCGAAAAAAATGGCTCTATAGACATATTAATGTCGACTTTTCTATCGGAAATTATAAACAAGTCATAGCAGCAGGCAAGGAGCTTGTGACGCTTATGCAAGGGGAGAAGCAGAGTCCATATAGAGACATTCACAGGATTCTTTTTGATACGTATCAAAGAGTTCAAGATTCTACAAAAATGCTTGAGACGATTGTAGAGATTGAAAAAGAGTATGCAAGTGATTATAAAGATATGGAGCGATATGTCGCTGTCATGACGATAGGAAGTGTGACAAAAAATGATAATCTTGTTATCAAATATGGCGCACAAGTGATGAAAATACAAAAAGCATCTGCCTCTTTTGCCCAAAGCCCGTTTGTGGAGTTTACTCTGTATCAATCTTATATCAATAAAGAGGATGTAAACGCAGCACTCGAGGTTATTAAGTCTCTTAATACCCTCAAGCTCACTCCAAATCAAAGAGCAAGACAAAAATATCTTTTAGGGACAACGTATAGTAAGTTGTGGAAAGACGAGGAGGCAAAGCAAGCTTATTCAGACGCCATAAAAGCTGACCCAGAATCAGCCTGGGCAAAACTCGCTAAGGATGCTAAAGAAATTTAGTTCTTATAATAGCTTCTAGTTTGTCTAGCGGAGCAGTTGTAACTTGACTAAACTGGGTCCGATTGAATGTTTGCTGTCTCTTTGCAAGTTGCCCTGTATGTATTGAGATATTTTCATTCATTTGTTCTTTTGTACACATGCCATCTAAAAATTCCAAAATTTCTACGATACCTATGGCACCCATCGCATGAGGAAGCCTTGAGTATTTTTGCTCTAAAGTGCACACTTCATCGATTGCACCGTAAGCTATCATCTTGGAAGTACGTTGTGCAATTCTTTGTCGTAAAAGAGTTCTATCTACCTCAATATTAAAAATATCAAGATTTTCTATCATGGGCTTTGGAGGGTTTTGTTTGAACCATTCTGAGGGGGTAAGACCTGAAGCTTCATAAATTAAAAGTGCTTTTTCAATTCTGTATGTGTCATGAGGCGTGATGTTTTGCATATACACACTATCTTTTTCTGCCAAAACGAAGTAACAATCCTGCTCTGCGAGTTTTACCTCCACAAGGCGCGATATTTCGGGTGTTATGATAGGTAACGAGGATAAGCCTTGCATCAGGGATTTGAGATAAAAAGAGGAGCCACCCACCAAGAGAAGATTTTTATTCTCTTGTTGAGAGACATGAAGGGCTTGCGTGTAAAGTTGCATAAAAATATCTACACTAAAATATTCGTTTGGATGTAAAACATCAATCCCAAAATGTCGTACACTTTGAAGTTGCAATTGTGAGGGCTTAGCTGAGAGAATATCAATCTCTTTGTAGATACTCAAAGAGTCGATAGATAAAATAAAAGCATCTATTTCATGCGCGATTTTGAGGGCTAAATCACTTTTCCCTGAAGCTGTAGGACCGATAATGGCGAGCTGTTTCATGGCGGGATTATATCATTTTAAATGAACTTTGGATAAAATAAAAATTCATTTATTAAAGAGGGTAGAAGTTGCAAGAGTATATCGCAAAACTTAAAGATTTTAACGAACTTGTCATGTTTGAACACTCCGTTTTTTCTTTACCGTTTATATTTATAGCCATGATAGTCGCAGCTGATGGTTGGTTTGGCTTTTGGCTTTTATGTATGGGCGCCTTCGCGGCTGTAAGTGCTAGAAACTTTGCCATGGGATTTAACAGATATGCCGACAGAGATATCGATGCACAAAATCCTAGAACAAAAGGGCGTCCAAATGTAGATGGAAGATTGGATGCAAAAAATATTTTACTCTTTATCGGTGTCAATGGACTCCTATTTATAGCGGTTGCTTTTATGATAAATATGTTGGCATTTTATATGAGTATCCCAATTTTAATACTCCTTGCAAGCTACTCTTATTTCAAAAGATTTTCATCTCTTGCTCATATTGTGCTTGGGCTGTCTTTGGGATTAGCACCCATCGCGGGTGTTGTTGCCGTGAGCGAGAGCATCCCTCCATGGTCGATTATTTTAAGTCTTGGAGTTATTTTTTGGGTTGCGGGATTTGATCTTTTATACTCACTGCAAGATATAGCGTTTGACAAAGAGCATCATTTATACTCAATTCCTTCCTTGTATGGAGCAGATGCAACACTGTTTATCTCGACACTTTTTCATATGCTAAGCGTCATCTTTTGGGGGCTTTTTGTTTGGGTTGCCGGACTTGGGATATTTGCCTATGTGGCTGTTATTCTTGCTACGGTGATGCTTGGGTATGAACAAGTTCTTGTGAGAAAAGATTTTACAAAGATTAATCGTGCTTTTTTTACCGTCAATGGCTATCTTGGGTTTGTGTTTTTAGTTTTTATTATCTTAGATAAGGTGCTCTCATGAGTGTACGTCTAGTTCCAGCCCCCATTCAAATCGTTTATAGTGAGTTAAGTACAAATAAAGAAGCGTATGAGAGGGAGTATTATCAGCTCAGTGATGCAGATGACAATCCTATTAGTCAATGGCTGAAGGTTGCAAAGGCAAGAGGGGATACCTCTGAGAGTGACCCTATTCTTTTGAACTTAGTGGTAGAGTTGCACCATAAAATAGATGCGTTAGAGCGATTTATAAAAGGAGAAGAGCCAAATCGTGTTTTGCTTAGTCAAGAGGCAAATATTGATTCTATTGGCTTTGAGTATTTTCATTTAGGGGAGAAAGCGCTTGTGGAAGGGTGTCATTATTATGGTCGCATCACTATGCCAGTCCATCCAAAAAGAGATGTTGCAGTCTTTTTTCAAGCAAAAAGTGACTCTCTTGCACAGATTATGAAAATGCATGAGAGAGATGAGAAAGAGTGGGGTGTTTACCTCACTGCAAGAGAGAGGGTGCTTATTCGTGAAGCAAAAGAGAACAGATGAATTTTGATTTTATAACAATGGAGTACATCGTTGTTGCCATGGCTGGAATGATTTTGTATCTTCTTTATTATGTTTTTACAAAAGATGCCGAGTATCATAAAAATATACGCTCTGTTGCTTCCGTCGTCGAAGAGCTCAATCGAGATATTTTTTATTTGAAAAAAAAAGTTGTAGATACGCAGCACAGCATCCAAGAAAATTCACAAAGGATGAATGACGAGGAGATATATCAGGAGATAGAAAGAAGCGTTTATGACTTGATACAGCCACTCTCCGTTGGACTCAAGAGGATGCAAGAGGATGTTCAAACTATTGATGCACAAATTGCTGCAAGGATTTCATCGCTTGAGAGCGGCGTAAAACAAATCTCCATCCCCTCCTCAATTCACGGCAATGATGATGAAAAAATCCTCTCGTTATACAAACAGGGTATCTCTTTAGATACGATTTCACGAGAATTACATCTCTCAAAACCTGAAGTGGAATTTGTTCTAAAAATCAATAAAATTAAGTAGGTTCAAATCTTATGGCAGATAGACAGCTTTTTACATTGGTAGCTATTTTGATAGCCATAAGCATCATCCTCTCTTACTCCTTATCGGAATATATCACCATACTTTTTGGTGTGAATGAATTTCATTTTGCCATCAGACAAGCCATTTTTGGTTTTTTAAGTATGTATATTATTTGGATTCTTGCACAGCTTGACCCTGATAAATGGCTTAAGCCTATTGGCTTTACCCTGTTGATAGGCTCAACTGTTTTGATGATAGCGATGCCTTTTTTACCCGAGTCTTTAGTTTCTGCAGTGGGTGGCGCTAAGAGATGGATTAAACTTTTTGGTTTTTCTTTAGCTCCTGTAGAGTTTTTCAAAATTGGATTTGTTTACTTTTTGGCATGGAGTTTTTCCAGAAAACTAGGTCATCATGATGGAATGGGACTCAGAAATGAGTTTATCCGTTTTGCACCATATGGAGTGATGTTTATTGGAGCGATGTTTATCATAGCATTTGTCCAAAATGACTTAGGACAAGTGGTTGTTTTAGGACTTACTTTGCTTTTTATGCTTATGTTTGCAGGGAGTAGCTTTCGGTTTTTCTTAAGCATTTTATCCGCCGCGCTGCTCTTTTTTCTCTTTTTTATCTTCACCGCACAGCATAGAATCGCAAGGATAAAATCATGGTGGGCGTTAGCACAAAACACGGTTCTTGAACTTTTCCCCGCATCCATAGCTGAACAGTTACGTGTCCCTACTGAGGTAGAACCTTACCAAATTGGACACTCTTTAAATGCTATTAATAATGGCGGTTTTTTTGGTGTAGGTGTTGCAGGCGGGACCTTTAAACTTGGCTTTTTAAGTGAGGTGCATACCGACTTTGTCTTGGCAGGTTTAGCAGAAGAGTTTGGTTTTTTTGGAGTTGTGGTTGTGGTTATTCTATTTATGTGGATGCTTCAGAGAATTTTTAAAATCGCCAATCGTTCTGCAGATACAAGTATCTATCTTTTTAGCTTAGGAGTAGGGCTTCTTTTATCGTTTGCTTTTTTGGTCAATGCATATGGCATCAGCGGCATCACTCCGATTAAAGGTATTTCAGTTCCGTTTTTAAGTTATGGCGGTTCCACGATGCTTGGGAGTGCCTTTGGGATTGGTATGGTTTTGATGGCATCAAAAAAAGCAAAAATGGATCAAAAATGAAACTATGTATCACAGGCGGGGGAACAGGCGGTCACTTGATGATAGCTGAAGCTCTCCTAGAAGCAGCGCTTTTAGAAGGGCATGAGGCAATTTTTATTGGCTCCACACATGGGCAGGATAAAAAATATTTTGAGCACAACAGCCTATTTTCTCATGTCTATTTTTTGGACACAACAGGGGTGGTCAATCAACGAGGTTTGGCAAAGTTTGGCTCACTTGTAAAAATCTTCAAAGCTTTTTTACAGGCAAGAAAAATTTTAAAACAGCATAAAATTGAGGCGATTTACAGCGTCGGCGGTTTTTCGGCTGCACCAGCATCTTTCGCATCGCTCAGCCAAGGACTCCCTTTGTTTATTCATGAACAAAATGCAGTCATTGGAAGACTAAACTCCCTTCTAAAGCCATTCGTAAAAGGATTTATTTGGGCATACGATGTACATTGTCCCATTCAAGGTTACCCTGTCAAAGATGTTTTTTATAAAACAGCAAGAGTGCGAGATGTGCTTAAGACGATTATTTTTTTAGGCGGCTCTCATGGGGCAAAAGCTATCAATGATTTGGCTCTGAGCCTTGCCAAAGTGCTTCAAAAAAGAGGGATTACAATCATACATCAAGCGGGTGAGCATGATTTTGAGAGAGTAAAAGCTGCGTATGAAAATTTGGGCGTTGAGGTTGCACTCTATGCTTTTACAAAAGAGTTGCCCTCTTTAATCATGGAAGCAGATCTCGCGGTGAGCCGTGCAGGAGCAAGCACACTTTGGGAACTGACAACAAATGGTTGTCCCGCATTTTATATCCCTTACCCTTACGCTGCAGGAGATCACCAGTTTTTTAATGCAAGGTTTATAGTTGAGCATAATTTGGGATGGTGTGAGAGAGAGGGTAAAGATTTGCAGGCAAAATTACTCGCTGTTTTAGATGCCAATTTGCAAGAGAAAAGCCGTAAACTTTTAGCATATTCTCAAAAAGATGTAGCCCAAAAAATGATACAAGATGTGGCGGAGCGTTTAAAATGATACGAGAATTAGCACAAGATTTAGTTGATTTAATTTTTGATTGGGGATATGTGGGGATATTTTTACTTATGAGCGTTGAGAGTTCGTTTATCCCTTTTCCAAGTGAAATAGTCCTTATTCCAGCGGGATATTTAGCGTCTAAGGGAGATATGAATGTGGTTTTCATCATGATAAGTGCCCTTGGGGGCTCTTTACTCGGGGCTTTTATAAACTACTATCTTGCACTTTTACTTGGAAGAAGATTGCTGCAAAAATATGGAAAATATTTTTTCATCCATGAAAATGCTTTAGCTAAAATGGACAATTACTTTGAAAAACATGGGGCAATTTCTACGTTTATAGGCAGGCTTCTCCCTGGTATTCGTCAGCTTATCTCTATCCCCGCAGGAATTGCTCGCATGAATTTAGCAGTTTTTACACTTTATACCACACTTGGAGCAGCTATTTGGGCATTTATTTTAGTCATGATTGGTTACTTTATAGGGGAAAATCAGGTCATGATAGATACTTACCTTAAGCAAATCACGATTGCGATTTTGATTTTACTTATTGTGTTGGGTTCGTGGTATTATTTCTATCAGAAAAAAAGCAAGGATTAAAATGTGAGTAATATGGAATATATGTTTCATCAAGGTTTTTTTGGCACACGCGCACCATTTTTTATGGATTTAGTGACACTGATTGTGGCATTACTCCCTCTTTTGGTGGGAAGTGCTATTTATTTTGCACGCAAAAAGAGATATAAACTCCATGCTTTTTCACAGATATTTATCTATATTTTTTCTGTTATTGTTGTGAGTTATTTTGAGTTTGGTGTTAGAATCGGCGGAGGTTTCAACTACTTTTTAGAGGGCAGCGCTATTTCGCATAATTATGCTTTTGTAGTTTTGATGTTACATATAGCTATCGCGGTGATGACACTTATTATTTGGAGTGTAACAATGACTACAGTAAAAAAACAGTTAGCTACAAATACGCATAAAAAAGTAGGAATGATAACGTTTGCAGGTGTTGTCATGACCTCTCTGACAGGCATTTGGGTTTATTTACTGCTGTTTGTTTATTAAACTGCACGGAAGTACGACTTTCAAAAATGCTAACCAGTGGCATTTTACGCACGAGTCGTACTGAATTTAGGTGAGGCTAAAGCCACACTTCCATTATAAAAAGGAAAAAACATGTTAAAAATTGACGATAAAGCACCTGAGTTTTGTTTGCCAAACCAAGATGATGTAGAGATATGTCTCAGAGATATCGTTGGCAAATGGATTGTTTTATATTTTTATCCAAAAGACAGCACTCCGGGTTGTACGACAGAGGCTTGCGAGTTTACGGAGGCGGCACCCGATTTTTCAGAACTTGACGCAATAATAATCGGCGTAAGTGCCGATAGTGCCAAGAAACATCGCAGTTTTATAGAAAAATTTGATCTTGGTATTACCCTCTTGAGTGATGAAAATACACAAATGATGCAAGAGTATGGTGTATGGCAGATGAAGAAAAACTACGGCAAAGAGTACATGGGTATCGCGCGCACGACACTTATTATAAATCCTGAAGGAATTGTAAAAGCTGTTTTTGCAAATGTAAAAGTTAAAGATCATGTTGCAAAAGTAAAAATTGAATTAGAGAGATTAAAGGCGCTTTAGTTTTAAATGAAGTTTACTCTAGGTGAGGCCAGAGCCTCACATCCTAAGAGGACTAGTATTTATAACGTAAATAGAAACGAATGTCTTGAGCGGTGTCAACGACTCCTGCTGCCATCGGACTTGTTGCTGGGATATCAGAAATTTTCATAGCCGCTCCTGTAGTACTTCCAAAAAATCCATTGCTTCCACTGTAGTCATAATCTATGTAGGTATAACGAATTTGCAAGGATAAAATATCATCTACCAAATACTCTGTAAAGTAGGCTTCATAAGCATTTCCACGAGTTGCCATTTTTGAGCCTATGTTTGTGTCCTCGCCGTAGGTAATGCTTCTCCAGTACTGTGAGCCGTAGTTATATTCTAGCCCCCATCTTCCATCATCTGTAGCCAATGAAGGAAATTGTAAACCAGCCCATGCTGAGTAGCCGTGAAGTCTCTCACCCACTTTGCCCCCTAGCATAGACTCTCCTTCGTTAGGATTTGTAACACTCCAAGCTCCACTCACAAAGAAAGTTGTATCATCTAAAAAGTCACTGATTTCATGACCGATACCATTTGATCTAAAGTTAAGAGTCGTACTGTGTAGTCCACCAACTGTATTGAACCCAGCGGTATAGTCCATTGGGTTGAGCGCATCAATAAGATTGTTTGCGTAGTAATATTGGGTCCCTAGAGAATATTGTCCGTTGTCAAAAGGGGCAACTATGAAACCAACTAAGTCAATATCTGGATTTGCTTTGTTATCGGTGCTGTAAGGTGTAGAGGTAAATTTTGGAGCCGCATGACTCATACCACGCCCCGCACAAAATTTTATATACATACCATTGACCCAATTATCAAAACTAAATTTTGAACTTAGACCATCGAACTCAACATTAATTGTGTGTCCCATAGGAGATGCTGCCATGTCATCATCTCTGAGATTGATAAGATGCCCATTCGTTGAAGGACGACGACCGATACTAAAAGTCCATGGTACTTTGGTTTCAAAAAAAGTATCATTTCTATATAAAAAGTATGCTGAGCGGACGCGAATGGTGTCATCATACGCATTTTCGTTGGCTACCCAGTCGAATGATTCAAGGGATGCGTCACTAGGATTACTTGCGCCTGAGCGCTGACCAAAAGCCTTGTTATATCCGAGTTGACCAGTAAAACTTAGGTTGTCATTTGCTGACCAGTCCATATTTATCCATAATCTGCTAGTCATGAAGGCATCATTATTGGCTTCATCGCCGTTTGCCATTTTGTACTGTATATTTTCAAGAGCAAATCTATAATCAATACCAAATTTGAGATGATTTCCTGAAGTAGATTTGTTGAGCTCCGTGAGCGTCTCTTTAATCTCTTCAATCTCTGCTGCAACATCCATAGACTCATCATCTGTTTCTTCGTTTTCTTGCGCATCTTCAGCTTTTTCAGGTTTTTCAGATTCATCAGATTCATCAGATTCTTGAACCTCTTCATCATCTTCAGTATTTTGGGCGATTTTGTCTGCTTTTACCTTTTTTGTATCTGTCTGAGCTTTCTCTTCTTCGTTTTCTTCTTCATCATCTTCTGGTTCTTCTTCATCGGCTTTTTGCTTCTTTTGAACCTGAGACTCTTTAGAAACTGTCTTGTTCAAAGATTTTTTTTCGCCTTTGAGTGTAGATATCTCTTTTTTTAAAGAGTCAACCTCGGCTTCAAGAGTTTGAAATTTATCATACATTGATTGTGCATGAAGGGTTGTTCCTAAAAAAGTGATAGTCGCTAAAGATAGGAGTAGGGGCTTGTTCATAGGTGTCCTTTTTATAGAATTTGTATAACTATAGTGTATGCTACTGGTGCGATACTATACAGTACGAAATATAAAATTATTGTTAACTGCTCATTTTCTTATATAAAAAATACTAATACATAATGAAAGTGTTCATCCTATGGAAAGAAAATTTTGCAAAAGTTTAAAAGCTTTTATTAAATATTTTTTTTGTATAATCCGTCGATTTTTCTTCTTAAAGATGTCCATCATTATAGTGAGAAAATATTCAACAGGTATGTATCGCAAATCAGTGCAACTCTCTTTTTAGGGAATAATTGTCGGATATTACCAAAGCAAACTGATAAATTTCTGGCTGAAATAAGCCCTTAAGGATTACCAAATGGTAACTATGAAAGACCTTTTAGAGTGTGGTGTACACTTCGGACACCAAACACGTCGTTGGAACCCAAAAATGAAAAAATACATTTTCGGTGTTCGTAAAAATATCTATATTATAGATTTGCAAAAAACGCTTCGTTATTTCCGTAACACGTACCAAATCGTTGTAGATGCAGTGGCTGAGGGACAAACAGTTTTATTTGTTGGAACGAAAAAACAAGCACGCGCTTCTGTAAGAGATGCAGCTCTTGAGTGCGGTATGCCGTATGTTGACAATAGATGGCTAGGCGGTATGCTTACAAACTTCCCGACTATTCAAAAATCTATTCGTAAACTTGACGTTATTACAGAGATGCAAGAAAACGGACAAATTGACCTTCTTACTAAAAAAGAAGCATTGATGCTTGTAAGAAAAAAAGCAAAACTTGAAGAATATTTCGGTGGTATCCGTAATATGAAAAAACTTCCTGATATGCTTTTTATCGTCGACGTTGTAAAAGAGCACATTGCTGTTTTAGAAGCAAATTGTTTAAAAATCCCAGTTGTTGCTCCACTTGACACAAACTGTGACCCAGATTTAATCGTGTACCCAATTCCTGGAAATGATGATGCGATACGCTCAATTCAACTTTTCTGTCGTGAAATGGCTGCTGCGGTAAATGAAGGAAAAGCACTAAGAAATGCTCCTGTTGAAGAGACAGTTACATTTGAACAAGAAGAAGTTGAAGTTGAGATGTTAGTAGCTATGGAAGATGTTCTAGACGCTATAGAGGAGATATAATTATGGCAGAAATTACAGCAGCAATGGTTAAAGAGTTGCGAAACATCACGGATGCGCCGATGATGGATTGTAAAAAAGTTTTAGTTGAAGCTGATGGAGATATGACAAAAGCGACAGAACTTTTAAAAGAGCGCGGCATCGCAAAAGCAGCTAAAAAAGCTGATAGAGTTGCTGCTGAGGGTCTTGCAGGTTTCAAAATTGCTGATGATTACTCAAAAGCGACTGTTGTAGAAATCAACTCTGAAACTGACTTTGTTGCCCAAAACGAAGGTTTTAAAAACTTAGTAAAAGCTACAACAGAGGAGATTTACAACACTCATCCTGCAGATGTAGCAACACTCATGGCAAGTCCATTTGGTGCAAAATTTGCTGATGCAATTGCGAAAATCGGTGAAAAAATTGAAGTTCGTCGTTTTACTACATTTACAGCAGATGCAACGACAGCACTCAATGGGTATATTCACTCAAACAACCGTATAGCTGTTATTATCGTCGCACAATGTGATAGCCAAAAAACTGCAGAGGGTATGAGAGCGACTTTGAAGCAAGTTGCTATGCATGCTTCTGCTATGAAGCCAACAACCCTCTCTTATAAAGATTTTGATGCTGCGTATGTTCAGTCTGAAACAATAGGGAGAATTGAAGTCATTAAGAAAGAGAATGAAGAGTTGGCTCGTCTTAAAAAAACGCTTAAAAATGTCCCTCAATATATCTCTATGTGTCAACTCACAGATGCTGTTTTGGCTCAAGCTGAAGCAAATATCAAAGCAGAACTAGCGGCTCAGGGCAAACCAGAAAAAATCTGGGATAAAATAGTTCCTGGTTCATTAGCTCGTTTTATTGATGACAACACAACACTTGATAAAGAACAAGCGCTTCTTGATCAAACGTATGTTTTAAATGACAAACTCACAGTAGCACAAGCGATACAAGAGGCTGCAAAAGCACTTGGTGGAACTGCTGAAATTACGAAATTTGTTCGCCTTGAAGTTGGTGAGGGAATTGAGAAAAAAGTAGATAATTTTGCTGCAGAAGTTGCTGCTCAAATAGGTTAAGGATTTTTCCTTAACCACCCTTCTAAAATTATTAGCTAGATTTGCTATAATCCTCTTATGAACTTATTATCCGCAAAAGATTTATCACATACTTACGAATACGAACTTTTTAGAGATGTCTCTTTAGAGTTGCATGAAAAAGAGTCTATTGCTATTATTGGCATGAGTGGTAGTGGCAAATCGACTCTGCTTCATATCCTTTCAACTTTGCTTCAAGCCAGTCACGGAGAGGTGAGCATTTTAGGAGAGGATATCGCGAAATTATCAAAAAAAGCCCTTGCTAAAATAAAAAGAGATGATTTAGGATTGGTTTTTCAGTCACATTATCTTTTTAAAGGGTTTAGTGCGTATGAAAATTTAGAAGTAGCCGCCATCCTTTCTCATCAAAATATAGATGATATATTGCTTCAAAGATTGCAAATCAGTGAATGCATCAATCAAAAAGTGACAGAACTCTCAGGTGGACAGCAACAGAGAGTCTCAATTGCAAGAGTTTTGACAAAAAAGCCCCGCATCCTTTTTGTAGATGAGCCTACAGGAAATCTTGATAAAATAACTGCGAATGAGGTTATGAAGCTTTTTTTTGAGTATTGTCAAGAGAACTCTGCGGGGATGATTCTTGTCACTCATGATGAAAAACTCGCTTACATGTGTCAAAACGTTTATAAGCTTGAAAATAAAAGACTAGAACAAGTCAAATGATTTTCAAAGCTCCTCTTTAGTGTCATCATGAATTGGGCAGAGATATTTACAGACACTTACATTGTCGGTTTTGTCCTTTTGTTTTTCCGTTTTGCAGCACTTTTTTTGGCTGTACCTATTTTTTCTCATCAAAATATTCCCCTCACTATCAAAGCGGCGATGGCTTTTTTTTTCACGATAGTTTTTTATGCATCTTTGCCACCTTTACAAATCGAGGTCAATATTTCAAATGTAATCCTTGCTATTTTAAGCGAGTTTATGTTTGGACTCGTTATTGGAATAGTGTTGCTTCTTGCGTATAACGTTATTACATTTGCAGGGGGACAAATATCTTTCATGATGGGTTTTTCAATGGCAAGTGCGATTGACCCGCAATCAGGTATCTCTATGCCTATTATTTCTCAATTTTTATCTTTAATGGGTTTGATGGTTCTTGTGGAGATGGATTTGCACCATTGGGTTTTATTGTTTGTTGACAAATCCCTTAGTTCAATCCCTTTAGGTGAATTTATTATGAGTAAAGATTTATTTGAGTACATCATGCATGCTTGCGCCAATATGTTTTTGGTTGGTTTTGTGATAGCATTTCCCATTACCGCCTTGTCATTGCTGGCAGATATTATATTTGGAATGCTTATGAAAACGATGCCGCAGTTTAACCTTTTAGTCATTGGATTTCCTATAAAAATCATGGTTTCTTTTGCGGTTTTTATCGCTACACTGACCGCAACTATGCTTATTTTAAAGGGTCAAATGCAAGAGGCTTTTAACGCTCTGGAAATGTTTTTTTAGTTTTTTTTTGCTACAATGGTACCAAAAGAGCTTTTATAAACCTATTATATTGCCTCAAAGGAAAAAAAGTGAAAATATTGCTTTTAAATGATAACCCGGTTGTAAATAAATTGGTAACACTCAGTGCACAGAAAACATCTGATGAGCTTGAAGTTGTAAGCACTCTAAGTGAGATAGAAATAGGGGAGTATGATCTTCTTATCATAGATGATGCTAAATTTCATGAAGATGTCTTGCATCAAATAAAAGAAAAAATCAATTTTAACGAATCTTTGTATATTTGCTCACGAGATGCAAAACTTGAGAAGGGATTTACTACAACCCTTAAAAAGCCTTTTTTACCAACAGACTTAGTTGAGCTATTTTCTACCCTTGGCAAAAAAAAGAACGGAGCTCATTTAAGTGATGCGTTAGAAAATGATACGAATGAAATTTTAGATTTACATCTTGAGCCAGAAGCAGATTTGTTTGCAGATACACTTCAAGAAGATGGTTCACATTTAATCTTTGATGAAGAGGAGGACCTATTGGACGGCTTGGAGGGTTTACAAGATATGCAAGACTTGGGAGAGATTGAAGATTTGCAGGACGATACGCAAGAAGGGGTAGAGCATTTAGATTTTGAAGAAGAGTTGATTTTGGACTCTTTGGATGATGCATCTTTGCTCGAAGAGGATGCCATGAGTAAAAGTGTCCTAGATAAAGATGAGTTGCGAGAGGTGCAAGATCTCTTAGAAGATGAAACAGATGATGCTCTGGAAGAGGAGATAAACGAAGATTTTAGCTTTGATGAAGACCTTATGGAGGAGCTTCAAGAGACTCCCCAAAAACCAGAGGAAGTAGACCAAATAGAGGAAATGGATGATTTTGACGATTTTGATGATAAAAGTGAAGATGATTTTGAATTAGAAGAGATTCCAGCAGCAAAAGTAGAAGAACAAGCTGACGAAGAAATCGATTTTGAAGAGATTCCAGCAGCACATTTAGAAGACCAAGCTGATGAAGAAATCGATTTTGAAGAGCAAATCAGTAGTGCTGTAGGAGAACTGAGCGAAGAGGAGTTGGAGAGTCAAGTTGATGAGGAGACTTTATTGGATATTGCAATGCACGAAATAGGTGGACTAGAATCACTTACACAAAGAGATTTAAAATTGGCTATTGGCGAAGAGGTGGAGCCTCAGGGAGAGAATGAGAGTGCTATGAGAGATTCAGGCGCATTGAGTAAAAAAACAGAAAAAATAGGAGCAAATCATTCTCAAGATGAGGGTGTCGCATCTTTAAAAAGATTGCTTGAAGCGCTCTCAAACGAGGGTGTGGCAGCATCGTTAAAAGGGATGAAGATAAGTGTCAATATTACATTTGGTGATCAATAATGTATAGAAAAAATGGTGCAGTTTTAGTCCTCTCTGGACCAAGTGGTGCAGGGAAGAGCTCTCTTTTGAGGGAAATCATCAATGATATTGGTGCATGCTATTTTTCTATCTCTACAACAACGCGCCCCAGAAGACCAGGTGAAGTAAATGGGGTTCATTACCATTTTGTCACTGTTGAAGAGTTCAAAAAAGATATCGAAGCTGAGAACTTTTTAGAGTATGCAACTGTTCATGGAAATTATTACGGAACGTCTATAAAACCTGTCAAAGAAGCGCTAAATTTAGGTAAATTAGTCCTTTTTGATATAGATGTTCAGGGAAATACTGCTGTAAAAAATCGCCTTGGGGACATTACAACTTCTGTGTTTATCACCCCTCCAACTTTGTCTGAGCTTAAAAAAAGACTTGAGGGACGCTCAACCGACTCTGCTGAAGTTATGTCTAATAGGCTTAAGATGGCAAAACGTGAAGTACAGAGAATTTCGGAATATGATTATCTTATCATTAATGATGATTTAAAAATTGCTGCAGATGTCTTAAGACAAATCGCTATTACCGCAAGGATTAAAATTCCTACTGAAAAAATAAATGAATTTGTTCAGCAATGGGAAGATATAGAGCAGTAGTCTCGTTGATAAGAGTAGTTACAGCAAAGAGTAGGTACACTACTAATCTTAAAATTTAAAAAAAGGAAATACTTATGTCAATGCCTAGTGGAATGGAGTTATTAGTAATTTTTGGAATTGTAGTTTTGTTGTTTGGTGCAAAAAAAATACCTGATTTAGCAAAAGGTATAGGTCAAGGGATTAGAAACTTTAAAAAAGAGATGAAAGAAGATGCTCCTGCAACAGTAGAAGCTGAAGCTCCAAAAAAAATAGAAAAAAGTGAAGAAGTTGTAGCTTCTGATATCTCTAAAACTCAAACAAAAGTATAAGACTTGAAACAACGTGTATCGGCACTTTTACGTGAAAAATTTGGTCGTGAAGTTGTTTTAGAAAAGCCAAAAGACCGAACTTTCGGTCATTTTGCAACCCCAATCGCTTTTTCTCTAGCAAAAGAATTAAAAAAATCTCCCATAGTTGTAGCAGAAGAACTTGCCTCTTCCTTTGAAGAGAGTGAAATATTTTCAAGTGTTGCATCGGTCAAAGGGTATTTAAATTTTCGTTTAAGTGAAAATTTTTTACATGAATATGGCACTTGGGCATTACATAATCAAGCCCAATTTGGCAAGCAAGAAAAAAAAGAGAAAATTCTCCTAGAGTTTGTAAGTGCCAATCCGACTGGACCTCTTCATATAGGTCATGCACGTGGCGCAGTCTATGGAGATACACTTTTGAGACTTGCCCGTCATCTTGGCTATGATATTACGGCAGAGTATTATGTCAATGATGCGGGAAATCAAATCGATTTGCTTGGACTCTCTATCCAGCTTGAAGGACGTGCAACTGTTTTAGGCGAAGATGTTGCGTATCCTGAGAGTTATTACAGAGGTGAGTATTTGGCGCCTCTTGTTAGGGGTGCGGTAGAAAGATTTGGTAAAGAGATTTTACAAGATGAATCGCGTCAAAAAGAGCTCGCACTCTGGGCAAAAGATGCTGTTATGAACATTATTGTAAAAGATTTGGGCGATTTACATATCTTTTTTGACACTTTTGTGTATGAATCTTCTTTGTATGATGACTGGGAGAGAGTTTTACACAAGATGGGTGAGGGTGTTTATGAAAAAGAGGGAAAAATTTGGATAGCCTCAGAGTCTAGAGATGATGAAAAAGACAGAGTGGTCGTTCGAGAAGATGGGCGTCCTACTTACCTCGCAGGTGATATTGTGTATCATAACCAAAAGTTTGAGCGAGGGTATGAACATTACATTAATATTTGGGGCGCAGACCATCATGGCTACATTTCGCGCGTAAAAGCTGCAGTTTCATTTTTAGGATATGAACCTCGTAAGCTTGAAGTTTTACTCTCTCAAATGGTAAGTTTACTCAAAGATGGTGAGCCTTACAAAATGAGTAAACGTGCTGGAAATGTCATCCTCATGAGCGAAATTGTTCAAGAGATAGGCTCAGACGCACTTCGATTTATTTTTGCATCTAAAAAAAGTGATACTGCTTTAGAGTTTGATATTTCAGAATTTAAAAAACAAGATAGCTCAAATCCTATCTTTTATATCCAGTATGCACATGCAAGAATTCATACCATTGTGGGTAAAAGTAATTTTACCAAAGAGCATATTTTGGAAGTTTCATTAAAAGGTTTAGATGAAAATGCTCAAAGTTTACTTTTTGAGGCACTTTTGCTCCCTGAAATAATTGAAGACGCTTTTAGCTCCCGTCAAGTTCAAAAGCTCCCTGATTATCTCAAAGCTCTTGCAGCTTCGCTCCATAGATTTTATTATGAGTGTAGAATTATTGGAAATGAAGATGAAGCAAAATTGCTCAAGCTATTTCTAGTAGTTGCCCTTTCACTAAAAACAGGGCTATCTTTGATGGGGATAGAAGCAAAAAATCGCATGAGTAAAGAGGAAGAAGAGCTTTAGAGCTATTTTTCCTCCTCTTCTTGGAGAAGTTTTGATTTTTTAAGTGTTGGATAGAGTTTTAAAATTTCTTTGGAAGATGATTTTGGAATCTGAATAAGAAGAGGTTTTTTACTTCTATCTAGCCATGAAGCTATATTTTTGATATGTGCCAAGGGCATAGACGTACACCCTGCTGTAGGCGCTTTGTCTGTTTTTTCTACGTGTAAAAAGATACATGAACCTCCCCCTTTTACCCCTTGCATGTTGTGTGCTACGACGATACCTAGCTCGTATTGATGATCCTCTCTTCTCATTTTTTCATAACTTTTTGGGATTATTGGAGGCATTTGGATAAGTTTGTTGTAGAGTGCAGAGTCTATGTCATCAACACAAATAAGATTTTGTGATGCATGGAGAAAATCGAGTTTAAAATCATCGGCATTTTTATAGCCAAATATATTTGTAAGTTCAAAAATACCTGCAGGCGCTTTGTTGTCCCCCTCTTTTTTGAGCGGTTGCGCTTTATTTTGATGCATCTCTACGGCTCCAAGCCCCCATCCCAGACCATTTTTACCAAGATTGACCTCATGAGTATTAAAAACTTTTTTACCATCTTCATAGCACTCAAGCAACGCTTGAGAGGTGTTGAAATCGCGTGCGACAACCAGAACTATCTGTTGTGCACTTAAGATAGAAATTTGGAAGATTAAGAGAATTAAGAAACTTTTTATCATAAAGTATGGTACTATTACTTATCTATGATTTTATTTAATTTTGGAATTAGGCATGAGTATTAAAATTAGACAGGCAGTCGTTCAAGACGCTCCTTTTTTAGCAAAAATGATTTTACAAAGTACCCGGGCTGGAAAAAGAGATGGTGTTTTTGATCTGTTTTTTTCAACGAACGACGATAAGATATTGTTGAAAAATATTGAGGCACTTGCCAAAACAACCATAAAGAATCGTTGCCATTTTAGCAACTTTTTAGTTGCAGAACTCAGCGGAGAGCTTGTAGGAACACTTTGCAGTTATGAGCCTAGAATATCCAATAGAGAATCTTTTTTAAGCTCTTTGAGAGAGATTGGGTATGATGAGGATATTTCTCAACAATTAGAAGTTCTTGATAGCTGCGCTTTTAATTTAAATAACACAACGCTCATGTTAGACTTCATGGAAGAGGTAGACAATTTTAGGGATGTGGGTGTTTTAAAAGCGCTCATGCAAAAGAGCTTGCTCACTGCGAGATTAAAAGGGTATAGAATAGCCCAAACCATCGTAGAAATCGGTTCTTTAGAGACTATCCTTTTTTATAAAAAGTTAGGGTTTAAAGAGATTGAAGAGCGTGAGTGTGATCTTTATAAAGAGAAGTTTGGCAGGCTCGGACTTCTTCTTTTAGCGATAGAGTTTTAGCTATAGAACTCTCAGCCCTCTCGCTTCTCCCCTCACTTCTAGCGATAGCTTTCGCACTTTATACAAAAAATGTTCTTTTGTCACTTTTTAGCGGCATTTTTCTTGGTGTGTTGATTTTAAATGATTTTTCTTTTCTTTTGTCTATAAGTGCAATTTTTTCACTCTTTGAGACACTTTTAAGTGAGGCTTGGATATTAAAAACCCTTGCCTTTGTTATTTTAGTCGGTAGCATTATGGCATTAATCGAAAAATCAGGGGGGATACAAGGTTTTATAGAGTATGTTTATCATAAAAAGGGATTTGTTACCTCTGGGCGTTCTGCTCTTTTGGTGAGCTATGTCATTGGGATTATTATCTTTATAGAGTCTTCTATAACCTCACTTGTTGCAGGAGCCGTGGGGAAACCACTGTGTGATACCTATAAAGTGCCGCATGCAAAACTCGCATTTGTTTGTGACTCTACCTCTGCGCCTGTATGTTCTTTGATTGTTTTAAATGGCTGGGGAGCACTTTTGCTTGGACTTATTTCCACCCAAATCGAAACAAATGTTTTAGAAGGCAGCGGCATTGCTCTCTTGTTAGAGTCTCTGCTTTATAATTTTTATGCCATGAGTATTTTAGTTGTGACATTTATCACAATTTGGTTTGGTATAGATATTGGTCCGATGAAGTATGCTCAAGTTTTCCCATTTGACCCACACCAACGCATACAAAAAAGTGCCAGCATGAAGTACGCACTTTTTCCAATAGTACTTATGGTTCTTTTAGTTTTTGTTTTTTTATATAGCACAGGAAGTGGCAATATCCTTCAAGGGAGTGGTTCAAGTTCAGTTTTTTATACGATGGTGAGTGTCCTTTTATTTACCCTTGTTTATTTTGTAGGGACTAAAAATATGAGTTTTGCCACTTGGGGTAAAACGTCGATCCATGGAGCAAAAAAGTTTTTGACGATAGCACTCATTTTACTCCTTGCTTTTGCCATAGGAGAGGTGACAAGCGAGCTTAAAACAGGGATGTATCTAGCCTCTTTGGCAAGTGAAAATCTCAGTGTTACTTTTTTGGCAGCAGTACTATTTTTGCTCGCTTCTCTTATCTCTTTTGCAACAGGGACAAGTTGGGGAACTTTTAGCATCATGATTCCCATTGCTGTCCCTATGGCAGTTGGCATGGAGGCAAATGTGGCTCTTTGCATCGGTGCTGTCATCTCTGGCGGCGTTTTTGGTGACCACTGCTCCCCTATTTCCGATACGACTATCATCTCTGCTATGGCAAGTGACTGCGATATTGTTGAGCACGTCCAAACGCAACTTCCCTATGCACTTATTGGTGCTTTTATCGCATTTATTCTTTTTATCTTTTTTAGCTAATTTTTTAATACTCTGAAATTCTCAAAAAACTCTGTTTTTCGTAGCTTCAGGGGGTTGTAGTTGCTTGTGTCCCTGCCGCTAAAACGGACGTGTTCGTTTTAGCGCATAACATTAGTGAGTAAGAGATTTATAGAGTATCGCAAATCTTCATCAAGGTGTTCCATACTACTAAGCATCCATCGCAAATAGCCTGCGTCGCTACTTGCGACCTCTTGAAGCGTTTTGCCTTTATATTTTCCAAATTTGAATATTTTGATGAAAATAGGGGTATTTGTGAGTTCAACCATTTTTTCAACTGGGTTTTCATTTGGAAACTCTTGTGTGAGTCTCTCTTTGAGTTTAGACAAAAAAAGTTTTAAAATCAAAACATCACCAAGCGCGTCATGCGCTTTTACAACGACTCCAAGGGCATCTGATTCTTTTTGTTCTTCTTTGTAAAGCTCCATTTTATAGCGAAAATACTGAAGTCTGTGTGCCTCTTCATCGGGGAGAATGTGCTTTGCAACGCGTAGAGTATCGATGACTTTCATTTGCGTTTTGAAGCCCTCTTTTTCCAGCATCCCCAAATCAAAAGGGGCGTTATGAATGATGATGTAGTTCTCAGGGGTATTGAACTCTAAAAGTCTCTCATAGGCTTTTGTTTTTTGGCAAGGAGGTTTCCCCTCGAGCATATCAGGGGTGATTCCATGGACTTCCATCGCACCAAAACTGATGGGGACATTTGTAGAGCAAAATTCGTTATGAACCTCCATCTCTTTTGCGCCAAGGACAATGTAACCGAGTTGAATAATGCGGTCGCTCTCACTCGCTCCCGTTGTTTCTGTATCTAATATAATATATTTTTTTGCCAAAGTTTCACCTCAATGTGATAAAAATGGGTCTATCATGTACGATTTTTCTGCCAGTAAATACTCTTCATTGAGCTCAATTGCAACTGACTCATCTACAAATGTGTAGCGACAAAAAACCATAATTCTCAAAGGATATATCTTAGCAAAAAATTTAAAATCTTTTACTGCTATGGGTTCATTGAGTTCTTCTAAAAGTGTGACGATGTACGCTAGAGACTCTTTGCTATCGCTAATACCAAGTAAAGAAAAAATAGTTTTGAGTTTTACTTCCACATGCAACCCGCTTTGACTTTTTTTGGCGGTGTTGTAGAGTGCCCGTGCAAGTTTGCGTGCATCAGGAGTAAAGGGAACTAAGAGAAGTTTTTGTTTTTCGATTTTGTGTATTTTCATAAAAATATTGTAGTATTTTTGTCATTAAAATCGACTAAACAAGATTCTTCATGAGGGAGTTTATGTTACACTACAAAGAAAAATAAAGGGTAGCAGGATGCTCAAATTATTGTTCGTATCTCTTTGTCTTGTGACACTCACAAGCGCACTTGAGATAAAAAAAAGTCCCATCGAGTTTGGTGAGTTGCGAATAAAGCTCACTCAAGAGTATATTCGGACACATTATAACCTCGATGTTTCAGACATTACTATTGTTCCTCAAATAATTCTTATTCACTACACGGGAGTTGATGATTTTGCCGCTTCGTATGCCCGTTTAAACCCCTCTGTTTTGCCTTTAGATAGACCTGATATTGCAAGTGGCGGCATGCTCAATGTTTCCGCCCATTTTTTGGTGGCAAGAGACGGGACTATCCATCAGTTAATGCCACTAAATTTTATGGCAAGACATGTCATAGGGCTCAATTACATCACAATAGGGATAGAAAACGTAGGTGGACAAAATAATAAAGAAAATCTCACCCCAGCACAGCTTCAATCCAATATCGCACTTATTAACGCTTTGCAACAGCAGTTTCCAACCATTAGGTATGTTGTAGCGCATTCGGAGTATCAATGCTTTGAAAAAACAGCGTTGTGGCTTGAAAAAAAGAGAAGCTACAGAACAGAAAAACATGACCCTGGAGAGGCTTTTATGCAAGCTTTACGCTCAGAAATAAAAGGGCTTGAAGGGGCGCCTTGTGATTAGTTCGGCTCTTGGGTATCTCTTTTTTATTGCATTCATTGCAACATTTTTTCTTCTTTTAGAGCAAAAGGTGAAACTTAAAATTTTCAAGTTTGTCCCCTCTGTGGTGATGATTTATGCCTTTAGTATGTTGCTCTCAAGTGTGGGAATGTTTGAGAAAAATGAGGCAATTGAGCATATATATACGCTCACAAAAACAAATTTACTTCCTGCGATGCTTTTTTTAATGCTCCTTGGAGTCGATTTTTCGCATTTTTTCAAACTTGGACGCACGCTTCTTATCGCCTATGTTTTAGCGGTAGTGAGTTTGGCTTTTGGATTTATTTTTGTCTCTTTGGCATTTAACTTTAACCCACAAATTGCTGCGGCATTTGGAGCATTATCTGGGAGTTGGATGGGCGGAACTGCCAACATGATAGCGGTAGGCTCTGCTCTTGGTGTGACCCAAGAAGCCTTTGGTTACGTGCTTATTGTTGATAGTGTCAACTATACTTTATGGGTCATGTTCTTGCTTTTTTTAGTTCCTTTTGCCTCTTTGTTCAACAAGTTTATCGGTGCAACTGACACGCAAGTGATTTTTTCACAAATAGGGTGTGCTTGTACTGTGGGGGCAAAAAGGTATTGGTTACTTATCTTTTTTGCTCTTTTGATTTCTCTTCTTTGCCAACTTATTGCCCAGCATATTCAAGTGCTGGGTACGACTACGACGGTGGTGATGTTAGCGACTCTTTTTGGAGTTTTAGGTTCATTTACAAAATTAAAAACCGTGAATGGCTCAAGCGAAGTTGCCACGACCATGCTCTATGTTCTCATAGCACTCATAGGCTCTGCGGCTGTTTTTGAGAGTTTTAGTGAGGTTTGGATATATGTTTTGGCAGGTTTTAGTATTTTAGTTATTCATGCTATTTTAATGGTTATGGGGGCAAAAATTTTTAAACTCGATTTATTCAGCATTGCCGTTGCCTCTTTGGCGAATATCGGTGGAGTTGCCTCCGCGCCGATTTTAGCTGCAGCATTTAACAAATCACTGGTAAGTATCGGGGTTTTAATGGCAATCATGGGATATCTTATCGGAACTTTTGGCGGGCTTTTTATCGGCCATATTTTGGTGAGTTTCGCACAATGAAAATAGTACAAATCACAACAGAGTTGCAATACATTGAACTTAAAACTCCCTTCATTACAGCACTCAGAACTGCTTATCATGTAGAGTTTGTACGAGTGCGCGTCGTTTGTGACAACGGTTTTGTAAGTATTGGCGAAGCACCTGCAACAAAAGCGATTACGGGAGAGGACTTAGAGACCATAACAGACTCTCTCTTTCTCACCAAAGAGCAATTTTATCTCCATACACCTAAAGATGCTCTTGAGATTTTACATGCTTCGCAAGAGTTGAAAAGCAGTGCAAAAGCTGCCCTTGATATGGCGTTTGTCTCTTTGTTTGCCCAAGAAAAAAATCTTCCTTTATTTGCTTATCTCGGCGCAAAAAAAGCTGTGACTTTGCAGACAGATGTCACACTGAGTTTAAAAAATCCACAGGAAATGGTTGAGGATGCAAAAAAAGCGTTTGCAGAGGGTTTGCATATTTTAAAAGTAAAATTGGGTGCAGATATAAAGCATGGTGTCGAGGTGACGCAGCGTATCTCAAGAGAGCTTCCTGCGGCTAGAATACTCATTGATGCAAATCAAGCGTGGAGCATGGAGGATGCCAAGCGTTTTATAGAGCAGACGAAAAACTGCGCGCTTGTTCTTATCGAGCAGCCCATAATTGCAAGTGATTTGGCGGGTTTAAAAGCACTTACTGCGTATTCAAATACTCCGATTTTAGCTGATGAAGCGGTTTTTACCCTTTATGATGCAAAAAAAGTTATAGAAGATCAATGTGCTGACATGATTAATATTAAACTTATGAAATGCGGCGGAGTTACGAAAGCGGTAGAGATTTTAGAGTATTGCAGAGCAAATAATATGCCGTGTATGCTCGGCTCCATGCTTGAGGGTCCGCACTCCATAAACGCTGCACTGCACCTTGCCATGGCATATACCGATGTTATCAAGTATATAGATTTGGACAGTCCGCTGCTTTACAAAGAGCCATCCGATGCGTTAGAGTTTGCTTTTAATGGCTGTGCAATACGCTATAAATCTCCATGATAGATGCTCGTCATTGCGAGGAGAGAAGCAATTCATAACAGACTTGTAGATTGCTTTGTTCCTCGCAACAACGAGAAGAGTGCTATTTAAAAGACGCTTCTTCGTCAAGCATTTTATCCATAAGAACAAAGAGCTCATCGGAAGCATTTTCCATTTTTGTGAAGTTTGCTTTGATTTGCTCTGTATTATGGGATGCTCCTTTCTCATTAAGAATTGCCATAGTTTGTATAACGCTTTCATGAACGATTTTGTGCGGTGTTTTAAGAGCGGTATAGCTTTTTGAATGGCTGAATGTTTCTGCTCCCTCTTTGTCGTACCACTTTCCAAATCTACACGCATGGTGGTCTTCAAATGTCTCCTTATTCTCCTGTTCAACTGCAGCAAAAGCTTTTGCTTTAAACAAAATATGGTCGATTTTTGCTAATACAACAAAGTTTTTATTCTTCATGTATTGACTTGATTTGAGAACGGAATGAGAGGTTGTGCTAAACTGTGCAAGTGCGTTATAGAGGGTGCTTACGCTCTCTATTGACTCATCAGCGATGGTGTTAAGTTCTTTAGAGTTTTCATACATGCCCGTTGCCTCTTGATGCAGTGTTGAGATAGAGACGGAGATTTCATTGGTTGCTTTGCCAGTTCGCTCTGCGAGTTTTCGCACTTCATCGGCAACAACGGCAAATCCGCGACCATGTTCCCCTGCTCGGGCAGCTTCTATGGCAGCATTGAGTGCGAGGAGATTTGTTTGGTCGGCGATATCTTTTATAAGGCTTATGATGGAAGTTATCTCTTGCGTTCTTGTTGAGACGGCATTGACTGACTCATCATTTTGAACGATGATTTGAGATAATTTTTCAAAGTTTTTACTCATGGCTTCTACAACATCATTATTTTTAGCAGAGAGGTTTGCACTCTCTTGTGACTCGTCTGCAAGCTTCGTGAGAGTATCATTTGTCTCACTGATTTGTTGTTGAATAATCTCAAAGTTTGCCGAAAATCCTTTTCCAGTTTTGGAGAGCTCAAGTAAAAATTTCTCTCTTTCTTGATTTTTGTACTCTTTATACATAGCATCAATGCTTTTATTGATCAGATCTCCAGTTTTTACAAAGGAGCTGTTAAGTCCTGTGGAGTTGATTCTTCTAAAGTATTTTTGTTTGCTGGCGTACTCTATGGAGGTGTTGATTTCACGAACCAAACTCTCCATTTGGTCAAACAAATCGTTGATATTCCAAGCCAAATCGGCAAGTTCCCCGCCACCTTCAATTTTATGTTGCCGATTTTCAAAGTTGCCATTTTTTGCCTCTTTGATGATATTTGAAGATTTTTCTATACTCTGTTTTGTGATGTGGATTTGCTTGTAGGCATAAATAGCGATAGCGATATTGAGAAGATTAAAGATAAGCGTTGTGAGTTGAAATTCAAAAAATAACACAGAAACAAGCAATCCAAGCGATACTACTCCAATGTGTGCATAGTTTGAATAATGGAGCTTAGAAAGAGAGGATAAATTCATCATAATTGAGACCTTTTTCTTTTAATAATTCATTCATAAGCTTTTCACTCGCACTTATGCCACCGATTTTTTCAGCTTGAAGAAGCTTTTCATACAGAGGTTTAATGACCTCCATTGCCTTTGGCGAGGGGCTTCTTCGCGAAGAGTGGTAACCTACAATTTTTCCGTTTAAATAAGAAGGGGTAACATTTGCCATGACCCAGTAGTAAGAGCCATCGGCACAAATATTTTTGACATACGCATGAATCTCCTCAGCGTTTTGCAGATACGACCATAGATATTTAAATATGATTTTTGGCATATCAGGGTGACGGATAATATTGTGAGGTGCGCCGATAAGTGTATGTTCATCCATCTCAACGATATCCATAAAGCCTCTGTTTGCATAGGTGATTTTCCCTTGCAAATCAGTTTTTGTGACGAGAAGTTCATCTTTTGCAAAAACTTTTTCGTGGTTCTTAGGTGTTATTTTCATGTTTTGCCTTTTAATTGTAAAGATAATTGTACAGCGTTATACTCAAAATAATCGTATATAATATTTCTTTAACTCGATTTTGCGATATATCTGAGATAAATATACCCAAATAAACCTGCAAACAAAGAGGCACACAATATGCCGATTTTTGCTTGAAAAATAAATGCTTCATTATCAACAAACGCCAAATCTGCTACAAAAATAGACATAGTAAATCCGATGCCACCTAAAAAAGCGACGCCAAAAATTTGGCTCATGGTGCTCCCATGCGGAAGTTTTGCAAGACCTAGTTTTATAGCAAGCCAAGCGACACCCGCGATACCGAAAACTTTTCCTAGAATAAGACCTGCCATGATTCCCAAAGAAACAGGCTGTAAAATAGTTTCTCCAATGGAAGAAAAATCTATGGAGATGCCTGCATTGGCAAGGGCAAAAAGAGGGATGATAAGCAAACTCACTGGCAGATGCAAATCGTGCTCCAGTCTTGCTGCGGGAGAACTCAGAGAATCTATCTTATCTTTCATGTTTGACAAAATAGCTTTTTGTTCCTCATGCAAACGGTTGTCTTCTCCAACAGGATAGCGATCATAAGCATCAAGCTTATTTTTCATGTGAAGTGTAAAATTAAGCGGTGTGTATTTTGGTTTTGAAGGAATTGCCATGGCAGCGATAACTCCTGCTATGGTCGCGTGGACACCTGATTCAAGCATAAAAAACCACATGCCAAGACCAATGGCAAAATAGGGTAAAACCATATGAATCCCAAAGCGGTTAAGAGAGAGTAACATCAAAAATGAAACCCCTGCCAAAGCAAGTGGGAGCATCTGAATCTGATCCGTATAAAAGATAGCGATAACAATGACAGCACCAAGGTCATCGACTATGGCAAGGGCGACTAAAAATGTGACAAGAGCAGGGGAGACACGCTTGCCTAAAAGCACAAGGGCGCTAATGGCAAAGGCAATATCAGTTGCCATTGGAATGCCCCAGCCGTTTGCACCTTCACCTCCACTATTGATGCTCATGTAAATGAGTGCGGGGAAAAGCATTCCTCCTAAAGCGCAAAGTATTGGAAGAATTGCGACTTTGACATTGGAGAGTTCGCCGACAAGAATTTCTCTTTTTATCTCAAGCCCGACGATAAAGAAAAAGAAAGCCATAAGGGCGTCGTTTATCCAGTGGTGGATGGAGTTTGAGAGCGTCCATGAACCAACATTGAAGTCAATTTTTGTATGAAAAAAGTGCAGATACGCATCAGCTAAGGGTGAGTTTGCGAGGATGAGTGCAACAATAGTCATAAACATCAGGATAACTCCCGTCGTAGTTTGAGCATGTAAAAAATGTTCAAACGGAGTAGCAATTTTGTTAAAAGCCTTCTCCCATGGTGCGTAAAGTTTCATGAATTTTCCTTAGTTTAGAGAGATTCATTTGAGACGATACAGTCTCTGCCGCTGTTTTTTGCTTTATATAAAGCGATATCAGCATTTTTGATGAGGTCATCTTGGTCAAAATCTTTGTTCGCTATAGTCGTACTTATTCCAAAGCTCATGGTCACTGGCTCTGTTTTGATATTTTGAAATACATATCCATCTGTGTTTCTAATATTTTGCTGTATTTTTTTGCAACTCTCTAGTGCTTTATCTTTGTCTGTATCGTACAAGAGGATGACAAACTCTTCTCCCCCGTATCTTGCCACAAGATCACTGCTGCGTTGGAGAGAACTTTTTATAATTTGTGCAATCCCTTTTAAAACAGCGTCCCCTACTTGGTGCCCATAGGTATCGTTTATCTTCTTGAAAAAGTCAATATCACACATGATGATACTGATACTGAGATTTTTTCGTAGCGAAAGAGCCCACATTTCTTGAAAGTGTGCTTCAAAGTGTCTTCTATTAGCTATTTGTGTTAAAGGGTCTATGGTGGCAAGATAGAGAAGTTTTCTGTTTGCTTCTTCGAGCTCTTTAGTGCGTATGAATACTTTCTCCTCAAGGGAGCGGTTCATCTCATCTAGCGTCGCTGTATAGGTATTTAATTTACAAACCATAGAGACGATGGCATTTTGAACGATGCCCACTTCGTCTGAACTCTTTGAGAGCGTCAGTGAAAAATTGTTGCGTGCAGGGTCGTAGGATAAAACATGCTCGCTTAAACGTTGCAAATCTTTAAATTCTCGCCGAATAAAGAGTATAAAAAGGAGAAGCAAGGTAAAAACAATCCCCATCACTTTAAGGGTTACCATTTGGTTTTGATGTTTGAGTTCTTGAAGCTCAGCACTTGAAAAATGGACTTCAATATGACCAATGCTCTCAAGGGTGATGGGGTCTATGATGGATTGTGAGTAGTGTTTGTGTTCCCCTTCTGCTTTATGTGCTGCCGTATTTGTATGAGAATAGACGATGATGTTCTCTTTGTTGGTAAGTTTCAAAAAAACTAAATCTGCATTTTGTTTCGTAATCTGTGCTAAATAGTCTCTGTTGGCATCTTCTAAGCCAAGAGAAAAATTTAAACTTAAAATTGGGCTTATGGTGTCGATCAAAAGTTTGTTTTTTGAGAGTTTGATTTTTTGAAATTGGGTAATAACATTATCGTGTATTAATGATTTCTCCAGTGTACTCACGAAAAGTGTGAAAAAAACAATGCTAAGTATGATTTTGAGTTGAAAGCTGATTTTTGGCACTATTCAACTCCTTTGTGAAATATTTTTGAAATTCTGAGCAAAATATTATCAAGTTCGATTTTTTTGTTTGCGAGACTTTCATTATTGATGTAAGGTGTTGTTTTTCTTCCTAAAAAAAGGGACATATCTATACCACTCTCAAGGAGTTTTGAGTCATATGCAAGGGTCATGATTTGTTGTTTTGATGCAAATTTGACAACATTTTGTATGTTGGTCTCTTGCGTGTTAAAGAGAAAAATAAGCTGAGAGTCTTTACAAGCGTTTATATCAGTATAATTATAAAGCATAGGATCTATTTTATACGCTAAAATACCCTTTGGATAACTGTTGTATATCGCTTCATACAAGGTCGTGGCAGCGAGTTCGTCCATCTCTTCATGGAGTATACAAATCTCTATATCAGTTTTAATCTTCTCTTTTTGAGAGCTCATGAGAACAAATCGAGGAATCATTTTTGAAAAAATATAGAGAACATCTTGATCATATGTCACAGCATGAAGCGCTAATGCATGAAAAATAAGAAAAAAACTCATCATGAGACGAAACGTTTTTGACAAAAAAGCACCTTTGTTAAAAAAGAATTAAAGCTTAGATAAATAACGTTTATTATAACATTCTTTATATATTGACAATATTATACATGAATGTTGTTTAAAAAGCTAAAAATGGGGTATAAAATGAAATATATTCTTCCTTTGTGTGTGAGTATCTGTTTGTTAAACTCTTCTGTCTTTGCAGAGGAAAATGTGGATGATTTTGAATCGCTTGTCAATGAAATGAGTGATATTGCTACAAAAAAATCTCTCAATGTCGACTACTTACCCTCTGTTGTAACCCTCATAGATGCGCAAACTTATATAGATGGTGGGATTCAAAATCTCGGTGAAGCACTCTCTATGTTGCCAGGTATCCAAATGCAGATGACTCCTATGGGCTATACGACAACGACAGTCAGAGGCTTAAAAAATCCCAATGCTTACCTTTCAGATAAAATCAAAGTCCTCATAGATGGTGTTGCCATCAATAATGAAGTTGGCGGAACAAGCACTTTTTATATGGATTTTCCAATGCAGCTCATTCAAAAGATAGAAGTGCTTCGCGGTCCTGCATCGACTTTGTATGGCTCGGGTGCTTTTTATGGCGTCGTCAATGTCATCACAAAGCTTGGAAGCATGAAAGAGGAAAATAGACTCTTTTTAGGAGGGGGAAGCTACAAGTCCCTCAGTGCTGGCGCAAATATATACACACTCGCAGATAATTGGAAAATTTTTGCAGACGGTTATGTTGCCAAAAATGAGAAGTCCCTTGATTTTGAGGGCAAAAGTACGGATACGGATGAGAAAATGCGTGATGTCTCTGTTGGTTTAAAAGTACTTTATGAAGATTTTGAGTTTTTAACGCGCTTTAAGCAAAGTATATATGGAAATTTTTACGGCTTTGAAGAGGACCTCGATCCCATCCCGACAAACCCAAAAGAGCATAAAAACAGTTACTTTTTCTCTCAAGCCTCTTATAAAACAGACTTGAATGATGTCGCTCTTGAGGCAAAAGTAGGTTTTTCTTATCGTGAGCTTGATGAGGGTGCCAATCTCCAAAAAATCCTAAAAATACAAAATGAATTTGCTGACGAGGGTGTTTTGGGGATAGATAGTGGTTTTTACTTTAGTGAAAAACTCCAAGAGCAAAATTTTGAAGCAGAAGTAATCGCCTCATTTTCTCCAATAGCATCCAATGAAATACTCCTTGGAGCGGGAGCCAGACATGTGCTTATAGCACAAGATAATTATTATAACAGTGTAGAGGATGCTATTATGGCTACACCAGACCCAAATGTATTGGGGATGAGTGGCACTTTTGATTACAGGATTGAAAAAGAGCCAGCTTTTTGGGATAATCCAACAACAAGCTTTATCAAAGAGAATCAAAATCGGACTATTTACTATGCTTTTGTTGAAGATTTGATTGCACTCAATGAGCGTGTAGATGTTGTTGTGGGCGCTCGTGCAGATCACTACTGTGATTTTGGAGCAAAGCTTTCTAAAAGAGCTTCTGTGGTTTATAGAGCCCAAGATAATGCGATTTTTAAACTTTTATACGGCTCAGCATTTCGAGCCCCGACTTTTACGGAAGCGTATGCAAATGGGCATATCAACTACCGTGCGGGAGATGAAAACATTCAGCCAGAAGAGACAGATACGTATGAAGCAGTTATGATTTATTCTCCAAGTTTATATCAAAAATTTACGCTCAATTTTTTCTATTCACAACTACAAAATGTTATCGATTTAGAAGAATATTACTCAACAATCGCAGGGTATGAAAATTATGGTGACAGAGAGAGTAGGGGTGTTGAGTTTGAGTATAATTTTCGTACAAAATCAGAGCATGATTTGTACTTCAATGCTTCGTACATAGATACGGACTACACAACGCCAAAGGAAGAGGATAATCTTGTTTCCATCACGCAGTCTATGCCCGATATTTCAAAAGTTTTACTCAAAGCCATGTATATTTACCGTCCAACAAGTAAGCTCTCTTTTGGTACAGCGTGGCAATACTATGGGCAAACAACCCAATCACAACTTGCATGGCTAGGCGATACAGACACGACCGTTCAAGAGATGCATATTGTTGATGAGACGATTACGTACAAATTTTCTCCACTGAGCGAAATACGAGGAACTATTAAGAATCTCCTTGATGAGGAGATAAAACTTCCAAGTTACTACTACGGCACTGATGGCGGCGTGAAACGAGAGGGGAGAAACTACTACCTCAGTTTTGTCCAAAGGTTTTAGCCATTCTTGGAAGTACGGCTTTAGCCGTACCTTGTTGTCATTCAAGCCTAAGGGTGAGGCTGAAGCCACACTTCCGAAGAGCACATCAACGACACAAATGTATAAAAAAACTTAAAATGACCGTCACACTAACAAGCAGAAGAATAAACTTATAAAATAAAAGTATAATCCATTTATGAATTTAAAAGACTTAGAAAATAAAACACTCCTGTTGTTTGGCAAAAGCAGAGCCTTTAATAGCGATGAATTTGCTGCACAGATGAGGTTTCATAAAATTAGTGTTGTTCAAAAGTACAGCGATGCGGTCGTCATGATGGTTGATGGAAAAATGATGACGCCCTATGAGCAAAATGAGAGTGATGCATTGTATGCGCAAAAAAAAGCACCCTTAATCTCTATCGATTTGCTAGAAGAAGCACTTGCAAAACATATTGATGCTGATACTCTTTTGATGAGTCTCAAACTCTCTCATGACAAAGAGCGCCTCAAGGGTTTTTTGAAAAATACCATGGTGAGTGATGCCCTTTTTTTGCGTCTCTTAAAAATGTACACATGGAACGGTGAGGACTTTTTTGAAAATGATGATAACCGAGATGTGACAGCGGCACTCATCGTGAGGTTTTACGATAAAATAGAGAGAAATCATAATGTTCAGTATGCAACTCTTGGGCTTATGCATCTTATAGCGCAGTGCAAAAATGAAGAGCTTATTGAAGCGATATTTTCTTTAGAGCCACTTCAAAAAACTCTTAAAAACCCAGGTAAAGATGCCAATTTTAAAATCATCACCTCCATCGCAACTCATTTTATCACCCCGCAAAATGTCCTTACAAAGCTTGCTAAAAGCGCAAATGTTTATGTAAAAACTTTGATAGCTATGCGGGCATATTGCCCTGCTTTGACGCAACTTTTACTCTATGAAAGTGGTGAAGCAGATGTTTTTGAAGCACTCTCATTCAATGCACAATTGGACAAAAACATAGCCAAGAAGCTCAGTGTCCATCCACAGTATGCTAAAAATATGGCAACATACATTGAACTTGATGATACAACGTTTGCGATGTTTGCAGCCCAATATAGAGTTGCCCTAGCTCACAATGAAACATTAACGCTTGCTATGCAAAAAACTTTAATGTTCGTTCATGATGAGGTTATAAGTTTGGCGCTCTCTTCAAATAAGCATCTAGACAAAGAGGTGGTTGAACAGCTCCTAGCAGACTCAAATGAAGAGATACACGCAAACCTTTACGCAAACCCAAACGTCCCAAAAGAGAGACTCCAAGAGGCTTTTAAAAATGAGCGTTTTCATCATGCTTTATCTTCAAATCCAAACACACCGTCGTCAATTTTGCAAAAGCTCTCAGAGTCTGAGGATATGAAAATTTTAGAAGCACTTGCCAAAAACCCAAGCACGCCCGTTGAAGTTTTGTACCAACTGCAGCTTCATAGCAAATTTGAGCGGTCTGTAAAAGAAAATCCTGCCTTTGGAAGACATATACAGAGTGAAAATATCGGTTGGGAAATCTAAGGAACATCAATCATGAAAGCATCAAACCTTACAAAAACCATACAAGCGCTCGTTGAGCAAAAAGTCCCCACTTTTCTTTGGGGCGCACCAGGCATCGGCAAATCTTCTATTGTCAAACAAATCGCACAAGAGAAAAACATCGGGTTTATTGACCTTCGGCTCGCACTCATGGACCCGACTGATTTAAAAGGGATTCCTTTTTATGACAAAGAGTCGCATACTGCACTTTGGGCGCCTCCTGCGTTTTTGCCGAGCAAGGGCGAGGGTATTTTATTTTTAGACGAGCTCAACTCCGCACCGCCGAGCGTTCAAGCTTCGGCATATCAGCTCATTTTAGACCGAAAAGTGGGAGAGTATATTTTGCCTGAGGGTTGGGCAATCGTCGCTGCGGGAAACCGTGAGGGCGACCGCGGCGTGACCTATCGCATGCCAAGTCCGCTTGCAAACAGGTTTGTCCATTTTGAGATGGAAGTGGACACTGACGACTGGAAATACTGGGCGTACAAAAAAGAGATAGATGAAAAAATCATCGCCTATGTGAGCTACAAGAGCGAGCACCTTTTTACGTTTGATGCAAAGAGCGACGCAAAAAGTTTTGCAACGCCAAGAAGTTGGGAGTATGTAAACTCCATACTCAAAAGCGCGATTTCACAAGAACTTCTCCTAGACGCTCTTTGCGGTGCTGTGGGAAAAGATGTTGCGGTGGGCTTTTTAAGTTTTTGCAAAGTGATGGATAAACTCCCAGATATTACAAGCATATTAGCAGGCGAAAGTGCTCACTATAGCGATGAGGTCGACGTTCTTTACGCCCTCAGCACAGGACTTGTCAGTACACTTTTAAAAGAGAACACTGTGCAAAATCTGGACAATTTACTGAGCTACACGTTACAACTCAAGAGCGAATTTGCCGTCATGATAGTCCAAGACCTACAAAGAAACGGCGTAACCATGGAGCACTCAGAGGTTTTTAAAGAGTGGGTGAGAAAATTCGCGTATCTTTTAGCGTAGTTTCCACATGCCAAGCTTCACTAGATTGCCGCGCTTCGCTCGCAATGACACACCCCGTCACTGCGAGGCACGAAGCAGTCTGGTTGACGAGAATAGATTGCCGCGCTTCGCTCGCAATGACACACCCCGTCACTGCGAGGCACGAAGCAGTCTGGTTGACGAAAATAGACTGCCGCGCTTCGCTCGCAATGACGAGAAGAGCCCAGTCTCATTATTAGGACTTCCACATGCCAATAGATAAAAAAATCTCCCAAGCCAAAGCCAAACTTTTAGTCGATTACCCTTATTTTGGAACGCTTGCTTCTAAACTTGAGCTGGTTGTAAACGACAATATTGAAGCTTTTAAGTGTGATGGCAAAACGCTTGAGTATAACGATGACTATTTGCGCGCGCTTGAGATAGGTGAAATAGAGTTCATGTTGGCAAACGGGGCAATGCATAAAACGCTCTCTCATGAGAGTCGTAAAAAAAAGCGCAGCGGCTGGCTTTGGCAGATGGCTACGGATATGGCTATTAATGATATGCTTGTTGAAAACGGCTTGGAGTTACCCTACGGTGCGCAGTACAGAGTCCGATTTCGCGGGATGTACGCCGAAGAGATTTATGAAGAACTTAAAAGCGACATGATTCGTCAAGAAGACAACTTAGAGTACGAAGCAGATGACTCAGAGGATGTTCAAAAAAACACGGACGAGACGCAAAAAGAGAGACCTGAGCAAACACAAGAGGAACTCCAAGAAGCAATACTTCAAGAGCAGTTGTGGGCGGAAGAAGCCATAAGCCTTTTGGCGGGTGAGGTGAAAAAAGGGGAGGCTCCAAAGGCAATAGAGCGGTTTTTTACGCTGGAAAACTTTGGAAAAATCGACTGGCGAGAGGAGCTCAAAGTTGCCATAGATAGGTTTCACAAAGACGATTATATGCTCATCCCGCCGAGTAAAAAGTTTTTGTATTTGGGTATTTATTTGCCCTCTTGTGTGAGTAATAGATTGAAGTTAGTCATAGCGGTTGACAGTTCAGCTTCGGTGGATGAGCAGCTTTTAAACGAGTTTTTGAGTGAGATAAATTTTTTGATGAGTTTAGTGGGAAACTATGAGATAACTTTGCTTGTTTGCGATGACAAGATACAAACGCAGCGAACTTTTTACAGCGGAGACACTCTGGAGTGTCCGCTTGTTGGAGGCGGCGCAACGGACTTTAGAGCAGTATTTTCGTTTATAGAAGAAGAGCTTCAAGATACAAAACTTTTGCTGTATTTTACAGATCTGGAGGGGAAGTTCCCGCTTGTTGCGCCGAGCTACCATGTGAAGTGGATAAGCCCAAAAGAAGAAGCGGTTCCTTTTGGGGAAGTGATTGTTTTAGAGTAAAAAGCGACGCTAAAAGCCGCACTTGCGTAGAGTAGTTTAGTTGGAGGCGATTTGGTTTTTGCCGTTTTGTTTTGCGTTGTAGAGCATGAGGTCTGCTTGGTTTATGGTCTCATCGAGGGTGTTTTCAAAATTGAGAGCGACACCTATGGAGATGCTAAAACGTATCTCTTCGCCTTTTTCAGTTAAGACGAGTGATTTTTCTCCTTTTTTTCTTAGTTTTTCAAAGGTAGCCATCGCCTCATGTGAGGTGGTGTTTTTGAGAAGTATACAAAATTCTCCGCCGTTGAAACGGGAGACTATGTCATTTTCAGAGGTATTTGCTCTTAAAATGTTCGAGATATTTCCTATGACTTTATCACCTGCGTCATGACCGTATGCGTCGTTTATTTTTTTAAATCCGTCGATGTCTATCATGGCGATAGCAAAACCCTCTCCCTCTTCAAGGGCACGTTTAAAATATGTCTCTGCATCTTTGTAGAAATATCTGCGGTTATAAAGTCCACTTAAAAAGTCTCTGTTTGCGTGGTTTGTGATGATGTGAATGTTTTCAAGGGCTTCTATGGAGTTGTTTATGCGGCATGAAAACTCCTCTTTGGAAAATGGTTTTTTGATGTAGTCATTGGCACCGTGTTTCAAAAACATGGCGATGATTTCATCGTTTTCGTTTGAAGAGATGGCGATGATGCCGAGGTCATTTTTGCCATGCGTTTTGCGAATTTCACGGGTGAGTTCCAGCCCGTCCATGACTGGCATATTGTAGTCGGTGAGCACTAAGCTAATATCAGGATGGCTCGCTATCATCCCTAAAGCTTCTTCTCCATGAGCGACTGTGAGCACCTCAAACAAGAGGTTTTCGAGCATGGTTTTCATTTGTTTTCGAATCACCATGGAGTCATCCACGACTAAAACTTTATGCTGTTGATTTTTATGGAGTCTTTGGATAATGCCAAGGATATAGTGGATATCATCAACTCCCCCTTTTGTGACATAGTCTATGATGTTTTTTTTCATCAAGACTTGTCGCAACGATTTGTCTACATTGCCACTTAGAACGATAACACGGCCCCCTTTTTTTAAAAGGTAATCGACCACTTCGCCATTGGGTGCGTCGGGTAAATTTAAGTCGCTTAAAACAAGAAAATACTCATATTTGTGCAGAAAAAGTTTTGCCTCAGAGAGTTGGTAAGCAACATCGACCTCCATTGCCAACTCTGAATGTATTTTTCTTGCCATAAGTTTTGCCAGTGTTTTGTTATCTTCAATGATTAAAATTCTGTTCATAAGAGCATTTTACTCTATTTACCTCTTTTTGTACAGAGAGTTGCTATGATTTTTTTCATGAATACCATAAATGTTACGATTGATAAACTCAAGAAAAAACAAAATATATTTTTAACAGGTGGTGCGGGTGTTGGCAAGACAACCATCACGCGTGCCATTATAGAAGCCTACGAGCAAGACGCCAAAAAAGTTGCCAAACTCGCCTCAACTGCCATGGCAGCGACACTTATAAACGGGCAGACACTTCACAGTTTTTTAGATTTGGGTCTCGCCTCAGATATTTATGTTTTAGAGCAAAATGGGAAACTTGAGATAAGCAAAAAAGTAAAAAAAATCATCTACAGCATGGATTTGCTCGTCATTGATGAGATTTCCATGGTAAGCGACACTTTGCTTGACATGATACAACTCAGACTCAAGCAATCAGGTTTTAAAGGCTCTTTGCTTTTTGTAGGGGACTTTTTACAGCTTCCTCCTGTTGTGCGCGGGTACGGTGAGGTGAAATTTGCCTTTGAGTCTCTTGCATGGAGCGATTTTCATTTTGAGACCATAGAGCTCACCCACATCTACAGAACCGATGACCAAACATTTATAGCACTTTTAAACAGTGTCCGTTTTGGACATATTGATGAGCAAATACATAACCATCTCAATACTTACATCCGTCCGCTGCCGAATGATTTGAGTGAGTTTACTTTTTTGTTTGGCAAAAATGAAACTGCTTCACGACATAACAAAATCCAGTTGGGTTTTATAGAAGGTGCACTTTTTGTAAAAGAGGCGCAAGTGGTAAAGCATGTAAAAAGTGCTAAAGATGTTGAAGTCGAGCGGTTCATTAATGACGCTCGCATCGAAAAAAACTTTGAGGTCAAAGTTGGTGCACCAGTGCTTTTTACAAGAAATTCATGGAACTATTTTAACGGCGAAAGAGGGGTGGTTGTACGGATAGAAGAGAGTTTTATATATGTCAAAAAAGGTGATGAAAAGGTCGTCAAACTCGAAGCTACCGCTCAAAGCAAGAGCGTTTGGAGGGAGAAAATCATAGAAGGCAAAAAAGAGATGCTCGAGGAGAATTTGTTTACCGTGTACCAGTTTCCAATCAAACTTGCCTTCGCCATCACCATCCACAAATCCCAAGGCATGAGCATAGAAGATTTAATCATCCAAACAAATGAAATCTTTGCCCCTTCACAGTTTTACGTCGCGCTCTCCCGAAGCTCTAACCCTCTGCGTCTCATCCTTATAGCCCCTAAAAAACAGTGGCATGAGCTCGCCTATGTCCACCCTAAAGCGATAGAGTTTGTTCAAAGTGTTTCATAACTTTTTGTGAATGAACTCAGATTAATATTTATACAATTTACTGCATAGTTTTAAAAATGAACCTTTGCAAGTTGAAAAAACAGCTTCTTTTCCTATCGAGGATGCGCTTACAAAACAAGTAACACAAAAACATGAAGATTTTTTTCAAGCCTATCTCAAAGATTACGGCTACTATGATGTATTTATCATCTCAGCACAAAACGCTCAAGTCATGTACACGGCTTGCAAAGAGTCTGATTATGGGGCAAATCTTTTGAGTGGTTCGCTCAAAGAGAGCGGGCTTGGGGAAGTCTCACCTTTGCAAACTCTAAAGTGAGAGAGTTTGCTTGAGGATTGAGATTAAAAGATTAGAGTGTGTCTTTATGTTTGCCAAGGTATTCAGCAACGCCCTCAGTTGTAGCTTTCATCCCCTCGTCACCTTTTTTCCAGCCTGCAGCACATACTTCGCCATGCTCATCTGTAAACTGCATTGCATCAACCATACGAATCATCTCATCAATGTTACGTCCAAGTGGAAGGTCGTTGACTACAGCATGACGAACAATCCCTTTGGCATCAATAAGAAACGAACCACGTAGCGCGACTGCATTTCCAAAAAGTACGTCATAATCTTTTGAGATAGATTTTGTAAGGTCAGCTACAAGAGGGTAACCAACACGACCGATACCACCGTTGTTGATAGGAGTTTCTCTCCAAGCAAAGTGAGAAAATTGGCTATCTACAGATATACCGATAACATTGACGCCACGCTCTTTGAAATCTTTAAGTCTATGGTCAAAAGCAATAAGCTCTGAGGGACAAACGAAAGTAAAATCGAGTGGGTAGAAGAAGAGGACAGTCCCTTTTTTCCCCATATTTTCTGATAATTTGAAATTATCAACGATTGAGCCGTCGCCTAAAACTGTTGTTGCCGTAAAATCTGGAGCAGGGTTTGTAACTAACATAAATATCCTTTTTTTTGTGTTTAAAATAAGCAAAATTTTAACAAGAAATTATTAACAAAGCTTCGAGGAATAAAAGTAGTCATTTGTTTTAAGGATAGTCTTAATGGTTAAATAAGTCGCAATAATTTAGAAGATACATAAAAGAATATGTCATAATTGCGCAAATTTTAAAAAATACATAAGGGTTTTTTATGGATGTAATTCAAAATAGAACATGTGATATCATTATTTTTGGTGGTCTTGGGGATTTGGCTCTTCGCAAGTTATTGCCAGCACTCTATTATATGCATCAAGATGGACATTTATGCAAAAATACAAGAATTATCGCTGTTTCGCGGGATATGATTTCTTATGAGCTCTACAAAGAGAAAGTAACGCAAAAATTTGCATCAGGCTTTGAAGACAAAACGTATAATCAAGATGTTTTTGAAGCTTTCTTTAAGCGGGTAGCATATGTTGGAATTGATTTGACACAAGAGAGTGACTATGAGGCACTTGCTAAAGTGTTAGAGGGATATGAAAAGAATGAGCGTGTCAATTATCTCTCAACAGCCCCTTCTCTGTATGGAGATATATGTACAAACATAGATAAATGGAACCTCATTTTGCCAACCTCTCGTGTTGTTTTGGAAAAACCAATAGGCAATGATTTAAAATCTTCTCAAGTGATAAATAATCAAGTAGCAGAACATTTTCAAGAGTCTGCCATTTTTAGAATAGACCATTATCTAGGTAAAGATACAGTGCAAAATATTTTAGCATTGCGTTTTTCAAATATGCTTTTTGCCCCTATTTGGAACGCGCAGTACATAGATCATATCCAAATCACTATCGCTGAGAGTGTTGGACTTGAGGGGCGTTGGGCCTATTATAACAATTATGGTGCAATGCGAGATATGGTTCAAAATCATCTTTTACAACTTCTGTGTTTAGTGGCGATGGAGCCACCCTCAACTCTCAATGGCGATAGTGTCCGTGATGAAAAACTCAAAGTGATTAAATCACTTCGCCATATTGAAGGGGATGACTTAAAACTTAAAACAGTACGAGGTCAATACACTGCTGGAGTAAGCGGCACACAGCCAGTAGTTGGATATTCTGAAGAAGATGGTGGACAAAGTAACTCAAACACAGAGACTTTCGTGGCTATTCGCGTTGACATAGACAACTGGCGATGGAATGGGGTGCCAATGTATCTCAGAACTGGCAAGCGAATGACGGATAGATACAGCGAAATCGTTATTGATTTTAAAGATGTGCCACACTCTATTTTCCCAAAAGGGGGCGTTTGCATTGATAGCAATAAACTTGTGATTCGTTTGCAGCCAGATGAGAGTATTTCGTTATTTATCATGAACAAAATCCCTGGACTCAATGAGGGGATGCGGTTGCGACAAGTTGAGCTTGACTTAAATGTCACGGCAGGTGCACCTCGCTCGCCGAGTGCATACGAACATCTTTTGCTTGATGTTATCCGCAATAATTCGACACTGTTTGTTCGTCGTGATGAGGTAGAAGCTGCTTGGGTTTGGGCAGATAAAATTTTAAGTGGTTGGGAAAGTACAGGAATAACGCCAAAACCTTACAAAGCTGGAACATCAGGTCCATCTTCATCCATAGCTCTCATTGAACGTGACGGAAGAAGCTGGTATGAAAAATAATTTTACCTTCCGTTCATTTGGAAACAGCGAAGCATTAGTCGAAGCATTGAGTGAAAAAATCGCTCATGCTCTCCAACATGCCATAGAGCAAAAAGGGCGTGGAATCCTCGCGCTCTCTGGTGGCTCAACCCCAAAAAAACTTCTCCAAAAACTCTCCATGATTGATTTGGAGTGGAAAAAAGTTATGGTGACGCTTGTTGATGAGCGATGGGTGAGTCCAAAATCTCAAGAGAGCAATGAAAATCTTATAGTCAATTTTTTGCTTCAAAACAAAGCTAGATTTGCGATGTTTGTCCCCTTGAAAAATATCGCTGTTGCGGTCGAAGATGGTTTGCTTATCACCCAAAACAGACTCAAAGAGATAGACAAACTTGATGTTGTAGTTCTAGGCATGGGGACAGATGCGCACACCGCATCATTTTTCCCACAGACAAAAGAGTTGGAACATGCGCTGCATACTCATGAGCGATGTTGCGCAACAACTGCGAGTGTCGCCCCTTTTGAGAGAATGACCCTCAGCAGAAATTTTTTACTCAGTGCGACACATTTGTTTTTACATATAGAAGGGGAGCAAAAGAAAAAAGTTTTTGATGAAGCAAGCCAAAGCAGTGATATAAACGCTATGCCAATCATCTCCATGATGCAACAAACGCAACCAAAATTAGAGGTATATTATGCATAATACAATCCTAGAAGTGACTCAAAATATCGTCAAACGTTCGGCTAAAAGCAGAGCCATTTACTTGCAAAGAATCAAACAAGCTCACAACACAGTGGTGGAGAGAAAACATTTGGGCTGTAGCAATTTAGCGCACGCAATCGCCCCATGTTCGGCACAGGAGAAGGCGAGTTTAGTACAAATGAAAGGTGAAAATATCGCCATCGTTTCGGCATATAACGACATGCTCTCGGCACACCAGCCTTTTGTGAATTTTCCTCCGCTCATTAAACGCACACTTTCGCTTGCGGGTGCATCTTCGCAGTTTGCAGGCGGAGTGGCGGCGATGTGTGATGGCGTTACACAGTCGCAACCAGGGATGGAGCTGAGTCTTTTTTCTCGTGAAAACATCGCGCAAAGTACCGCAATCGCACTTTCGCACAATATGTTTGACGGTGCGATTTTGCTCGGCGTATGTGACAAAATAGTTCCGGGCATGTTTATAGGCGCTATGAAATTTGGACATTTGCCGATGATATTCGCACCCGCAGGACCGATGGAATCAGGCATCAGTAATAGTGAAAAAGCAAAAATTCGCCAAGAGTATGCGCAGAAAAAAGTGGGTCGTGATGAGCTTTTAAAAGCAGAATCTGCCTCGTACCACTCCGCTGGGACATGTACCTTTTACGGCACAGCAAACTCAAACCAGATGCTTATGGAAATCATGGGGCTTCACATGGCAGGGGGAACTTTTGTCAATGCAAATACAAAACTCCGTGACGCTCTTACAGAGGCGGCCGCGCTTAAACTTCTTTCTCTTTCCCCTTTGGGCGAAAACTACATGCCAATCGGCAAAATGATAGATGAAAAAAGTTTTGTCAATGCGATTATCGGGCTTTTAGCGACAGGCGGTTCGTCAAACCACACGCTTCACATTATCGCCATGGCGCGCTCTTGCGGCATCTCTTTGACATGGACGGATTTTGATGAACTCTCAAGCGTCATTCCTCTTTTATGTAAAATGTATCCTAACGGAAGTGCCGATGTCAACCACTTTCACAGCGCAGGCGGTATGGCGGTGGTTATAAGAGAACTCCTTGACGCAGGGCTTTTACACGAAGACGTAAACACGGTTATGGGTTTTGGAATGCGTAACTTTCTACAAGAGCCGTTTTTAGAAGAGGGAAAACTTGTTTATAAAGAGTCCATCAAAGCCTCAGCCGACAGAGCGGTTGTCTCAAGCGTGAGCGAGCCTTTTAGCGCGCAAGGCGGGCTTAGAGTTTTAGAGGGAAACATTGGTCGCTCGGTTATAAAAACATCTGCGCTCAAAGAAAAAGACAGATGTAT
>JFJP01036985.1_pt1 | contig 72144 bp, 84 predicted proteins | sample 431651 | NCBI WGS metagenome assembly JFJP01 (sample SAMN02602958, study PRJNA72255) | Microbial mat metagenome, whole genome shotgun sequencing project. | biome: fresh water; feature: sink hole; material: water; isolation source: purple microbial (photo- and chemosynthetic) mats found in... | reverse complement strand
TGGACAGTGAGTTAAGGATTCAGTTATGGATTTTTTTAAATATGTCGTTAAGTAGTCGGTTAAGTGATGGGCTTGGTGATATACTGGACGATGAATTACGAAGTACTATTGGTGGTATTAATGAAAATAATGGGTGACGAATTAACAAGGCAGTTTATTAGTAAGCCAAAAGATATTAAGGTTGATAGCTGGCTATGGACTAAGTTATGGAATATTTTAGGTAGTCGTGTATGGAACAGGTTAGATGCGAGATTAAACCAAAGATTGTCGGTTAGAATTATAAGAGATATAGAGGCTGTGAATGATTCCGTCAAAAAATAAGCTAGAGAGTAGATTACGTGTAGATTTAGATATACTTATATCTGACACTATTGGATTTAATCTAAGGGAGAGGTTAAGGAATGGCGTAGATTATCAAATAAAAATCTATATAGCAGATAGTCTCGGTCGTAGGTTACGGTGGACATTACTAAGGAGTCTTAATGAATCGCTGGGGTATGATACAAAAAACAAAACCCACAGTAAAGTGGGCGTTGATTAGTATAAAATTTGAATTTTAAGTAACTATTAAGTTCCAGAAAGTAAGCTAGAAGCTCCAGAAGCTTCGTCAGCTTGTCCTGATTCGTCGCTTAATCTTAAACCCATAAATCTAGCACTTACTTCGACTGTACCTCTAGCAGATACTGAACTAGAGAATCCCATAGGTCTAACTCCTACAGCTGTCATGAATATTTTACCTGATTTACGATCAATCAAGGATAAGCTAATATCTTCATGATTCATTAAATCTTGTAGATATGGAACCGATGCTACAGCGTGAGGTCCTGCGTCAATCACTCTGAATCCAGTTGCATCAATACTAATAACATCTTGAGCTGTGTATGTAATCTCGCCTGCGGAGTAACGACCGAGTATATATGCAGGTGAAGCATCATAAGTTAAATTATAGCTACAGCTAGTAAATAGTCCAACTATTTTTCCGTTAACCGAAAGTTGTGCCCTCGCACCTGTTAAAATCTTTCCATCAGTTCCCATGTAAATCTCCTATATATCAACGTGTATTATATAATACACGTCTATTAAAATTGTAATATTATCTATTCATTCCCTAATTAAGCAGAAGCTGAGTCGCGTAACCCTTCAATATCCAATGTTATAGGTATAAAATAAAGGGAGGTACTAAGTATTATAACACACCTTACAGCCATTACGCCTTGGTCAATAGATACTTCTATCTTTTTATATCCAGATGGGAAATCCTTACTTCCAACTATTAACTTTGAGTTTTGGAATTCAGCCATTTTTCCTTGTATAAAACTAACAGCAACCGGAGCAGTAACGTCAGCTACTGATTCTCCAACAAAAGCTTTCTTTAAAGAATCGGCTAGAGAAAGTGCTAAGATGTCGCTTGCATATACACTTTGTAAGTTATTATATACGAAGTTATTATCCAATCCATATGTCAACTGATCTGACAAGAATGTATATGATCCATCTTCTTGACGTTGAATTGGAATAAGTCCTGCAAGTAAAGCATCTTCAGCTTGTGAGTTAGACTCATCATTGAAATCAGCAGAGTTAACTACTCCAGATATATTGATTGCTTTATTGAAAATAGACTTATAGAATCCAGCAGCTTGCATTCCAGCAGCTTTAACAGAAGCCATCCAAGGTTGGAATTGCTTAATGTTACCGTTACTATCAAGATCTTTTACATCTTGGAATAAATGAGCTACTCGGAAAGAAGCCATTGTTTGTGCAGAAGCTCGTGCTTCATCAAAAGTACCTTTTTTAGATACTAATCCGATTCTATGTCTCTTAGTTTTAGCTGTAGACATATTAACACAATGAGTTCTTACAGCAGCATTTACTGCATCGATAGTGTAGGTGGATCCAGACTCAGTAGAGTTATCTACCTTATCAAGGTCAGCATCTTGAGAAAACAATGGTACTACGAAATTACATCGGATATTAGCTAATGCATCAACAGCTTGGCTAACTGCAAGACCTGTAGATCCACCTTTATCTCCACCAGATAAGAACATAGGTCCTTCATCTTCAGGTAATCCTGCTTTTTTAATTACAGAATAATTGATTAAAGTAGAGCTATTAGCGATATTATTAAATCCAGCAGTCATATCCCATATGTCACGTTTGATACGTCCAGGTTTGCTAGACAAATCAGAACATATACCGATAGCTGTAACTTCATCAAGTACATCACTTGGATTTCTTTGAGCTTCTTGAGCTGAAGCAGCAGAAGCAGAGTATCCAGGTTGTAAATTTAGAAGATCAATTAGGTCTGACATTGAGTTAGAATCTTTAAGAACGATATCCAGATTTGCACCGATTCCACCAGTAACTGAAGTCTGAAGTTTTTTGATTCCAGAAATAGTCTGAATAGTGGCTGTAGCAGTAGTACCTTTATATCCTAAAAGTAAAGAAACGCTTCCACCGTGAGTGAAAGACTCAGTTACTAATGGGTTTGGTTTAGAAATCTCAATTTTCTTCTTAAGTTCAGCAGAAGAAAGAATGAGTGATTCCAACCATGCAGCGGCAGAATCAGCACCTAATTGCTTCATTAGTGTACTGATATTAGCAGCTCCGGCATTATCGTAAATCTCTAAAGACTTACCAGAACCATCGATTTGCTGAGCAAGAACTTGAAGATCGGCAGCAGCTGCAATTGCAGCAGAAGCTACAGAAACAGGAGTTCCGTTAGAAAGTCTAGACATAGTAACAAATGCAGATGAAGCAAAGTTGCTTGCTGCGATTACTTGATACCAACCTACGTTAGCATTACCAGCACCTTTAAATGCAGAAGCAGAAGAAATATAAACTAAATCTCCAATTTTAGAGTCTGCATCAAATACGTTTGAACCATCAAGTGTGAAAGTTAGTGAAGATCCAGCAACAGTAACTGTAGCTGTTTCGGCAACTAAGCTAGCAAGAACATCTCTGTTCATTCCAGACATATTGTCGATTTTAAGTGCACTATAATCAACTAGATCGCTACCTGGTGCAACACTAAGAGCGATTGCTGCAACTGTAGCAGGTGCTCCAGCTGTGATCTTAGTAGCTGTAATTTGAGCTAAAGAAGCTGAGTTAGATACAGCAGTAACTAAATACCATCCAACGTTTTCAGCAGATCCACCTTCGATTACAGATGAAGCTGGAATTCTTAATGTATCGCCAACTGAAGGAGCAGAAGCCCATACAGCAGGAGAAGCTAATTTTATATTAACGTTTTGTCCTGAAACTACATCCAATTGAATATTTGTAGCTGCAAGTCCAGCAACGATAAGCTTATCTACTCCACCGACTGCATTAATATTGTTTAAGCCAACTAAAGATGTTGCTAAAGCGGCAGGTGTTGTATTAGCAGAAATAGCTAGAGTTTGTTTAGATCCACCGTTAACTCGTAAAGCTAAAGAAGCAGCAGAAGCAGATGGAATATAAGAAAAGCTTGCAGTTGTAGGTGCAGCTTCAGCAGTAGATGTAGAGATTGATTCTTTAATATTATTGCCTTTTTTACCAGCAAGTTTAGAGAAAAATACACCGTGGCTATCTTCAGTCTCTTTAGCAGCTTTTGTGCTTAAGTTAGACTTAACCAAGATTGCTCTATTAAAAGAACCTTGAATTCTTGGAGATAGGGAAGCTCCGATTAGACCTTTGAAAGCGTCAAGTAATCGGCCAGAACCGTATTTAGCTTGGACTCTAGCAACGTCTCCAGGGCCAAAGCTGTTATCAGACAGTTTTGCCTCTTCAGACCAATGTTTGCCTTCATCAGCTTCACCAACTAAAGCTATTACACCAGTAGTAGCTAGTCCAGCAGGTTGACTAATAACATTAACACTTACACTAGAATCTGGAATCACAAGGACGATGCCTTCTGAGGTAGTATATGAACGAGCCATTTATATCTCCTATATCTTATCAATTATACAATAATTCATTAATTAAGTTTACAGCATAACATACTGTTTTTATTACAATTTAGTACTACTTCTCTATAGGTATTCCGAAATGTTCGGCAGCTTTTACCCACTCTGCCTGATTATCCATTACACCTAATGTCTGAAAGTGAGCCTTACATGCGCTCTTAATTCCAGGTGTGCCATTCTTTACGCACTCATTCCAGAAAGAATCGAACGATCTCCAGCTAACTAAAGGTTTTGTGTTTTGCACAGTCTCCTCTTGTTGTTGAACCTCATTGGAAGTATAATTCTTTCTAGCCATTTTTACCTTCTATCCAGACGTATCGTACTTAGCATGTACAAAAGTCAACTTACCGTCTGGGTGTTTTTCGTAAGTTTCGTATCCATGCATTTTCTTGGGCTCATTATGTTCATCCCAGCCACTTATATGACCATTGCTTTTTAATTTATCTAGGTCATCTGTATGTGTAAGTTTCTTTTTACCTGCATCCCATACTGGATTTTCTGCTTTTCCTGATTCTTTATTGTGTTTACGGCTAGTCCAATGCTGACTAACCGTTACGTACTTTTTTCCAGGGGTCTCCTCCGACTTGATTACAGGTACGCTTTTAAGTGATTTTAGGTGGTTAACTAGTTTAGTTTTTGCATCTAAAGGTTTTTGTTCGTTCATTTGTAATGCTGGAGGTTGTTTAATTGCAGGAGCTTTAGATTTAGGCATCTTTGTTTGCTGCATCTTTGGAGCAGCTGGCTTAGGAAGTGCAGGTGCTAGAGCTGGTGCAGATGAGGCCTTAGCTACAGGTGCCTGATTCATGATATTCATGTTCTTTTGAACATCCTCAGATCTAGTAAGGTTAGGCTTAGACATATTTTTTAGGTTCTTTAGGTTCATTTTATGGTGAGGTTTAGCTACGCTCTCGAATACTGACTGAAAATCCTTATTCTTATTACCTTCTCTAACTAAATAACCAGCTTGAGATGTACCTTTAGCTTTATCGTCAGTAGTTGTTTGCTTATGAACCCCAACCTCAAAATCCTGAGCTTTTTTGGGTTTTTCGGATTTATCTATCATAATACCTGGAAGTTTAGTCTTAGGATCTACCTTCTTAAGACATCCGATCATCTTATTTAACACTTCGCTAGCTTTTTTCATATTGTCACCGTATGGGTTAAGTTTTACAGGTCCGTTAATCATATGAGGACTAGTAATTGTTTCTCTGGAGTTAATAGTTAAAGGTTCAGTTATTGATGCAGGTTGAATTTTAGCCTTCTCTGATGCTGCTAGTTTCGTTGGCTTATAGCCGACCTTACCGCTAAGATCTGGATTAAAAACCTTTTGATTACGAGGCAGATTAGGTTTTACTTCAAGTACAGGTGTAGGTTTATTAGTCGGAGCGGCAACAGGAGCTTTAGGTTTCTGCATCTCAGATCTTACCTGTTTGTAATCTATAACCTGTTCTTTTGGGTTAGATAGATGCTCTGGTACTTTTTGACCTTTAGCTTTAAAGTGAGTCTCAAGTTTAGCTTGCTTCTCAGCATGCTTTTGTTGGTTAGCTGCTTTAATCTTATCGCTCCAGTAATCCTTCTGAAGATCTTCAGATCTAGTAAGATTAGGTTTAGGCTGCGTCTTAATCGCATGAACTAAACTTTTAAGGTGGCTTTTTGCTTTTTCTTTATGTGCGTCTGGAGTAGAAACTCTTCCGTATCCGTGCGAAACTACACCAGGATTACGTTTATCGGCACGTCTAATATCTATACCAACGTCGCTAACCCCTTTTTCAGAAGTTACCTCGTCAGCTAATACGTCATTACCCTTTTTTAACTTATCCATCTATTTCCAAGCCTTTTTCATGTTATGTCCAACTAGACCCTTGATAGCATCTTTCATATTCTTATAGTTTTCAGGTGAGTTATCTAAAACTTCACCTTTTGGCGATATAACCGATATATTAACGGATGGCATCTTTTTATGGTATTTCTCTAAGTTTACAGCTACTTGATAATGATTATCACCTTCATTACCAGTACCGATAAGGTGAGAGAGTACGCCGTTAATCATTTTATTTCTTGATAAGTACTTTAGTCCATGTTCTGGCTTTTTTTCTGTATCTTCTGATTTTTTAGCAACGGCTACTTCTTTAGGTTTTTTATTTGACGGCAAAGTCTTCTTAACTTCCTTAATAGCACTAGTCAGATCTTTAAGACCTGCAATCTTTTTATATAATTCACTTGGATTATTTGCCATTATTTTATCCCTTTAACCTGTAATTTAGTATTATTAGGTTTTTACTGTAACATATTGAAATCTGTATAGTTATTCGTCATTTTCAGACGACCAACCTTGATTGCTTACGATTGGAACTATAGCATCAGGAGTCTTCTCATTGTTAATTCTAAGATCATGTGCAAGCCCGTCTATAGGCCGCTGTGTGTTCTCTATATAGCTATGTTCAACCATACCATTGAGCGTTATGTCTCTTGCATATATAAAGTTAGGGTCTTCTGCTAGCTTGTATATAGGTGTATACGATAGCGTACCGTTCTTGAAGTTTTTACCTTCAAGTAGTGGAACTCTATGTCTACCTATTTGATACATTAATATCTGATACAAGTATATAACCTCTACTGGATCTACAGCTGCACATATAAGTGTAACTTGCTCAGATGTAAAATAATTACGTCTAGTATGTATTGCCGTCTGTGTAGCAGACCTAATAGTCATATTTGTAAGATTGGGTCTTAAGCCTGGCTCAATAAATAAAGTGCTGTTGTCCATAACAGTAATTATAGGGTATTCTTTTTTGTTTAATTCGTCGTATACTAACATTCCATCAAAAACTGAAGCTAGTGATACATTATCTGTGAACACCATTTTACCAGTTATATAATCGAAAGATTCTGGAGTTATAGGTCCAAGCATGATACGTGGAGTTTTAAATACACCACCTAAAGTGTTAGACTTAACAGATTCTGAGTAAAATCCGTCTCCTAGTGCATCACCTGTACGTCCTGTTTCTTCTGATCCACCACCAACACGGATGGCAATAGCAGGAAACTTTGATACATCAATAGCATGCTCTACGTTTATCTGAATATCTTTATCTACAAGTAGGTTAAACTTCTCTACTTCTTTTTGTCCGTATAGTTCTTTAAGGATAGGGTCTGATGTTACATCAGATAATATATCATTAATAAGGAATCTATTCTTTCTTAAATCCTGAATCATCAACTTAATAATTTGTGCAAAGTAAAGATCTGTCGCTTTAATCATGTTATTACTCCTTTACTTCAATTTTTACGTTATCTACCACATCTTTAAACATCTTATCCCATAAGACATCTACTTCTTTAGAAACTTCATCAAAAATGTTAGCACCTTTAGAGCCATGGGAAAACCAAAGACCTGATCCTTTTTGTTTATCGCTAACAACCCTGAATGTCATTATATCACGTTTTATCTGTGTTTTACCTGATTGAGTTTTATGCTCTCTCTGATAAACGGTAACACCAGTAAGTATAGGTGTATTAAACTTATTAGTAGGGGCTTTAGGTCCTGTTATATTAAAGCTAGCTGCCCTACCTAATACTGGTCTACCATTTAATGTGATAGTTTTATCTAACCCTCTCGATTTCAACTCTCTACTAACTACATTCTGTATCTGGTTTTGTGATCTGGAGATCTGATTCTTAGGCTTATTATGCTTAAATGGAATAATATTATATCTCGATCCATCTTTTGCCGTCTTCGCTTTAGGTCCACCTAGTAAGTCTGCTATCATCTCATGAGGTGATCTGTCTTTTTCAATCCATGCTGCTTCTTTTTTTAAATAAACTGACCATAAGTTATCGGTATCATTGATCATTCCCAAATTCTTAATATATGTATCTCTTGTTGACTTAAGCTTACCTTGTGCTTTTTGTACTATAAGTCCGTACACTTGCTGCTGCAATAAGCCCATGGCTTGCTTAGTACGTGTCTCAAGTTGAGTGGTAAGCTGAGTTATTTCTATCCCAAGAGATTTAAGCTGCGATTCTAAGTCGTATTTTTTTGTATCGCTCATTTATTGACCGTCAAACCTTTTAGTACCACCAGCTACTGATACCCATGATCCATCGGCTAATTTTTCTCTAGCTACTCCTGGTTTATAATCCCTTACCGAACCTACAGGTAACTCTCTAGATCCATGTGTAAGTTTGTCGGCATGTCTAGGAGGAGCTACAGAGCTTTCGGTTTCTGGTTGCCCTTGCTGTTCCGGTGCCATTTCTTGAGTAGCCTCTACTTCATGCATAGCTGCTTCAATAGGTTCATTATTGATTTCCTTAAATAGCTCGACTAATGTCTGTGTTAATTCTGCTATACTCTTATAAGCCTCTGGATTACTTTGTTGTAACGCGTCTATTTGATCCTTCTTAGATTGTATACTAAGCAGGGCTTGTGCGATAGCAAGCTTATCATTATTAGATTGAGATTTTATAAGTAAATTAGACACCATTAAGCTTTTCTTCATAGACTCTGGACTTAGATTTAATGTGTGTCCACTATGAGCTTTTACATTCAATTCCTGCTGCTTAAGTGCAGAGTCGAATCCGTATACAGGTTTTGAATGGTTATTTGTAGTTATATTAAATGCATTATCGATTGCGGCGTTTCTATCTTCATGAGAAGGTTCTACTCCCATATGATCCATATACTTACCTGGAGTTTTTAAGTTCCTATAGCTATGAGATGGATCCAGGGTTGCCAATCTAGATTGGTGCTGCTTATACATCTCGTTGTGATGATCAGCCAAAGCTTTATGTGTATCCACTAATGAGTCGTCCGATGGTTCTAATGCAAGACCTGCATGTTGATTCCACATTCTAGAATGTGTGGCCATACCATCAAGATGGTCAGAAATAAGTTCATTTGTGCTTACTCCTGATTTACCTTTATAAAATGTCTTTTTACCCTCTTCAGATAAAGGTAGTGTGTCCATTTGTGATTCTTTGAACCCCAGCTGTCTTGGAATTTTCTCATAAGAGTCTTTATATACAGAGTGTACTTTATCTGATCCTGTATGTGCAGACTTAGATTCTGCACTATGTGTTGATATTTTCTCGGCTCCATGAGCTTTTGCAGTTTTAATAACAGCATTGAGTAATGTCTCTCTCCAGTTTTTATGGATACCTATAATCTTATCGATAGCTTTAGCCTTGGCTTCTCCAGCAGCTCCGCCTTCTTTTTTTAGATAATCTCTGGCTGTAGAACTAAAATCTGACTGTAGTTCGTCTATCATTGGATGCTTCGGATCTGTAAAATCAACCCTTGACCATCCTATTGTATTAAAATTAGTAGGGTGACCTGATCTTTGAGCCAGTTCGTTAATTTTATTAAATACGTCATGAACTTCAGGGTCTTTTTGTATCTCAGCTAGGGTTTCTGGGCTGTGGTCTAATCTAACAACCATCTCATGCTGTTTGTTGATATTTTGCATATCATCTGGACCCCAGTGGCCATAGCTTAGGTTGTAATTCTTTTTAGGAAGGCTATCTATCTTTGATTGAATCTCTTCAGATTTTAGCTTACCTTTACCTGCAAACACACCTTTCCACTTTTCAACCATATTAGGATGTAATTTATTAAGATGACCTATATCTATAGATCCACCGTTAGCATCTGCGTAATCTTTAGCCATCTCTAAATGATGCTGACCTTCTCCGTATGAATGAACATTCTGTCTATTTGGTATATACCGATCTATTACAGGTTTAGATTCTCTTTCTTTTTTAGCAGCTTCCTTGAAAGCCTCTTCCTGTTTCCTTTCAGCCACTCTTCTTTTTAGTTCTGTAATTGAAGTTAGGTGATTTGGTAAAAAATCTGGATCTTCGTGTGCGTTGGCCATTTTATCATCATAAATTTCTTGAGCTATCTCATACTCTCGATCAGAAATGCTTTCAGAATAACCATCATAGTGGTGATCTTCTGGATTACTCATTAAATGTTCTACATGTTTATCATACTGGTCTTCTGCGTCACTATATCTATTTTGATATTCAGGGTGCTCATCTATACTGTGAGAATAATCCTCTTCATTGTCAGGATCTTCATCTGTAGGGTTTTTATGTGTCCAGTCATGATTTTCTTGAAGATGGTCTTGTATCCACTCTTCTCTATCTTTACCTACCAAATCCTCTTCATTGTTACGATATGAATCTCTCATAAATTCCGACATAGGATATTCCTCTTCGGCTTTCTCCCGAGCTTCATCCATATAGTCTTCAAAATTAAATTCATTGTATTCTTTTAGTTTCTCTTGGAATTCATCTCTGTCGAATCCATGATGCGTATCATCTTCTATCCATTTTTGATACATTTCATCTGCATGTTTTGAATCTAAGTTTTCATTCTGAAATAAATTAAACCTATCATCAAGATCACCATGCCTCTTAATATGGTCAGCATGTGCATCTGTTAGATACTTAGAACTTGGAAGTGATGATGCTATATGTACATTATGTTCAGTTCCATTCTCCCAATTCTGCCAATTATCTTCAGGAGATTGATCGTTTTCGATATGATTACCATCAGTAATACCAAGCTTATCATCTATAAATTTATTTCTGGCTTCAGGTGACATTACGCCTAATACCTTATCCATATGTACTATGTTTAGGTTTTTATGTCTATCTAATATCTTACGAAACAAGGTGTCTGAGTTTGAACCTATTATTTCAGGCTTCTCTTTATGTATATCAACAAGGCCAGTTATTAATCCATGGGTCATATTGGCGTTTGGGTTACTCACAAGATCTTTTATTGCTTCAGGTGTGGTGTTTTTATGACGTAGTAAATGTTCTCGCGCTACAAAAGGACTTTCGTTAGTGGCTATTTTGTGGATATGCTCTGATGATAGATTTTTCTGACCTGCTATGGCCTCAATAATATCCGGCACAACATTATTTTTTGATGCATGATCCGACATAAAAGATTTGCCGTATTTTTCTGGATTATCTATGATATCATCTATGACTTTTGGCGAAACATGATAATGCTCTAAAAGTGATGCTAACCTGCTAGTATCGCCTTCCTTAACCATCTGACGTACTGCTATGTCGATATTCTTTTCGTTATCGTGTGGATGGTCTTTTAGTTTCTCTTTAATACTATCTAAATTATAATGTGCATGTCCGTATTTACCAGATATAAGATTTATAAACTCTTTAGGCGTAATAGTTTTACCTATTTTCTTAAATTTATTACCGTTTGCATCATTACTAAAATCAAGCTCATTATCGCCAGTAGGGTTCAATATAGGGTGTTTTAATTGTAATTTTGGCATATTAAGGTCTCCTCAATAAGCCATTTAGCTTCATTAGGAAGTTATGATCAGCTCCGGTTTCTTTAGCAAAATCTCTAGCACGTTTATGTTTACCAGACCTTTTAGCTTTATATGATTCAAATTTAGCTCTGAACTTAGCATCCTGCTGTTCTTTTTCTGCCTCTTGAGCATCGATAAGGAGTTGCATAACTTTAGCAGATTCACTATCCAAAGTCTCTTGTTCTGATCTATCTAGGAATCTAACAAGTTTTTTGATTGTATTACTCTGTTTTTTAATATCATCTTCTTTAGCTGCCTGTACCATACTTGATATAGACTGGACTAAAGCTACAATACCGCTGTAAACTTCAGGATTACTGTCTTTTAATGCATCTAAATGCTCTTTATTTGACTGTAACATCTGAACGATAGACGCTACCTTCTGCTTCATACTATCGCTTACTTTTTCTGTATCGTCTGCCCAATCGTCAGTCTCAGACTTCTTGATCTGAATTGGATTGTTATCCTGATCTATAGCTACATCTTGTGGTTGCGTATGATCGAATTTATCTTTATCTTGACTATCTAGGTTCTTAGTATCCATTGACGGTTCATATATTTTAATGGTAGACGGTCTATTATCTACAGCCCAATCTAATGCCTTTTTAGCATCGGTAAAATTATCGCCAACTCCGATAGTTGATGAAAACTCTAAGTCATCTTCTATTCTGGAGTGTATATCTCTGATTATATTCGCTGCCTCTAATGGGATCTCCATTATTATATCAGATTCATGTTCGCCCATTTCTTTACCGCCGACTGCTAATGCCATTGATATAGCATGGCTTACGGCTTCTCTTTTTTTCTTAGTATAATCCAATAACATCTCTGGATCTTGAGCTAGTGATGAATCTAATTGCTTAAATCTGATAGCTATGATAACTTTTTCCATTAATCACGTATCTTTCTTAATGAATTCCATAAAGCTTTAATACTGTCTTGATCCCAGTCTGTGGCCATCTTGAATGTTACAGTTCCATTATCGTTTTTTTTTACGTCTGGATTACTAAGAACCTTGAAGCAACTGCATTTTCTGAATTTTCCATCAACCATATCTGGCTCACCGCAATCTAAACATTTAGAGTTTGATGATTCCGATTTCATAGTAAATGAAGTTTTTGGTTGTTTAGGCTGCTGTGGAAGTCCGTTTTTTGCAGATAGTGAAGCTCCAGACTTTAAATTAGGATTTAGACGTGTCTGTGATTGACCGCCTGTTGCGTTTAAGTCAGAATGAGCTGTTTTAGGTCCATGGAATCCGGATTGCGATATTCCTTGTTGGCTACCGCTATGAACACCAGGTCTTGGAGGTTTAGGCATCGAAGGAGCGAGTCCTGCCTTTTTTAATGTGGTTTTTTGCAAAGACTTAAGAGCTTTTGCTAGATCACTCTTTTTATCGGTAGGTTGAACTGCTGGCTTACCTGCTGCTAGCATAATAAGAGCGTTGATCTTATTATCAAGGCTTGCTATCTGAACCTTAATGGCCTCTATATCAGCATGTTCTTTTTTTGATTCTTCTTTTGTTTCTTGTGATTGCTCTTGTGGTGTATCATCATATATCTCAAATAAAGATAACATATGTGCGCCAAGTTGTGGGATACTGCAAAGATCAAACTCATGTATAACTTTACTGTCTTGAACTATATGGCCTTTATATACATCTGAGTCCATCTTGTTTATAAGCATGGATGTATTTTCAGCCCAAGGAAGTTTTATCTCCTTAGATCCGTCTTTTTTTATATCTTCTGTGTTTTTAAGTAGGAAGGCTATTACTGATTTTGGAACGATCTTTAATGCGTCATGTAATTCTGAAATATCAACAACAGATTTTGAATTGAGTTTTACGATGCTCTTTGTTAGAACCTCATAAACCTCAGCTCCTATAATTGATTTAACCAATTTACTGTTGTACACGTATAACTCCTATTAGAAATTATCGTCGTCAGAAATAACACTTAAGCTAGTCTCGTCTAATACGATATAAACACCAACTGTGGCTGCGCTAGATCGAACAAATTTATTAGAGCCCATAGAGAAATACGACCAATCATTGGCTTTTAATGGTATTCCGTTGGCTAACCCTGAAGGTGCAGCTCCGATAGCAGACTGAGAGAATGTGATCCAGGCAAGTGCTCCGTTGTTGTATATAGATAAAAGAGTACCTTCAGCTATCTGCATGCCAGCCGATACGTCTAAAGCTCTTACAGTTACCTGTCCTGGAGTGATTTTAAACTCTGGACCAACTGAAACGGTTTTGTTAGCTCCTGCACGTTGATTATAAACAACAGCTGATATGTCCCCTTGGGCTAGGGTTGACTGATTCTTTGGAACTCGTTTAATTTTTGACATTAATAACCTCTTCTAGAAATAACTTAAGTGTTCTAAGTTTTAAATATTAAGTTTTTGACTTAAGTTGTTGATTTTAATATGATTATCTGATAAATAAAGCCTGTCCAGCGTCGTAGATTCGATACCAGCCTAATTCATCAGCGTGTTGTTTTTCTGTTAAGTTACGACCATCCATATTAGCTCTACATTTAAGTCTATTATAAGTATTAATCCCATCAGTCCACTTCCATCCTAAAGTGGTACGTTTATGAGTAAATCCGATGGCCTTTAGGCTATCGCCAGTGCCGTATCTAAGATCAACCCATGATTGGATAAACTTAGGCTGCTCACGTTTTTCGATTTCTTTTAAAAGACGGCTTAAGCCTCCGGCTACAGAGGTATTGAGTTTATTGCAGAATCTGGATATATCAATACCATCTTTATGCTTTTTGTAAGAAATCATTGAGATTAGTATATCTTTATCATACAGACCGATATGCTTCGCTGACTTATACTCACCCATTAAGTGACTGTCTTTAAGGAAAGATTGAGCTTCATTATTGTTTACATCTTTAATAGTTAATTTACGAGCATAATATTTCTGGTCTGAAATACCAAGTTTGGCTTTAATTATCGATTTAACTATGTCCTGTTTGAATTCCCATTCGTCTGAGTATATCTGTAGGAGGGTGATATCCATCTTAGATGTAGATACTAACTTATCTCGATGGTATAATTTGTGTTTGTGTTTATCTGAATGCCAATATAGTCCGTGATACTCCACGCCTATTTTTTTGTCTGGTATATATATATCGATCTCACAACGTGTACTTATTATATCATAAAATGTCTGATTAGTAGTAATATTAACATTAACTATACTAGATATATAAACTCTCACTTCATCCTCTGATTTAGATCTGAATCTAAATCGTGACCTGTGGTTCATATTTTGATGTAAAACATGTGTTGGTCTTGCCCAAAATTCACCATACTCTGAGTCTATGAACTTACACTTCTCCGTAGTATTTATATATGTAGAAGAATCTATATCTAAATGTTCTGGTAATCTTTCTTTGATTTTATTTAACGGTATAATACTAGAATCTGTTGCTTTTTTAGGGTGACGATGGCCATTAAAAATATTATTTGGTGTATTCCACCATTCACCATATTCTGAGTCTATGAATCTAGCTTTTGCGCTTGCTTTAGTATAAGTCGATTCGTCTATAATAATATTGTCCGGTAGCCTAGATTTCACCTCTGATACAGATAAGGTGATGTTTTTTGACATATTATTCTTCTTTATTTGAGGGTGTCCTGATCCCCTCATTACATTGTATGGAACTGCCCAAAATTCGCCATATTCTGAGTCTGTGAAACGTGCTTTTGTGCGTGAATTTGTGTATGTAGACTCATCAATAGTAATATGAGATGGAAGTTTAGCTTTAATAGTTTCAATAGGTAGTCTTATTTTGGATGCTGCTTCCCTTTTGGACCTTTTAATATGACATCTACCTTTAAGTATATATTTTGGGTATGTCCAGTATTCACCGTACTCAGAATCAATAAATCTTGCTTTTTTATACAATCCCTTATAGGTATCATTATCTATAGTAATGAAATCAGGCAATGATTCTATAAGTTTAGAAATAGGGTAGAATTGGCCGACTTTTGGCATTAATTATCTTTCTGGGTTTAGTAGTACACATTTTTACAATATACACTACTTATAACCTAATGTCAATATGTTAGCGTGGTCCTGTGTTTCCACCAGTACCAGCATTAACAGTTGAATCACCAGAACTTTCTTGATTCTTTAAACTTTGTAGGAATACCCAGTCAATCTGAATACCAGCTGTCATAGGAAGTCTTTTCATTTTCTTTTCGCCAGTGTTCGGGTCTATAGTTGCGTGACTTCTTAACTCATGGGCCGCATATTTAATGTAAAATGTGGGCAAGTACCTGTAACGTATAGACATAATCATACCTTCACCCGATAGATTATTGATGCCTGGCTGAGTACCTGTATTTAACCATTTTACATTACCTTGATCTAAAACGTAATCAATACCTTGCGTATACTGTACACCATTTGCATCCATCAAGAATTCAATCTGAACAGCCTTAAACATTAGTCTATCAATCCCTGCCGGATTATGTTTATATTGTTCCCAATTAACAGATGCGTATTCTAATGGGTTTTCGTCTGCTGATAGTATGGGTGATAGCTTGTCAAACTCAGAAAGTCCTATTATCGTATCTGTGTTGATATAATGTCTATTAACTGTTACGGTAGCTGTACTGTCTGGATAGTATCCTGTAGGCAACTGTGTAAGGTTTTTTGAGTTACCCTGCCATATGACATATACATCACCAGCATACTGATATACGCCATTATTGTCGTATATTAAATTGTCATTCTTTTTAGCAACAGACTGCTCATCATAATTACGAAGAGATCCTGTATCTGTAGCACCTACAACATATGGTGCATATATATAATGAGCCATACGCATACCAAGCCCAGAAACAAAGTCATTCCATGCCAGATTATCGCTTGATACCTGTTCCCATGGATTGTTATATTGATTTATAACATCTCTTTGACCTTCTCTAGTGCTGCTTGATTTAGGTAGTCTTGCCATTAAATCCCACTTGAAGGAAACGGCTTATTGTTCTTCTTTTCATAAGATATAATAAGTAATTCTTCATCAAAAGGTTTATCCATGGATACTGACTTATTTAGTTTAGATAGTGTATCATTAAGCTTAATAAGCGAGTTACTCATGTCTAATCCAGCTGCTTGAAAGTGAGATAATGATTTGCTTGTATAATATAGCTTAAGCATTGGATCATCAACCTTAGAGGCATTTGCATTCCATACTGCTTGAGATATATGATTTGATGGTGTACTGTCAGGTATAATCTTATTATCTAGTTCAAACTGTTTAATAAAAGACATATCGTCAGACTTAAAAAGAGATGGGAACCATCCAATATTCTTCTCTAATTGATTAGCAAGAACACGCGCTACAGCTCTATGGTTACCCTGGCCTAGCGTATTAAAGTCGCCACGTTTAGTCTTTTTAAGCATTTTATGTAATCCACCTTTGGAAACTACATGATATACTTCGTCACCGTCCTGTGTTTTACCTACTAATTCTATTGTTTTTACGTCTTTTTGTTCCATTTATAACCATACTCCATTAATAGTATTATCTATCTCTTCTGTGTTTACAACTAAAGATTGTAATTTTTTCAATCTACCCATAACAGCAGAAGGATCAATGTCGTAATTATTAAGTTTATCCTCTAACATGTCGGAATTTATAGACAAAAGCCATGCTTTTACGTCTTTTTTTACATCTAAACTGTCAATTTTTGGCATATTTTCTAGCTTTTCTTCTTTTTCCATATGATCTTTAATTCGTCCAACCCTAAGTATATATGGTATAAATATATTATTGTCTGTAGATGGGTCAAATTTCTCATCGGCAAACGAACTTCCATGGTCGATTAATCTTAATGTCTCTCCATCTGTCATAGTATTCTTACCATGGGAGTCTCCATCACCTAGGATATATAATAGTGCTGCCATTTTATGCAACACTCCAGCTTTTCTATACTTCTCTAAAACTCTGAACATATTGCCTGGGATCTCATTTTCCATATCTACCGACAGTTTAAACTCTTTAGGTAGAAGTTTTATAGCTGCCGTTGGTGTTAATGTTCCCTTAATATCTACTTCTCCGAGTAATGCTTCTGGTACTATACCTTTAAGATTAAAAACTCTATCTGCTATATCATAAAAAGCAACTTCTTTGATAGACTGTAACCCTGTTTTAGCAGACATAATGGCTGGTCTACTTCCTGATTCAACTTTCATAAGCCATGACTGGCTGTGTAGGTTCCCTAACACAAAACTACTAGATGTAAACTGACCTTCGTTTTCTAATGCATGGAAAGCTCTCATCTGTATAAGATCGTTTATCTCTTTAACTTCAGATAAGCTCTTATTGTCTGAGCTTCCATTATAAACAAACTTAGTTATAGATCTAATTTCTTCTGGTACATCGTGCTCACTCTTTTTTAGATTGGCTGGTTTTCTTTCTAGCTGCATTAGTTTTTTATACTTATGGTATTTTTTTACATAAGTATGTTCAGCTATTTCATCATATTTCTTTTTTGTTGTCCCAGAAATTCCATTAAACCATGCATGAGCCATCTTAGACTCATTTCCGTTAAATCTGTCATACAGTCTCTTCCAGTGTGAGTTTGCAAGTTCTGTCTCTAGTTCTGGATTAGATGTTATACTGTTTTTAATTTTATCTTGATCTTTAACATGATCATAAGATAGAAGTTGTGGGTATTTTTCAGCTATGGCTTTATCTTTTTTTGCTATCTCTATGGCCTGTAATGGCATAATAGCGTACTTACCTATAGCAGAAGTATTGGCGTTTAATCCAGATTTAACTTCTGGGTGCTTTAAGTTCTTACCGCCAGAAGACTCAATCATCTCTATATACTTTAAACCATAAAGAGGTTTAACTGTAGGTTTCTCTTGTGTTTTGTGATATTGTATCATATCGTTATCTAATACATTGTCAGATGTTGATAGTTGTTGTGGTACGCCCATCATGGCTGTTGCTGTTGCTAAAGCTAGTCCTGCATCCTTAATATTTTTTTGCATTTTATCTCGTTTAATACCAGACTTAAATGCGTCGCCGTTTTGCATTTTATTTTCAAATTTCAATTCTTTAGTGTGTACTTTCATTTTTCCTGTTGGATGGCCAAACACGATTTCCTGTTCTGTAGGATGAACGCCTGTTTGACCAGGTACTACGGTATGATTGCCTGAATGTAATATATCACTTACTGGCATCCATTTTGATATAACAGTACCGTGATCTGGCATATCTAATGTATGCCCTCTGCCTGTAGCAAACCTGTCTGCCATTTCTGGGTCTGTAGTCCATGATGAAAATGGAGCTACAGGAACAGTTAGACTTTTATGGTCATATTCCTGTGTGGCTGGGTGGTATCCGGCAGCGTCTCTAATTTCTTTAGAGTACTGTCCTCCGATACCTCTATGTACTTTTATGTATGCCTTACCGTTAAGATACCTCTTGTGGATATTATCGTCTTTCATGACCTTATCTTGCATTTTAGATGCATAGTCTCTCAAGTGTGGCATTATATGATCCATCTTAGCCACATACGCTCCACCATACATTTTAGGTTTATCAAACGAATGTACGGCTGCTGCTGGAGTTAAATCGTAAATATAACTGTCTGCTATGTAAAATCCATCAGAAGATCCTTCTTTATTTCTATGAGAAATCTTTTCTGGTTTACCAGAGTATAGTGATTTAATGGCGGCAAAATGATGCGGCTCTACTCTTCTCTCGTATGATTTCCAAAACTCGCCAGGAGCTTTAAGTTTTTCGTCATCATCTGTATGTTTAAAATTTGGATGCTTAAGGACGTTATTCATCTCTGTATAAGATCCATCTTGCTTATCGTTTATATATTTTGCTATACGTTGTAATGCAGGTGCTTGATTATGCCCCTGAAGATTATGTGTAAGCTCGAACATAAAACCGCTTGAATTTATATTATTATCATCTAGGTGGTCGATAACTTTATTGATAGCATGATCTGGCATTCCGCTTTCTGTTGCAGTCGGCAACCTCTGCCATATATCATGGTGTGTAGGTATAGCCTTAGCATGCTCGATAGCAGAGTCCCAATTACCATCATCAATTAGATTAAATATATGCTTTTCTCGTTCATTATGTGTCATATTATCTCTTAAGTTAAAGTACCTGGAATTTTATATTTAGAAGATGCCTCTAGAACATCTCTCCAACTCTTCTTAGCTGCTGCATCAAAATCATTAAAATTACCCATATCTGGGTTACCCTCAAAGAAACTCTTCATGTTGTGTCTAGAATCTGTATTAGATACGAAATCTCTCAAAAACGCAAGCTTCTCTTCCTGGAAACCTCTTCTTTCAGACGGATCTGAGTGGTTATGTTTTTCTTTATATCCAGGTGTATTCATTAAAGATTCATGTACCATATCGTGAATCATAGGGTCAATTTTAGATACTAGGTGGTTAACAAAATGACCAGCTTTAACTTCTCCATGTTTTCTAGAGATCAGGTCTGTTAATGCGTGGAATCCCTCATGCTCCTTAGTGTTAACATTGATATTATTGTCTAATGATAATGGAGGGTTAGTGTTTACATGTAAGCCACCAGCTTCATTACTAAACACAGAGGATATATTCCTCTGCCCTTTAGCATCTGGCTGTATTCTTTTTTCAGCATATTTTTGCGAGGTTAGGGATGTAGGTTTTACTTCTTGGTCCGGTCTGTTCGTAATTTTAGGATCGGCAGGGAAAGTAATTCTGCCGCGATCTTTTTGTAGGCTCTCAGATTTTACAAAAGGAGTACTTCCATCTCTATGTGATGCTCCATCTAGTACATGTCTTTCGTGTATATCGACATACTGCGATTTATCGTATGTCTCAAGCATATCCTTAAGGTCTATTACCGACTTTGCATCTGTAGGGTGCTTTTCTGATATATCAACATTTGGGTCATATATTTCTTCATTATCTTCTGGATCTAAAACTTCAACATCTAGGTGTCCATTAGAAAGGTATTCTGCAATCGCATCACATGCAGGACGTACCGATCTGAACTGACCAATGATACTATTAATAACAGGTCCGTACACCTTACTCATTTCAGCAAAGTCATACATCTTCTCTATAGTAAAGACTTTCTTGTTGTTATTAATATTATTATGTACCACTAATTGGATCATTTTCTTCCTTTTTTATTACTATATCACATGTGCGATATAAAATCAATACCCTTATTAACCCTTGATTTTCTTAGGTTTTTTGTATGTCACTATATCTGCTCCGTACCCATCAGAATTGAATACTTGATACGGATCATTACGAAATCTGTCATCCAGCCATTCCCATCTATTCTTGAAGTTATCTCCGATATGTTGCTTTACCGCAGGATCCTTAATGAACTCAAGATTTCTTTTCATTTCATTCTTGATATTTTCGCCGTGATTATTCCACCAGTCGGTTAAATCGTCAGCAAACATATCGAAATTCTTTTTAATATTACGACCATACGCTGGCTGATGTTGATATGAATTTTCTGGGTTTATCATATGATTAAATCCAGGTTTAGCTTCAAAGTATTGGAAGTTCCTGTCGTGATCTATAGCAAACGGCATTCCGTGTACATGCATTAAATTAGATGCATGTCTATCTTGGTTGTTAGACAGGAAGTCTATTATTCCTAATTTAGCATGATCTTTCATATTAAGCGGAGGATTTTGGTCTGTATCTTGCGCTTGTGTGTTAAATTTATGTACAACTATAGGTACTCCATTATGTATATGTGCAGATATATCCTCTGTATTTTGTTTCATTCCTGCGGCATTAAACAACCTATTTGTAGTTAGAGATGCCCATCCTCTAATTGGATGTTTTGCCATCTTGGCGGCCCATCTTTCATTTGGAGTATGGTATGGTTTTGCCATATAAACCTGACCGTTTACATTGTGTAGCATTTTTGGAGATACGGCGTTGCCTGGATTACCAACCCTTGTCATATTATCTTTATGTTCTAATGCTGAATTATAATCAGAATGTTTTTTATTGAAGTAATTTATATGACCAGTACTGTCAACTACATCGTTACCCTTAACTACCGCTTTATTATGGTATTCAGACACCTGCTTCCAGGTTTTATCATCAACAGACTTAAAAAGAAATTCATCATCTGACTGTTCGGATGCAGCTAATTTTTGTATTGGAAGTTTTGTAATGCTTGGGAACATTTTATTAAAATCAAGCTTACTCTTATCTGAAACAAAAACATGATGAGGCTCTTCTGCTTGTCTGGCAAATTTAGGATCTGTGGAGAACTGTCCCATCTCTTCGTCTGTTGGGTATTTTGATATTTTACCGCTAAGTCCAGGATATGTCTTAAATGATTGCCACATTTTATGTGCATCTGGCGATATTCTAGTGTCTGATTGTAACTTGTTTGTTCCGAATGCTAGTGTCGCTAAATATAACTGTCTACCCAACCCTTTACCTTTATGATCAGGTGAAACCTCAGACCATGATACACTGGGAGATGCCTTTTTGTTAACTTCAGGATCTTCTATTTCTGTTTCCATATATGCCATAGGTTCGTGTTCGTTTTTTGGGTCATATATGGCATGAGCCATTTTACTATTATGATCGTAGAGTTTATGTTTAAATTTTCTGTATTCAAGTCCGTTAGGTAACTCTACGGACTTTATATGTTTATAATGTTCATGGTTCATGAAATCTGGAAGACCTTGCTCCTCTGCTATATAAGGATCGTAATCTGTATATCTAAGAGGTGCCTTAAGTAGATCTTCTGATTTGCTAAGCGATGGGTTTTCTATTTTTCCAAAATCTAAATTGTGAGTGAAATGTACAGGATCGCCCATATGGTCGTTAATTGTAGTGAACATATCTGGTGGAGCACTAGAATGAATTTTAGTACCAGAACCTTTAACTACCTTACCTTTATTTTGCCCATTAAGGTACTTAAGTTCGTGATTACCATTATGCGAATGAAGTATACTGTCTTGACCTATATCCTCAGCAAGTTGCTCTATACCTTTAATATTCTTAGGATTATTTACGATTATACTGCGTTCTGGGTTACCATCATAATGACCGACGGCACTATGGGCATCTTCTCCTTGCTGCCTTAGCCATGATATAGCCTCATCGTGTGTAGGAGCTTTAACCTTAGCTTGATGCATTGGGTTTTCTACTGAAAATATTAAATGTCTTTTATTGAAATCCATTATCTTAACCCCTCTTCAGACGATACATTATGAGGGTAGAAAAGATGTACCGTATTTCTTATTACAGGATGAGCGTCTTTATCTGAAACATGAGCACCGTAGTATCCAGCACCTTTAATCTTATTAAATACATTCTCTATATTCCATATGCCATTATTTTCTTTAACAGCTCCAGATACTAAATTTTCTGGATCTTTAGATATGTCATATAACTCTTGGTCTGGAGTTAAGTCTAACTTGTACTTAGAAGCTGCACCTTGTTTAACTATATCTTCAGGTTCGTCAACCTTATAAGCAAAAATTGAATGTGGATAGTCTGGAATTTTTGATGGATCGAACTTTCGGTTGAAGTCGCCCTTAGTTCCTGTACCCATGAATTTAGGATCTATCTGTTTTAATCCTGGTGTTCTACCATAATGATACAGTGTATTTGATTGTTCGTCTGCCTTATAAAGCTTATAAGATTTTTTCCATGTATTAAAAAAGTCAGAATTATCTAAGAATCTTTTCATTTCAGACTTATATAGGTTTTGTAATAATAGATTATTCCGACTCTCTTCATCCGGTACATCATCACGGACCATCTCTCCCTTGTTTGGAATAATCCTTCTGGATTTATTATTATCCATGCTATCATCTGCTTCCGTGTAGTTTTCGGACTTGGAAACCCTGTCTTTTTGTCTAACAACAACCCCTGGAGATACTCTTCTAACTGCCGCTTGTTCAGTTTTAATGTCAGGACTGCTTTGTATAGTAGGTACTTTTGCGTTAAGAATTTGGTGTCCATCTTTTTCTTCATAGCCTATCACTCCCTTATCTTTATTAAAGGTCCAGTATGAAGTAAATTCTGGTTTCTGTTTCGAGTGCCTGTGTGTGGCAAAAACAATATTACCATCATCTTTAGGTATAATATTAGCAGAATCAGGATACATTGTCAACTGTCTGAGGTGCCTTGCTCTCATATCGTGGACTGGTGATCTTACATCTGACTGCGTTGGGATGAAATGTGTATCAGGATGAGATAATACTGAATCGTATAGCTTACTTACAGCTTCTTTATGATTAGGGTATTTAGATATAATATCATTCTTACCTTCCCATATATCGCTGAGATAACGCCTTGTAGCTTGAGGTGTATACTTCCACCCAACTATGCCATTACTCATAACTCCAGCATGCTGGTTAGGGTCTAGTGGATGTTGTTGACCTGGATGGGTAGGTCTATTGTCTGCCTTTATTAGATCAGACAGACCGTAATCATCTGTGAGTGATTTTTCTAGGTATATATCTACGTTACTTTTCTTTATTGGATTATTACTTAAATAGGATAGTAAGTCGGAATGGTCTTGCTTATCGTGATCTGGACCTAATCTGTCATTACGATCAGCATCTTTAACTTGTCTTTGTGCAATAGCATGACTTCTTTCGTTGATGGCATCTTTTACTTCGCCAGCGTCATACTCGTTTCCACCTTCACCAATATGGTTATCTCTTTGTATCTGCTTTAATCTGTGTAGTGGTATGTGTTTAGATGGAGATTTTGTTTTCTCTAGCCGTTCTTTATATTCTTTTAATTCTTTTTTTTGCTTTTTAGCTTCTACGATATCATCTTTATGGCTTGGAGACTCCAGCACATTGACTAGATTTTCGTGTTCATTAACGGCCTCTTCGGCTGTCATGTCGATAGGAGTATTTTTAGCTTTAGACAGAACTTTAAGCAAAGCAAAGGTTTTCAATAATTTACTTAACTTATTGTTCATGTATAGATCCTATTATTTTTTTAACTGTCGATATGCATCTTCGCACTCTTCAGTGTGCTTTTTAAACCTAAGTAGTTTTAGGTGACTGTAGACTTTCTCTAGCTGTTCATTGGTAGCATCTCCAAGTAACTTCTTAAGAAGGTCACGACTGATCGGTTTTTTACCTACACGTCTTTCTAGCTTTGCTAGGTGTCCTTCTGTTTGAAGTGCTGACCCGCCCGAAAGCGAGGATGGAGCTGCTGCTGTAGATCCAGCATCGAGTGTCTTTCTAAGCTTAAACAGAGCATTTGATAGACCGAAGTCATCTTGTACTACATGTGTATGCTTACTTATAATAGATTTGTGCAAAATACTTGTATCATCCTGTTCAGCCTTAAACATGGCGTCGCTGCTTGATGATTTGCTATCTTGTACAATTCCTTTAATAGTTGCTGCTTTATTGGCTGGCTTTGCTGTTGCGGCTACCTTTTTAATAACCGTTTCTGCAAGCCTGTTGCCTTCTCTTTTAAGTATCTGACCTTCTACGCTAAATCCTATCATATGCTCAAATTCGTTCTTATGAGCCATTCGTATTAGAGATGAGGCCGCCTTAGCGTTATCGTGAGCGTCATCTCCGTCAAAAAACTGAATATATCCGAATATTAATGGCACCTGTAGGTCACTCCAGGCATCCAACTCATATTGGTTTTCACAGTCTTTTTCGCTAAAAATCTTTTTAGCTGTAACTATTCTACCTATTACGGTATTAAACCCCTTAAAGTCCTTATCGCCAGTTTTTTCAATATCTTCTGGGTTTATGTGCTCCGTATTTAACGGTGACGTTCCTAGCTTTAGTGCAGATATGTCAGCACCACTAACAGACAGTATCTCATTAGTAGTATCTGGTGTTTCTGCACTAAGTACAGCGGCTACTGTAATATTCTTCTTAAGGGATTCCATTGTACAGAAATTAAGTTTTTGGCTTAAGTTATTGATATATATAATGTATTATTATATTTTAAGGGCTTATTTTTATATCGGTTGTATTGTAATATTTACACTTGACTTATGTGTATAATCCTGGTAGCTTATATATGGAGGTCTACATGAAACTAACACAAACACAAATATCTTTATTGCGTTATATTTTTGCTGGTGACCAGGAGGCTGTAGATATGCTATCTAGCATTATGTCTATAGATGATATTATGTCTGTTGTAGAGATGGCAGATAAGATGTCTATTGGGTTTTACGAATATAGACTTGAGTTTTTGGCATTACCTAATCTTAAGGAGTTGCCTTAATGGGTGGATTACGCGGTAAGCTTGATAGTTTAGGTGATTTATTAATTACAGGTTTAGAAGGTCTTTCACTGTCAGACGATATAACGTATAGACCTCATAGCCTCATATGGACACAATTATGGGGTACATTAGATAATCAGTCAGAGATGGAGCTAGAGGTACAATTAAGAGAGAGATTAATAGAAGATATAAGGAGTGCGAATGGTCAAGGTATCAAATCTGCTATGGTCTCACCTAAGTAATAGTTTAGATAACTATTTAGGAGACAAAGTATCTCCTAAATTAAAAATATACTTAATGGATAAGGTACATCGTAAATTAAGAGATCAATTAGGTATATTAGACGTAAAACTAGCGACAGATCTACATAAGCGTAATGGTGACAAATGAGAAGCACTGATAAAGATTTAAAATCTAAATTATCAAGTGAGTTATGGACTAAATTGGATTACTCGTTATCTGGTATATTAGATGGTAAGTATTTTAATAGTATTGCAGAAAGAAAGCTGTCAAACGGTGTATACAGCCAATTAATAAGCCAGTTTTTAGGTAAACTAAGTACACAATTAAGGGTTAGACTTAAAGATAATCTTTCGTATCAGGTAGAGAAAGATGTAAATACTTAAACGTTATGTATTAATATTGAGGTAATATTATCCTCTTTGTTTTTTATATTCATCCCAAGGCTCTCCTGTCTCAGGATCTTTACCTTTATATATTATACTACCAGATTCATCAAGTCCGAATCCAGGCATGATTGGCACTAATACGTGTCTACAGTTATGACTTACAACACCTCTAGAAACGAATGAAGCGTCATCCTCTACTCCAATGCAAAATACCCTGCCATACTTTCCGGTTTCGGTCTTCTTTATATAGTTTATCTTAGCAAGCTGGAACCTGTATAGACCATTATGGTTGTACAGAAGTGTCTTTATGTTCTGAATTATATTATTCTTATTTACAGTTCTGCCTGTATTCTTTCCGAATCGTATAATTGTCCACCCTAAATCATTCAGCCTACTGTCTCTTGCCTTATCTTTAATTATCCGTTCGTTTTCGTGATACTTACCGTCTATCTCTATACCTATCTTATGATCTGGAAATGCAATATCGATTGCATATCTATCAACGTTATGCTCTAAGACTACGTTTTCTTTAGGGAACTCATTAAGTATCCATCCGTACACGATACGTTGCTCTTTGGATACGCGTGTAGACGCTGAAGATATTAACATTTGAGGCATGCGTGATATAATAGAGTCTGCCGTCTTCTTTCTCCTGTCTGGAGTCCAATACTCTGGATTCGAGAATACGGAAGTTCGAGTACCGTCACTGAAACCATCACGTATAGCTGATGATATATTCGACCCTCTTTTGATTTTATCTATTTCGGACATGTCGTTATGGTAGCCTGTCACTCTATCTTGCATATACTTGCTATAGCATTCTGACGAGCAGGTAAGCTTCTGTCCAAACTTGTGATTACTTTTTGTTTCTGTTTGAGATCCGCAAATAATACACGGATCAACTAGTGATACTAAATTATGGTCATTAGTAAGATGTTGGGCTTCGATCCACCCTTTATCGGTAAGCATCTTATGGTCTGGAGTAATTCTTATATTATAATCTTCTCCGTTATATGTATAATTAATTTTGTATGTTTTTTTGTACCTATATGGTTCATTTATTAGATCTACAACCTTTTTAAAATGTCCGTTATGTGTAAGTACAAGATCTCCCATTTTTATATTTTTCAACGGTTGCCATCCAGTACTAGTAAGGACTGGGGTTTTTCCTTCTGTAAAACAGTTAATATGGCTAAGTCCGATTGTGGCCTCCCACATTCCCTTTTTAGGATTACCTTCGCCACCTTTAAGCTCCGACATTCTATATACTTTAGGTTTATTGATATTGCCTGGTGTATGCCATAGGTGTGTACACATCTCGCTAAGTTTTTCATCCACAACGCCTATCTTCATAACTGTAGGGTCATCTATACCTATAGATCTGGCAGCTGTTAGTATGCCGTCCATTGCACCGAAATTCTGAGCATTATACCTTTGATGATCTGCGAGCAGGTCTACCGATTTGTCAATCTTTTCTTTGATGTCTTTTAAATCGGCCTTCATTGTTTTTACAATATCAGACCCTTCATCACTAAGAAGTACATCTCTTGGCGACATGTTTAACATCTTAGCTTTTTGCTCTATGTCTGACATGTGTTGTGTGATAATTCTATTAATATCAGACTTGCTTTTTGTTTCTAACGTATCGATATAATCTTCTGATATATCTAGAAGTTGATTAATTGTACTTTTATCTATGGATCTTGGATCTGTTGAGTTCTGTGCGTTAGCATGTAGATATACAGAAGACAGAGTAGTGTTTGGGTTATACTTGCTACCCATCATACTAAATACAAAAGCTTTTGCCACTCTGTCTGGGCCTAATAGATTAAACCTAAGACTATTGAATGTCTTACCTATAATCTCTTCTATGATTCTTTGAAATGCTTTTGTAAACATGTATTACTCTTTATTCTTTTTGCCTTCTATAGCAAATACTATCTCCTCAATCATATTCTTAGACTGCTTCTCGAAATCACCAAGAATCTTATCTTTCATCTTTTTATGTTTCTTAGCAAGTTCTTTTTTGTTATATAATGATCCGTCCGATTTTGCAAGGCTTGATTTACTTATTAATTCAGATAGTTGGCCTACTGCTGAGTCAAGGTCTTGATCTTGATCTTGTGAAGAATCTTGAGGTTGACCTTGCTGTTCCTGACCTGGGGCAGCAAGCTGCTGCCCGTTTGCCATCTGAGCTTGTTGCTTCATTTGTTGTTCTTGCATTTGCATTTGTTTAAATTGGAACCATGCAGGGTTATTGATATAATACTGCATATCAGGATTCTGAGATGCGTTCTTGTATCTATCTGGCTGGAATGTTTCAAGTATTTCACCCATTGTGAAATATTTTTCCATTATTTGCATATAGGCTGCATTCATTGGAAAGTCGCCACCAAGTGGTATACGTTTCTTTTCAACCTTATCCATAATATCATTAAATGTATAATATAATGACGAAGCTTGACTTAATAATGTTGCCTCTTTTTCAGGACTGTCTGCATCAACTCCTGCAAGATTAATCCTAATCATCTTAGACCAGTCTAAATTAATCTTAGGTAGTAATCTCTCATTAAGAAAATCCTCAATGGCAGACAATAAAGGTCTAAAGCCTGATTCCTGACTCTTAAGTAACTTATACTCATTATTAGATTCAGATAAGCTCTGGCTATTTGTACCACGGCTTAAATAACTTAATGCAGCAATCTCATCAGGGCTCACTTGGAATGCGGCCATGATCATTCGCTTATTTAGGTCGGCTAGATATTGGAATTCCATATCTCTACCGCCGCCATCTAAAGGTTTAACTTCGATTTCATCTGTAGGTGATATACCAAATACAGGCATTCTCCATGCAGCATTAGAACTATTAATATGGCTAGTCATTTGTTGTCTGATAGCAATAATGTCTGTATCGTCTAAGTTGTTAGACTTAAATACCATAACAGACTTAGAAGCTCTTCCATTAAGAAAAAACATCTTATTGTGTGTAGTTAAGTTGATATGAGTAGTGATGGAGTTAATGATACGCTCGATTACTGTATTAGGATATCCTGCGCGTAATACATCTGTAGATGGATTAAGACTCCATACTAACAACTGATCATCTGTAAAAACCTGATAAGGCTGGTCTTCAATAGCTTGAACCCAAGTATAATCACCCTCTGAAAATCTATCAATAGGGATCTTATGTCCTTCTAGTTTAGATAAAATAGCCTTTGCTTGTTTACGTATATTTTCAGCCTCTTGAGTTTTTTCTTTACCAGGAGTGGCATAGTATATTGTCCCAGCATCTACAGCTCTAAAGCTATGGAAATTATTAAAAGAATCACGTCTTACTTCGGCTGACCACCAACCGAAAGTATAAACATCCTCAACAATTTGCTTAAGAAATTGTGAAAATGTAGTTTTATCTCTGTCTCTAAGTCCATTATTCTTACCGCAATTCAATAAGATTTCTCTTAAATTAGGTACAATCTCAGCTTTGATTTTTTCGATTTCTTCATCTTTGTATTTTTCATAAATTTCAGGTTTAATATCTATAGAGAATCCGATATCAAAACGGTTTGGTCTTGGTCTACCAAACAGAGAAACCTGGTTAGCCTTTAATGGTAATATAACTCCACCGATAAGCTCTTCTGTATCTCTTACTCTTTTAAGTAAGAGGTTAGGGATCATAGTGGCACGTTTTCTGTATATATTAGAGAAGTCAGCAGATCTAATTGGATCATCACTAAAGCTTAACTTAATGGCCTTTATATCTTGAGATTTTTTTAATTCTGTGAATATTTGAGCAATTGGATCCTGGCTGGTTAGAGTAGAATCCATTGATCCAAATGTAATTTTACTAAGTCTAGGATCATTAGGCTGAACATCATTTAGTGCTGGTTGTAAATCTTTTTTCTTTGACATATTAACCTACTGTCGCTATGATAATATTTGCTGTAGAAAGTCCTGTGTTTGAGATTACCAATTTATAGAAAGATCCATTTTTTAATAAGATTCCTGACTTTTCTGCGTTTCCTGGCTCTACAGGGTCAACTATAGTGTTATCAGAAGTATCGTCATTAAATCTTACTGAAACTGACTGTTGAGCTGCAATTAGAACAAATTTCTTGGCTTCCTTGTAGAATACCAAACCTGAAGCTGTAGGTACAATATCGGTCTCGAGTGGTATACCCGATGGAGATCCTACCAACACCTCAAACCACTCTGGAGTTACTTCAGATACTTCGTAGTTTCCATAGGTAGCAATTGAGAAGCCGGAAGATATTTTTACCGTATCTCCAATTTGAATTTGATTAGATGATCCACCGTGGCTGTATACCAACAAAAGGCTTGTGTCGAGTACTGTGAATGTCTCAGCTACAGAGTTAAGGTTTTGGTAAGATATAGAGCTAGCTGTCTTTGCTATAACTGTGAATTTACCCTGATTAGCATTTGAAGGTCCTGCACCAGTAAGAATATTTACAATATCTCCTACTTGTATAGCTGCCGTACTGAATGGTCCAGATGTAGATGTCATAACCGAGATAGGTCCGTTAGTTGTAATAGAAAACTCACTTGATGTTGTAATTGTCGTAGATCTAGCTGATCTGAATGCTGGAGCTGTTCCAGTACTGTTCCATGCAAATCGATAAACATCCTTATCCAAATAAGGCTTAGTTATATCAAACTCTGTGGTTCCATCTATAGAAACAGTTCTTGTTCCATCATAAACTACTTGAGTTGACTGGGGTGCTACAGAGTAAGGTCTTTGATCTGGATTTTTTGCATCTAATCCAGCAAGCTTTAATGTAAAATCGAAAGCTCTTAGGTACGGATTATTAGATGATGTATTGTCGAAAAAAGAAAGAGCATTGATTTGAAGGTTTAATTGTGCCATTTTTATCCTTTGTAATTATTACAAATATTTTAAATAAACTATAACAATCCAATATTAAGTTTATAACCTAAGCTATTGAAGATATGGAGGAATTCAATACTTTTACAGCTTGGATTTATGAACTATACACTATATATTAGCAAATGTCAAGACTTAAATATCCCACATATTGCCTTTATTTTTACTTTTTTTAATAAATACAGCTTCGCCGTTAGATGCATCATTAATTTTATCTGCAAGCCATGTTGAAGACTGGTTTTGTATGTTTTCAGCATACTCTTTATGGGTTTCCTGTGTTTTCGGTTCATAACTTGTACCCATAACGCGACTGCCTTTATTCCATCTGTTGATAGCAGCATACCTCAAAGCGTCCACTGTGTGGTTATATAAATCTTCAGGTTCATCTAGTATCTTTCCTGAAGTATCAGTCATATAGTGATATCGTTCCATTTCGTAAACCAACGGGTTACAGTTACCCTTAAGTCCTACCATCATTGTTTCGCCGCCACCAGATGGAGTTATTTTTGATCTGATAAGTGTTATACCATTGGCAATACCGTCTTTTTTATCAAAGTCATCAACAACAAGTATAATCCTGGCTTTTCTTATAAGCTCATTAATGGATGGTTGTGCCGTGTCTGGATATAAGTGTGTAACTTGATACTTCTCTACCATAAGCCTTACTTGATCAACTACTTGGTTAGGTTCTAATCCTGTTAAAGATATAACGCTCATAATATAAACTCGACCTACCGAATCCTCGTATATAGATGCTATAGCCATAGGGTCTGTGAATCCGTGATCTAGACCAGCATACCTCTTTACGCCAGCCTTAACCATAACAGATATAATCTCCTGTTCTGATATGTCTCGACCTGGATCCGTACCAGTAAATATATTATAAACTTCCCTAGGAGTCTTTTCAAATGTTGCAGTGTCGAATCGTGAGAACACTAGACCTTCTCTGGATGGCTGTAGCGATAAACATTGAGCTATGTACCATGATCTATCTCCATCAGATACGAAATCTGTTATAGCAGCCTCAATAGACTGATGATGTTTATTTACTTCTTTATGTTTACTTAGATCACCTAAACATACTGTTCGTAATGGACAGGTTAGGCAGCCTGTGCTTAATGTGGCCTTTTCAAACTTATCCTTATCCTTTTTATCATACAAACCAAACTGATCCTCTGTTAGTTCAACACCGTTATATACATTTATATATCTATCGTGTATAAATTCATTGCCGTGACGGTCAGCAGGACACTGTTCTACTCCTTCAAAAACTGTCCATTGTCTAACAATAAGACCTGTTTTATCCTTATTTTCGATCTCATGTTCAACTATAGAATTAGGGCTTTTTCTTGATGAAATACCTAAGCGTATCCATGGTTTTCCGTCCCAGCTGGCAATAGGTATCTTACGTATATCTTTATATGCAGCTGCCTTCTCACCCTTAAGTGTATGAATCTCATCAACAGTTGTTGACATATGTAAACCTTGTACCGTATATGGTGTAATAGGTCTAACTAAAATCTCAACCTTACGTAATTCGTCTGGACACTTCTCTTTAAGTTCCTTACATGTAGACCCATTAAGCCAAAGTTCATTGTCTGATTCTGGTATATAGAAATCTGTTCCTGTTTGAGTTATGTCTCCATCAATCAAATCTCGTATATATGGCATACTAGCAAAGGCTTTAATATAACTATATCCAGAGTCAACCTGATCTTTAGATCCCGCAAAATGTACCAGGTTACGTTTACCGTGCAGTACCTGGAGTATATCAAATGCTGCCAATGTAATAGTCTTTTGTGTTGAACGTGCAGATGCAAAAAGGAACGTCTTGGGTTTCCTTGAGTCAGGTCTCATCATAAAATCATAAGCTTCCCATAATGCATCAAGAGGTGATGATGTAGCAAATCTACTGACTTGTGTATCGAAGACGTGAAAATCTAAATATAGATTTAACCAGTCTGCAAGGTGGTCCTTGGATTCACAAGGGATTAATAATCCGGCACGTTGTGTGTCTATCACTTTTTATCCTTTAAATGCATCTTAATCATTTTTGCTGCATTACTTGGCTTTAGTATTTCATTTACTATCATTATGTCTTTTTCTTCATTAGAAGATATTTTTATTGTAGATTCTGTCTTCTGGTCTATCTTAACCTTCTGTACTTTATCTTCACCAGTAACTGTCTGTAATAATTCAACTATTTGTCTATATCCACCAAGTTTGCCTAACTCTTTTGGCATATCGTCTGGGTTTCCAGTCATTATGTATTTCAGTGTCTGATCTCTATTACTCTTATGGATTGCTGACATTTGATTTGTTAAAAACTCTACAGCCTCCATCTTTGATTTTATAAGCTTACCTTGAATCTGGTTCTGTAAATCACTCATATAATCTCTACGAGTTTGATCCCATTTATGTTTCCATCTTAAATATAAGATATCACCTTCCGATAATCCCTTACCTTGCTTTGAGATTTCAGAGCAACTATATCCCTCTAAAAAGAGATTATATAAAGACTGCTGTAGTGACGCAGCTACTGGTTTAGCTCCAGACTCTTTAATTGCATTTAAAATATCTATCTCCTTTTGTGAAAAATCAACAAGGTCGGAGATGTCATTTAATGTGCTAGGTGCATTCTTGTCCATCTATGTAAATCCTAACTGTGGTTCCGTTACCCCACAAAAGCCTTTGTGTCCACTCTTTCAGGTTAATCTTGGCAACTTTTATTTCTTTTTTATATGCGGCAGTGCTTATCTTGCTACTTTTTGTGGTAGCAACTTTATTTTTAACTTTCTTGTATCGCTTCTCGGTCTTAATGTCATAAGTTATAGTTTTAGTACCTACATCAAGCTTAACTTCTCCACCTAGAGAAATGTTGCAACATGCAACAGTGTAATATTGCATCTGTGTTTCAAAAAACGGATGAAATGTATCGTACTTCTCTAATAAGAGCTTAGCAAGGTAATATTGCTGGTCAAGCCCTACTGAAGAGCGTTGTTGACTATCGTCCATATATCACTCCTTGTCGAATCGTCTAAATCTGCTACAGTCTTAATGTACTTTTCAAGCGAAGCCTCAATGCTATCACCTGAAGATTCTATGTTTATTTTTTTAGTAATATCTCTTTTGATCTTAGGCATGAATTTTATTACTCCTAATAGATTACTGTGCGACTTTATAACAGAGTCATAAAATGTTTGTGTTCCTGATACTTTAATTGTCACCTTATCTTTATTAAGATCGATACCTTCAATATTTACAGTATGTGTACTTATGTCTGATTCGTCTATCTCAAATGTATAATAATTCTTAACAATATCCTTTGTTGGTATCTGAATAAAGTTAAATGTACCGCTAGTATCTCTCGATACTACATGTAGGAATTTAGGATCATTAGCTTCTCCTGCCGTTACAGCTCTAGGTGTTCCTACGTAAAAAATCTTATCTTTGATCACTTGTGATTTATGTATATGTCCAGATATTACGACACTGTACGGTATATCATCGGATTTAACCCCATGAGGTACTGGCATGCCTGACTCGTATGCAGCACCTTCAAAAGTCTGGTGACATACCAAGACTGGATCGCTAATGCCCATAGTATCACATGTTATCTTGTTGTTTATGGCATTCTTTACAAAAACATTACCATCATGAATAAATGGCATATATACATAACCGTCTTTTGATACGTATCCGTCTTCTGACGAAACTACTGTGGAAAATTCTGACGCAATTAAGTCTAGTGCGTTTTTTGATGCATCTGTTGGAGAAATTCCATCATGATTACCAGCAATTATGATGACTTTAGACTTATCAGCTGAGGCTGCGGTGTAATAAAAATCCTTTAGAAATTCTACTAATAGGTATGCAACTTCCTGACGAACAACACTGTGTGTATGGAATATATCTCCTAGGAATACTAAATTCCTACATTCATACTTAATATACATATCTTTTATGTATGATAATAACTTACGACTTTCATCTAAGTTATTTATCTGTATATGCATATCTCCAACAAACAAGTCTTTTGACATTTTAACCTACCGCAATCACTAACTGTTTTGGCACAAGGATGAACTCTTTATCTTCTATCTTGAGGATTGCCTTAACATAAGGAAAATTATAAATATCAGCTTTAAAGTGCACCTTTTGTCCTGTTGTAAACCCTTCAGAGTCAAACACAATCTCTGATGACACTATAGTCTTGCTAAGTTTATCTGTACCGTAGAATCCTGCAACCATTTTCTGCCCCTGTCCTTTATCGTGATCAAAAACAAATGGCTTGATTGCTACATTATCGTTTAATATTTTAATACTCATACTGTCTCCTATTTGTACTGACTAAAATTAAGACCTTTAAGTTTTAATATTTTCTGTTCTAATACGGTTAAATTTAAAAAATTAGTATACACCTTCTGTATCAAATCAGCTTTCTCTACTGATCCGTAAGGGTCATTATATGCATCATTCGGTGCAGGTAAGTAATCTTTTAATGTTTGTGAAGGTGAATCTCCATCGCCATCACCTAGATCTGCATCTAGACTTGATACATGGGAGGCGTTTATTATAGCTGAGATTTCTTCTTGTGCTACATTCAGCACTTCAGACATCTTTTGAATATTAATATCTGGCATCTTTTCTGACAGCCTCTTAATCTGATATAGACGTCTTGAAGCTTGTGGTCCAAATGTTACACATAACGCCTGATCTCCACTATGAATAAGTCCGGCAGTCATTTTACCTATAACTACAGTACGAAATGGAGGCGAGGTTTCTTCTATTACATATTTATCTACAGATGAGATTAACGCTTCGTTAGCTATCTGAATTAAATCTCCAAAATCAACATTATAATTTGTACCAGTATTAAATGTCTTAGCCCTATGGATAGCAAAGTGCAGGTGTTTGTTTATTATCTCTTCTCGTAATTTTGATATTTTGTTAAATATCTCAACCAGTTTGGTATCCTGTTTAGCCATCTTGCTCATCACAAATGCGCACATCATATAATTAACTCTAAACTTCATTAATTCTGTATGGTTACGTTGCATTATATGAGTGTATATGTTACCTTTAAATGCATCTTCTCTTTCTCTAAAATACTTACGAGCCATTATTAAATTCTCTTTTTCGGTAACTATCATACTGATAAAATCCATGTACGTTTTTTTTCCACCTGGAGCTACTTTAAGTCTGCGCATGAACTTAAGCTCTAAAGTATTAAGATCTTTTAACATTTCATGTGCATCATTATCTGCACCAGAAAGTAACGAATCATTTACATCTTTTAAGTATAGTTGGATTAAGCTTTTGTCCATTTTATGTTTTTCCTATTAATTCGTCATAATTAACGTATTCTATTTTTTCCTGCGGTGTGTACGAGCTAACAATTTCATTATAATATTTAATTCTTTCATTTGAGTGTCTTTTAAGTGCGTCTATATTTATAACACGAAAGTCTACTATTTTGCAATCCTTTTTGTTAGTTCTTTTATCAATCCGTGTTGATCTTCCGATAGGTCCTTGTTTGACCTTTACAGAGGATTTGTTTGCTTGCCAGTTAATTGTAAGTCTTACAGGTTTGAAGTTCGTTCCTGTTGATGCAGCAGATGTACCTACCACACACATAATATCGCCTGAATTGAATCTATTGCATATATTGTGTATATCAGATTTACCAGATGCATACTCAAAATCTACCTTCATATACGACCTAAGTATCTGTTCTTGTATATGTTCATCGATTAAAATAAGAGTCGGCATATTGTTGAGTACTGCCTGTTCTGACAGTAATGATATTATCTGAGCTATTCTTTCATTTTTATATAAATGCTCCTGATTCATCTTAACTAAGTTATTTGAACTGTAATATGAAGGTGATGGTACATTAAATACCATAAATGACAATTTTGCCAAGTACCCTTCGGCTATTCCTTTTTGTATAGAATAAGTCATAACTTGAGGACCTATTATGGATAATAGCTTTAATTCGGACCCATCAGATCTTTCTTGTGTGCCAGACATGAACCACCTGTATGGACAATGTTCCAGTACATTATGCACGTAATATTCAAACTGATCAGCTCCTGTTGTATGAGACTCATCCGATATAAATACCTGATATTTCTTAAATCTTGCCTTTTCTTCAGGTTCTTTTACTAGAGATAGTGACTTTCCGATAGCTACAAGTATGTGCTTACCTATTTCATCCTTACCGTCTCCAAAAAAACCAACCTTCTGTTTACCAAAATGTAATTTCATCTCTTCGTATATCTGTTTAGCTATAGACTTAGATGGTGTAGATATGACTGTTGGAAGTCCTGTTCTTTTTGCTAACAGCTCGATAATAAACGATTTTCCTATTCCTGTACTAAATTCAATATGCGCATGTTTAGCCTCTACCATTCTTTCAACAGCTTCTGTTTGGTACGGATACGGTGTATTTTCAGGCTCCTTGTTCCACGGTATAAGTTTAAATTCTGGATAATCTATAATATTACTTACAGTTACATCTACGAAACGCTTTTGTATATACCTTAACAGTCCAGGTCTGGTATAATATCCTTTATCGTCGGCGAATATTAATGTTTCGTATAGATCTTTTTCTAACTCTTCCAACCTTCCAGCAGCCCATACCTCGCCATACCTGTATGCCATTTCTTTAGTCATTTTAATCTGATAAGCTACGCTGGTGTTTTTATATGTAAGCGATTCTTTTAATCTATTAAAATCAGTCCGACTGCAATCTTCTATCCTCATAACTGTAGGTGCTTCTATTATAAGTCTCATTATTTAATATCTCCAAAAAGCTTATATATATCCCACTCGCCATTCTTGTCTTTAGTTGCAGATTTAGGTTCGTTTTTGTTTTTTTCCTCTAATTCTAGTCGTTTACGTTCTTTTTCTACTAGATCCGGTGGAGGGTTAATAAATTCGTTATATATCCTATTAGCATCATTAATAGCTTCAGCAATCAATGCAGCCTTAGTACTATATCTATGAGATTTAATAGCCTTACTGTCAACCTCGTGTTTTTTAATATTTCTTTCATATGCAGACTCTATTTGATGTAAGTACCCTTTTCTTATGGCACTGAACTTATAATCTGTATCTTTAGGGTCAAATCTTCTATCTATCTCAGATATAAGTAGTTTTCTGTAGTCAATCCCTGCGCCAGACGTTAAAGACATAGCCTCTTCTATAACTTCATAGCTATTAGTGTATTTATCAGAAAAAAGTGAATCTCTTAATTTTGGTATAATACGTCCAGATATATACTTTAAAGTCCTCTCTTTAACGTAGTTAACATTCTCTTCATTGCTATAAAATTCCTTTTCAGAGAAGTATCTTTTTTCAGGAGGTCTCATTATTGTTCCTAAATTAATATCATACAGCTCGTACCAATCCTGTTCGTATTTAGACTTAGAGTCAAATACTGATATATCATATCCTTTTGTGTCTATATCAAACGGTACTGTTGCTTGTGTTTTTAAATGTTCCGGTATTTCCCATGGATCTTTATATAGCACTGGTATTTCATCATCATCGTAATATTCATCTGTAAGTATAGATTTCTTATTAATTTCTTCATTATTGCTAGAATAGTTAGCTACAGAATATCTTAAGGTGTCTTCTAAAAGGTCTATATTTTTATTAACTTCTACCGTAGGTTCACCTTTTTTGTTCGGTATATTTAATATTAAATTAGGTTGGTTCTTTATATATAAAGAAGCAGCTCCGTCAGAGTCATCAGATATAAAGGATGAAGTTTGCTTATCTTGCTGTTCTATTTCATAATCATCTAAATCAAGTAAATCTAATATATCTGCATTCTTAACAGTTACCTTCAATGGACGTTTTTCTTTAAGTATATCTAATTCCAGATCCAATATAGAACTAATATCTGATAATATCAGTCTGTACTGGTCATTGCTAAATCCAGTATCTAAGCTTTTGGGTAAATTTCTATCACCCTTAATAATGCTTCTAAGTGAATCTCTTGTCATGGCAAACACAGCCCTTCCGTTTGTTAGTATCGCATTCATAACAGAGATAGCGTAAGCTTCTGATTTTATATCGGTAATATCTTTTTTAGATCTGGATAGTCTATTGTATTTAAACCTAAGATCTTTATAGTTATCGTTAATATGGATAGCAGACTTACATGATGGTTCAATTCTAAAACTAGGAGTCCTGGTTATTAGGATAGGATGTCCATATATACCATCTGGAGTTGTATTAATTCTAACCATATACCTGCCTTTCTGTGATAAATATAGCATATGTTTTTATGTAAGTCAACCCTATACGCTACACTTAATGATCTTTGATGACGCTCGATGATCTTCTTACTACACTAAATGACACTCGATGACTGTTTTGTTACACTTAATGACGGTAATGATACACTTAATGACTCTTAATGACGCTCGATGATGTTTAATTACATCCAATTTAATGTATATCTATATAATATTTATAGCTTTTTTTATAAAATATATTTTTTCTACGGACGTAGAGTTAGAGATAGAGTTAGAGAAAGAGTGAGTGTTAGAGGGAGAGGTTAAGGAGAGGGAACACACATTTTATATAAAGTACTGTTTTGAGAACCAGCACCTTCTTAATAAAAGGTATGATTAAAATACTATGCGTGACAAAAAATGTCACTTATATTTGTTTTATATATAGGGTTGACTATTTAATTAAATTAATGTATATTTATCAGATCTTTAAAGGAGATTTGAATGAGAGAGATTTCAAAAACTAAAACAGCTGTTAAGAAAATAACATATGATGGAAAAGACCTCAAGAAGATAGTTCTTGATACTGTCAAGAAGGCATCAGATTTAGTTGGTAGCACTCTTGGACCTAACGGTAAAATCGTTCTTATTGAAAGACAAGAAAATCTTGGCCCTTTTACAACTAAAGACGGTATTACTGTGTTTAATTCTATGTCTTTTGCTAATTCTACCGCACAAGCAGTCTTAGAAGCTGCACGTGATGCATCTGCTAAAACAAATTCAGAGGCTGGTGATGGCACCACTTCGGCCACTATCCTAGCTGAAAGCCTTATCCGTCTTGGGTTTGAGTATCTAGAAAAACATCCCCACTTATCTTCTCAGAAGGTTATGAGAGATCTTGAGTCTGCATTTGAGTCGGTAATTATACCTATGATTGCAACTCTTTCTGTAAAAGTACAAAACGATACCGCTAGCGATTTATTAAAAAAAGTCGCACTAATTTCTACCAATAGCGATAAAGAAATGTCTGAAGCTGTAATGGAAGCATTTAATACTGTAGGTTATAACGGCAATATTACTATTGCTGAAACCGCAGGAACTGGTGGATTTGAAGTAGAGAAAGTCGAAGGATTTCCTATAGCTAGAGGATTTGAAGATACGGCTGGCAGATTTATTGAAGAATTTATTAATGATAAGGGTAACTACAGAACAGTATTGGAGCGTCCTAGATTCCTATTGTACAACGGTAAGATTAACTCCATGTCTACAATCTTAGGTGCAATTGAAACAATAGGAACAGCATATGATGTTGCTATCCAGACAGGGCAAAAATTTAGTCCGAATATCATTATAGTTGCTCATCACTTTTCTGACGATGTACTTGCTCAATTAGCTGTAAACTTTAAGAATCCATCTAGTTTAAATATATTACCACTGAAAACTATGATGACACAACAAAACAATAGTCCATACCACTTCCTTGTAGATTTGTCTGCCTTTTCTGGTGCTACCGTGTTCGATCCTATCTCTAAACCAGTAGAGGCACTAGAAATTTCAGACCTTGGACTTGATACTATGGATCAATTCGAGTGCTATCGTTACAGATCAGTGGTCCTAGGGCGTCCAGATGAGTTCCTTGTAATATCACGAAGTGAAGAGCTGGAGACCCAACAGAAGCATGCTGAGAGTATTCTAGACAGTGAGATCCTTAAAGAGAGATTGGCTATATTAACAGGTGGAATAGCAAGACTTAAAGTTAAGGGAAGTTCCGAAGCTGAACTTAAAGAGAAGCGTCATCGTGTTGAGGATGCTGTAGCTGCCATTAAAGGTGCTTTAAAATATGGAGTATTGCCTGGATGCGCTAAAACTCTGCTATATGTATCTGATAAGATTGAGTCGAATAAAGATTTACCAGATTCTGTCCGTACTATTATGCCTGAAGCTTTTAGGAATCCGTTTGTACGCATTATGACAAACGGTGGATATAATGCTAATGAAATCGGAGATATATATAAAGGCATTATGTACAATGTAGAGAACGTAGAGAGTAAGAAAGTTATTACTAAAATTCTTGAATTCTTTGGAAGAAAGCCCGACATAAAACTATCTGATAAAGACTTTTGGCATACCTATGATGCACTTAATCTAAAGTTCGGAAATGGTATAGATATTGGTGTTGTTGATTCTGCTTCAGCCGTAACTATGTCTATTAAAAACTCTTTATCTGTAGCTAAGATGTTAATGGGATTATCAGGTATTGTTGTATTTCAAAGAGATTCAGATCTTGACAAAGAAGAGTCAGTAAAGTATCATTCAGAAGAGGCAGCTGTTAACGAAGCTATTAAAAATTCAGAAAAAGAAAAATGGGATCCACCATTTTAGGAGTATTGTATGTTGATAAAGTATAAATGCAATCTGTGTGGTAATTCCATTAAGAAGCTGTATAGTGGTAAAGACAAGATGCCTGGATTCTTAAGATGTGAATGTTCTGGTGTTATGGAGAAAGAACTTCCTGACATCAGTACTACATCTGTAGAAGAGATAGATACAGGTACTATGGTAAAAAAAGTAGAACTTAGACGTGATGCAGTACAAAAATCACGTGAAAAGGGTGATGCTTATATAAAAACTCTAAACACTAGAGATAGTATCCTTAAGAAGGATGAGTAATGAAGATTGAGCTTAAAGATATTACTATATCATCATTCCTGAATATAGCTGAAGAGCAGACTGTTACGTTTGACGGTCCTGGTATTTATGCTGTTATCGGAGAAAATAAGGATGATGGTGGAAGTAACGGATCAGGTAAAAGCTCCTTGTTACGAGCACTTACAGTATTACCACAAGGCTCAAAATATGTAGATATAACTAATAAAGAAATTAAAAACAGAATTCTCGGGCTACCAGCCCGAGTTTCTGGCAATTATATTATAAATAATAAGACAGTAAATATAAACCGCATAATAGGTGGCAAACTTACTATCACAGTAGATGGAGTTGAACTAGACGGTAAGACTGATGAGATCCAAAGTAAGTTCGTAGATCTTATGGGTATTTCGCCAGAACATTACATCCATCTTACACATAAGATGCAAGAAGATTTCGGTGGCTTTTTGTTGATGAAAGACTCTGAAAAGAAAGACTTTCTTGGATCATTCTTCGATACATCTAAAATAGATAACCTTAATGAAAATAACTCTTCAATTCTCACATCCTTAAATAAGGATGTTATGGATCAAACGTCAAAACTTAGTGCTCTTACTGGTAAAATATCAGTATTAAAGACAGATATTGATGTCCTTTTAGAAAAAAGCAGGAAGTTTTCATCTCACGAATTTACATCAACATTATCTAACTATAACGAACAGCTGTTGGCAAAAAAACACTCATTGCAGCATCTAGAGAGCACTGACATTGATATGCTGATTAGCATGAACCCTGAATATATAAAACTAAAGAGCCAGTTGGACAGTGCAAATATCGAATACCAAACAGCATCTGCTGGCATAACTGACATTAATAATGATATGGACTCAAGAGTTAGAGAGCTAGTATCTATGATAGAAAGTGCTGACTTTGCTCAAAAATCTATACCTAGCGATCTTAAGTCTGAGCTAGATAGCATACAAAAGACTATAACCGAAAACCAAAAGAAACAGCTACTTATATATAATATAACCAACAGTTTAAAATCACAGACTGGCAAGATTGATGGACTTAAGCTTAAGATATCATCTTTAAAGCCAAATAGCTGTTCTACATGTGGACAGTCAGTTAATGAGGATGTATTTACTAATATTAAAAACCAGTTTGAGTCTGAGCTTAATGCTGTACTTGCACAAACTGAAGACATGATTAGATCGAAAAATGAATCTGAATCCTCACTTGTAGACGAGTCTGTATTGGGTACAAGCAAATCTGAGATTGAAAGTAAGATAGCGTCCTACAAAGCTGGATTTAATAAAGAAAGTATGGAGCTTGAAGCAAAAGCACTGATGACGCAAATATCGTCAAACCGAATGTCTATAGACCTGCTAGATAGAACTCGTAAACAGCTGGATATCTCCATGTCATCACTAAAGAAGCAGACAGAATCAAAGTTGACATCTTCCATACAGCTACTTAAGCATGAAATTGCTACACTAACATCAACAATAGAATCTTTAACTAAAGAGTCATCTATTATTTCCGAATATTTAGACGCAGCAACAGGTAGATATAATGAATCCACCAAAGAGCTGAATATACTAGATTCAAAACTTAAAACACTCACTTCGGAGATCATTTTAAGATCAAAACTTAGCGAGATATTGTCGAGAAATGGCTTTATAGGTTATATATTCGATACTGTTCTTGAAGAAATAAACCAAGAAGTTAATGAAAACATTAAAGATCTTACGGTAATATCCAGGTTTAGTATGTACTTTACACCTGACCATGTAGCTAAAACTACAGGAAATGTAAGCAAATCAATAACATATAAGATATTTGATAAAAACGAAGAGGTCTCCTTCTCTACACTTTCTGGCTCAGAAAAAGAAAGCTTGTTGATTGCTGTAGATGCCGCTGTAGATACAGTACTGTGTAGACGTTTAGGTGTAGACATAAACTATAAAATACTAGATGAACAGTTCGGTTGGGTTGATGGAGTACATAAAGAACCTATTTTAGAGTTTATTAAAAACAAATATCATGATAAGATAGTTTTAATTGTAGATCACGGTTCGGAATTAAATGCAGCTATAGATAAGAAAATTTTAATAACAAAACAGAATGGAATGGCAACTATATCATGTCAAAATTTGAATTAACAACAGACGAGCAGCGAGATGAATTGAGTGGAGTATGGAAGTATATAGAGGCCAACGGTAAAGTGTATATACCAGTTCATAAGAATGAGGATTACGGTGCTGTATATGTAGAATCACCTGTTAATGGAACTAAAACCCTCAGAGCTTTTATGGATATTGACTCAGCTAATCTATATGTAAATAAGCATGCAATTGCATTAAGAGAAACTCCAGACTCTGAGCTTAACGTAGGGATTGTACCAATCAAAACACTTCAAAAGAAGCTAAACGAAACTTACGGAGCATCTCAGACAGATGAATTTTCAGTCGAGTGTGTATTGACAACTTATGATGAATATGGTAATATGCGAAATATAGATACTCTATGGACTCAAAATACTAATTAATAAACAGGAGAAATAAAATGATGGAAGATTCAAAACGTAAAGATTTAATCGAGAAGCTTAATAAGAAGTTGCCAGAGTCATTCGTAGACGATGTACGAGCTGCTGATGAGAAATCTTTAAGAGATAAGATTGTAGAACTTTCTAAACAGGTTGAGGATGTAGTAGAATCTATGGAAAACGACACCACTCTTAACTCTTTAAAAGAGCAAGTTAAGGATTTATCTGGTGGATATAATGATGTTAAAAAAGAAAAAAGAAGCCGTCTTAAGTATATCCTTTTGACTTTAGAGGAGCGAGGCAAGCTGTGATTAAAATACTATTATTAGTATTGCTACTTGCAGTTCAATCAAATGCGAGTACTGATATTAAAAAACTAAAAGATTCCGTATTTAAAATATCTGTATATGGACAAGATGGAGCTGTATCTGTTGCTACAGCATTTTCTGCTGTATTAGGTAAAGATAAAGTTCTTGTAACTAATAACCATGTATGTGATACTTTTTATAAGGCCAAAAGAGCTAATCTTATATCTTCAGAGTGCCTATCTGAGCTTCCAAGAACAGACGCTAAATGTGAAGTTCTTGACACCATTACAGAGTATTATATGCATAAAGGGTCTGATATATGCATCATGAAGAGCGAAAGATCTAACGATTATACTCCGTTGAAGCTATCTAGCTCTAAAGCAGAGCCTACAGACAGTGTACTGATTTCTGGATTTGTAGGTCGATCACTAGATCTTATGTATGTAGACGGTAAGGTTTATGGAACTATATCGCATACACAACCTAAAGATTTAGTAAGCTGCCTATTGGCTTCAAGAAATACAGCTGCCAATAAGATTACATGTGCATATTTTACTAAATATCCTACGTATATACAAAAAAGATTGCAGGTTGGTGTTAATAATATAGGACCTGGATTTTCAGGATCTCCTGTTACTAAGAATGGATATATTGTTGGTATTGTAAGTATGTATATTAGACCGAACCCTAGTAGTGGTTATTATAATGGCGACGTTATATTCTATTCACTAGAAGATCTAAGTGAAGCTATTAAGAGTCATAAGGGTAACCTTGTTAAGTTTGATAGTTTAGAATATAAAGAATTCATCCAAATAACCAAATTCGATTCCGATATATCATCTGTGCTTTTTGATTTAGAACAACAACTAAGACAAAGTATTTCAGAGATTTTACGTGATGCAACCCAGTAAGTTTTTATGCTTAGATCCAGCTGGCGGCTCTTTCGGAGTCGCCTTACTTGAGTTAGATAACGGTCTAATTCAAATCCCAATGCACTTTCTTTTAAATTCCCCTGCTCAGTGGAGCATGACTAAAAAAAATAATTATATGGCATACAGTGTAGCTGCATTAATAGGTATAGAAAAACCTGATGTTGTTATATCCGAGAAACCATTCGGAATAGGATTTTCCGCTCAAGCACTGAAGGAGCTTATAGGTGCCATTAAGGCAGAATCTTGGGCTGACATTAAATGGCAAGGTATTTCAGAAGTGCGACGTGGAGTTCTCGGTGATGGATATGGTGGAGCCGATAAGGTAAAAAGCTCCGAATGGCTTTTACAGTATCCATTTAGTCGATCTGCTAAAAATATTATTGAATTAGAGCTTGACAATGCAAAAAATTCTGATAAGATAGGTTACGATATTTTAGATGCAATACTGCATGGAACTTATTATCTTGTTGATAATGGATTAATAAGTCCGGTGCATAAACCAGCTAAAGATGTTAAGAAAAAGAAAAAGAGTATTATAAATGAAACTTAAGGTTAAGAAACTACATACTGATGCGATAATACCCAATCGCGCTCATCCAACAGATAGCGGCTTGGATTTATATGCTCTAGATTCTGTAGAGCTAAAGCCTGGTCAGACAGTAATAGTAAAAACAGGCATATCCTTTGATATCCCTGCTGGATTTGAAGTACAGGTACGACCTCGATCTGGCCTATCTGCTAAGAGCAAGTTAAGACTTGCTAATTCTATAGGTACAGTTGATTCTGGATACCAAGGCGATATATCTGTTATAGCATTCCATGCTGGATTTGAATGTGATAGTAGTATTATAATTAATAAAGGCGATAAGATCGCACAAGCTGTAATCTGCCCTGTTATATTATGGGAAACAGAAGAGGTTGAAACTTTCGAGAAGACTGAACGCGGAAGTAACGGTTTCGGATCTACAGGAAATTAAAGGAGATATTTATGAGTTGGGACCCAAATGAATTTTCAGATGAAAAAGTAGTACAAGGAGCCTCATCTGTTTTGAATGATCTAGAATCTGAGATCCAGGAAGAGCAAGAGTCAGATCAACACACAGCTGAGACTTTATCTGAAGCTATGAAACGGATTGAAGAGGCTAACCTGTGGAAAACATTGGTTAGTCAGGATGTATTTCAGCCAGGATCTGCTAGGGCTGAGATAGTGAATTCAATCAATGCTAAGATTAAGAAGTTCGCTCTTAATAACCTAGAGCTTTGTGTTGGAATTAGATCTGAATCTGTACAGAAGCCGTTAGTTCAGGAAGTTAAATCTCCTTTTGATGCAGACGAAACGACTGCTCTTAAGATATTAGCAGCTAAAGTTCTTAAGCGTGATGTAGCGACAGCTGTAATGCAACAGACATATACACCGCAGTTAGCCAAGGTTAGCACTTCTGACCAGTTAACTAATAATGGTATGAATACTGTAGGACAGTCTCAACAGGCCGTAAAACAGACAGTTAAAACTCAAACTAAGAAACCCGCGCAACAAGTTAAACAGAAACCGAAACTTGGATCTAATTATATACCTCCAGCCCCTAACTATATACCTCAAACGCAATCTTCAGTTACTGCTACAGCAGACAGTAATTTACCTCAAGGTGGTATGGCTGGCTTGATTTCTAACCTTATACAGCAAGCTTCTGGTGGAAATATACTTGCTACGAATTCTTCAGATACTGGAATGACAGATATTAATGAGAGATTTTAATCAATAAATTAACAAAGGATAATAAAATGGAAACAAATAAAAATACAGTAAAAAGCTACACAGAGAGATTTAAAGAGATGGAAGATCAGATTATGCTACTTACAACTCAATACTTCCAAGCAGCCCAAGCGTTTGAAGCTTCTGCTACTATTATTCAAGACTTAAGTATCCAAATCAGGATGATGAACGATCAGTTACAAGCTATGTATGATCTTGGAGTTGTATCTAGAACGACTGTTGCAGATCAAATTAATAAAAAACGTACAGAACGAATCAGAGATTTACTAGCAAAAGACGAGAAAGCTGGAATTATTGAAAAGATCGAATCGGTATCTTCAGGTAGCGATATTGTTGTATACTCTAGTGAAGAGGCAGCGTTGGCATTTAAAGCTGTAGAGAATTTTAAAGATGAAGGATTAGATCTAGAGTTGATCGGTAAAAAGGTAGGAGCTAGCCTTAAAGGTAAGATTGGTGAGATGGAAGTGAATGTTAAGATTGACGGCATCTACAAGCTTAAGCAGGTTACCAATGAAAAACAAGGATAAAAACGCCGCACAGGAAAATATCATATCTGCCTACTTATCATTAGTAGGCGAAGGTGTGATGTTTCCTACACGTAGCGATCTTAAATCTAAAGGTATTAGTCGTGATCAGGTTCGTAATAATTTCGGTACGATGTCTAAACTGCGTGAAGCAGCTAAAGACAGAGATCTACAGTCATTCGATAACATTATTGATCTAGATAGTTACCTGTCTGATAACAATATTAAACTACTTAATACAAAAATTAAGAAATTTAAGAGATTCTTTATTACTACAGCTGTATCTGGACAGAAAGTACACGACGGTTTCTTAAGTTCAATTCGTACATATTGTAAGAAAAATAAAGCAATGCTACTTATACTTCCTAGCCATGATCCTGCACATAATCTAGATAATGGCGCAGAGTGGCACTTTGATAATGCCATTAATCATAAGACTACAGATTACGTATATGAAGATACATATCTTAACAGTAATATCTTTATTAGCGGTATCAGAGTGACTGCAAAACAGATTAATCCTATCACTGGATTATCTGAACTTTCACAGAATAAAGGGTCTTGTATTTTTGCATCACCTAAGCAGTCATTAGAGTACGATGCTGTTTCTGCAAAGAGGTTGCCTCATGCACGTATGACTACAGGTGCCATCACACTACCTAACTATAAGACAACAAAAGGGAATTCTTTAAGAACAGCTTACATAGCTGATTTTCAGCATCTACTTGGTGGAGTTATAGTTGAAATTAAGAATGATAATATTTTTCACTTTAGACAGGTTCAGGCTGATAATAAGGGTAACTTTTGCGATCTAGGGGTAGAATATTCTCCAGTCGGATCTAAAAAGGTAGATGTTACATTTGTTATGGGTGATTATCACGCTGGCGAACATGATATGACAGCTGTTACAGCATGGACTGAGGTTATTAATCAAACCGCTGCCAGTCATGTTATATTCCATGATTTATTTAATGGGAATAGTATTTCTCATCATATGGATAATAATATTATAGCTAAATCTAATCTAGCCACAAACGGACTTAATAGCCTTGCTGGTGAGTTACAAATAACAGCTAGTGAAGTTGATAGATTTGGAGATCTTAAGTCAGTAAAGAAGCTTGTTATAGTTAAATCAAATCATGATGACTTTATTGATCGATATCTACAGCGTGGTGGCTTTATTAAAGACCCTATTAATTTCCATATAGGATGTAAATTAGCTGCTGAGGTTGTTGGAACATCTAAAGATTACTTAGAAGAGGGATTCAAGATAGCCGGACTTCCAAGGCATTATAAAAAGATGAAGTTTTTGAGCGTTGATGAAGATTATACAGTTGGTGGAGTACACTTAGGAGCCCACGGAGATAAAGCTAGTAACGGTGCTAAAGGTAGCATTAAGTCTATGGCTAAATCATACCCTAAATGCGTAGTTGGACATTCACATACACCTGGCATCTTTAAAGGTGCTAGACAGGTAGGGACAACCAGTCTTAAGCGTTTGGGATATAATAAAGGACCGAGTTCGTGGATTCATTGCTCTGCATTAGTATACAACAACGGTCAAGTTCAGTTGATCAATTCTATCGAAGGCGAATGGCACTTAAAATAACAATAGGGCTAAAAATGTCAAAAAACAGAAAAACCAGACCTAGACGTGGAGATTCTACCGAAGAGTCTCTTCGCGGTAAAAACAGAGAACTAAATAAAACCATTAAACAGTTGCAGCAGACGATAGCTCAACTGGAAAAACAGCTGGAGATTAGACCTCCTTCAAAAAGGGTAAGGACGTTAGAAAAGCAAAAACCTTCCGTAAATATGTGTGAATCATGCGGTAAAGGGGTTTTAAAGGTTGTAACAGTACCTAAACCTGGTGGAGATCTAACATTCTTAGTATGTGATACATGTCAGAACCAAAAGAAGATAAAATAGACAGTACAGTACTTGGCTCTACAGAGTATCTATACTTACGAAATAGTATAGACCAGCTGCACTCTGCGTTAATTGTAATACAGAGTGGTATATATGATGAGATCAATCAGGTTAATTCACTTAATAAAATGATAAAGGCTCAGGATGATATTATTCTTTACTATCAATCCGAAAGCATAGTTAATATGGATTATGTTAAAAAGGCGATTAAAGATAGGAAAGTCCTACAGCAGGTGGCTGACCATAAAGCTAATGTTATTAAGAGTTTAAATAGCTACCTAACAGAAAGAATGGGCCAAATGGACCTTCTTAACAGAAAAATGAAAGAGTTACTTTACCCCAATACAAGTAACGTATTACAATTTAGAGGTTCAAATGGCAAAGATTAAATACACTAAAGAGCAAATTAAACACTTACTGGCCACAGATCCAGAATTTGTTAACTCCCCTAAGTGGAATTACAGCCTAAGTAGACTGCTAGCCAATAAAAATAATGGTGTTACAGATCAGTTTGCTGCCAGACTTCTTTTTATGACATTAGAAGAATTTAAAGAAAAACGACAAGAAGTTATAAATAAGTATAGACAATCCTTAAAAGTTGTGATACAACCAAAGGATGAGTAAATTAAAACAATTAATATCCCCACATAACCACTCTCATTATTCTCTTGATGGTGCTGCTACCGTAGAAGATATGGTAATAAGAGCTGTCGAGCAAGGGTCTCCATATTTAGCTCTCACAGAGCATGGTAATATGAATAGCTCTTTAGAGTTATATGAGAAAAGTAAAAAACATGGCATTAAGCCAATATTAGGTATTGAGTTGTACATCATACCTCCATTCTTGGATGAATTACGTCCTATCATAGAGCAAGAATTAACTAAAAAGTTTGATAATATTTCTGATAAAGAAAAGGCTATCGAAAAAGCTTTAGCTAATGAATACGCTCACTTAACTATACACTTTAAAGACGAATGGGCTTATCAATACTTTTCCAAGCTTACACCTAAGATGGAAGAGAGGGCTCTTATTAAGTACGGCGAACGTAAACCTTTAGCTACACTTGAAGAGGTTGCAGGTGCAAGTGGGCATATTATAGTATGCTCAAGCTGTTTGGTTGGTATCGCAAGTAGATTTATACTACCACGTCGTAAGTCTGGATGGACAAATAAGGATCTAGCTGAGAAGTCTTATCATATGCTGCGTGATATTGCAGGTGCAGATAATTTCTTTGTTGAGATTTTTCCACATGAGATTACAAAGTCATGGAAGAAACCTGATAAGGAAAATAAAGGGCATTTTGTACCGCACGAATGTACACCATACGCACCAGATGGTGATATACAAAAACCAGTAAACAACTTTATGCTGGAAATGGCTAAAAAGAATAACGACAATATTATTGTATCTCTAGATGCACACTTTGCACGTCCAGAGCAAGAACTAGTTCAAATATCTAGACTCGGTAACGGTAAAGAAGCGTGGAGATTTAGTAATAGTTATCATATGTACAGTTCAGACGAATCGTATAAAATATTACAAAGAATGCACGGAATAGACCTAAAAACTATGGAGTCATGGATAGATAACTCTTATAAATGGGCATCTAACTTCGATAGCTTCAAGATGTCCACTAAAAAAGATAGATTTATTATGGGATCCCTTGATGAGCATTGGCAAGATAGAGTTGTCGATATGATTAACTCTGTTGGTCGTATGGACTGGTCCAACCAGACTATGATTAACAGGCTTAAGCATGAGATTGATACTATTACTAATAATGGACACATTAACCTTATGCCGTATTTCTTTACTGTTTCTGATATAGCAACTTGGGCTAGATCTCAAGGTATTCTGGTTAACCCAAGAGGTTCCGGTTCAGGATCCTTACTACTGTACCTTATTGGTGTATCTGGCATTAATCCACTTAAGTATAACCTATCGTTTGACCGATTCCTTACCAAAGGACGTATATCTGGCGGTAATATGGCCGATATAGATCTAGATTTCTCTAATCAACATGCGGTATTCGACCATCTTAAGGATAAGTATGGTGATGCATTCTGTAATATATCTATAGATACACAGCTTAAACTTAAGTCTTCCATTAAGGATGCTGAAAGGTCTATACTTGGAGCTGTAACCGAATCTACAGAGAAGCTCTGTAAGATACTACCAGCCTCTCCACAAGGTACTGATGAGCACGACTATGTGTTTGGGTATACAGATGATCTTGGAGTTGTACATCAAGGGCTTATAGATACCAATGCGGCACTTAGAAAATACTCATTAGATCCTAAGAATGAAGAGATATGGGCTACAGTTAAAGAAATGTTAGGAATTAATAGACAAAAAAGTAGACATCCATGTAGTGTTGTTATTGCAGATAGACCTGTCCAGGACTATATTCCAATCACATACATTGGAGATTCAAAAATTACAGGATTTGGACCTAAAGCTGTAGAAGCTGCTGGTCTAATTAAGTATGATATTCTTGGAGTTAACACTCTTAGAGATATACAATCTTCATTAAATTTAATTAAAAGTAATCACGGTATAGATCTAGATATTTATAATTTACCGTACAGCGAAGAGTGTTTTAGGAATTTCCAATCTGGCAGAACTGAGACAGTGTTCCAGTTTGATACTCCAACCATTATACCATACCTTAAATCTACATACCCTGTATCTATAGAAGACCTTACAGCCCTTACAGCATTAGGCCGTCCTGGTACACTAGATGCACCAGAAAGCGACACAAGCCACAGAACACTAGCGCAGGTTTATGTTGCCAGAAGCAATGGTGAACCTATAACATACATACACCCAGAACTTAAGCCAATACTTAAGGAGACTCGTGGTATCATGCTATATCAAGAGCAATCAATGCAGATATTTAAAGATATTGCCGGATATAGCGATGAGCAATCAGATGAAGTCCGTAGAGCTATCGGTAAGAAGGACAAAAAGTTACTTGAAAAGCAAACAGGTGAACTAAAAGAAAGAATCTTAAATAAAGGTAATTGGACTGAAGAGCAAGTAAGTCTTTTAATTCAGCAACTTATGGCCTCTGCTAATTACAGTTTTAATAAATCACATGCCGCAGCGTATTCTGTAATAGCCTATGCAAATCAATACCTTAAAACATACTACCCTATTGAATGGTGGACATCTATACTTAGTAATGCCAGTAAGGATGACCTTAAGAGATATTGGCCATACGCTGTTAAGTGGATTAAGATGCCTGATATTAACGCATCTAACAAGGAGTTCTATATTGTTAAGGAGAATGGTGAGTCTTTTATACAAGCCCCTATTACTCTTCTAGATGGAGTCGGTTCGGCTACAACAGAAGAAATAGAGCTTAAGAAGCCATTTGTTAACTTCGAGGATTTCTTTAGTAGAATAGATAGGCGTATAGTTAATAAGCGTACAATGTTTAAGTTTATATTAAGTGGACTTGTTGATACATTATTTGAACCAGGAACCTCTGATCTTGATAAGGTTATTAAGTACTTGGATTTACGTAAAGAGTTGGATAATGGAAAAGCTGAACAAATACCAGAAGATATGCTTAATATGTCTCAGTTGCAGCAATTATTCCATAAACGAAGTATTTTTACTGTATATAATATAGACTGGACAGAAGCTTCAATGCCATATCTTGTAAGCAGAGGTTTAGCTAAGAAATCCGGTCAGGTGTATTCATATATTGATCCAAACAGTAAAGATCTTAATGGAAGAGTTATACTTGATACATCATTATTAAAAATGAAATTAGATCCTAATAATCAAAACACTGAGTTATTTGGTGTTGTTGGTTATGTATATGAAACCAAGGAAACTTCTTATAACAAGAAGACACCGGAAGGCGTAGTTCCAAATACTATGATGAAATTCTCCATAGAGTGTGGAGATACAAATCTAGAGCTTATCAAGTGGCCTGATTGGGAATCTACAACGCATGGGATTGATAAAGACCTATCAGAGAGAGTATGCTTGTTTCTAATTCAAAAAAAGAACGACTCTTACAGAGGGATACAATTAACAGTTAAAAAAGTAATAGATATTACAAACATTAAATAAGGAGATATTATGAGCCAAGCAGGAATAAAAGAAGAGTACATTAAACAGGTTAAGCTATCTAAAATTAATTTAGATGGCATTGACCCTAGAACTAAGTTTACACAAGAAGGTATTGTTAATGCCGCAAAGCAAAAAGTTATACAGTTAAAACCTATAGTTATGGAATCCGTACTGAAAGAATCTACAGTTATTACAGTAGAAGATGGCATTGATATGACAGAAGCTTTAGCTGAGATCACTGAAAAAAATCAAAACATTTCTGTAATTGATGCTATGGCATTAGAAAAGGCCGTACTTGCATCAGCTTTTAAGCCTAATATCGTTAAGGGGTTTCCATTTAACTCATCTACGGTCAGCATGCTTAATAATGCAATACTAGATATCAGGTCATTTGTCGGAGCTTCATTTATTCCACCATTAACAATTTCTGCAAATAAATATAAGGTATTTAGCGATAGAAACGAAGCTATGGCATACCTATCACAACTAATGAATGAAAGTTATGGAACAGAACTCAAATCTTTATATGTTGATACTCAGATTTCAAACTTCATATCTGATAAAATGGAAGATTTTGATAAGATGGTTTTCTTTATAGTTAATGCTAAAGATGGACTATTTAAGATTTCTAATCCTGTAGGTAAGTTTGTAACAATTACTAAAGATGATGGTGTTCCAGCTACAGCTACTGAATTACAAAAATTAGTATCTAGTAAACTTAAAAAGAAATAAGACTTGACATTAACATAAAAACGTATTATAATGGCACAACCAAAACAACAAATATAAACAAAGGAGTTTCACATGAGTTTCGGTGCATATGATCCAACAAGAGGCAACGCGCAATCAACACGACCTAAAAGGTTTTATCTTAACTACGGTTCAAACGTATATCGCGTTTTACCTCCAGTTAAATCACTAGCTAGCAAAAATAAAATTGCTCAGTTCTGGTCTGTAATCTGGCTTACAGATTCTAAAAATAAAAAACGACCTGTAGCTTCAGTATTAAAGAAGATGAACAATGTTGTTACACAGAACGATCCTGTATTGGACAGATTAGCTCAAATGCAAGCAGAACTTAATGCTGCTTTAGCTTCAGGTCAGCCACAACAGGTTGTTCAGATGTTAAAAGAAAGCATGAAGTCTATTATGCATAAGAAGATCTATGCTCTTAATGTACTTAATGCAGCTGGCGAACTAGGAGTTCTTGAAATCCCATATACTTCATATCAAAATTTAGATCAAAGAATTAAAGAATTACATACACGTGGCGTAGATGCTATTGGTATTGGAGCAGATAAAGGTGCGTTATTTGATTTTAAAAAGACAAAAGACGAGCGTGGAAAAACTACTTACCCCGTAGATGCTGCTATGTCTAGTGGTAAAGACGCTGCTGGTAATTTCGTTCTTAGCTATTTACGCATGCCTTTAACAGCCGAAGAAGCCGCTTCAATCTCTGAGAGAGCTGAAGACTTAGGTAATCTTTTTACAGAGCTTTCTTATGAAGAAATGCAAGCACTTGCTACATTAGACCAACGTGCATTTGATGCAGTTTTCCAAAAACCTCAAGTTGTTGAAGAGTCAAATGAGGATGAAGAAGCACAAGCTGAAAATATGGGCATCTATAATCCATTAGCTCAAAGCAAAAGTACTACAACTATTAACCCACTTCAATCTGCTGGATCTCAAATGAACATGAATATGAATATGAACACTTCTGGACAGCAATTGCAGTCTAATGCGGTTGTTTCTAATCAGCAGGTTAAGAATTTTTTATTCCCAGATAAAAAAGGGTAATTTATGTCAGAAGATAATGGACCTATCATCACAGAGGACGGTCACGGACTAGGTTCACATAAATCCCTTCAGGTTCCAAGAGGACTGAGGGGATTATCTCCACTTAGATTTGACATGTCTAATATCTATCGTGTTATATCAAGAACTGAAGAAATACAACGAGTTACGTCAGCTTCGTACCCAGAATTAATAACAGACTTTAATATAGGCATGATCGAACTTAACCGTATTCTTGGTTTAGTTGAAATAGAACTAAAAGAGTCCGAGAATACACTGGATATGGCAGAATCTATAGCTATACTTGAAAGAGTAGAGCCGTTCTTAAAGGGTAAGAATATTGCATCTACGGCAGACACCAGGAAAGCAGCTAAGATTTTAGATACAGATGTTCAGAATGCAATACGAAACCGTGACGCTATACAAGCAATATTAACATACATTGCAGGGTTAAAAAGCTCATTAGAAAGAGCTTATTATTCAGCAAAGCATGTAACGGATCTTACAAAAAATGATCCTTATATGAAAAACCTAGCAGGAGACTATAATGGCAAATAATTTTTTATCTAAACTACAAAAAGACGCAAAGAAACTTCAATTAGGCGCAGGAGAAGCATGGACAGCTAAAACAAGCAGTCCAGCTATTAATTACTTATTTGGAAAAAAAGGCGGTATTCCAGCAGGATACTCTGTATTACTATATGGGCCACCTAAAGCAGGTAAGTCATTATTAAGTTTTGCATATGCTGGCCATTTACACCAAACAGATCCAGAAGCTGTAGTTCTTCATTTTGACACTGAATTCCGTGATGGTGGAGAGCATTGGCATTCTGCATTCGGTATCGATCCAGAGAGATTTATCTCCTATAAAACAAATAACCCTGTTGAGATATTCGACTATATAGCTAATGATGTTAACGCTATGCTTCAAGAAGGTGCTAAGATTAAGATGATCATCATAGATTCTTTAGCTGGTATTAGATACCCTAAAGAGGCTAACAGAGAGGTTAGTACTTCTCATATTATGGGAGATGCCGCTGCCTACTTACCAACAGCTATGAAAATGATTATCCCTATTATCAGAAAGCATAAGATTTTTACTGTATTGTGTCAACATGTTAGAGATAATATGGATCCTAATACTGCAAAGTACAGACCGTATGTTATTCCTGGTGGAAGAGCTTTGAAACACTTAACGGAAGTGTGGTGCTTAGTTACTAAGATTGAAGCTAAGGATTCTAAGACATTCGATGCAACTAAAAAAGATGGATCTGGTAATTTATTACAAACAGCACACTCTATTCGGGTTAAGGTTGAGGAAAGTAGTATTTCACCGCAAAATAGATCTGTTGAGGTTGATCTTTCTTATACTGACGGCTTTATTAATCAACATTATGAAGTCGCTCAATTAGCTGTTAATATGGGTATCGTGGAACAGGCTGGAGCTTGGGTCCAGTATGATGGCAAAAAATGGAACGGTATTACTAACTTTTCATTAGCAGTAAAAGACGACTTAGATCTACAAAATTCATTAATCAAAAAAATCAGCGAGTCTGATAGCCTATAAATAAAAAACTCCAGGTTTTGCCTGGAGTTTTCCTAACTATCTATTTATTATTCTTATTATTCAATACCTTCTTGGCACACTCTTTTTACTTTCTTCATATCGCTAGACTCTACATATCTAAGAGATTGTCCAGGAGGAGCCCATTTAAGTTCAGCAGCTATCTGCGTTCTAGGTCCTTGGAACCACTGGATTTCCATATCATACAACCCTACACTTAGTATTGTAGTGGCAGATGCACTTCTTGGAGCGTGTAACCCATCATCAGAGATAACAGAGCTTCCATTAAGTAGTAATCTCATTCCGTCATCACTAGTAATCTGGAACATGTGCGATCCGGCAGTTAACACTTTAAGCTTAGAGAAGCATCTAACAGCGTAGTTTTCTCGTAAGTACTGTAGATTTGCTGGTAATTTAGGAAACCCTAGATCCCAACTTCGAGCAGTTACGTCAAACTTATCCATGTAGAAAGATCCAAGTTGTGGTGCTCCAGCTAATTCAGAGGCCAACTGTGTTCGTCCGTTAAAGTCATATACATGGCATAGTAAGTTCTTGTCTGTATGGATCTCAGTGCATTGTGCAGGACTTTTTTGTCTATTTCGTCGTGCTTTACCGAAGTAATCCTCGTCACCTTCCAAGTACACATTAAAATCAAAGTCTAGGTCTAAATCGACTTCGTTTGTAATCTCTACGTCATTTGTAGACTGGCTTGTATTCGTGTTAGCGTTTGTATTGTCAGAGCTGTTATTAGTACTGTTGTTGGCCTGGTTAGAGGCAGAACCACTGTTGGTGCTAGCGTTAGTACTAGAGCTAGACCCTGTATTAGATACAGTGCTAGATCCTGTATTATTAGCATTGGACGATGTTGTAGATGTTGCATTACCAGCCGATGCGCTTCCACCGGATCCTCCGTTACCAGATCCACCAGTGCCTGTTGCAGAACTGTTACCGCTGGAGATGTCGTTAGAGCTTGATCCACCTTGGCCACCTTCAGAGTTAGACGAACTAGATCCACCGTCAGCAGAAGAATTACCGCTGTCGGATACGTATCCACCAGAACCTCCAGCTCCACCGTTAGATGTAGATGTAAGTGTACTTCCTGCTACGTTAACTGTAACATTTACTGGTGTACTCGCTACTGGAACCCCAGAATTATCTGGCAGATCCTCTTCTACTACATACTTAGAACATGCCGATGTTACTAGAACCAAACTTAGAACTGTCATTAACTTTTTCATTTTATTTCTCCTTTGTTATTTATTTACTTATTAAAAATCTAAACCTATAGAACCTAGAACAGATTGGTTTGTTTGTATCTGTATCCCTAAATTAATCATACCTAAACTTCTTTGGTATTGCAAGCCTAAAATACCGTCACGTGTTATCTTGGCAGAACTTGGGTCTACTACAAGATCTACAGGTCCTGTGCCAGCAAGAACACTAATACGGTTCTTTTTTGGCTTCACTCTTACAACTACCAGCTTTTCTGTTACGACAGCCTTCTCTACAGGTACGATCTCCTTAACTACAACTATCTTCTCTGTAGGCACAATCTTTTCGACGATCTTCTCTACTACTTTTGTTCTATATACTATCTTAGTTTTTGGTGCCGCTTGTTTTTGTGCGCAGCAGCACTCAGCTCTGGACACAGACGTAATCAGAAGTGCTCCGAATATTAACATTAACCTTGTTTTCATTTTATTTCTCCTTTGTTCATTGTTTTTGTTACCCATACATAAACTCTATTCCAGTTTTATAATTAAAGCAACATATATTTTTTATCTGATCCGTTTTGATACAACAATATCAATCTGATACAAAAAGGGTTGACTTTTTAAAAAAAGTAGACTATTGTACCAAACTATGATAAGCGAAAAATTAGCTGACTTTTTAGATAGGCATGGAATTACTCCAGATAAGGAGAATTCTAGGAGTTATATATTTAACTGTCCTGCATGCGGTGGACACGAAAAGTTATATATAGAGAAGGCTAACGGACGATCTGTATGTTTTAAACATAAAACAGATGAATGCCCTACATCTAAAACAGGTATAGTAAGAACTTTAATGCTCATCACAGACCTACCGTATGATCAGATAAAATCTGAACTTTCAGATACTGTATATACGACACCTGAAGAGGTACTGTCATTTGAGGATGAGATTAAAACAGATATGGATAAAGAGGATGTATTACCTGTAATGGACAGCAAAGGTCTACCATTTGATGTAAAACCTATTACTTGGCCGGAATCTGACGAAGGTATGAAATATCTTTTAAGTAGAGGGCTAGACAAATCGACAATGATAAAGTATAATATCATGTATTCGCCACATTACAGACGAGTTATTTTTCCTGTTATAATGAATAATAACATTTACGGGTGGCAAGGCAGAGCAATTGACAACAATAATAAGCTCAGGATGTATAATTTACCTGGGGAATGGAAGACAAAAACGCTTATGTTTTACGATAATACTAAGTTTAGTGACAAGATTATCATAGCTGAAGGTGCCGTTTCAGCTCTTAAATTTGACCATGTTGGTGGATTTGTAGCAACTATGGGTAAAATTATATCAACCAAACAGAAAGAAATGATATTAAATTCAGGAGCTAAGGATATATACCTAGCTCTAGACCCAGATGCAGTTGTCGAAACCGAAGAACTTGTTAAATATTTCCTTATGCAGAATAAGGTAAAAGTTAACTGCCATCTGATTAAAGTACCTCAACATAGAGAAGATTTTGGAGACTGTACATACGAAGAGTGTGTAGATGCCTTTAATAACTCAGAACCTTTAGATACCGGATGCTTTAACCTTCACTCATACTTAACAGAGAGATTATAATGCAGACAACATCAGAAATCAGCTTAAGTAATGCTTTAACAGCTGGTCAACAGGCAGCCATTGTTGCCTATACAATGGCAGATGACTCATTCTTTATGCAATGTAAGACATTTATTAAGCCTGAATGGTTAACAGGTGATATATTAGTTGCCCATATTTACCAAGAAATACTAAGATTTCATGATAATTATCATATGCTTCCGCAGTCAGATGATGAGCTGTTAGCTGAACCATTCTTTTCATCGCAAAAAGCCCAAGATCTACAGAAATATCATAATACTATAATGGTCATGAACCAACACAAATCTAATCATAAACTTGAGATACTGCGACCTAAAGTTGCTGAGTTCGTAAGAACAATGCGTTTTAAAGAGGTTGCCAAACAGATGAATATTAGTATTAATAGGAATAACTATGCATCTGCTGCCGAGAAAGCCCTAGAAGCAGTTACGGTATTTAATGAAATTAACTTTGACAAAAAGAAAAGTATTGATTTTTCTGACACCATATCGCTCTTTACTAAAAAAACAGAAGAATTTATATCCACAGGATCTAAAGAGTTAGATAAACTTCTAGGTGGCGGTCTTGTACGTAGAGAAAATATGGCTGTTCTAGCCCCAACCTTTACTGGTAAAAGTAGATTTTTACTTACTATGGCAAGACACTTAATCGTTCAAGGAAAAAAGGTTCTTCTAATAACTCATGAGGATAATCCAGAGAAGATTAAAAGACGTATTATTAGCTCTATTATAGGTATCGGTATTGGCGAGTTAAATGATTATGTAAGAAGTGGTGGAGTTAATGTACCTTACTATCATGATGGCCGTAAATCTCAAGATGATGGCCATGTTGAATACCTAAATCCAGAAGATGGTAAGGCCCTTTACGATTTAGTTATAAGCCAGTTAACTAAAATTAAAGACCTATTAGCAGAAAATCTGACATTTATACATTGGGTTAAAGCTGGACGTATGGATATTGAGGACGTAATAGATGAAGTTAGACGTGTAAATGAAGATCAGAAGACGCGCACAGGTAGCGGTTTTGATGTTTTAATTAATGATTATCCTGCTAAATTAACTACAAGAAAAAAGATAGATCAAGCTAGATTCCTTCTAGGAATGATATATGAACAGTTCAATTTGATTGCCAACGAGCTTAATTTCTTCTGTGTTTATGCGGTTCAGGTTAATCGAGGGTCTGCTAAGAATATGAAGAGTGGAGAAGCTGAATCGGCCTTGTCGCTAGAGGATGTAGGCGAGTCATACACTATTTCACAAAATGCAATATCTGCTATTTCATTGAATAGAAGTCCAGAAGATATTCATGCTGGAACATTACGTATCGCCGTGATTAAAGCTAGGGATTCTATAGGTAATAGAATGCTATTTACTAAGAGTGCATACAACGAATGCGTTCTTTATGGTGACAGAGCTATGTTTAAAGAGTATGGTCAGTTTTTATATAAAGACACTGCTGGATTTGCACATAACCAAACAGCTAGAGATACCGACGTATTAAATGCCAACCTGTTAGTGAAAACGAACGAATTATCTATGGAAGATGCTGAGTTTGTAGGCGGGATCCCTAGAGTAATTAAAAAAATAAAAAACTTTCCAATGGCTTGACAATTAAAGTAAAATAATGTAAATTAATTTAAAAGGATAAATTATGGATAATCTTAAAAAAATCGGAATCTTAGTTGCAGTAGGCTTATTACTTTTAGCATTAGGCTATGGTATTGGTAGACATTTACAGCCAGCCAAGATTGAAATTAAAAAAGAAGAGGTAATTAAGGAAGTTGAAGTTATCAAGAAAGATATTGAGATTATCGAGCGTGAAGTTGTACGTCCAGACGGTACAATTGAAAAAGAGCGTATTGAGCGTGATAAAAGTACAGAAACTGTAAATAAAGACTCAAAAACAAAAGAGTCTAATGTAACTATATTCTCTAAGCCTGATTGGAAATTTAATGCCCTAGCTGCCTTAAACAAAGACAGAGTTTTAGTTTACGGTATCAAGGTTGATAGACGCATTCTTGGTAATCTACATGCCGGAGCATTCGTACTTACAGATACAACTGTAGGTGTTTCTATAGGACTGGAATTTTAACATGAAGATCGAGTCTATGTCTGATGTTGATAAATTTATGAACACTCTTGATGAGGCAGACCGTATGATGGTAAAAGGAATGGCCATTGATAATTATAAGTCAGGCAACCCAGGAAGACATAGAGAAGATTTTAGAATTGTATATTACAGAGAAGCTATTGAAGTATTTTTAACTATTAAACGTAACAGAGAATTAAAGGCGGCAGAAAATGAGTAATAAATTTAAAGTAAAAAAGATTACTAAATTCAACGATTTGGCTGAAGGTAAAGAGTTGGAGATCCCAACTTCAGACCTATGTTTAACCAGTGACACAGATATCGTTCAGTTTGAGTATGTCGAGGATGAAGAGTTTCAGGAAAAAGTCATTATTAAGCCTGGTGTTTATACTGCCAATAGAGGCCAGACTGGTATTAAATTAGACAAAACAGAGCTACGTGTGGACCATTTATTAACAAGCGTTACCAATACAAGCGCAATTCTTGGCGAAGTTGATCGTTTTTTCGGTAAACTTCATGTTTATGAGCAGCTTTCGTTACCTAAAAAGAGAGCTATTTTACTATTTTCAGACCCAGGATTGGGTAAATCTACAGCAATCCGTCAATCTATCAGGTCTTTAATAGATAAGGATCCAGGTACAGTGGCTGTTATTTGGCCTACTTCAGACCTAAGAGCCGAAGATTTCTCTAAATATCTATCATTTTCCGTAGAATATAGTGAAGAATGCACTAATTTATTGCTAATTATGGAAGATATTGGTGGTAGTGAAGAGGAAGGTAGCGGTAGACCTCGTGATGCTGGCAGTGGATTACTAAATATGCTAGACGGAGTAAGCTTGGTATTCAAATTACCTACGTTTATGATTGCAACAACTAACTTCCCTTCAGCATTATTGTCATCTTTAAGTGACAGACCTGGCCGTTTTGACCAGATGATCGAACTTATGCCACCTAAACATAGCGAACAGATTGCTTTAATGGAGTTTATCACAAAAAGACAGCTTACTGACGACGAAAAGAACGCTTTTAAGATTAAAGGTGCTGAATTGATGTCAATTGCACACTTAAACGAGATAGCAGTAAGATCGTTACTTCATGATAAGTCGTTTGCTGACGTTATTAAGGAGCTTATTGATCACTCTGCTAAAGTAAAGAAGGATTTTTCAAAAGCTAAGAGTATGGGTATTGGATGGGACGATTAATTATCGGTATAGTGTTGCGATTATAGATAAATTAATGGTATATAGTATATAGTGTACTGTATACAGTAAAGGTGAACAGATGAGCTTAAAGGCAGAAACAGAAAATGTAATATCTTCAGGTGTAGATGAAGTAAATCGACGTATATTCTTCGGTCGATATTTACCTAATACGGTACCGGACGATGGTACAACATTTGATGCTATTAGTATTGAGTATGCTATCAGGGCTATACATAAAATGTTAGATGTTTCTACTAAGAAACCGATAGAAATCCATATGAATAGTGTGGGTGGAGATCCGTACTCAATGCTATATTTACTTGATGTCATCTTATCATCTCCGACACAGTTTAAGTTCTTTGGTGGAGGTGCTATTATGAGTGCAGCCACTTGGATTATGGCGGCATCCGATGAGAGATATTTATATAAAAATACCACTGTAATGATACATAAAGGATCTTTCGGACCTACTGGTAATGTTACAGATGTTCAGATAGCTGTAGATGAAGATAAACGCCTTACTGAGATACTGGAAAATATCTATGCGCATAATTCACATATGCCTAAGAGTTTCTGGTCAGAAGTATGCAAACGAGACCTGTATTTAACAGCCGAAGAGGCAGTAACTCTTGGATTGGCAGATAAGGTTATAGAGCATAAGAAGCGTGGCAGTTTACGTAAGATGAGACAATCTCATATGCTTAAACGTCCGTCGCCTGGAACACTTAAGAAACTTGTAGCTAGACTGTATGACAGGATTCAATACCCTGTTGGACTTAAAGATATTAACTTAAACGAACCTATTAAAGAAGAAATAGACGAAACATTAGTAATCGATACAAACAAAGGAGATTTGAATGGAACTGACACAGGAACAACAAGAGCAACAGAATCAGGAACAACAGGCTCAGGAGACGGTAGTTCAGGAAAATAAAGAACTAGGTGCCGTAGGGTTATTGTTACAAGCTGGCAAGCTTCGCAAAGCTGCTTTAGCTAAAAGAAAGCAAGATTCTTATTTTAAGAAAATGGTTAAACAGTACTCAAAAAAATCTAACGAACTTAATGATCAGATCGAGCGTAAGTTTGAGTTGTTAGAAGAGGCTTTAGGGTCTGAAGATTTTGCTATGCTTAAGGATATCTGTATGGTTACAGTTCCAGAAGTGAAAGATGAATCTGGTGCGATTACTCAGGAAGCAAAAACAGAACTTAACAGAGAGGCTTTACTGGTAGAGGGTAGACACTTACTAGTACTGAAGCGTGAAGATCGTATCCTTAAGGGTTTACGCAAAAGAAGTACCGGACGATCAAGTTCTAGACGTATGCATTCAGCATATGTTAAATTTTTATCTCAAAGAAATCAAGAACTTAATAAGGAATTATAATGTTAATACTGGCAACAATTCTTATTATTATAGGCACCATGATGGACGGTGCCTTTGGCTTTATAGTTGCCTTGATGGGTATAATTACACTTATCAGTACCGTTATGTCATCTGTTAAGAAGGATGTTAAATCTAAGGAAATGTCTATTTTCCTAAACTCCAACGATCAGAACACTGTATGTCCACCACATAAATGGATATATGATGCCAACGGATTTCTTATCTGTAGTGTTTGTAACAAGGCTCCGTCTGATCTTCTTAATGAAATCCCAAATCGAGACGCTTAGTTTCGTATCTTTTATATATTGACAAAATCAAACTTCCTTGGTAGTATCTATACATACCAAGGAGGATTCATGTCTACAGAGCAAGCACAAAGCGCACAAATTGCAGTATCGTCGGAAGTTAACTATGAGACAGTGGTTAAACGACTTGCTGAGATCGAATCTACACTTACACTAATGAAAAAGCTATATGAAGAAAAAGAGCAGTTAACTCTTGCTTTGAATTCTATGATAGGTGTTGGCAAAGAAGTACAGCATGGCGATTATTTATTTACAGTTATTGATAACTTTGCAGAAAAGAATGTAGTATTTAGACCAGCAGCCGTTAGACGTTTCGATCTAGCCGTTGATTCTATGATGGCAAGACAAATTAAAGCAGATAAAGTATCTATTAAAAAGGTGAAGTAATGTTTAAATCTGGAGATAAAGTTATATATAAGGCAAGCGGAAGAAACCTAAAGGCGAAAGTTTTAAGTACTGAATATGATTACTTTGGTAACACCGTTACACATGTTAATATTGAATTTAAAGACTCCAACCTTATTCCACCCATTATGAGGGTAGGATCTTTAGAAGTTGAGATAGATAAGGATAGTATTGTTTCGTACAATAGTAATATGGACGGATGTACGTGTGGACTAAAATTCGTTAGAGAGGGCGGCAGGCATTCTGACTATTGTGATCTATACAGGAAAGAAGATAATTAAAAATGAGACTTATGGAAATCCTAACAGACGATAATCCGAAGCTGCGCATTAAAAGCGCAGATATTGCTATTTTTGATAAAAGCACTATGGAATTAGGTCAGAATCTACTATATACGATGAAAATAAGTAAAGGCGTTGGAATAGCAGCACCACAGGTAGGTATCAACCTGAATGTGATAGCTATTGACACACTATCTTCTGGCGGGTCTGTAATGGTTATTATGGTAAACCCTAAAATTATACAATCATCAGGATCTATTAAATTCACAGAAGGGTGCCTTAGCTTTCCTGGTGAGCATATAAACACAGAAAGATTTTCCAATATCACAGTTAAGTTTAAGGATTTTTACGGAAATGAATCAGTAAGAAAGTATTCAGGAATTGATGCGGTAGCTATTCAGCATGAAATTGACCACTTAAATGGTATTACATTCCATCAAAGAAAGGTTACGTAGGCACTATGATTAAATCATTTACTGATAATAATGGCAAATTAACCCTAATTGTAAACGCATTTATGGGTATATCTACTGGTGTGATGTTGATGAACTACGCCATGGAAAGCTCTTACAGCAATCTATATCTGTTATTGTTAGGATTGACATTAACGGTAATTTTTGGTACATTGTCTTATATTGAAATTAAACGAGAAATTTTAAACAAAGGAAAACAAAATGAAAATTAAAACAAAAAAAGCACCAGCAAAGGTTGCTAAGACTAGTAGTTCTGCAAAGTCTAAAAAAGTTGTATCAAAAAGAAAATCTAAACGAAAAACCCCACGAAGACCTGCCATCTCTACCGAAGCAGTAGCTCAAATCGAAATGGCCTCTCTGGAACAGCAAGCACAAGAGGTTCAATCTTTTATCGAGCAACAGAAAATAGAGGAGCTTTTTAAGGCTCTGGAGTCTTTAGATGATTGCACTAAAACAGAAGAGAAATCTTCCCAGCTTACAGAGAATGATATTGTAGCTGTAGAATCCGAAAGCTTATTTTCTAAAATAGCAAAGAAACTTAACAGCTGGAAGGGTATTGCATTACTTTCAGTACTTGCTACAATCATTACAGCGTTGATCGTATCTACATTGTTTGCGGCAGAGAGAATTGAAGATGTTAGAGTTTTAGCCCAAAAGGTTACAGCAGAAACTAAATTAACAGTGGTAGTCTATACACTAGCATCAGACCCTAGATCTAAACCTTTATTTTCGTTGATTGAGCAGTATGAACAGCAAGATGAGACTGTTAAGTTTTTTATTGCACCTATTGAGAATGCAGAGATGTTCGAGTTCTTTAAGCTTTTTGGTATCAACACAATCCCCACAATGATATTCTCTTTTAACGGAGAAATCTTAGCATCAGTTACTGGCCAAGCGGCTACCGTTGAAGATTTAGCTAGAGTTATTAAGCAAGTTAAAGATTCTTTAAAAAAGGGTAAAGCAAATGGAAAATAAGGTATTTTATCGATTATACCAGGATGAGTCCGTACATATTCCACAAGTTCGGGCTTTTACTAAAGAAGAAGAAGAGAAGGTGCCTAGCGATAAGTTTGCTACTCCGTATAGATATGCCAATGAAGAGCAAGCCGAGCGCGCAATGGTCTCTTATGTAAGAATAACACTAAGTATGATGGGAGTTAGAGTTTTATGAAAAAAAGTCAACTAACAGACGAGTTAAGTATAGATACCCTTGATGCAGTTCTTGTAGAAGAGGAGAATAATCGCCTAACCAATCCTTTTTTTGGCGGTATAAGTACAGTGTTTGTTATGATGGTTGATGACCACGACTTACACATTAAATCCCACTTAAAACGTATTTATAATCCATATACATGGTTCCATATAGTGTCTCATTTAATCTTCCGAAGACGTAAAATTAAACTTGGAATGCAAGGCTTAACACATAAAGCTATATTCCAGGCGTTTGTTGGTAAAATGGATGCAAGTAAAGATTCGTTTGACTCAGATGATTCTGATGATAAGTCATGGAACTAGTATGGTTTCCATTAAAGATTTCCTAAATAAAGGAACGGCATACTTAAGAGCCTATGACTCTATAGCAGGATCAAAAAAACAAATAGACGTTCTAGATATTACCGGATTTTGTATGATAGATACAGATAAAACTATAATCATTACAAATAGTTACAATGGTGAAATAGGTATGACCATGACACCATATTCAATAGATCAGATATACGCAATACTTACAGAAGGAAAAATAAAATGAAAAAATTAATACTATCAATACTTTTAATGTCATCTGTTGGTAATGCAGACGTTCTAGAACTAAACAGCTCCAACTACGAAAAAGAGATTGCACTAGCTGTAAAAAACAACAGAGCTTTTATCGTAGATGCATATGCCACATGGTGCGGACCATGTAAAGTGTTCTCGCCAATTTTTGAAGAGGCATCTAATCAACTTACTGACATACGATTTATGAAGATTGATGTTGACGAAAATCGCAACCTTATTCGTGTTAGATCCATACCTACTATTATACTTTCATCAAAAGGTAAGGTTACGGTTCGAGAAGGTGGCTTTATGACTTCAGAGGAGCTTATTAAGTGGATTAAGGATAATAGATGATAGCTGCTTTATGCGCTGCAACTATTATTATTAACTACACAAATTCATGGACACCTCATGATCATAATACTATGGTTAGAGGTCAGATTCGATGCGGTATGATATATAAAAAATCTCCGTGCTTGGTTAAGATAATTAAGGTTAAAGAGGGTGCATATAGAGCCGTATGTTCTCCACCTCCTAAAGAAAGATCAGTATGAAACGTTTATATGTATTAATTCCATTCATTATAAGTATGATTACACACCTATCAATCATGCTGCTTATTTTTATTATGGCAGCAGGTGGTAACGGTGATAGCGATAAAAACGGAAACGGTAAGACATCTGGACGTAATAACCATGACGGTGTTAAGGATGTTGATGTTATAGCTAAAACAACCAAAATAGATATTGAAATCGTAGAAATTCCAAAACCTGGAGATGCGGTTAAGAAGATGCCAAAAAAGAAAGTTGTTATAGCTGATAAGGAATGTCCAGGTCAATGGTACGGCGGCATAGGCATAAGAACATTAGGTGATACTGTTACGTCTGTATACGAAGGCTACCCTGCTGATATAGCAGGTATAATGATTAACGACACTATTATCAGCAGTGGCGGTGATAATGTTACCGGAGAGCCTGGAACCACAGTTATATTAACTATTATGCGCGACGGAGTAAAGATTGTATTCAATATAGTGCGTGGCAAAGTATGCTATAAGGCTGAAAAATGAGAAGAGTGGCTGTAATTGGCGATACCCATGGGTGTATCGAAACAACAAAAAAACTAATAGAACAACTCCCTTCAGATGCTGAAGTTTGCTTTGTAGGGGATTTGATCGATAGAGGTCCAGGATCCAAGGATCTTATAGATCTAGTGATAAAAAATAACTACCATTGTGTATTAGGTAACCATGAGGATATGCTACTTGAGTCTTTATATATAGAAGATGGTATACTTAGGGATTATGTCCGTGAAATGAGGGATTGGGTTAGTAACGGTGGAGATAAGTTCCTGTTAAACTACGGGATCACTTACAATTGGGTGATGGATATAGATATATCACAAGAACTAAAAGATCATTTTAAATTTATAAAGAAATTACCGATAGTTAAAGAATTTAAGGATGTTGTAGATAGTAACGGTAGACACCTAGTTGTTAGCCACTCATCTGTTGATACTATGTACGGCAAAGAGGATGATCCTAGATATAAGAATACAGTCATTTGGAATAGGTATATGTCTATAAATGACATTCCAGGCGTGTATAATGTGTTTGGCCATACACCAGTTATTAAGCCTATAATAAAAGGCCATTACGCCAATATAGACACAGGAGCAGTTTACTCCAAAAAAGATGGTGGAGGCGTATTGACAGCCCTGTTATTCCCTGATATGATCATATACACACAAGAAAGAATTGATGAGGTGTGATATGGATAATGTACCTTTTATAGTAGCAATACTTATTGGTTTAATGTTTATAATTAAAGAAATTGCTGAGATTTTTAGCAGTATTGGCAAGAAAGAGTAATATGTTTACTTTGTATAGCATATTAAAAATATCGATATCTTTACTTGCTTTATGGTTGGTGTTTGTATATTTTACACAAAATACAGACGACGAGTAATTTATAAGCCTAGAATATAGGCTAGAAACAAGGAAGTGTATGAAACATATTGGCGTTTTAATGTATATAGATGATAAGGGTTTATCAGTGGATGATATTAAAAATAATGCATTCCGAATAGCCGATGATAAATATACTGATTATCATATATCAGAAGTAACCGTTCGGCCTAGAGTTATATCCACCAGAGATGGTGATATGTATGAAGTTGATGTTTACGGTATGGAAGTGCTTAATTATACACCTAAAATAGGCGATACTGTTATTAACGATCTTGACGGTAAAGAGTATACCATTACTGCTGTAGCTACCAGGAAGTCAGAATCTGGAGGTCCAGTGCTAATTGGTCATAATGTATATCTATGTGATGGAACTGGCAATACCGCAACGGTATATAGCTGGGAAGTAACTCCAGTAAACACAAAAGCCTTAGCCTAGTCGGCCATATCTCATAAAACTAACAGTTTTTATCAGTTTAAAGCTGTAAGTGTCTCATTTTATTACAATTTAAAAATAGTCTTTGACATATGAATTTAATGGTGTTAGTCTGTATATATAGGAGGATAGTATGACTTTAGAACAAATTGCCGATTATATATTACTACATGAATATGAGTTCCTTAATGATGACGGCTTTCTTGATGCTGAGTATATTAGAGAAAGATTTAACCTTACTCCTAAATCTCTTAGCAAGGTTTTGTCTATGGTGGAAGTATGAATGAAATCAGAGTACAAATATATTTAAAAGGTGTTAATTATGGAACTACATTTAAGTATACAGATGAAATTTCAAAGAAAATTTCTCCAGAAGAATTAACTAAAATGGCAGCCCAATCTTTACTTAATAAAATGAAAGAAGACGGAGCTTTAGATGAAACGAAGTAGGTATTGAATGAAAATAGAATACAGAGTATATTATCAATATGGCCAATATATAGTTAACAGGGTAGATATTTACGAGGATGGTAGCGAAAGTGAGTTTACTGAGGGTTACGTTAACCTTCTTAATGAGGCTCTACGGTACATTCAAGATATAGAATCAACTCCATACGGGGTTAGAATAATTTAGGAGAATAGATGAAAACAAATAGAGAAGATGTAATATTAAACATGTTCATTGTTATTGCAGCGGTAATTTTCTCAGCTATAGTAGCGTTCATACTTAAATACACAATATTTCAACCGCCTTATAAAATCGGCGATTGTGTAAGAGAACTTGGTTACTCTAATATAGCTAAAGTGACAGCGGTTGCACCTAGTGGATATATAGAGTTAACTTTTCGTTCTGACTATAAAGACTCATACGATACGGTAGCGCAAGAAAGATTAATCAAGGTGGAGTGCCCAAATGAGTAAGTATAACCTGAAAGAACTTTTAGAAAAAAGAATGAATTAATTATCCAAAGAACACTCTGATTCAGAAGGCGATAATGGAAATGCTGTTATAAGTTTTGAAGCAGGATATTCGGCAGCACTTGCAGATGTTGATATTAAAGTACAAGTACTTATTGAAGCTTTGGAATACTACATGCATGAAATTAACAATAGTTATGCTGCCGCTCAGGCACTAGCCGAATTTAATAAGGAGACTAAATGAGTAAATTTATCAAAATCAAAACCTATTATTGGGATAAAAATTTAAGTAAAACAATGGAACACAAACATGAAACTCTCATCAATGTCGATTCAATCATGCAGGTAACGCCAATGGAGTGTGGTGAAAAGTTCGGACTTATGACAACTAGTGGACATATGACTGCTGGAGGAGAAGAGTTGAAAGTCCTGTATAATAAAGGCAATACTCTAAGTTATTAAGAAAGATTAAGAATGGCTACAGGCTTTATAAGCTATAAAGCCTTATGATAAATTAGGATATTTAAAAAGTAAAGGGTTGACTTTATGTCCGAGTAGTGTTATATTTAATTAAATAGGCAGCCTTACCTGCCGAATTTAGACCGAAAGGTCTTAGAAGCCTGCG